>Ga0209016_1000060_pt1 | contig 163510 bp, 153 predicted proteins | sample EPASupsiteSAE305_FD_187265 | JGI IMG/M metagenome (GOLD analysis project Ga0209016, IMG submission 187265) | Bioremediated contaminated groundwater microbial communities from EPA Superfund site, New Mexico - SAE3-05 (SPAdes) (version 2) | ecosystem: Environmental > Aquatic > Deep subsurface >...
CGGCAATTCATTGAGCGGAATCTGCAGACCAAATCCCATCTTCCAGGTTTTGACCTCTTCAGAAAAACGAATATCCAGCAGCACCGCTTTCTTCTCCTCGATCAGCTTCAATAACTGTTTGCTGCTGGCCTTCATGTCAGCACGGGTTTCATAATCAAACTTTTTCAGAAAGGTGTCAAAGGCCTCTTCAGCCGCAGCGGCAGGCAGGACGGTAAAACTCAGAATCAGCAGAGACAGGATGATTCTTTGCATGGATTATTCTCCTTCGGAATGAAGCGCAACAGTACCTATACCGCTTGAAAACGCCGGTTATTTCTTCTCGCCAGTCAAAATGATCTTCAAAACCTCAATCGGCAATTCGCTCCGTTCATCAGCAACTTTTTTCAAGGTATCACCGGAGGCCATTGTTATATTTTTAGCAGCCAATTTTTTGATGATAGCTCCCTGATCAAGGCCATATTCTGCACAGATGGCTGAAAGAGTCTTACGCCCCACTCCTTTACCCTCAAACTGCTTCTGCACTAGGTCGGCGGTCCAGACCTGTAGCGAGGTCCCTTGTTTAGCAACAGCTGGCGCGACTGGCGTTGCAGGTTTTAACGCCTGCTGCACAGTAGGGGATGCTGTTGATTTCGGCATTTCAGTTGAGTTTTTCCCTTCCAGATGCTTCAGCAGTTTATAGATCGCTGCCGGCGATTTACCATTATTCCTTGAGATATCAAGCAGTTTTTGATCAGGACCACTGACCTTGATTCCCTGTTTTTTCAGTTCAGCCAGTCCCATATCCAGATCAATATCCATCTTTTTAAGGAAATTATTAAGCGGCAACAGTTCTGCATGACTGATGGCCGGTTCATCATCAGGACTCTTGACCCACGAATCCTTGATCCAGTCGTTCAGCTCAAGGACATAGCTGAGCGGCGGGGTCTTGTAGATCCCCCCCACCGTGCAGAAAATGGTGATCACTGCAGCCACGGCCAGCTCTGCCTTCAGGGCAACGGTCTTTTTCACCTTATCCTGGAAGTAACTGACCAGTGCCCGCCAGTTCAGCCAGGTATGCCACAGACCGGCCAGAGCAAACAGCAGACTGGTGGTGATATGCATGTCACCCCATTGGGTCTTGCTGATCCCCCAAAAAGTCCAGTCCAGCCAGTAGGCAACACGCCCCTGGGGAGTGATGAACAGAATGATGCCAGAGACGGTCATGATCAGAAAACTTAATGCCGTCAGGAGCGATATGAATCCCCGCAGATGCAGACGCTTTGTTTGACGGTCAAGCATCAGAGCATCCCCGCAATCTCTTCCGGCGTGGCCAGCTTGCCTGAGAACAGTACCTTGCCGTCCTTCACCAGGGCCGGGGTACTCATCACACCGTACTTCATAATGGAAGGGATATCTTCAACCTTGACGATCTCTGCCTCTTTGCCGCTTGCAGCAACTGCCTTCTGCACATTTTCCAAAAGAGTCTTGCACTTGGCACAACCGGTACCTAACACTTCAAGTTTCATGATGATTACTCCTTTTACAGTATGATATTAAACAGATACCCGACAAAAACAATTGCTGTTGCTACAATACCAAAGAAGGTAAGCAACAGCCTCCGTTTCAACACGTTACTTAAAATTATCGCCTCCGGCAGTGACAAGGCCGTAACTGCCATCATAAAGGCCAGCACGGTGCCGATTGCCATCCCCTTTTGGGTCAGGGCAGACACAATCGGAATCACACCGGCTGCGTTACTGTACAGCGGCACCCCTAAAGCAACCGCAATCGGCACGGCAAAGGGATTATCACGGCCAGCCCATTTTGCCAGAAAATCCTGGGGCACATAGCCGTGGATAAAAGCCCCCAAGCCTACCCCGATTACCACATAGGGCCAGATCTTTTTCAACAGGTCACCGGTATAGCCTCGGGCATAGACCAGCTTATCCCGGAAGGTCAGCTCTTCAATCTCCTGCTGACCCACCTGCATCTCCCAGACATAATCCTGAACATATTTTTCCATCTTCAGCCTGCCGATCACGATGCCGGAGACAATCGCCACTAAAAGACCGGTACCGATGTAGATCAAGGCGATCTTCCAGCCGAACATCCCCCACAGCATGATCAGGGCCACCTCATTCACCATGGGTGAAGAGACCAGAAAGGAAAAGGTCACTCCCAGCGGCACACCAGATTCCACAAACCCGATAAACAGCGGCACGGCCGAACAGGAGCAGAAGGGGGTCACGATCCCCAGCAGGGCAGCCATGATATTACCGACATATTCACGATTATGGGAAAGAATCCGCTTGGTACGCTCCGGCGGAAAGGATGAGCGGATAATGGCTACTACGAAGATGATAGTACAGAGCAGCAGAAAGATCTTGATGGTATCGTAGATAAAAAAGTTGAGGGCCTCGCCGCCATGACTTCCCGGCGCAAGACCCAGCAGGCTAAACGTAACGTAATCGGCAAACTGCTTGATCATCCAAGACTCCAGTAGTATAGCAATCAGAAAGAGTATATGACTAAACAATCATATACTCTTTCTGATTACAGGAGTCAAGCTGTCAAAACTGTACGCCCACTGACACAACCGGGAAAGGGGTTCCGGGCGCTGCCAGTGCCAGCAGGCGTACAACCGGTTACAACCTACTTCTTCTTGGTAGCAAACCGGCCTCCGCCGGTCAACATCGGGTCACCTTTGTAGCCCAGTGCCTTCCAGTCCATCCGCTTGCTCCCCATATGGCAATCGCCGCACTGCAGGGCATCCTCTTTAGGAGCCACCTGGTGTTGTGCCGAGATATAGGAAATAGTCTTCACGAACTGGTACTTTCCGCTGTATGGCAGGCCTTCACCCTGAGCGCCGTCTTTCAGAGCCTTCTCCCAGTTGAAGTGAACCCAGAGGGACTGATACTGCTGGAACGTACTCAGGTACTTGTGGACGCTGTCCATCGGCTGGCTTCCCAGATGGGTCTTGTAGGGATAGATCTTGGCGGTTTTATCCTTGATGTTGCCAACCGGACCGGTCATGGTCAGCACTTTGGAAGGATCTTTGATCTTGTCTCCCACCATATAACGCTCGATCTGACCGTTGTACCAGGCGTAGGTGGGCATGAAGTTCATATTCCAGGTAAAGGATCCTTTACGATTCTGGAAGGTTTCCTGATCAAACTGTTCTTCCACTTTCAGATTTTTGCCCACATCAGACCAATACCAGGATGTCTTGGTGGCCTGGGCACGGGAGAGCATCGGGATATGACAGGTCTGGCAGGCCACCGAAGCGGCATGGGCATCCAGGATAGCCTTGTTTTTGGAGTTTTTGTGGGGGGCCTTGGCTCCGCTGTGGCAGTCGGTGCAGTTCACCCGTGCATCATAGTGGGCCATCTGACTGGAAGCGCCGGAAATCTTGTGGTCTTTGGCCTTGTGACAGTCAACGCAGAGCAGTCCGGCACCGCCTTTGTCCTTCTTGGCCATATGGACATCCAGCTTACGGTCGGCAACCTCCATCTGCGAATCCAAACCTGCATGCTTGACGCCATCGCCACCGCCACCATAGAAATGACAGAAACCGCAGTTCTTGAGGGTCGGCTTCTGGCCAACGCTCTTGGCTGCTTCAAGCAGATTGACTTTGCCGGTTGTGATCCCCTTCATGTCCACTTCGCAACCGACTGCAGAACGATCATAGCTCTTGGCGGCATGGCAGACCAGGCAGTCAATCTTGCCCTTATCGTTGTGATCAAACTTGGTGCGGTTCCAGCCGTAGCCGGCATGGCATTTAAGACAGGATTCACGGGGCAGGCCATCTTTACCGGCAAAGATGGTAGTGCAGTAGTTGTTGGTCATATTGGTCTTGCCGTAGAGTTTGCCGCTTTTTTCAAGACCTTTAACGTGGTTGGGAACACCCTTCAAATTCCAGTGCTGGGTCTTGATAAAGTCGCTTGCCTGCTTGTCGTGGCACTCGAGACACTTCTTAGTCACTTCCGGGCCATCTTTGAATTGACCATCAATCATATCCTTGTGGTCAGTTGCTGCAACTGCTGCTACAGCAGAGCAAAGTAGCAGGCCTGCAAACAACATCAACGGGCGAAACAGTTTCATGGGGGCCTCCTCGGGTAAAGTGTAGCGGCATCTGAAAGACCAAAACACCTGCAACATACCGCACACAGATTAATACCCTATAATGACAATTTTACAATGACCCGTACAAAAATAACTGTCGGACAGCCTGCATTAGTTGTTCTAAGCCATCATCATCCGAAAAACTGACTTGGCCTAAAAAGAATCCTGCAACAGAAGCAATTTATTTCAGATTTTTCATTGGGGAACGAGATGGTTTGCGAGCAGATTTCCATCCGTTTGACAAGGCAATGGCCGTGGCTATTGGTGAGGAAGATGGGTAAAAAAATGCCGGAAAATTTCCGGCCTGACTCGTGCAGGCGCTGTGTGCCGACTAATGGTGTATCTGGGTTTACCTCTTGCCTGCAACAAACTCCTCCACCACAACCCGAATCTGATCCCGAATCTGCCTGGTTTCTGCAAGTTTTTCCTCCCAGCTTCCCTGCAGGGCCGATGGGTCAGGAAAACTCCAATGCAGCCGTTGCGTAATACCGGGAAAGATAGGGCAGCGTTCGGCATTAGCTCCATCGCAGACGGTAATGACGTAGTTAAAGATCACTCCCTGCTTAAACATGCTGAAAACATCCTTGGCCTTGTTTGCAGAGATATCAATACCGATCTCTTTCATCACCTCAACAACCAATGGGTTGAGGGTGCCTGGTTCAAGTCCGGCACTCTGCGCCTCGAAACGGTCTCCGGCAAGCTGGTTTAAAAACGCCTCAGCCATCTGACTCCGGGCACTGTTATGAACACAGACAAACAACACTTTTGCTTTTTTCTGAACAGACATAACATGCTCCTCATTTAAAATAACTGCTTAAAGTTACCAGAAGAATGTTACCAAACTGTGAACATTCCCGGACAATTATGTCACATTCATATTCTGCACGCTGCAGCCTCAATCCCTTTCCTGATTAGTTCCGGCGTCAGCTCTTCATAGACCTCATTGCCGCACTGCACCGTGCGGCAGCTGGTTTCAGAACCGGTCAGGCAACTGCAGGAGGGACAGGACGACTCACCGGTGGTTGCAGCCAGCAACTCCTCCAACGGCAGGCCATTGATCAGCACCAGGTTTGATTCACTGATCTGTTCCTCAGTCAGCAAGGTTTCCTGCAGTTCAATCACCACACCGTGCCCGGCATACTCAGCAATCACCTGCTTCAGGTTAGCGCCGGTGTCACCGCAGCGATCGCAGGTTGCACCGGCCTTGTCATAGTGCAGCCATTCAATTGAGATATTTTTGCCGGATTTCCCGTTCATAGTTCCCTCGTGTTCAGAAATGTGCGTGAACTTGCTACCAGCCCACCCTTATGCTAAGTTAAGTTTACAAAGAGAGGAGTCACGCTATGGCTATCACTGCAAACAACCTGGATCTTTCACTACTCCCACCGGCATATCAGCGTGAACTCCGCGACTTCTATCAGTTTTTACTTACAAAAAAAGAGACCTCCCGCCGCAAAAAAACACTAAAAAACTACCAGTTTTCTGACCTCTGTGGAAAGCTAGCCTGGCAAGGCGATGCTGTCGCTGTCCAGAGGGGTATGCGTGATGAGTGGTAATCCCCGCTATCTGCTTGACACCAATGCGCTGGTATCCCTGCTTGCCGGAAACCGCCTTTTGGCACAAAAACTTGAATCATCTTCATTTGTTGGTATTTCAATCATTTCGTATCTTGAGTTTCTGGCATTTGACGGGCTATCTGAGAAAGATCGCAACTGTTTTTTTCAGTTCTGTGAGAGGGTTGAAGTAGTACCGCTAAACCTTGACGAGCAACCACTACTCATGGAGACTCTCACGCTTCGCAGCACCCATCGCCTCAAACTCCCAGATGCAATTATCGGTGCTGCGGCACTTCACCGGAATGCCGTTTTGATTACAAACGACTCCCACTTCCACAATATTCCTCAGCTCACAGTACAGAGTTGTTAGCAAGCAACAGCTTCTATCCCGTCCCCCGGCTTGATGGTTCCGGGCCTGATCACCTTGGCAAAGATCCCTTCCTTGGGCATGACGCAGTCACCGGCCTGATGAAAGATGGCACAGCGGGTGCGGCACTCCTTGCCGATCTGGGTTACCTCCAACAGGGTTTCACCGATCTGCAGGCAACTGCCGATCGGCAGGGAGACCAGCTCAATCCCACTGGTGGTGATATTTTCAGCAAAGTCACCGGTGGTGACATCTAACCCCATGGCACGCATCTTGTTGATGCTTTCCTGGGCCAGCAGGCTGACCTGCCGGTGCCAGTCACCGGCATGGGCGTCACCCACAATGCCGTGTTCCACCCGCAGCTCCACTGACGATACCGGCTTCTTGCGTTCACCCTTGTTCTCGCTGATGCAGACTGCAACCACCTCTGCCATATCGTTACCCTCCCACCTGGGCCATACTGAAGTTACTATGTTCATACTCGCCACACCTGATACCGTGCCCCTCCGGCTTTGAAGCAACAATCCGCTGCAAGGCAGCGCAGAGAGCCTGACAATCAGGCGGCCTCAAAAACGGCAGCAGATCAGTTTTTTCATCGCTGAACAGACAGCCTTTGGCCTGCCCCCGGGCCGTGACCCGGATTCTATTGCAGTCGACACAGAAATGACCGGACACCGCAGTGATGATACCAATACTTCCGGTTGCACCGGGTATACGATAATCCTGGGACGGCCCGGCAAAATCCCCCTTGTTGACCGGTTCCAGCGGATACTGTTCCCTGATCCGCTGAAGCACCTCTTCACCGGCATAACAGAGGCGCTGCCAGCCATCCTCCTTGACCACCGGCATATACTCAATGAACCGCACCGAACAGCCACGTGTGCGGGTCAGTTCCGCAAAATCTAGAATTTCATCATCATTGATCCCCCGCATGATCACCACATTGATCTTGGGGGGCGGAAAACCGGCTGCCACAGCCGCATCAAGCCCGGCCAGCACCTTATGCAGGTCACCGCCACGGGTAATTTCCTTGAAGGTCCGGGGATTAAGGGAATCAAGGCTGACATTCAGACGCTGTACACCGGCCCGGTACAGGTCGGCTGACATCTGCTCCAGCAGCAACCCGTTGGTGGTCAGGGCCAGATGACGCAGACCGGGAAGCGCCGACAGGTTTGCCAGAAAACCCACCAGACCTGTCCGCACCGTTGGTTCACCACCGGTGATGCGGATTTTCTCGATCCCCAGCCGTACCGCACATTCAGCAATCATCTGCAGTTCTTCAAAGGAGAGAATCCCGCTGTGGCCAACATCCTGCACCCCTTCCTCCGGCATACAGTAGAAGCAACGTAGGTTGCAGCGGTCAGTCACTGACAGACGCAGGTAGTTGATCCTGCGGTTGTAGGTATCGGTTAATCCCATGGGCTCACCGACTGCATGCCCACCGTCGTATCCAGCATCAGCACGGTCACCGTATCACCGGCGTGGTAGCTGCTCTCCGGTGCCAGCAAGGCCAGCCCTGACGCCAGGGTCAGTGAGCTGATCCGTCCGGAACTCTGGTTGCCGGTAAGGGAGACCTCCCACCCGTCTGCAGCTCTGGCAAGTACGGCACCGACAAAGTGGGGACGCCCCCCCTTATTCCTCGCCGGTTCGGTCAGAACCGCCTGAACACTGGGCCGAAAAACCGCCTGTCTGCCCATTGACTGCAGCAGCATCGGCCTGACAAACAGCTCAAAAATCACCATGGCTGCCACCGGATTGCCGGGCAATGAAAAGACCGGCCTGCCCTGTAGCATCCCCATACCAAACGGCTTGCCCGGCTTGATATTAACCCCGTCAAACAGCATGCTGCCGCCAAGCTCCAGCAGGGCTGGCTTGACATAGTCGTGGTCACCGGCAGAGGCGCCGCCGGTGACCAGCACCAGATCAGCCGACAGGCAGGCACGCAGCCGCTCTTTGGTGATCTCCGGCTGATCCGCCGCTATTCCCATCAGCAGCGGCTCGGCACCGGCCTCCCGCACCTGGGCTGCCAGGGCATTGCTGTTGCTGTTGATGATCATCCCCGGCCTGCGCTCCGATCCCGGCTCCAGCAGTTCATCGCCGGTGGCCAGGATCGCCACCCGGACAGGGGTAGTAACCGGCACTGAACCGAGATTCATGGCTGACAGCAGCGCTATCTCCTGAAAGCGCAGTACTGTCCCGGCCGTAACCGCCCGCTGTCCCTGCTGCAGATCCTCACCGGCCCGCCGGATATTATCCCCGACAGAGAATGACCTGGTGAACTGGAGCAGACCATCGCTCACCTGCAGGTTTTCCAGCGGTACCACCGTGTCACAACCTGGCGGGATCGGCGCGCCGGTCATGATCCTGATGGCGGTGCCCGGAGCAACCGCTTCCTGGCCCGTTTGACCTGCAGGCAGAAACCCCTCTGCCCGTAATTCCCCCTGCCCGACATCGGCATGACAAAAGCCATAGCCGTCCATGGCTGAGTAATCACAGGGGGGAATGTCAAATTGAGCAATCTGGTCTTCCGCAATGACATGGCCCAGGGCATCCAGCAGTGGCAGATAACAGACCGAAGCCTGGGGCACATGCTCCATCACCAGCTGAAAGGCTTGTTTGACGGAGGTCAGCGGCTGCTTACCCTCCTGCTTTTTTGCCAGCTCGGTTGCCAGACTGTTTTGCATAACCTGTTCCTCTATAAATGCCGCAATGGCAGCAGGGTTGTTAAGGTCCAGCACCGGCAGATCCAGCTCCAGTGGGCAATCGCTGGCCACTGCCAGCAGGGTTGGATCATGGTGGGTACCACGACAGATCAGCTCTCTACCCAGTGCGGCACGATGCAGCTCTATCTTGGGCAGGCTGCTCTGCTTGAATCCTTCGGTCAGGATAATATCCAGATCAGTACCGCAGATTGCCAGCAGCTCCTCAACGGTTGGGGCCTGTTGATGCTGACGCACCAGAGCCAGCTTTTCTCCAGAGCAGATCAGCATGCTGTCAGCACCGGCAACGGTCAGGCGGTGGCTGTCCTTGCCAGGATGATCGATCTCAAAGCGATGGGCATCATGCTTGATAGCCCCGACCCGGTAGCCCCGCGCCTTCAGAATTGGAATCAGCTGTTCCAGCAGGGTAGTCTTGCCGGTACCGGAATGGGCCACAAAGGAGACAACCGAAGGTTTCTTCATGGTTTCAGCTCCTTGCAGGCCGCATACTCGTCAGGGGTATTGATGTTCAGCAGTGACCGGCCAGTTGCATCAATCTGCCCCAACTGTTCTGGAGCAATGGTCTTAATCTGCAACTGCTGCAGAAGTGCGGTGATCCGAAAGTTGCCAGCCTCAAGGGCAGCCTGCATGGCTGGTAGGCAGGACTTGTGGTAAAGGGCAAACAACGGTTCCAGCCCGCCTTGCGTGGCAGGGATCACCGCATCGTATGTCTCTGTATCAGCGCAGACACGTTGGATAAGATCTGGATTGGGAAAAGGGATATCACAGGAGGTGACAAAAATCCGGTCTGTTTCAGCATGCTGCAGACCGGTATACAGGCCGCCCAGGGAGCTGCCGGGATAACTGTCCGGCACCACCGGCAGATGGTACTGCGTAAACCGTTCCGGCCGATCCCCCACCAGCAGCAGCTGCCTGAAACAGCCCTGCAGGATCTGGATAATCCGCTCGATAACCGGCAACCCTTCGATCATCAGGAACGCCTTGTCCTGCCCCATGCGACGACTCTTACCACCCACCAGGATCGCAGCGGTTATATTGTCGAACCGGCTGTTCACTGATGGCGTCCAATCCCGTCGCAGTCTGCGCTATCACCCCTTATTTTGCTGACAGCATGGGGCACTGCTGCCCAGATTGCGGACAGATTCTCGATCGCCCCTTTGGGGCTGCCGGGCAGGTTGATGATCAGACTCTGCTTGCGGATACCAGCCACAGCCCGGGAAAGGATCGCCATCGGAGTAATCTTCAGGCTCTCGGACCGCATCAGCTCGCCAAAACCGGGCAGCAACTGGTCCAGCACCTGCATGGTGGCTTCAGGGGTCACATCCCGTGGAGAGACGCCAGTGCCGCCGGTGGTCAGGATCAGCTCCGGCTGGTTGTGGTCAGCCCATTCCCGTAGTGTTGCTGCAATCTGCTCCGCCTCATCCGGCACCATCCCGGTACAGGTAATTTCCACCCCATGTTCGGCCAGCCACTGCTGCAGCAGCGGACCTCCGGCGTCTTCCCGCTCGCCACGGGAACCTTTGTCACTGACCGTCAGGACCGCCGCCTTCATGGGCTGTTCTCCCGCTGGTAGGTACCGCTCTTGCCCCCTTCTTTAAACAGCAGCAGGGTCTCGGTAATGGCAATTCCCTTGTCCTGGCCTTTGCACATGTCATAGACCGTCAAAGCAGCCACCGATGCAGCCACCATCGCCTCCATCTCCACCCCGGTCCGTTCAAAGGCCCGCACCGTGGCCTCAACCGTGATGGTTCCGGCAACACTGTCCCAGGAAAACTCAATCCCCACGGCATGCAGGGCCAAAGGATGGGAAAGGGGGATCAGGTCCGGGGTCTTCTTGGCAGCAGCAATACCGGCCAGCCGTGCCACCCCCAGCACATCCCCCTTGGTCAGCTGGCCGTCCACCACCATCTGCAGGGTTGCAGGCTTCATCCGTACCGTTGAGCGGGCTATGGCGGTACGCAAGGTGGGCTGCTTGGCACTGATATCCACCATGATCGCCTGGCCTTTGCTGTCAAAATGATTGAATGACATGGTTACCCCTCAGGACTCCTGTGTTGAGTCCTTTGTCTGCTTATTTTCCTTACCTTCAGAGCCTTCCTTGAACCCTTTGATCGCTTTGCCCAGAGATGAACCAAGTTCCGGCAGCTTGCCAGGTCCAAAGATTACCAGCAGAATCACCCCGATTACGATCAACTCCGGCATACCAAATCAAAACATGGTGCTCCCTCCTTTCAGTATCCACCAAACCAGCGTTTTTGCAACCAGAAGGCCACATGCACCAGACCGATCATGACCGGCACCTCCACCAGCGGGCCGATCACCGCGGCAAAGGCTGCCCCGGAATTGATGCCGAAAACGGCGATGGCAACAGCTATCGCCAGCTCAAAATTATTGCTGGCTGCGGTAAAGGCCAGGGTGGTGGTTTTACTGTAATCGGCCCCCAGCTTTTTACCCATCCAGAACGAAACCAGAAACATCACCACAAAGTAGATCCCCAGCGGAATGGCGATCCTCACCACATCCAGAGGCAACTGTACGATCAGGTTACCCTTCAGGCTGAACATCACCACGATGGTGAACAGCAGTGCCAGCAGAGTCAAGGGGCTGATCTTCGGCACCACCTCGCGGTGATAGCGCTCCTTACCCAGCAGCTTGACCCCGATCAGGCGGGTCAGGGCGCCGGCAATGCAGGGAATACCCAGGTAAATGAAGACGCTCTCGGCAATCTGCCCGATACTGACATTAACCACCATCCCTTGCAATCCCACCAGTGGCGGCAGCACCGTAATGAACAACCAGGCATAGATGCTGTAGAACAGCACTTGGAAGATACTGTTAAAGGCCACCAGCCCGGCGGCATATTCAGTGTTCCCCTTGGCCAGCTCATTCCAGACAATCACCATGGCGATACAGCGGGCCAGACCGATCATGATCAGCCCCACCAGATACTCCGGCTTGTCCGGCAGCAACAGGGCTGCCAGCACAAACATCAGCAGCGGACCGATCAGCCAGTTCTGCAGCAGCGAGATACCCAGAATCTTCTTATTCTGAAACACCTCCGGCATCTCCTCATACTTCACCTTGGCAAAGGGTGGGTACATCATCACGATCAGGCCAATGGCAATCGGAATATTGGTCGTACCGCCCTGGAAAGAGTTGATGAAAGACTCAGTGCCGGGAACAAAATACCCCAGTCCAACCCCCAGTGCCATGGCGATAAAGATCCAGAGGGTCAGCCAGCGATCAAAAAAAGAAAGCCGGGAAGTTATTTGCTGTTCCATGAGAAAAACCTCACTAAAAATTTTCTTCACAACAACGCCGTTTTACCCTATCATCCGGTTAAGCGGATGGATATAGAATAAAAAATATATTCAGATAGTTATATACAGTTTTTTTCGTGTTTATAGGCCAACAGTCGTTCACGGTCGGCAGCACATTCAGCCAGCTCTGCACAACGGTTACGGAGCAGCGCAGACAGCTCTGTAAACAGAGCGGACAGCCCTGAGCGGAGTGAGTAGTACATCCAGACCCCACCGCGCCGATCCTGTAACCAACCACTGTTTTTCAGGTAGGCCACATGGCGGGATACGGTGGACTGGGGCTGATCAAGGGCGGTCATCAGATCGCAGATACAGAGTTCACCATGTTCCAGCAGCAGCACCAGAATCCGCACACGGGTTTCGTCAGACAGAGATTTGAATAGTTTGACGGTCTTTTTCATAAGCTGACTATAACGATCAGATTAGGCTTCCGTCAAGATCGTTGCACAGATTGTAACAAAAGAATCTCTGGACGGCATTTTGCTAGAAGCATGCATTACGAAAGGAGGAAACAATATGGAGATCAATCGCAGAGATTTTCTGAAGGTAACGGCAGCGGCCGGTGCCGTGGCAACTGTCGGACTGCCGAAGCTGAACGCCTTTGCCGCCCATCACGGAGGCAAGGAAGGGGCCACCGCAGGTGAATGGATTCCGTCTACCTGTCAGGGCTGTACCGCCTGGTGTCCGGTAGAGTTCTTTGTGCAGGACAACCGGATCACCAAGGTACGCGGTAACCAGCTCAGCAAGGCCAATAACGGCTACTGCTGCCCCCGTGGCCATCTGATGATCCAGCAGACCTACGACCCTGATCGGATCAAGGTACCGATGAAGCGGACCAACCCGCAAAAAGGCAAGGGGATCGACCCCAAGTTCGTGCCGATCAGCTGGGATGAGGCGCTGGACACCATTGCCGACAAGATGATGGAACTGCGCAAGAACAACGAGCCGCACAAGTTCATGTACATGCGGGGCCGTTACTCTCCAACCTCCACTGATCTGGCCTATGGCAGCATCGCCAAGATCTTCGGCTCACCCAACTCATTCTCCCACAGCGCCATCTGCGCCGAGGCCGAGAAAATGGGACCGGGCTATACCCAAGGATTCTTCGGTTACCGCGACTACGACCTGGCTAAGACCAAGTGTCTGGTGGTCTGGGGCTGTGACCCGCTCTCATCCAACCGGCAGGTACCCAACGCCATCAACAAGTTCGGTGACCTGCTGGATCGCGGCACCCTGATCGCCGTTGATCCCCGCATGAGCACCTCAACCGCCAAGGCCCACCAGTGGCTGCCGATCAAACCGGGCGAAGACGGCGCCCTGGCCGCTGCCATTGCCCACGTGCTGTTGACAGAAGGGTTCTGGAGCAAAGAGTTTGTGGGGGATTTCAAGGAGGGCAAGAACCTGTTCAAGTCAGGTGCAGCTCTGGATGAAGCAACCTTTGCAGAAAAGCAGACCCACGGTCTGATCAAATGGTGGAACCTTGCGCTAAAAGACGCTACGCCAGCCTGGGCTGCCAAGAAAACCCTGATCCCGGAAAAACAGATTATCAGCGCTGCCCGGGCCATGGGCAAAGCAGGTACTGCCTGCGCCGTCTGGATGGGACCTGGCGTTGCCATGTCGCCCCGCGGCACCTACGCCTCCATGTTTGTCTATGCCCTAAACGGTATTCTTGGCTCAATCGAAACCGAAGGGGGCGTATTTCAGTCTTCCAGTGCCCCCGGCACCAAGTTTCCCGAGATCAGCGACAAGTTTCTGGACGAGACCGCCAAGAAATTCGGCAAGGAAAAGAAGCTGGATGGTCGCGGCGCCAAGGATATGCCGGCCATCATGGGCGGTTTTGATTCCAAGAAGGACAAAGACGGCAAAGTTACCGAGAGCCCCAAGGCAGGGGTGGTTACGAACAACGTGGCTAACGGCATTCTTAAAAACCCCGGCGCCGTTAAGGTCTTCATCGGCACCTGGAACAACTTCAACTTCTCCTGTACCGGTGCCGGACGCTGGGACAAGGCGATGAGTATGATTCCTTTCTTTGTACATCTGGTTACCAACGCCTCTGAGATGTCCCAGTTTGCCGATATCGTGCTGCCAGCCACCTTTGCACCGACTGAAAAGCTGTCGATCCTCAACAACATGGCCAATCTGCACGGACACCTCTCCATTCAGCAGCCGGTGGCAAAACCGCTCTGGCAGGTCAAGTCGGAAGAGACCGAATTTGTCTGGCTACTGGCGGAAAAGCTGAAGGCCCGTGGTTTCAGCAACCTGTACGACTACTACGCTTCCTTTGAAGACCCGGAGACAAAAAAGAAGCCAACCAATCCTGCCGAGTTCTGTGAAATAGCCGTCAGGATCTCCAGTCAGAAAGTATGGAACGGCAAGGAAAAACTGAAGGGCGACAAGATCGCAAGCTGGGCCGAATTCAAGAAAAAGGGAATTTACAACACTGAAACCTATGCCTACAAAAAGAACTGGGGCAAGTTCAAGACCGTGACCCATAAGTTTGAGTTCTACAGCGAGACCCTTAAGAAGACCCTGACCCTGTTTGCCGCCAAGCACAAGACCAGCATTGACGATGTACTCAAGTCAAGCGGCTATGAGGCCCAGGGAGAGCTGGTCTTTGTACCGCACTATGAGACTCCGAAACGCTGGGGCAGCGAGAAGGAATACCCCTTTACCTTTATTGACCACAAATCCCGCCTGAACCGCGAAGGGCGCTCCGCTAATACGACCTGGTATCAGGAGTTCAAGAAGCTGGATGCCGGTGATGTCAGCTGGGATGACGTTGCCAAGATCAACCCGGCAGATGCAAAGAAACTGGGGATCAAGGATGGCGACACCATCCGGCTCACCTCCCCCACCGCCTCGATCATCACCAAGGCAAAACTGTGGGAAGGGGTACGACCCGGCACCGTAGCCAAGTGCTACGGTCAAGGACACTGGGCCTACGGTCGCACTGCAGCCAGGGATTATGCCAAGGCACAACCTCGTGGCGGCAACAATAACGAACTGATGCCTGATGATTACGATCGTCTGAGCGGAGCCACAGCACGTAACGGCGGTTTCACCGGCGTCAAGATTGAGAAGGTTTAGAAAGGGGGGATTAAGCAATGGCTAAACAATATGGAATGGTTATAGATCTGCAAAAATGTGTCGGCTGCGGTGCCTGCGCCCTGGCCTGCAAGACCGAAAACAACACTCAGAATCGGGCCGATGGCCAGACCTTCAACTGGGCTGACTTTATCTACAAGGAAGAAGGCAAGTTCCCCAATGCCACCTATCGCACCATCCCGGTGCTGTGCAACCACTGCTCTGATGCGCCCTGCGTCAAGGCCTGTCCGGTCAAGCCAAAGGCTATGTTCAAGACGCCGGACGGCATTACCATGCATAACGACGAGCGCTGCATCGGTTGCCTGCGCTGCCAGAAGGCCTGTCCGTACAGTGTCACGGACGTGAACAAGCAAAAATCCCAGTACAGCGTGATCAGCGCCAACCTGGGCGAGATACACCCTCAGTACCAGGACAAAAGCGAACTGATCAAAGGCTGTACCGCCTCCGGCGCTGAAACCGCCAAGGCTGCCGGTGCGCTTCCTCCCCACAAGCATGCCTATCAGCATCCGGATTATACCAGTGTCCGCAAAATCGGGGTCACCGAAAAATGCATCTTCTGCGAACACCGCGTCAAGAAGGGGGATCAGCCCTACTGTGTGGCTGCCTGCCCCTCCAAGGCCCGCATCTTTGGCGACCTGAACGATGCAGCCAGTGCACCGGCCCAGGCCCTAAAAAAACACAAGCCGATGCGCCTGAAGGAAGAGAAGAAGACCAAACCAAATGTGGCCTATATCCGGTCATTTGATACCAGGAAAAAGATCTGATGAAGAGAACTGGGCGGGGGGATGGCAACCATCCCCCCGTTTGTATCGGAGTGTTGATGGATACTGTTTGTGAAGATGCCTACCGCCTGCTGGCCGCCTGTTTCTACCCGCCCACAACACAACTGCGGGAGGAGCAGTGTTGCACCACGCTGGTCCAGATCCTTGACCAGTTCTGTCCAGCCGCTGCTGACCATGCCCGACAGGCTGCAGCCTGCCTGAACAGCAGCACAACCGAACAGCTGCTGGTTGAATACAGTCGCCTCTTTCTAGGACCGTTCAAGCTGATTGCCCCACCATACGGTTCCGTCTGGATGGATCAGTCAAAGACTGTCATGGGGGAGTCAACGGCACAGGTGGCAGCCTTTTATCAGGCGCATGGTCTGCGTCTGGCAGATGATTTTCCTGAGCTGCCGGATCATATCGCCGTTGAGCTGGAGTTTCTCTCCTATCTCTGCTTCAAACAGCGTGAAGCCCGGGTTACGGAGGACACAGCCGGGGCAGAACGTTATGCACAGGCGCACCAGGTTTTTCTTTCCACCTTGCTGCTGCCCTGGCTGACACCGTTCTGTGAGGCGATCAGTAACGATGCTGAAGCCCCCTTTTACGCAGCCATAGCACAATGCACCACCACCTTTGTTGCTGCCTGGGTCGCAGGTAATGCCTGAGCAGACCGGCAGTCATAGCAACCTGCAGATTGACTGTTCGCGTTGTCTGCCGATCCGTTACGATGAGAGCAGCTGTCGCCGCTGTATCGAGATCTGTCCCCACAACGCCATCACCATCACCGAGCAACTGCTTATTGCCCCGGAACGTTGCAGAGGCTGCCTGCTCTGCAGCACCGTCTGCCCCTCCGGCGCTCTGGAGATGAACCATGATTTTGCAGCCTGCCGGGCTGCATTAGCCAGGGTCGGCAACCCGGTACTGGGATGCTGCCGTACTGCAGAAAACGCCAACGCAACCCTGCCCTGTCTGGGAGGGCTTTCAGAGGAACATCTGCTGGCACTGCAGCTGAACCTGAACGGCACCCTGACCCTGCTGATCAACAGCTGTAGTGGATGCCCAAACAACGCCATGCTGCCGCTGTTGCTGGAACGGATACAACTGATCTCAAAGGGGGGAATGGATCAGGAAGGCTGCCGGATTGTTACAGCAGATGCGGGGACCAACGTATCACTCCAGCATGAACAGCTTGACCGCCGCAGCTTCTTCAGTTCATTCCGCACCGCCTTGTTTCAAGGAGCCGCAGCTGTCATGAACAGTGCAACAGAGCCGGTTGAACAGGCCTGCAGCTACGGAGACAAACGGCTGCCCAAACGCCGGGAACTGTTGAACCAGACCATCTCACAACTATCTGCAGATCAACAGGAACGGATCAGCAGACCGTTTACCCATCAGATAACCTTTAGCTCAGACTGCAGCGCCTGTCAGGGCTGTGTTGCGATCTGCCCCACCGGTGCCCTGACAACCACAGACCGGGCACAGCACCCCGCCTTTAAGCAGGATCACTGCACCGGCTGCGGTCTGTGTGTGGAGTTCTGCCTGGATCAGGCAATCAGCTTGTAGGATTACTGCCTGCTGCGGCAGGTCGCAATCAGTTCCGGTGTCGTCGGATAGCGCATCTGTTCAGTCATTGCACCTTCTCACTGCTTTCAACGCAAACCAGCCAAGTATCAAAACACCTACCGGAACTGTTCCGGGTCCAGGCCGTGACGGTTCAGTTTGTCGTACAGGGTCTTCTTCGGCATCTGCAACAGCTCTGCCGCCTCCGCCACACTGCCTTTGGTGCTTTTCAGCGCATCCCGGATCAGTCCCCGTTCATAGAGTTCGACCTTTGCCGTCAGCGAGCCGGTCACCATTCTGGACGGTTCCAGGCTATCACCAACCCCAAGACAAAGCCGTTCCGCCACGGCCTTCAATTCACGCACATTGCCGGGCCAGTCATGCTGCTGCCACCGGAGCAGGTCCTGCTCATTCCAGCTGACCGGTTCCCGCTTGAAACGGGTGCAGGCCTGGGAGATGAAGTAGGCCATCAGCGGCGCTATATCGCCGGGGCGCTGCCTGAGGGGCGGCAACTCAATACTGACCACATTCAGGCGATAATAGAGATCAGCGCGGAAGCCCCCCTGTTCCGAGAGGCGTTGCAGGTCCACCTTGCTGGCAGCCACAATCCGGCAATCAACCGGGATGGACTTGTTGCTGCCCAGCCGCTCCACACAACGATCCTGCAGCACCCGCAGCAGCTTGACCTGCAGTTGCAGCGGCATTGATTCGATCTCATCCAGAAACAGTGTGCCGCCATGGGCATATTCGATCTTGCCGATCCGCTTCTGGGTCGCACCGGTAAAGGCCCCGGATTCGTGGCCGAACATCTCGCTTTCAAAGATCGTTTCCGGCAACGCACCGCAATTCAAGGCCACAAACGGCCCTTTACGGCCACTCAGGGCATGGATTGCATGGGCCACCACCTCTTTGCCGCTGCCGGTTTCACCCAGGATCAGCAGATCCACATCAGTGGGAGCCAGGGCAGCGATGGAACGACGCACCCGCTGGATACCGTCTGAATGTCCGATCAGCGGCATTGCGCCGCTATCAGCCAGATCCTCATGCAGCCGGCGCAGTTCAAGGATCAGATGCCGTTTTTCAAGGGCCCGCCGGATCACATCCAGCAGACGCTCGGAATGGAACGGCTTCTCAATAAAATCATAGGCATTCTGTCGCATGGCCTGGACCGCCATGGTCACATCACCATGACCGGTAATCAGGATAACCGGGATATCACGGTCATAGTTCTGGATTGCATCCAGCAACTCCATCCCGGAGATGCCGGGCAGCTTGACATCGCTGATCACGATGCCGGGCGGCAGATCCTCCATGGCCCGCAAGGCTGCTTCCGCGCTGGTGAAGGAACGGACGACCATGTCCGCCAACTGAATGGTCTGTTCGCATCCCCGCCGAACCGCCTCATCGTCCTCAATCAGGTAGATCGGCAGATCATGTCGACCGTTGTTACGGTTGTCCATTAACGACCCCTTCCAGCGCAATAGTGAACTCGGCGCCGCCCGCTTCGGCATTCCTGGCCGTAAGTCTACCACCAAGTTCGGTGATGATCATATGGGATATGGCCAAGCCCAGTCCCACCCCCTGGCCAACCGGCTTGGTGGTGACAAACGACTCAAAGAGGTGCGGAACAATCTCCTCAGCAATGCCCGGACCGCTGTCCAGAATCATGATCAGCACCTCTGTCTGCTGCTGCAGCACTGTCACCGTCACCCGTTTGTCCGGCTGTTCATTGACCGCATCCAGGGCATTACGCAACAGATTTACCAGCACCTGTTCAAGTCGGACCACATCGGCCCAGACCTGCAGGGTTTCCTGAAACGGTTGAACCTCAACAACCGCATTCAGCTGACGACGCTGCGGCTCCACCAGCATAACCGCATGGTTAACCGCCGTGACAACGCTTACCGGCTGTTTTTCGGCAGGGGTCTTACGGGAAAAGGTCTTTATTTCCGATACAATTGAAGAAATCCGGTCAGTCATCCGGCTGACCACTCCAAGATTTTCCAACGCCTCCGGCACTCGCCCCTTTTCAAGAAAACTGACGGCATTGTCGGTGAAGGTATGCATGGCGGTCAGCGGCTGGCTGATTTCATGGCTGATCCCGGCCGCCATCTGGCCCAACACCGCCAGCTTTCCAGCCTGAACCGCGTTATCCCGTGACTCGCGCAGGATTTTTTCCGTGGTCTTCAGCTCCTCAATCTTCTCCAGCAATGAACTATTGGTGGTGGTCAGCTCTGCGGTACGCTCGGTGATCTTCTGTTCAAGCTCCTGATGGGCCTTACGCAGGGCAGCCTCTGCCATGCGGCGTTCCTTGTAACGTCTGGTGGAAAGTTGGAAAAAGACAGCCAGCAGGGCGCCGGCAAGGGCGATGATGGTGAAGGTGCGCTGAATAGTCTTTGAAAACTGCTGATTGGCCAGTTCAAAGCGGAGATCGGCATTCTGGATAATGGCTCTGAAGCTTGCCCGCGACTTCATGGCCAGCGGCGTGGCCTCCTGCTTGTACGCTGCAAAGGCCCGGTTACGCTGGGAGGGAGGAATAGCGCTGATCCGCTCCATCCGCTGAATGCAGTTATCGACAAAGGCCATGGTGTCACGTCTGGCCTGTTCAACCAGTTTGCGGTCACCGGCATCATGGGCGGCCCGGTCAAGCGCCTCAAACGAGTTGTCAATGTCGGCGGCAGTTTCTTCAAGCTCCTCCATATCCTCTTCATAATCAGCCCCCAGCATGATGTCGCGGGTCAGGCGGGATACGTAGTTGACATCACGGGCAATATTGATGGTTTGCAGCTTGGTGCTGATCTCATGGCGATGAAGCGACTCAAAGGCATTGTTCAGGCTGTAGATACCCCAACCGGCAACAACAGCCGCCAGTGCCACAAAGGTAACCGTCACCCCGCTGAAAAAGGCTAAATTGCGATTCATCCCCATACCGCCACCTCTTTTAACTATGCCGCTGTCCGGCATCATACCACGCCAACGTCAGGTATACGATATTTTAGCCTGTAAAAAGCTGTTGCACGCGGAGGCGCGGAGACGCGAAGAGTAAAATCGTGTACTTACGGTATGTTGTTGTTTCACCTGCAGGGTTGATCCTTGATTTCAGGTAACTACTTAGGTTTTCTCCGCGAGCTTCTCGGCTCCGAGTGAGTAACTGCCGTTTTAAGGTTTAGACGGGCTCAATGCGCACCAGACAAGACCGTTCACCGCATCTTTAAGCGATACGCATCCCGCGCCCTTCAATCTGCTCCACCATCGCCTCCCGCATCAGCTCTGATACCGACTTGCGGGTGTTACGCACCAACGACTCCAGATGCTTGCGTTCTTCATCGTTGACCCGCATTGAAATTACATTGTAACGGGGACGTTCCTTCATTCCAGCCATTTACTTGATCTCCTCATGTTTTTTACAGTCTCCGCACTCAGACGACTTGTCGCCGCCATCGCTGGCTGAACGAAAACTCTTGATGGCGCCCCCCAACGAGGCCCCCAGTTGCGGCAACTTGCCTGGCCCGAAGATAACCAGCATAATTCCGCCAATCACGGCCAGTTCCGGCAGTCCCAATCCAAACATGAACCTGTCTCCTTTCTGATCACGAAACCACTTTGGTGCAAGATATGCTCTGAAAAAGCCCCTCTCCTTTGCAGAGAGAGGGGACCGAATCAACAACATAACAACGCACGATCACTATTTTTTCGATGCAATAATCCGTTCTTCCTTGTTTCCTGAGATCATTGAACCGATCATCCCAAAAGCCCAGGAGGCATAGGCATGAATCATGATGTACACGACAATCACCAGAGAAATAACCGTATGGATGACCCGGGTTGCCGCTGTGGCATGCCTGAAGCTCGGCAGCAGTCCATGACACAACCGGTTTACCAGGCTGAAGCTTTCAGGAAAGAGCAGGGCCAGTCCGGTTATAGCCATTGCCATCCACAATGCCAGCCAGCCCCACCAGGCCAGCACCTCGGTTGCCATAATCTTTTCAACATACCGTTTTTCATCAACTTCATAACCAACCGGGTTTTCAATTTTATTGCCACCCACCAGGCATCTGATCTCATGCACAAAAAAATCAAAGGCATTACCGATTTTGGAGACCCCAAACCAGTTGTATTCGCCGCTCATCACAAAATTGTAGACAAAGAACGTGATCGTGCCCATCCAGCCCAAACCGAGGACGATATGCAGACTTCTCCCCGCACCTCTGCTCATAACGCCGAACGGCAGATAATCACTTACACCAAACCCGGTCAGCAGCAGCAACAGCACCTCTGCCACAATCATCCAGTGCAGCAGCCTGTAGAGGAAGCTGTGCCGCTTAACGGTTACGGTTTCATTCTTCATGATCGCTCTCCCCTTTGCTGGCGCGCTTACTGATCGCATGGGCGCCGATGCCGGTAACGGTTCCAACCGCTGCTGCGCCGGCCAGGGTGCCGATATCCATACCGTAGGCTGTCTTCAGTACATTTTTTGACTTATGGGGGGTCCTGTCGGTATGACAACTGCCACACTCCATCGAACCTCTGGTAAAGTGGCCTGTTTCATACTTTTCACCCTTGGTGTGGCAGGTCATACAGCCTGCTGTTTCCTGTGACAATTTCATGGGGAACGCAGTTTCCAGATTCCCCTTATAGTAGGCATTTAAAAGTGTTACCGCCATTGCCGCCACATCTCCGGTCACCCTGCCACACCGCTCCGATCTTTCCGCCGAACCGCTGGCATAGCCGGTCTTTTCGCACCATTTGCCGACACTGACGTGACACAAAACTGAGTGACTGGGCGATTGAGGCAGTGATTTTCCACTTTTGTATTTTGGTGGATAAAATTCTTTTTTTACGGCGTATTCATTTGACTTATCGGTGGGAAACGCCTCTATCTCGTAGTAGCGCATGAGTCTTGGAATAATCTTCTCTGCAGCATGAAAGGGGGCAACAAGCGTAATTGCAGAGGCCGATCCGTTGGGAGCACCGCACAGCGATCCATAGTTTGACACCCCGCCGACGCCATATTGCATCAGGAGTGGCGGGAAGGGATTTTCTTTCTTTCCGCTGGCAATGTGCTCAATAAACTGCTCTTTGGTCGGCATAGGTAAAATGGTATAGGGATACCCTACCTTTTCTTTTAATGCGGTCATGATCGCCCAGAAAGCCCCGCCGCCACACTCTTCAAGGTAGTACCCCAAATGGCCAAGTTTCCTGACGTATTCAGGATCAAGCTCCTGATATGGCCAAGGAAACGGTGGCGCTACAAACGATTCTTTCGGCGTATCTGCCTTTGCAATGCTCGTTGCAGCCACACCACACAATGCCGCTCCCGACAACACCGCGACCCCTTTGATAAAATCTCTTCTGTGCAGATCCTTCATTTCTTCCTCCTTTTTTCTATGGTTGGATATATCCGCAGACAGGTATCTCACTGCCGTTGCAGTCACACTTCAAACATCCACCGGACATACGAAAGGCATGTTTTTCTCCGCAGTCCGGCAAAGATGATCCCCGCCGGACATGGCGGTCTGCTTCAAAACCGCAAACGGATCAAGAACAGCAACAGCAGACGACAATGTCTGCAGCTTGTACGGCGGGAGATTGTTCTTTAAATCCTGTGCCGCCAGCACCTGTTCACGACAGAGCACAATCAGACAAAGACAGAGGGTAACGGCATCGACATAGAAATCGACGCAGCTTCCATCTGCAGCGGCAATGGCAGACTGGAAAGGTGGCAGCATGATCAGCAGGCTGTCGGTCAGTTGCAGCAACCGGATACGCCCATCGGCAGCCCGCGCTGGATCATGCCCGTGGGCCTTGTGACACAGCAGACCGGCAAGCTCCAACAGTACGGTAAGATGGTCTTCCGGTTCTTCAGGGCGAGCATCGACAGCAAACCCTTCTTCCGTCAGGAGCTGGCTGATCATCGCCCTGCCGCTTCTCTCAGCAGGCTCGGCCTGATTCAGATAACCGCCAAGACAGAGTGAAACAGGTGATCCAGAGAGAGTGCTGCAAAACAGCGCTGTATAGGTCTGTTCAAGGGAGTGACGCAGCGGCAGGGACAGCTGGTGCCCAAGTAAACTGGATGAGAATGCCTCTGCTGCTGGCAATACCTCTGCAAGCGCCTGCCAAAGCGGCTGATCAGGATAGCGAAAGAGCGACGCAAGCAGTTGAAATCCGCTTTCAATAATCGGCAGTTCCTGAACGCCGGAGATCGATTCCGGCACAACGCTGGATGATGAAGGAAGGGGGGACATAGGCAAACGCTCCGGGCATAAAGTTGTTTTGCTACATCGCACTACAGCAGAACAAAATTGTTTCACTGTAGCCTAAATAGCAAGGCATATGCCGAATAACAGCGTTTCCGAATTTATCGCTAACAGGTTAAAATTCAGTGGCTTTTTATTTAGACATCTCTTCAGGGGGGATACAGACAGAGCGGTTTTTCAGAATGGGGATAGTTTACTGTGCGGAAATCCGCACAAAAAGAATGAATGGGGATTAGAGGGGAAGAACTACTGAAAAAACATACCCATAAAAGGCTATTCCAGACGAAGCAAACCGTCTGGAACAGCCCAATACCTACTGCCTGCTACGGCAGGCCACAATCAGTTCCGGCACCGTTGGGTAGCGCATCTGCTCCAGCCGGGAGAAGATCTGCTCGCCATCCACCAGCACCGCCAGCTCGCTTTGCTTGGGACCACGTTCAATCTCTACCGTTACCCCTTCCAGGTTCTTCTCAAGTTCAGCGGCAAGACCTGCCGCCATTGGCTGCTGTCCTCAGGATGCACAGTACTGGATTAAAATCTTCATCGTTTTTTCCTCCTCTGGTTTAGTTCTGTTCAACCACTGCAGCCGGTCTCCGGCCCTGCCGGACCCGTTTGAGCAGTTGATCCATGTAGTAGTAGACCACCGGGGTGATGTAGAGGGTCAGCAGCTGGGAAGTCAGCAGCCCACCCACCACCGCCAGCCCCAGCGGCTGACGTGCTTCGCCGCCTGCACCGTACCCGATGGCGATCGGCAGGGTTCCCATCAGAGCGGCCATGGTGGTCATCATGATCGGTCTGAAGCGGACAATCGCCCCTTCATAGATCGCCTCAAGTGGCGTTTTCCCATCCTTTCGTTCCGCCTCCAGTGCAAAGTCGATCATCATGATCGCATTCTTCTTCACAATGCCGATCAGCATGATGATCCCCACAAAGCCGTAGATGTTCAGGTCGCTCCTGAACAGCAGCAGGGTCAGGAGCGCACCGAACCCGGCGGCAGGCAGACCGGACAGGATGGTGATCGGATGGATATAGCTTTCGTACAGCACCCCCAGCACCAGGTAGATCACAAAAATAGCCAGCGCCAACAGCAACCAGAAGCCACGAAAGGAGTCCTTAAACGCCTGGGCTGTGCCCTGGAAGCTGGTGCTGATCGTGGGAGGCAGTTCCTGTTCTGCCTTTGCCTCGATCAGTTTGACCGCATCCCCCAGGGCCATGCCGGGACGGAGGTTGAAGGAGATCGTCACAGACGGCAACTGACCGGAGTGGTTGACCGCCAACGGTCCCAGTTCCTTTGAGAGGCTGGCAATGGTCTCCAGCGGAACCAACTGCCCGGCGCTAGAACGGATGTAGAGCAGTTGCAGGGCTGACGGATCACCCTGCCAGCGGGGGTCAAGCTCCATGATCACCTGGTACTGGTCTGCCGGAGCCAGAATGGTGGAGACCTGCTGGCTGCCATAAGCATAGGAAAGTGCCTGTTCCACCTGCAGCATGGTCAAGCCCAGGGCAGCCACCTTGTCCCGGTTGATTGCGACCTTGATCCGGGGGTTGCTGATCTGCAGATCACTGGTTACATCCTGCAGCTCCGGCAGTTCCCGCAGCTTTGCCTCAAAACCGGCAGCAATGCGGTACAGTTCTGCAGTATCCTGCCCCTGCAGGGTAAACTGGTACAGGCTCTTGGAGCTCATGCCGCCGATCTGGATCGAGGGTACATTCTTGGGATAGGCCTTGATGCCGGGCACCTTGGCCAGCCTGGGCCGCAGCTGCTGGACCACCTGATCCGCGCTCAGCGTGCGTTGGTTGCGGGGTTTCAGCCGGACAAAGAAGTAGCCGTTGTTGATATTTCTGATACCACCGGCAGAGGACATAAAACCATCAACATTAGGATCTTCAGCCAGAATACGGGCCAGGGCTTCCTGATGCTGTTTCATCTCTTCAAAGGAGGTGCCCTGGGCGGTTTCGGTATCAATGTTGATCCGGCCGGTATCCTCCGACGGCAGGAACCCCATCGGCACCACCTTGAACAGCCAGACCGTCAGCAGCGTGATCAACAGCGTCACCACCATGGTGCTGCGACGGTACTGCAGCACCAGCTTCAGTGTCCGTTCGTACCCGTGCAACAGCCGATCAAAGAAGCGTTCCATCATCAGGTACAGACGACCATGTTTTTGGCTATGGGGTTTCAGGAAGCGGCTGCAGAGCATCGGGGTCAGACTTAGGGAGACAAAACAGGAGACCAGAATGGCTGCGCTGATGGTAATGGCAAACTCATGCAGCAGACGCCCCAGAATCCCGCCCATGAACAGTACCGGCAGAAAGACCGCCACCAGCGATACCGTCATGGAGATGATGGTGAAGCCGATCTCCTTTGATCCTTTGAAGGCCGCCTCACGGGCATCCTCCCCCTGCTCCATATGGCGGACAATATTCTCCAGCATTACAATCGCATCATCCACCACATAGCCCACCGCCAGGGTCAGGGCCATCATTGAGATATTGTTGAGGGAGAAACCGAACAGCTGCATCACGCTGAAGGTGGCGACAATGGAGAGCGGCAGAGCCAGGGAGGGGATCAGGGTGGCCCGCAGGTTGCGCAGGAACAGGAAGATCACCATGATCACCAGACCAATGGTCAGCACCAGGGTAAACTTCACATCATGCATTGATTCCCGGATGGTGAGCGAGCGGTCATACAGCAGATCAATCCCCACGGCGCCGGGGATCTGGGCACGGAACTGGGGCAGCAGCTTCTTGACGCTGTCCACCACCTGGATGGTATTGGTGCCGGGCTGGCGATAGACCGCCAGAATGATCCCCCGGTTCTTGTTATACCAGGCCGCAGCCTTGTTGTTTTCCACGCTGTCAGCCACCCGCCCCAACTCTTCCAGATAGACCGGCGACCCGTCACGGTAGGCCACCACCAGCTTGCGGTAGGCCGCTGCCTGCATCAGCTGGGCATCAGTCTCAATGGTATAGGCCTGACGGGTGCCATCCAGCGTGCCGGTGGGCAGCTTGACATTGCCTGCGCTGATGGCGTTTGCCACTTCATCAATGCCGATCTGGCGCGCAGCCAGCTCCTTGGGATCAAGCAGGGCCCGCACTGCGTACTTCTGGGCGCCAAACACATTGACCTGGGCCACACCATTGATGGTGGAGACCCGGCGGGCGATCATGGTCTGGGCGTACTCGTCAATCCGGGAAAGCGGCAGGGTTGGTGAACTGAGGGCAAGATACAGCACCGGCTGATCAGCCGGATTGACCTTACGGAACCAGGGGGGGGTGGTCATGTTCTTGGGCAGAAAGCGGACCGCCTGGGAGATGGCAGCCTGCACATCCTGGGCAGCAGCATCAATATCCCGGTCCAGACTAAACTGGATGGTGATTCTGGTCTGACCAACACCGCTGCTGGAGGTCATGGAATCCACCCCGGCGATGGTGGAGAGCTGGTTTTCAAGGGGGGTCGCCACGGCCGAGGCCATGGTATCCGGGTTGGCGCCGGACAGGCTGGCATTGATCTGGATCGTGGGAAAATCCACGTTGGGCAGGTCATTGACCGGCAGTTGGTTGTAGGAGACCAGACCAAAGAGCAGGATAGCGATCATGACCAGCGAGGTCATAATCGGGCGCCGGATAAAAGGATCAGCGAAATTCAAGGTTGTTTTCCGTTACCCTGGGGAGCAGCCGAGGTAACTGCTGCACCGGGGGTCAGACGCAGCTGGCCGTCAACCACCACGGTCTCACCAACAGCCACCCCTTTTTCTATCACCGTCTCCCCCTCAACCGCCGGAGCGGTCACCACCTGGCGCAGCTCTGCCTTCTGATCCTTGGTGACCACATAGACATACTCCCCCTGCTGACCATTCTGGACCGCTGCAGACGGCACCACCACCACGTTCTGGCGGCTGGCCAGGGTAAGCAGCAGATCTGCAAACTGGCCCGGCCAGAGCCTGCGAGCCTTGTTGGCAAACAGCCCTTTCAGCTTAATGGTACCGGTGGCTGGATTAACCGTATTATCCAGAAAACTGATACTGCCGATCTCTGCCACCCCCTGATTCTGGGGGATCATCGCCTCCACCTTCAGCTGCCCGCCTGCCATGGCCCGCTTCAGCTCTGCCAGCCGTTTCTCCGGCAGGTTAAAGGTGACATTAATCGGGCTGATCTGATTCACGGTCAGGATCGTCAGATCATTGGCCTTAACCAGGTTACCGGCATGCAGCGCTACCGTACCGGTGCGGCCGGAAATGGGTGAACGGATAGAGCAGTAGCCCAGCTGGATTTTTGCATTGGCAACCGCTGCACGGTCTGCGGCAACCGCTGCGGCTAAGGACTCGGCATTGGCACGCAACTGATCGTATTGGTCATGGGTAACGATCCCCTCTTTGACCAAACCATCATACCGTCTGGCCTGATCTGCCGCAAATCTCGCCTGGGCCTGTGACCTGGCCAGGGTTGCCTCAGCCTGTCGCAGCGCTGCCTGAAACGGTTCAGGATCAATACTGACCAGCAGTTCCCCTTCCCTGACATCACTCCCCTCAGCAACCTGTATCCGTTTGATCTGACCGCTAACCTGGGCCTTGACAGCCACGGTGCTGAACGGCTCTATCGTGCCGATCCCCTTAACCTGAACCGGCACGGTTTTTTGCACTGCCTGGGCGGTCTTGACCGGAATCAGCGGTTTAGCTTTTGGCTTCTCTTTGGGGGCACAGGCTGCAAAGACAAACAACAGCAATAAACTCAGCAGGCGAAGTAACGGTCTCATCTGCCCTTCTTTCATGAAAACAGGAGTTTCTCTCTATACCACTTTGGTCCGCCTTGTTGCAATGCCCAGCGCTGGTATGGTAATGAAACAACACTATGAGTTCTGCCCTCCAAACACCCATGATGAAGCAATATCTTGAGATCAAGGCCCGCTATCCCGAGAGCATTCTGTTCTTCAGGATGGGTGATTTCTACGAAATGTTCCTGGATGATGCCCTGATTGCCGCCCGCATTCTGGATATTACCCTTACTTCCCGCAACAAGAACAGCGCCGACGAGATCCCGTTCTGCGGGGTGCCGTTCCACTCGGCCCAACCGTATATCGCCCGACTGGTTGAGGCAGGCCACCGGGTAGCGATCTGCGAGCAGGTGGAAGATCCCAAGCAGGCCAAGGGGATTGTCAAACGGGATGTGGTCAAGGTGGTGACCCCGGCCCTGGTGACTGAGAGCGAAAGCCTGACCCCGGACGAAAACAGCTATCTTTTGGCGCTCTGCCAGCAGGACAGACGCTGGGGTTGCGCCTGGCTGGATCTTTCCACCGGTGAATTCAAGGCATCGGAAGAAGAGAGCCTGACCGGCGCTGCTGCCATGCTGGCTGCAATCGGCCCACGGGAGCTGCTGCTGGCGGAAGCGCTACGCAAGGAACTGCCGGACGAGCTGGGGCTGTTGCATGGCGAACGTCCCCGTTCCGGCGTGGCTGACTGGGTGCTGGACAAGGATTACTGCTCCGGCCTGATCTGCAACCGCTTTGGCATCGCCTCACCGGATGCATTCGGGATGGAAGGACTGCCACTGGCCCTGCTGGCAATCGGGATGGTGCTGCATTACCTGCAGGAAAACCGCCATGCCGCCCTGCCCCACCTGCGGGACATCAGCATTGTACGCCGCAACGATTTTCTGGCCCTTGATCCAGCCACCCGCCGCAATCTTGAACTGACCGCCACCATGACTGACAACAAGAAGTCCGGCTCGCTGCTGGGCTGTCTGGATCGCACCGCAACCGCTATGGGAGCCCGCAGCCTCAAGCAGTGGCTTTCCTACCCGCTGGTGCAGGTGGATCTGATCCGCCAGCGGCTGTCAGCGGTGGAAGAGTTGGTGGAGCAGGGGCTGCTGCGGGATCAGTTGAACGGCCTGCTGAAAGGGATGCATGATCTGGAGCGGCTCAATGGCCGGATCAGTATGGCTGGCGCCGGTGGTCGTGACCTGCGTGCCCTGCATGACTCACTGGAGCGGATTCCCGGCCTGCGGGATGCCCTGGTGGGGGTGGAAGCACCACTGCTCTGCAGGCTGTTGGAGCAGCTTGATCCGTTGGATGATCTACGGGAGCTGATCAATCGTGCCATCTCGCCCACGCCGCCTTTTTCACTGCGTGAAGGTGGAATCATCGCTGATGGCTATAACCCTGAGCTGGATGAGCTGCGTTCAATCAGCCGGGAAGGCAAAGGGTATATTGCCCGGCTGGAGGCGCAGGAACGGGAGCGAACTGGGATCTCCTCTTTAAAAATCCGCTACAACAAGGTCTTTGGCTACTACATTGAGGTAACCAAGACCAACCTTGCCAGTGTGCCGGCTGATTATATCCGGCGCCAGACCATAGCAACCGGCGAGCGTTATATTACCGAAGAGTTGAAGAATTATGAGGAAAAGGTACTGGGGGCCGAAGACCGGATCTGCGAACTGGAGTATACCCTGTTCCAGCAGGTACGGGAGACAGCAGCAGGTAACGGAGTCCGGATCAGTCGTACTGCCGCCGCCGTGGCCAGCCTGGATGTACTGGCAAGCCTGGCGTTTGTGGCAGTGGAGCGCAATTACTGCAAGCCGACCGTGGATGACAGTGACCAGTTGGAGATCGTCGAAGGCCGCCACCCGGTGGTGGAGGCGATGAACCTGGGGGAACGGTTTGTTCCCAATGACACCCGGCTGGATGGTGAGGCCAACCAGATCCTGATGATCACCGGCCCCAACATGGCCGGTAAATCAACCTACATGCGCCAGGTGGCGTTGATAGCTCTGATGGCCCAGGCCGGTTCTTTTGTACCTGCCAGTGCTGCAACCATCGGTATTGCCGACCGGATCTTTACCCGGGTCGGGGCAGGCGACAACCTGGCCAAGGGGCAATCAACCTTCATGGTGGAGATGATGGAGACCGCCCATATCCTGCGCACAGCCAGCAACAAAAGCCTGGTTGTGCTGGATGAGATCGGACGCGGCACCTCCACCTTTGACGGCCTCTCCATTGCCTGGGCAGTGGCCGAGTTCCTGCACGACGATCAGGTCTGCCGCCCCCGCACCCTGTTTGCCACCCACTACCATGAGCTGGCCGACCTGGCTGCCACCCGCGAGCGGATCACCAACCTGACCGTGGCGGTCAAGGAGTGGAACGATCAGGTCATCTTCCTGCGTACCATCATCCCCGGAGCTGCCTCCCACTCCTACGGTATTCAGGTGGCCCGCCTGGCCGGTATGCCCCGTGATGTGATCGAGCGGGCCAAAGAAGTACTTAAGACCCTGGAAGAAGGGGAGTTTGAACAGGGCTCACCCCGCCTGTCCAAGAGCAGCATCGCCCCGCCCGGAAAAGAGTCTGCTCAGTTTACCCTGTTTGAACAGCAGGGGGATCTGCTGCGGGAACGGTTGAAAAAGCTGAACATCAACACGCTGACCCCGCTGGAGGCGCTTAACCTGCTGGATGAACTGAAGCGGATGGCATAAAAAAGCCCTTCGGGACAACTACCTCCCGAAGGGCCTCAAAACACAGCATCTGAACCGCTTAGAGTTTCCCTAGCATCCCGGCCCGCACCGCTTCATCAATCGGATAGAGTCCGACAAACGCCTTGAGCAAGGCTGTCTGCAGATTTTTTGAGGCAACCGATCCCAGCATCTGATTGTTGCGACTGACCCGTACTGTTCCATCCGTAGAGAAGCTTAAATCCAGTACTTCCCCCTTTATAAAGTCTTTATTGAAAAGTGCGTACAGACGCTGCAGTTCAGCATTTCCTGCAAGGCTGGAGCTGTTTCTGATCAACGCTTCGTTTAACGCTTCAATAAATTTATCCTTCAGAACCCGCTTATGCAAAAAATTGATCCTGACCAGCTTGGTACCAGGATCGTTGACCACCTCGGCACTTTTGGATGTCTGTCGAGACACATAGAGTGAGCCAACATAGACCTTGCCAAACATTTTTGTGCGCAAGCCAAACCCGTTCAAATGCAAGGACTGACCATCAACGACCGTAGAACCGTCAATCTGAACGCCATAGGCGTTGAGAGCATAGGACGAATTTGGCATCGCCAATAATAAACAAACAACAATAATCCCAAATATTTTCATATTATCCCCTCTTTCTGTCTATCAATATATATCGTAAACAATATACCACAAACAACCTAAAAAATTAGAATAGTCAAATTATATTAAACTAGATTAATCAGCAGCAGCATCAGGGTAATAGTGTGCAAGGTTGAAAAAGCTGAATATTTCTGCTATGACAGCGTTGGAAGCATTGAATCTGCTTGATGAATTGAAGAAAATGGCATGATGATCAGACTAAAATCGATTATATACCTGCTGCTGGCACTGTTTGCACTGACAACAGTTACCTCTCCCGTTCATGCCGCCAGAACAGCCAGAAAACAATCCACTCCAGAAAACAGAATAGCATCACCGGCCCAGGTGCTTGAACTGAAACACTGGTCAAACCCGGATTACACCCGGATTGCCATAGCGCTGGAACGGGACGTAACCTGGGAAAGCCATGAACTTGACAGGACTGCCGTTCGTAGCGGAAAGCCGGGACGAATCTTTATTGACCTGCACAATGCCCGGCTGGCTGGCAGTATACGGGATATTACCATCGGCGATGGCCTGTTGAAGGGCGTGCGGGCAGGGCTGTACAAGCCCGGTGTGGTGCGGATAGTGCTGGATACGGATAATATCCGGGATTACAAGATTTTCCCTCTCTCAGACCCGGCCCGGCTGATTATTGATGTCAGAGGAGAACGGCGCACCGAGATCAGCCAGCTTGAAAGCAGCCTGACAAATCGTGTACAAGAACCTCCTGTAGCCAGTCCTCCTTCAGCAAAGGCAGATCGTCCCACAAAAGCGATAAAAAAACCGACGGCTATCTCAAAAATTCGCCGGATTGTGGTGGACCCCGGCCATGGCGGCCATGACCCAGGTGCAGTGGGACACAGTGGCCTGCAGGAAAAGGATGTAGTGCTTTCCATAGGGCTGAAACTGCGGGAAAAACTGAAGGAGGAACTGGGGCTGGATGTGGTCATGACCCGCTCAACCGATGTCTTCATCCCTCTGGAAGAGCGAACCGCCATTGCCAACAAGGTAAACGCCGACCTGTTTGTCTCGATCCACGCCAATGCCGCACCAAATCGCAATGCTGCCGGGATTGAAACCTACTACCTCAATCTGGCCAAAACTGAAAAGGTTGCTCAGCTTGCAGCAAAGGAAAACGGTACCACGCTGGAGAAGGTCAGCACCTTGCAGGCGATCCTGTTTGACCTGATGGCAAATTACAAATTGAACGACTCCGCCCACCTGGCAGAAGAGATCCAGAAGGCGATCTATAAAACCGCTAAAACCAAGTACCCTGATACCAAAAACCTGGGGGTCAAACAGGGACCTTTCTACGTTCTGGTGGGAGCCAGCATGCCCAGTATCCTGACTGAGGTCGGCTTCCTGAGTAACAACACCGAAGAGGCTCATCTTAAAGACCCGGCCTTTCATGACCTGACTGCCGACGGTATTCTTGACGGGATACGTGCCTACATTTCTTCACTCAAGTAATGAGCGGAACCCTCTACATTGTAGCCACACCGATCGGTAATCTGGAGGACATAACCTTCCGGGCTGTCCGTATTCTCCGGGAAGTTGATCTGGTCGCTGCGGAAGATACCCGTCATTCCCGCAAACTGCTCTCCCATTTTGGCATTACCACGGCTCTGACCTCGTACTACGACCACAATCAGGCGCTAAAGGGCGAACGGATACTGGCAACCCTGCATGAAGGCAAGCAGGTGGCGCTTATTTCTGATGCCGGAACCCCCTGTATTTCTGATCCTGGCTACCAGTTGGTTCGGGATGCTCTAGCAGAGGGAATCAAAGTAGTGCCGATACCAGGTCCTTGTGCCGCAGTAACCGCACTTTCAGCCGCCGGATTACCCACAAATTCCTTCACTTTTGCCGGATTTCCGCCGAATAAAGAAGGTAAGCGTCGCTCGTTTCTGGCCTCGCTGGCTACTGCCCATGGAACGGTGGTGCTCTATGAAGCACCACACCGTCTGGCAGCTACCTTGGCCGATATCAGTACCATACTGGGCGAACGTCAAGTGGTGGTTGCGCGGGAGTTGACCAAGCTGTACGAAGAACTGCTGCTGGGGAACACTGTTCAGGTGCGTGAGCTGGTACAGGATGGCCGCGAGCGGGGCGAAGTAGTTATTCTGATAGCAGCGGCAGATGGAAACAGCGTGGTTCAGGAAGGCCTGTCAGCAGAAGAACAGCTGGCTGCCACTCTGGCCAAGGGGCATACCGTCAAAGAGACTGCCGCACTGGTGGCTGCTGCCACCGGTTTGCCACGTCGGGAACTGTATGCACAGGCCCTGCTTTTGCGGGGCAGAGAGCAGCAATAATTTACAGGGAGTTGTTTGATGAAGATATCCGTATTTGGCGCTGGTTATGTTGGTTTGGTGGCTGCAGCCTGTTTTGCTGAAAGTGGCAACACCGTCATTGCCGTTGATATAGATCAGAAAAAGATTGAAGGACTTAAAAACGGCATTATCCCGATCTACGAACCGGGCCTGAAAGAACTAATCCTGCGTAACCAGGCTGAAGGCCGTCTTTCCTTTACCACTGATATGGTTGAGGCGGTTGAGCAATCCCTGATTCAGTTCATTGCTGTCGGCACCCCGCCTGGTGAAGACGGCTCAGCTGACCTGCAATACGTTCTTGCCGTTGGCCGCACCATTGGCCAGCAGATGAACAGCTTCAAAATCATTGTTGATAAATCCACCGTACCAGTTGGCACTGCCGACAAAGTCCGGGCTGCTGTACAGGAAGAACTGAACAGCCGTGGCTCATCCCTTGAGTTCGACGTTGTCTCCAACCCTGAATTCCTCAAAGAAGGGGCTGCTATAGATGACTTCATGAAACCGGATCGCGTCGTTGTTGGAACAGACAACGTCCGCACCGCCGAGATCATGAAAGAGCTGTACGACCCGTTCATGCGCAAGCAAAGCCGGATGATCATCATGGATATCCGGTCAGCAGAAATGACCAAATACGCTGCCAATGCCATGCTGGCAACCCGAATCTCCTTCATGAACCAGATTGCCGGTCTCTGTGAAAAAATGGGGGCTGATGTTGCTGCAGTGCGTGAAGGGATCGGATCGGACTCCCGTATCGGCTATGACTTCCTCTTTCCTGGCCCCGGCTACGGAGGTTCCTGCTTCCCGAAAGATGTCAAGGCACTGATCCGCACTGCCGAGGAATGCAACTATGACTTCCTGCTGCTTAAAGCGGTAGAAGAAGTTAACGAGCTCCAGAAAGAAGTCCTGGCCAACAAGCTAATTAAAACACTTGGCTCTGCAGACGAAGAACAACCTCTTACCGGCAAGATTGTTGCCTGCTGGGGTCTCTCCTTCAAACCCCGCACCGATGATATGCGGGAGGCACCATCGCTCACCATCATTGAACGTCTGCTGGCTGCCGGTGCCACTGTGCGTGCCCATGACCCGGAGGCACTGCACGAAGCGAAAAAATACTTTGGCGACCGGATCCAGTACAGCACCAACCAGTACGAGATACTGGACAACGCCGATGCCCTGACCGTCATCACTGACTGGCATGAATACCGCAACCCTGACTTTGACCGGATCAAGGCTGCACTTAAACAACCGTTAATCGTTGACGGCAGGAACCTCTATAAACCGAACCGGATGAAAGAAACAGGCATCCGCTATATCCCGCTGGGCCGGGCTGGCAACGGCATCCAGGAAGGTGGTAACTAATGCGGATCCTGGTCACCGGCGGCGCAGGTTTTCTGGGCAGTCATCTCTGTGAACGGCTGTTGAATGAAGGCAACGACGTCATCTGTCTTGACAATCTCTTCACCGGCAGCAAAGACAACATCATCCATCTGATGGACAACCACCGTTTTGAGCTGATCCGCCACGATATCGTCGAACCGATTCTGCTGGAGGTGGACCGGATCTACAACCTGGCCTGTCCTGCCTCACCGGTCCACTATCAGTACAACCCGGTCAAGACCGTCAAAACCAGCGTGATGGGGATGATTAACATGCTGGGCATGGCCAAACGGGTCAAGGCCCGCATCCTGCAGGCCTCAACCTCGGAAGTCTACGGTGATCCCCAGGTACATCCCCAGAAAGAAGACTACTGGGGTAATGTCAACCCGATCGGTATCCGCAGTTGCTATGATGAAGGCAAACGGGTGGCTGAAACCCTGATGATGGACTACCATCGCCAAAACAAGGTTGATATCCGCATCATCAGGATCTTCAACACCTACGGCCCCCGCATGGCAGAAAATGATGGCCGGGTGGTATCCAACTTTATGCTGCAGGCACTCAGAAACGAAGATATTACCGTCTTTGGCGAAGGCAAACAGACCCGTTCCTTCTGCTATGTCAGTGACCTGATCGACGGCATGATCAAGATGATGGAAAACGAGGAAGGCTTTATCGGTCCGGTCAACTTGGGCAACCCGGTTGAAAACAGCATCCTTGAATTTGCCGAAAAAATCATTACAATAACCAGTTCTAAATCAAATATTATTAACAAACCACTGCCCCAGGATGATCCAAAACAACGTAGACCTGACATCTCTCTGGCGCAGGAAAAACTTGGCTGGCAGCCTGTCGTAGACCTGGAAACAGGGCTGAAGACCACGGCTGATTACTTTGCCGCACGTTGTAACAGGGGCTGATATGACCGGAATTCGTATTACACGCCGCACCTGGCTGATCCCGGCAGCCTGCCTCGCCTTTATCCTGTTTTTTACGGTATTTGGCGAGCGCGGTCTGTTACGAATTTATGAGATGCGACAGGAAAAACAGCGCATTGAACGTACCGTGGCTGATCTGCGTGTAGAAAACCAGAAGCTACGTCTGTCAATAGAAGCACTGCATAGTGACCGCCATCAGCTTGAGCGGATCGCCCGCAAAGAGCTGGGGTTGGTTCGCCCCAATGAAGTTATCTATCAATTTCCACCTTCCGGGAGCAAATGAGGCCCAAATCTATGCAGCGACAAAATTGTGTAATCTGTGCCTGGCGTGCAACCTGTGCAAAACGTTTTTCCGTCTCGGATAGCGGCGCCCGTTGCCCTGATTTCTCGCGGGATATAACCATAAAAGACCAGGATGACGCAGATCTATCCACGACCAACGATTCTTCCAAGGAAACTCCTCAACAATGATCCGTCAGAAACTTGCTGAACTGGTATCCCAGGCTCTCATATCGGCCCGTACTGCAGACACCCTCTGTTCTGAAAACTTCCCTGCTGTTGTTATTGGCACTCCGGCCCAGGAGGCCCACGGTGACTTTGCCTGTAACATTGCCATGCAACTGGCCAAACCAGAACGCAAGTCACCCCGTCAGGTAGCCGAAACGGTGCTGCTGCACCTGCAGGATACTGATGGACTGATTAGCCGGGCTGAAATAGCCGGACCGGGGTTCATCAACTTTTTTATTGCACCGTCTGCCTGGCAACAGTGTCTGCCACTGATTGAACAGTCTGGCCCAGGTTACGGTAATACAGACAGCGGTGCCGGTCGTAAGGCGCAGGTTGAGTTTGTCAGTGCCAACCCCACCGGGCCGCTGCATATCGGCCACGGTCGCGGCGCTGCCATCGGCGATGTTCTCTGCCGCCTGCTGTCTGCAACCGGTTGGCGGGTAACCCGCGAATTTTACTACAATGACGCCGGTGCCCAGATCAGCAATCTGGCCCTGTCTGTCCAGGCCCGCTGCCTCGGGATCGAAACCGATGACCCACGCTGGCCAGCAGATGGCTACCAGGGTGATTACATCAAAGAAGTTGCCACTGCCTATCTGGCTAAAGAGACAGTCTCTGCGGGTGATCAACAGGTTACTGCCAGTGGCGATCCCGCTGATCTGGATGCCATCAGACGCTTTGCCGTGGCAGCCCTGCGGCGGGAGCAGGATCAGGATCTGCAGGCCTTTGATGTCTGTTTTGATCGCTACTTCCTTGAATCAAGCCTCTACGCTGATGGTAAGGTTGAGGCCGCCGTGGAAAAAATGATTGCCAATGGCCACACCTATGAGCAGGAAGGGGCGCTCTGGCTGCGCACAACCGACTTTGGCGATGATAAAGACCGGGTCATGCGCAAAACCGACGGCGGTTACACCTACTTTGTACCGGATGTGGCCTATCATCTGGACAAATGGCAGCGCGGCTTTCTGCGGGTAGTAAATGAACAGGGGGCTGACCACCACAGCACCATTACCAGGGTACGGGCTGGACTGCAGGCCCTGGATGCCGGTATCCCCAAAGACTGGCCGGAGTACGTCCTGCACCAGATGGTTACGGTTATGCGGGGGGGGGAAGAGGTCAAGATATCCAAACGGGCCGGCAGCTATGTCACCCTGCGGGATCTGATCGACGAGGTGGGTCGTGATGCCACCCGATTTTTCTTTGTCATGCGCAAGCCTGATTCACAGCTAGTTTTTGATATTGACCTGGCCAAACAGCAATCGCTGGACAACCCGGTCTACTATATCCAGTATGCCCATGCCCGTATCTGCAGCATCTTTGAAAATGCGACAGAAAAGGGGATCACCCTGCCCGATCAAACACCGGCAGTGGATGTACTTTCTCTGCTTGAAACCCCTGAAGAACTGCGCCTGATCAAATGGCTTGAGAGCCTGCCGGAAACCGTTGATGATGCTGCCCAGGAATTTGAACCGCACAAAATCGTCTACTACCTGACAGAACTGGCAGGTCAGTTCCACAGCTATTACAACAAGACCAAGGTTGTGACTGAAGACACCAGATTGAGCATTGCACGCCTGTACCTGCTGGCCCGCACCAGGCAGGTGATTCAGAATACGTTGTCACTGCTGGGTGTTTCAGCACCGGAAAAGATGTAGGAGGCCAGCCATGCGGATAGACTATAGTGAGCCACGACAATCAACTGGCTCCGGCAGTACAGGTATCAGCAGCAGTCCACGCAAGGCAGATGGTTCCTCTTCCAGCAATCTGGTGGTGTTTGGCGTTCTTGCTGGATTCATATTTTGTACCGGCTTTGGCACCGGCTGGTTCTTCTCACAAAAGTCAGCCAAAAAGGCCTTCAGGGCAGCTATGGAGCAGCAAAGCCTTGAATCGAACCAGAAGGACACAAAAAAGCAACCGGAGCTGCCTGTACAGCAAACACCACCACAGGCAGCCGCAACACCACCTACCGTAGTACCCACCGCCAGCAAGCCTGCTCAACAAGCAGCACCCACCGGTCAGGTTCCTCTTTCCTTTTTTGAAACGCTGCCAAAGGGCCAGAAACAGACCGTGCTTGGCAGTGGTATCAATGAGAAGCCGAAACCAGCAGCCTCACCTGCCCCGCAGCCGCCTCAAACGACTGCACCTGCAACCAAGGCGCCAGACACTAAAGCTGCAAATTCCGGTTTTCTGGTGCAGGTGGCTGCATTTGCTAACAAAAAAGAAGCTGAAAACACTAAGGCCAAGCTTGCTGCAAAGGGCTACAGTGCCTCCATTTCAGAGACAAATCTTAATGACAAAGGCACCTGGTACCGCGTGCGTATCGGTCGCCACCTTGACAAAGAGGCCGCTTCCGAGATTGCCGGTCGGGTAGGTAGCGGGGCAAAAGTGCTACCCGACCAGGAATAATAAACTTTTATATTGACTTCACCTTGCCGTTCCTGCTATAAGTTCAATTCCTCACGTCGCGGGGTGGAGCAGTCTGGTAGCTCGTCGGGCTCATAACCCGAAGGTCACAGGTTCAAATCCTGTCCCCGCAACCAAATCAACAACCGCCTCTTTGGTCTACCGAAGGGGCGTTTTCAAATGGCTGCTTAGCTCAGCTGGCTAGAGCATACGCTTCATACGTGTGAGGTCCGGGGTTCGAGTCCCTGAGCAGCCACCAACTCACAATCCGGTTAATTCCGGTTTCATACAAAAGCTCTCGAATCAATCGGGGGCTTTTTCTTTTGCCTTGTCCAACACAATTGATATGGTATGCTTACATGCAGGTTTTAAGGGCTCCCGCAATTTAAAGCCCTCACAAAAATTGAAAGCAGCTGGCAACACATGCACGTAAGCTACCACCCCTAACCCCTGGAGGGAGTCTGGCTTGGAAAACAAGAAGCTGCAAGCTCATTTCCAAAAGACCGTTTTTAGTGATTTTCCCTTTGCAGCATGGATGAAGGACAAGAAGGGACGTTATTTAGCAGCAAATCAAAAATTGGCAGAATATCTTGGCCTTCCCTCTCCTGACCTCCTTATTGGAAAAACCATTCACGATTTCTTCGCACCTCTGTTTGCTGATCAAGTCTCCGCTGAAGTAGATGCTGTGGTAACCAACAGCATGCCGATTCATATAGAAAAAGAGTTTCCCGTCCATGGCGGAAACCGCTGGTTTGACATCTACCAAACTCCTGTCGTTATTGAAGGAGAGCTGATAGGCATGGTCGGATACGCCTGGGACATTTCAGAGCGAAAGCTGATTGAAAAAGCCCTTACAGAAAGTGAAGACCGCTATCGGCGGGTTGTTGAAGTCTCCCCTGATGCCATTTTCGTTCATTGTGAAGGCGCATTTGTATTTATGAATCAGGCGGCGGCAACGCTATTAGGCGGTGAGAGACCAGAGGATTTTTATGGCCTGCGTGCACTGGATTTCGTTCACCCTGGCATGCGTGATCTTGTTGCCCAAAGGATCAAAAATGCCTGGTCACTGGGCGACAACCCGTTAATTGAGGAAGAACTACTCCGGATAGATGGCACAACGGTGTATGTTGATATGGTTTCTGTCTTTTTTTCGTATGAAGGCAAAACCGCTGTATTAGCTATTGCCCGCGATATTACCGAAAGAAAAAAAATCCAGAAAGACTTTGACAACACCCTTAAGGCACTGGCAGACAGTGAGAGGTTCTTAAATACAATCATTGATACAGAGCCTGAGTGCGTTGTGCTGCTGGATGCCGGTCTTAACGTTGTAATGATGAGCCGAGCAGGCCTGGCAATGTTACAGGCAGACTCCTTTGAACAGGTTAAAGAGCATTCTTTTTGCAGTGTAATACCCCTTAAGCATCAGGATGCCTTTAAACTTCTCGCACAACAGGTCTTCCAAGGCACACCAGGGACACTTGAGTTTGAGATTGCAGGACTGAAAGGTACTGCCATCTGGTTAGATATTCATGCGGTGCCATTCCGTAATGAAAAGGGAGAGATTGTCTCTCTGCTGGGGGTTATTAGAAACATCTCTGAGAAAAAGCTGTTTGAGCTGGCCTTAAAGGCTGAACGGGATCATTTCCAGGCTCTCTTTGAAAATGATAGTTCAGCCCACGTTATTGTTTCATCTGACCGTATAATAACGAGAGTAAACAACTATTTCTGTAAATTGTTTGGTGGCTATGATGAATCAGAACTGGTCGGCCAATCAACATTGATCTTACACGTAGACAAGCAACACCATGAAAACTGGGCCTCCAACTTCAAGCAGGCATTTGAAGGAAAAACTAATTTCAGCGCAGAATATCCATGGCGGCGCAAGGATGGCAGTATTTTCTGGTGTGTCTTTAATGGTGTCAGGCTGGAACTGGTTACCGGTGAGGTTGTAGCTGTTTGGAGCGTGCTGGATATAACCGCGCGGAAGCAGGCAGAACAACAGCTACAGCTTGCAAAAGAAGCTGCTGAAATCGCCAATTCTGCAAAAAGTTCTTTTCTTGCCAATATGAGTCATGAAATCAGAACACCGATGAACGGAATCATAGGCATGGCGCACCTGCTGCATACAACAAACCTTACCGCAGAACAGGAACACTATCTTACCAATATTGAAACATCTGCGGTCACCCTGACAAACCTGATCAGTGACATTCTTGATCTTTCCAAGATTGAGGCTGGCAAACTGGAGCTTGAAAAGACTGACTTTTCCTTGCGCAGCTGTATTCAGGAACTCATTACCAGCCAACAATTTCAAATACAGCAAAAAAATCTATCCGTTCATGTTGACATTGCTGACGACGTACCGGACACCTTGCATGGCGATCAACTACGCACACGCCAAATACTGCTGAACCTTATCGGTAACGCAATAAAATTTACGGAGCAGGGTAGCATAACCATTTCCGCACACCTAGTGGATTTTCAAAACAGCTATGCCGTAATTCTGCTAAATGTTACAGACACCGGCATTGGCATGACCACACAACAAGTGGAGCGTATATTCACCCCATTTGAACAGGCTGACAATTCATTTGCCAGAAAATACGGGGGAAGCGGGCTTGGGCTTGCCATCTGCCGCAGATTAACCGAACTGATGGGAGGCCGGATTTGGGCAGAAAGCAGTGCAGGTCACGGCAGTAGCTTCCATATCGAGCTGGGCTATGCGATCCCAGCACAACCAACTCCACAGCCAATGGTCAAAGATTTTATGGTATGCAGACACTCTGACCTACCGCCCCTTACCATACTGCTGGCCGAAGACAACAAGGTGAATGCCGAATTCGTAACCAAGGTGCTAAGCCGGGCAGGTCATAGCATCACAACAGTAGAAAACGGGCAACAGGTACTTGAACAGATTGCTCACAATCAATTTGACTGCATTCTTATGGATATCCAGATGCCCATCATGGATGGTGATGAAGCGGCACGCCTGATACGAGAGAAGGAACACGGTACAGATCACCATATCCCAATTATTGCACTAACTGCCCACGCAATGGCTGATGAACGGACGCGACTTTTAGAGCAAGGCTTTGATGCGCATATTCCAAAGCCTATTGATATAGGCACCTTACTGTCAGAGCTTATGCAACTAACAGGAACAGCTCCACAATCCAGAAAAACGTGATGCTCACCTGTTAACAATCCGGATCTACGCCCAAGCGGAATCCCATCGTCGCAAACCATCCCTATCTTATAGAAAAAGCCCTGCAACCAATTTGGTGCAGGGCTTTATTGTAGTGTCGATAAGCAGGTGTTTCTAGCAGGTACTGCGGGCCGCATTAAGAAGGGCATAGGCTATGGCACGGTTACTGTATCCAAGGTTATGCACCAGCATATCAGCAGCCGTTTCAAGGGACACCTTCCCTGACTTGAACAGTGCTACTACGGTACCGAATGCCATCCAACTCACCTTCTTTCAAAAAAGTTCATCAACCCAATCACTGTCAAAAGAATCTGTTACTTATCTTTTCGTATCTCAGGGACAAGAACTTTAGCCTTCTAATCTTTTGAAAAAATTACCACTAAGGCGTGGTTTTAAAGCCTGCCATTTCCTGTTCTAGGTTTTTGATCTGGCGGGAAAGACCACTGACCGCCTCTTCCATCACACGAGTTGTTTTCAAGTTGCCGGTTGCCGCCTCTTCCATCTCTTCTGCCGTATGCACAACCTGCTCGCTCCCCTCAAGCTGCACCATACAGGCCCGCCGGATCTCTTCAATCATCCTGACAATGGTGTCGGTAGAATCGGCAATGGCAGAGCCGGCATCATTGTGGGAACGGGCATTGATATGCACATTGGTAGCCAGTTGGCGCATACTTGCAGATGCCTGATTGATCACCTCGGCATCACGGGTCTGATGACTGGAGGCACGCACAATCTGTTCAACCATCGCCCCCATCTCTTCCATGGCCAGCCGCATTTTTTCACCCTGCTGGGCATGCTGCTCCGTTGCTGAGGCGATCTCGTTAACCTGTTCCGTCGCGATCTTGACCCCTTTGACGATCTTGTGTAACGCCTCGCCGGAACGATGGGACAGTTGCTCCCCCTCCACCACCGCCTGCTCTGAAAGGGTAATCGCCATAACAGCTTTATCAGTTTCCTCTTTAACACCGTTGACGATCTCGGCAATCTCGCGGGTTGAGGCAGTGGTCCGACGGGCCAGCTCTTTAATTTCATGAGCAACCACACCAAACCCTTTGCCATGTTCCCCGGCCTGGGCGGCAATAATCGATGCATTCAGGGCCAGCAGCTTGGTCTGCTCTGTCACCTCGTCAATCACCTGCAAAATAGTACCGATACTGGCTGCATGCACCGAAAGGTTGCCGATCGCCTGTTGCACCGTGTGGGAGGCACTGCGGATCTGATGAATACCACTGATGGTGCTTTCAACTGAAGTATTACCTAACTCCGCATCCCTCAAAACATCCACCGAGATACGGGCTGTGGCTTGGGCGCTCTCCTCAATCTGACGCACCGAACGTTCCATATCAGCCACCAGCACCGTGGTACGGGTAGCATTTTCCATCAGATGCTGTACGTTGGCATTAATCTCGTTCTGGCCACCAGCCATCCTGACAATTGAATCACTGACCAGCTCAACGGAACGGAGCAACTCCTCCACCAGCTGATTGATCTGAACCGTGCTGGAAACCATCTGCTGAATTGATGCCGCATTGGTTCCGGCAGCCCCTGAAAGTCCTTCCACCGACGAGGTAACCTCTTCAACCGAGTATCTGATCTGACGGGCAGCAGCCTTAGTCCGGTCAGCGGTATCTTTCTGCCCCTCTGCCAGAGCCAGTCCCTGTGCCGCAACATGACCGACATTAGCACCGATTGCCCGCAGTTCATCAACCGCACTGCGAATACTACCCACAACCCCGCCCAGCCGCTCCAGCATCTCATTGAAGTTACTGTTCAGCATCCCCACTTCATCCGGCGAAAGGTCGTCTCCACGCACCGAGAGATTCCCTTCTGCCGCCTGGTCCATCACGCCGGCCAGACGCTTTACCCTGGTTGGCAACTTCCGGGACGCTAAAACCAGAAGGACAGTCAGAAAAAGCACCGCAGTAATGGCAAAGAAAAAACGCAAACCATCAGGGGGTACCTGCCTTACAAACACCCCGGCCAGGGACAGCAGGATACCGCTAACAAGCAGGATTCTGATAAGCTGTGATCCAAATCCAAGGTTCTTTGCCATAACGTTATCCTTAGGCGATACGGGTTGACGTGTCAGAGTGGTTTCCTTATACCTCAAAACAGCTGCAAAACAAACGGTTCTTGTAGCTCAGGCGGTAAGCGGTCTTGCATTTTCCTATTCCGGCTCCTATACTGCCCGGACATTTTTCAGGAGGCTCAGCATGATAGAGATTAACTTTGACAAGATGGGTGGACTGATTCCAGCCGTAATCCAGGATTACGAGAACGGCGAAGTACTGATGGTTGCCTTTATGGACAAAAAGACCCTTGATCTGACCCTGCGGGATGGCAAGACCTGGTTCTTTAGCCGGACCCGCAACAAGTACTGGATGAAGGGTGAAGAGTCCGGCAACACCCAGGATGTAATGGAAGTATTGACCGACTGTGATGCCGACACTGTAGTAATCAAGGTTAAACAGAACGGCCCGGCCGCCTGCCACACCGGCAACCGCAGCTGCTTCTATGTCAAATGGGAAAATGACCAATGGGTGGAACACTCTAACCCGCTCTTCAACCCTGAGGAGGTTTACAAAAAATGAGTACTGTTCTGAGATTTGGTATTCCCAAAGGCAGTCTTGAAGAAGCCACGGTAGACCTGTTCAAACAGGCTGGCTGGCAGATCGGCATCTCCTCCCGCAGCTACTTCCCCACGGTTGATGATGGTGAGATGAAATGCCACCTGATCCGGCCACAGGAGATGGGAAAATATGTAGAGCGTGGTACCATTGATGTAGGAATTGCCGGACGGGACTGGATTCGTGAAAACGACTCCGATGTGGTTGAAGTCTGCGACATGGTCTACTCCAAGGTTTCCCGCCGCCCGGTCCGCTGGGTGCTGGTGGTGGCCCAGGACTCGCCGGTCCAGGGACCGGAGGATCTGCAGGGTGCCACCATTTCCACTGAACTGGTGGAGTTTACCAAGCGCTACTTCAAGGAACGTAACATCCAGGTCAATGTTGAATTTTCCTGGGGCGCAACGGAAGCCAAGGTGGTTGACGGCCTCTGCGATGCCATTGTTGAGGTAACTGAAACCGGTTCCACTATCCGGGCCAACAACCTGCGGATCGTTTGCGATCTGATGGAATCAGTACCGGTGATGGTGGCCAACAAAACTGCCTGGGAAGACCCATGGAAACGGGCCAAGATCGAACAGATTGCAACCCTGCTCAACTCTGCCCTGCGGGCTGAGGGGATGGTGGGCATGAAAATGAATGCCCCTGCAGACAAGGTAGATGCGATCATCAACATCCTACCCAGCCAGAAAGCACCGACCGTTGCCCACCTCTACAAGTCTGACTGGGTTTCGATTGAGAGCATCCTGCCGGAAAAAGAAGTACGCAGAATTGTACCGGAACTGTTGCGCCTGGGTGCTGAGGGAATTATTGAGTATCCGCTTAGCAAGATCATCTGATATTCCAGCATCAGAATCAATCAAGCCCGCAGCATACCCCTCCTTGAAAAGGCATGCTGCGGGCTTGGACGTTACAAACAGGGCCTGTTTCTTCAGACAGCAGAGTCAGCTGGCAAAGCAAGCTGAAAGCGAGCCCCTTCGGCGGTATTGACAACATCAATTCCTCCCGCCATTTTCCCTTCAATGATCACCTTTGACATATACAGCCCCAGCCCAACCCCCTGGGATTTATGTTTGGTAGTAAAGTAGGGGTCAAATATCTTCCCGCTGATGGTGTCAGGAATACCACCGGCATTATCTTCCACAACAACCATGATCTGCCCGTCTTCCAACCAGGTGGTCACCGCAATTTCGGGATTGGCAACCTTACGCTCCACCAACACGTCACGGGCATTATTAAACAGATTAAGCATAACCTGGGAAAACTCATTGGCGTTGCCCTGTATCAGGCAGTCTGACTCCAGCTTCAGGTGCAATGTAATGCCTGCAGCCTGAAATGATGCCTGCACCAGGTCAACGGTCTTAGTAATAGCAGCTGCAACGTCAAAACGGGCTGAAGTCTGCTCTCTCTTAAAGAAAGTACGAAAGGTATTGATGGTCTGAGACATATGTTGAATAATTTCCATGCAGCCGCTGGAAAACTCATCAATCTTTGTATCATCAAGCAATGACTCGTCATAATCAACCCGTAACATCTGCACCATAATCCCCAACTCGTTCAGGGGCTGACGCCACTGGTGGGAAATGTTCGAGATCATCTCTCCCATGGCGGCCAGACGACTCTGCTGAATCATCATGGCATCCTTTTCCCGGTTTCTCTGCAGTTCTTCCTGCACCCGTGTCTCAAGTGTCCGGTTCAAGGCCTCCAACTGAAGCTGTTTGACATGCAGTTCCTGCTCGGCCAACACCCGCTCAGAGATTTCCTCTTCCAGTAACACTGCTTTTTCATGCAGTTCATTGTTTGCCTGGGCCAGTTCAGCTGTTCGCTCTTCAACCCGCGCCTCCAGCAGCTCTTTGGCCTCCTGAAGACGTTTGGTAAGCTCCCGATTGTACAAGTGGACAGCAATACGGGCCTGTAGTTCCTCCCGCTGAAATGGCTTGGTAATATAGTCAACAGCTCCTGCCTCAAGCCCCTTTACCTTGTTACCCGTTTCTGCCAGGGCCGTCATAAATAGCACAGGAATATCACGGGTACTCTGCAAGGCCTTTAGCCTGCGACAGGTCTCATAGCCATCAATTCCCGGCATCATAATATCCAGCAGAATCAGATCCGGCCGGGCATAGTCAGCCCGCTTGATTGCGCTTTCACCATCCTCTGCAACAAGAACGGTATAGTTGAACGCCACCAGGCAATCACGTACAACCGCTAGATTATTGGCATCGTCATCAACCACAAGAATAACTGATCGCCGTTCACCGGATGAAGCCGCCTGTTGCCCTGCAGAAATCATGTAGCTGCTCCTCGACATTGTTCTACCAGCGCCAAAATAGCCTTTGCCTTAAACATCTTTGCCAGCTCACGCAATCTTTCGGCAAAGCAACGGTAGGCACTGTTTTGGGCCTCCAGCGCCGTTGCCCAGGCCTCAATCTCCAGCATATCGCCCATCATAGCTAAACCGTACAACACTTCCAGCTCTGCAGCAGGAGGAACCACAAACGGTTCCTCCTCTTTCCTAGGTGCGTGTTCACTCTCGTCTTGCGGGACAGTAGACACCTCTGCCTTCCACTCAATCCCGAGCAGCAGGGCGATTTTCTCAAGCAGAAGATCAATACGGATCGGCTTGGTTACAAAATCATCGCAGGCGGCAATAAAGGTATCCTTGTGGTTGCCGTCTGTCACGGTAGCGGACGCACCAATAATTTTTATTGCTGAGAAATCGCTGTTATTTCGCAAACGGGTAGCAAACTCAAGGCCATCCATCTCAGGCATAACCAGATCCAGCACCACCAGATCCGGTCGATGTTCAGACACCAGTTGCAGGGCTTCCTGACCGTTTTGAGCCGTATACAACTCAAATCCCAGCGGTTCAAGCAATGAAACCAGCAATGCCGTATTACCCACCGTGTCATCTGCCACCAGTATGCTTCTACGCCCGCCGTGATAGCCTATAATATGGGATTCCGTCTTTTCAGAACTGATCTCATCAGCCACCAATGAAGGTAACGGCACCTCCAGCCAGAAAGTACTGCCCTTACCGGGTTCGCTCTCCACTTCCATCTTTCCCTGCAGGAGTGTCAGCAAACGCTTTGTGATGTTAAGCCCGAGTCCGGTACCTTCCCGGGCCTGACGGTCACTGGCAAGCTGGGTAAAGGGCTCAAAGATAACCCCCAGCTTATCCGCAGGAATTCCCACACCGGTATCCGTCACCGCACAACGAAACAGGCCATCTCCGGCCTGCCCATAGCTCACCCGCAGGGTAACACTGCCCCGGCGGGTATACTTAACTGCATTTGAAAGCAGGTTCAGCAAGATCTGGCGCAGCTTGCGCTCATCCCCATGCACATAGGCCGGCAACGGAGTTTCCGACTCGTAGTGAAACTGCAGCTCCTTCTCTTCCGCCTGCAGCTTGGTAAGGTTAAAAACCTGGGCGATCAAGGCGGTAAGGTCAAAGACCCCATCCTCAACATCCATCTTATTGGCTTCAATCTTGCCGACATCAAGGACATCGTTGATCAGCGTCAGCAGATGCTCGCCACTGTTGCGCATGATATCAATCTGCTGTCGTTGCGCATCAGACAGGTTATTATGCAGCCGGAGTATCTGGGCATACCCCAGAATGGCATTCAAGGGCGTACGCAGTTCATGGCTCATGCTGGAGAGAAAATTGCTTTTGGCCAGGTTGGCTGATTCGGCCTGCTCCTTTGCAATGGTCAACTCTGCCGTACGTTCCGCAACCAGCTCTTCAAGGTGATCACGGTGATTGATCAGCTCGTTTTCCCGCTCCTTAATAGCCCGACTCATCCGGTTAAATTCTGCCGTAAGGCGGCCTATTTCACTTTTGGGAGACAGAACGGGGACTTCTGGATGTTCCCCCTCCCGAACCTCCTTAACCGCATCAATAAGCGCATATAACGGCCTGGTTGCCAAAGAAACAAACAGGTACAGCAGCAGGGTGCCTACCAGGGAAAAGACAACGGCCAGCAGGGTGCCCCGAATGATAATACGCTGTTCAGAGCGGCTTACCACCTCCTTGGAAAGGCCGATCCTGACCCAACCGATCTGCTCCCTGACCATTGGATCCGCAGCGCCACTCCCTTCCAACAGAAAGAAACCCTCGGCTGCCTTCTCCGTTATCACCGGAACAATGAACTCAAAGACGTCATCATGCTCAGAAAAGCTGATTGCACGCTCTGTACCTGCCGTCAGAGTTGCCGTCAGCGGGTACTGCTTTCCCTCATGCAGCAAAATTTCAGAACGTTTGTTAAGGAACGACACAAAGGCAACATCTTTAATCGCCATCAGCGGCTGGGCAGAGCTCTTCAACTGCTCAAAGTTTTCGGAAAGCAGCGACAGTTCGGCATTCCGTGACGCAATCGCCGCAATGGTCTCCCCTTTTTTGATGATTTCGCTCTTGAGGATCTTTCGCTCTGTTGAAATCGACTCAAAGGTATAGACCATGGAAATAATGACGATCATGGGGAACAGGAACAGCATCGCACGCCCCCTGAAAGTCAGGGGCACCAGCGAAGCCAGCCAGCCGGAAAACCCTCTATTCCGCTCAGCCAGTGCTGATTGGCTACTATTCATATCCTCAGGTATCATAGACCGGACGATCTCATTAATAGACTCTCTTCGCCCGTCTCAGCATCTCATCGGGTATTTCAACCCCCATTTTCTGTGCGGTATTGCTGTTCACATACAGATTATAGCTTCTGGGTGATGATGCCGGCAGTTCTCCGGCATCTCTCCCGTTCAGGATGGTTTGCACCTTTTCGCCAATCTGGCGGCTGACCGCCTTGGGGTCAAAAACCAGAGCAAACAGTGAGCCCTGCTTGACATTGGCTTCTGAAATACCAAAGATCGGAACATTGTTTCTGAAGGAAAACAGGTACACGCTTGACATGACAGGAGCGGTCAGCAGATTGGTGTCAGGCAGCAGGAGCAGTGACTTGGCATCAGTAAGACGATTGACGGTAGTCACAAGATCAGATGAGCTGCTGACACTATGCACCGTTACCTGGGCATAGTCACCGCCAAGCAGACTCCGCAGCATGGTTTGACTTCCTACAACTGACATCCGGGTAAGCGAGGGGAGATAGCGACGAACCGTTGTGACATACTCACCCACCGGAGGAGACATATACACCCCGGTGACATTTGATCGTCCCGATCTGGGGGGGACCACGACAAGACCATAAACTACAGCAACTGAAGGTGGCAACCTCAGCGCCTCATGTACTGCGTCAGTGCCCAGTGCAACAACAACCTCGGCGCCTTCCCGCTCCACAACCGCACCAAGTCGTCCCCTGATCTCTGAGACAGCATATTCCTTGGCCTGCGACCGCACCGACAACTGAATATCTGCCACCACACCGGCTACAAACGGATACTTGATATCCCCCACAATCAGGACTTTGGCCGCCTCAGCAGTGGTTGAAAACAACTGTAGTACGCAAAGAAACAGCAGGGCAGTAGCGTGCCTGCTACAATGCTTTGCTGCAACGGAGAGATATAATAACAGTATCTTCAAGCAATAAATTCCTTTGTTAAAATTTATACGAAGCGGTGAGAAACCAGGATATTCCTTCACGGGGGTAATCTCCTGGAACCTTCACCGCTGCCCCTGAGGTATCAGGGTCACGGTAACGCTGATCAAAGAGGTTACGAACCGTCGCCTGAAGCTCTAATGTCTTGTAGAAATTTTTCAGCGTAGCACTCAGATCCACCGTTGTATAGGAAGGCATCTCCGGCCTGGTATCACCCGTACCCCGTGGGCGCGGTCCGGTCCAGAGCAGATCAGTATGCAGGTTCAGATACCTGGTCAAGGCATAGTTGACGCTACCGGAAGCACGATGCGACGGCACATAGGGCAGCCGTTTGTTATTGCTGGTGTCGCGCGGGTCCTGATACGTATAATTCAGCTTCCAGTACAGGTCCGTTCCAACTGCACCATTAAACCCAAGCTCAACCCCCTGTGTCTCGGTCTTACCAAGATTGGCATTAAGCGCCGGAACCCCTGGGGTGGTTGAAGGAATCCAACCGATCTGATCTTTGATAATACTGACAAAATAGTTCAGGTTTGCCGCAAAATAGCGGTTCAGGCGCCAGGCAACACCTGCCTCGTAGGTTTGAATCCGCTCCGGCTTCAGGTTCGGATTACCAATCACCGTTGCGTTGTTGATATTGTAAAGTTCCTGAAAGTTAGGAGCCCGGAAGGCCTGACCATAAAGCAGCTTTAAATCAAGATTTTCAAGAATGTTCCAAACCAGCCCGACCCTGGGATTAAAGGTATCACCAAAATCACTGTAATGGTCATAACGGACCCCGGCTGTCAGGCTCACCTGCTCCAGCAGTTGCCATTCATCCTGCAAATAGGCAGCAACTATCTGGCGGGTCGCATCCTTGTTCCAGTTGGCTACTTCCTGCACTGAAGCAAGCGGTGCACCGGTCAACGGATTAAAGTTGGCCAGCTGCCGCACATCATACTGACGCATCTCCTCAAAGGAAAAGCCAGCGATCAGATGGTTCCCCTTAAAAACATCCCAATCCGCCTGCAGTTCTCCACCAATGGTGCGATTCTTTGCCAACGGCTTACCAATCATCCCGTTCGGATAGACACCTGCAAACCCATTCGGGTAAATCTTCATGGTGGGGTCCTGCTCAAAGTAATCGTAATAAAGTTTCAGATTAGTTGAGACATCATCTGTCAGCTTCAGGTTATAGGCCAACTCCCCCCAATAGTTGTCAACCTGGGCTTTACTGGAATCATCCGTAAGGGCAGAGACAATACCGATGTACATCCCTTCCTGCTTGGTAAGGTATTGTCCTCGAAAAGAGAGAGCACCATAGCCAACCTTCAGAAAGGCGTCAGTCTGCTTAAAATAAAGGTCAGCCGGACCAGGGGCCTTTGAAAATGCTGTAGCTCTCAACGCATCTGCGTCAATTATCAGCTTTGCGCCTTGGGACTGGTAGTGATCTAGGCTGCCTACAATGGTAAAATTATCGCCAACAGCCTTGCCTCCGACCAGGTTCCCCTTGAAGCTGTTGAAGCTGCCGCCGCCTGCCTTGGCCTCCAGACCGTCGATCTCCTCGGCAGTGCGGGTGATGATGTTGATGGTGGCCACAAAAGCACTGGTACCGTAAAGGGCTGAGCCCGGCCCCCGCACCACCTCTACCTGCTTGATATTTTCCATCGGGAGCATACCCGCAACACGATACAAGGCACTGCCGGTAAAGTTTTTATTCAGGGAATGGCCATCGATCATGACCAGAATCTTCTCACTGAGCGAGGATCTGATGCCACGCACCTCAACCATATTTCCGCCAAACTCCGTGATGGAAACACCGAACCCCGGTACCATCTTCAGGACATCCAGCAGATTGCGGGCACCCATATTTCTGATGTCATCGGCTGTTATAATGGTAGCTATGGCAGGGGCTTTACGTAATGAGGTATGACGTTTGGTGGCGGTAACCAGATCTTGCTCCTCAAAAAACATGAGCAACTCTTTACCGCCTGATTGATCATTAAGGGCAAGCACCGTATCCGGCTGAACAGGTGGTGTATCAGCCGCTTGAGCCGCGACACCAATCCCCAGGCACAACAAAAAAGACAGGTAGGCAGCGGACGCTTTCTTTTCCATCGGTTTACCCCCAGAGGTGGTTGTGATTGCCCGTTAACACTGCATCTGTTTTTTATACTCATTAAAACCCGAACTGTAAAGCAGTATGGCGGTCATCAAGTTCAGCAGCTTTCCGTAGGTATTCAGGCAAACATCCGTTATGATAGCTCACATTGCTTACCAGGGCAGCCATCTTCCAAAAGCGCTCATGCAAAAAACACCACCAAGGTACTAACCCCATGCTCACCTACACGATTACCACTGATAACCACTGCCGCCGACTGGAAAGCTGGCTCCAACGCCTTCTGCCGGCGGCTTTACCTGCCTACTGCCGTAAACTGATCAAATCCGGTGCCTGCACCCTGAACGGTACCAAATCCTCACCTGACACCCTGCTCGCGGCTGGCGATATCGTTAGCCTGAAGGAAAGTGGGCAGGTCATTGAGCAACTGAACAGACCGCTCCCCCCCATTGATTTGATCTGGCAGGATGACCGTCTGCTGGCGCTCAACAAACCAGCCGGTCTGGCCATGCACCCCGCTGCTGAGGTGGATGAAAATCTGGCAGATATTGTCTCGGCCTGGCTGGAAAAAAAGGTCAACTATCCGGTGCGGGCCTATCCGGTCAATCGGCTTGATCGCGGTACCTCCGGCGTGGTGCTGCTGGCCACCAGCTCATCCAATGCTGGCATTTTAGGAAGACAGGTTAAGGAAGAAGGGCTGGACAAGATCTACCTGACCGTAGTGGAAGGGATTCTGGAAGGCGACGGTGAGATTAACCAGGCGCTGGAGGGCAAGGAGTCTATCAGTCGTTACCGTTGCCTGTCTGTTGGCGAGAGCTGCTCATTTCTTCTGGTTGAACCGATCACTGGCCGCACGCACCAGATCCGGCGCCACCTCTCAGCAATCGGCCACCCGGTGCTGGGCGACAAACGGTATGATGCACAGCCGCTGCCCACCCTGCCGGGCATCGCCCTGCACTCCTTCCGCACCAGACTGCAGCACCCCACCCCAGAGACACAGCTGACGCTCTGTGCGCCGCTGCCAGCCGCACTGCGGGAACTGATCATTGAACGCTGCGGGATAGACGAGAAAGAACTGCTCACGCTACTGCCCACCCTGATCTGATCCACCAACAAAACCAGCCTGCCACAGATCGGTTGACGAGCTTCCAAGCTGTGGTAGGCTGTACTGCATCAATCCTGTCATGTTGTTGGAGACCTGCCATGCACACCCTGCGTTACCGCCTGCTGATCCTGTTTTCCCTTGTTCTCCTGATACTTCCCGGTTGCCAGAAAAAGGAATCGAATCGGCTTCTGGAACGATCTCGATCAAACCCTATGCCAGCCGCTGCTCCGGCGGCACCTGCGGCAGAAGCGCCTGCAGATGCAGTTGCGGAACCAGCAGGCAAGACAGCAGACAAGCCATCACAGCGCAAGGTAATCATGACCTATGACCTTACCCTTGAGGTCAAAGAAACCGTGGCGGTTATCCGTCAGATTGCTGCCTTGGCTGAAAAAAGTGGCGGTTTTATCGTCAGTTCGCAAAGTCATAAGGAATCCGATGGTGTCGTACGTGGCGAAATAAGCATCCGGGTGCCCAGTGGAAAAGTCGGTACTATCCTTGATCAGCTCCGCAAGACCGGCAAAGTGGCAGCAGAACAGGCCAACGCAGAAGATATCACTGAAGGCTACGTAGACCTTGAAGCCCGGATGAAAAATGCCCGCACCTCTGAAAAGCGGTTGCAGGATATGATGAAGCAGGCCGGAAAGCTTTCAGACGTGCTGCTGGTAGAAAAGGAATTAACCCGTGTCCGTGGTGAGATAGAGGCCTTTGAGGCGAGAAAACGGACCTGGGATCTGCAACTGGAAATGACGCTGATCAAGATAACCCTGACTGACCGCGCCGGAGCCCTGCCCACCTTCCAGCGGTTCTGGCACCCGCTGCACGGCTCACTAGGCGAGGCACTGGAGGGCTTCTCAAGCTCTCTGCGGGCCATGATCATCTTTGTAGGGGTTGTGCTACCGTGGGTAACGATCCTGCTGCCGGTCTCCATCTTTATTGTAAAACGGATCAAACGCTGGCGGGAGGCTAGAAGACAGCGGAAAGCGGCAAAAGCGGAGTAGTCGTAAATGAGAAGCAGTAGCGAATCAATCCCAGCCAGTGCAGAGATATTTTCGCTGTTTAACGGCTAGCCGCAGTGTACCGCTTTCTGTAAAATTTTCTGGCAATAGCTGTTAAGACTTTCGCCCAGCTGGGCCGCACGGATAGAAGCCTCTTTATGAAGATCAGCGCCTACCCGCAGCACAAAACGCCCGGAATACTGCCGGTTTGCCGTAGCTGCTGGTAACGGTTTACCATCCGCCTGATACAGTTCAACCGTTTCTGCCACCACCTGACACAGCTCCTGATAGACCTTGGCTTCATCATCACCATGAACACCACCGCGCAACAAACCTGGGCAGGTGCCCACGTAACAGCCATCGTCTTCAGACCACTCAACGACTTTCAAATACTTATCACTTGGTTTCATGTTTAACCTCCTCAAGTGCAGCCTGTACCTGTCGCACCTGATACAGCTTGGCATCATCACCCGCAGCACCGGAAATGGTAATCGGCAACTGACAGCACGGATGCGTAAAGTTTCGGTGGCTACCTTTACCGCCCCTATCTATAAAACCGGCTTGTTTCAGTTGCTTGATCAGTTCGCGTATTTTTGGCGGCATAAAATGATGATATCAACATGATACTAGCATGTCAACAAACAGGAGAGGACGGCAAAGCACTGCTCTATCCGTTGTTATTGTTGTTATTATTATTGTTGTTATTGTTATTATTGTTGTTGCTGTAGGAGACACCGGTATCAAGCCCCTGACGCTTGCGTTGTTCCGCATCGGCCAGGGCCGCACCTGCCAGGGCTGTGGCAGCCACTGCGCCGGTAATCAGGATGGTCTTGTTGTTCAGGAAGGCCTGGCGATCCAGGATTGAGATCTTTTTGGCATCACACTGCAGCACACGGTCACCGTTTGCCCCAATACCGGGGTAGTCTTTGACCAGAGTTTTGTCATTGTAGAGATAAAGATGATCCTGTGCATAGACTAGCGACGGTTTCTTGTCGGCGCTGCCAGCCATCCGCCCCACCAGCTCCTCTTCTACCTGCACCCGTTTCTTATCATCCGGTATCCCCACCAGATTCATGAAACGCTCCACATTTGCCGCAATTTTTTCAAGGTTTTTTGATGACATATTCTGTCTCGCTAGTGTTACTTGTCCCAGTAAAATTCAAAGTTTTGAAATGGTAGATTGATGGCCTGAATATGATAGAAGGCGTTGTTCTTCTGCTTTTGATAATGATACTCCCGAAGCTGGCCGGTGGTCACGAACAAATTATTGAGCACGTTTTTGAAGAAATGCCGGTTGTTTAACTGCAGCAACCCTGCAAGGTCTGCAGTCAGCCACTCCTCTCCCAGCAGCAGATCAGACTGCAACAGGTTATGGAAGATCTGGTGGGTGATCAGGTGTTCCTGTTTGCTGCGCTGCTCATCACCATAGACCACCGTGGTATCCCGCAACAACTGGATATACAGGGTATTACGGATCAGCTCCGCACAGTTGGCTTCAAACAGAGAGCGCCGGACATGCAGTACCAGGCGGTCATCCGCCCCAACGCTGTAGAGACTGCGCTGCGAAGCAAGAATCTGGGACTGCAGCGGCAGCAGCTCGCCATTCAGCTCCAGCACAAAAGCATCCGGGCTGTACAGTTGCTGCAGCAGCGGGTCAGCTGCAATCAAGGCCTGCAGGCTGTTTTTCTCGTCATACAGTTCTGCCGGGATCAGCACCACCGGTCTCTTTGGCTGTTCCTGCGTCAACTCATCCTGCAGCAAGGCCGGGTGCATGCCCAGCAGATACTCCCGTGCCGCAGCAGCCTGATCGCCACCAGTCAGCGGCGGGTATGAGGCAGGATTATCCCGGTAGATCGCCTTTTGCAGGGCGCAGGTATAGGATTTTCCGGAGCGGTTCTGCAGCTTCACTGCCGGGCAGCCGGTGTGACAGATCTGCAGGTACTCGCAGGCCCGGCAGTCAGGATCAAGCCCCTGCTGCTGATGCAACAACCGGACTCGGCGACTGCCTTCAGCCAGGATATCCTGCACCCTGTCAGTAAAGATGTTGCCATACTGCAGCTGCTCCACCCCCTGCCCCCGCACACAGGACCAGATCGCACCATCGGACTGCAGCAGATAAAACCGCTCGCCACAGTTAAAGGCATTGGTGCAGTAGCTGGGCTTAAACTCATCAAACCAGTTGCGGCGCAACCCTTCTTCCAGCTCAGTGCCACTAAAGGCATCCTGCAGGGCTTGGTACAGGGCCAGCTGTTCTGTTTCACTGGCCTGCTGCAGCCCAAGTTCAGGCTGCCCACCAAACTTCTGGCAGTTCAGTTCTGACCCAAATCCGAACATGATGTTGAAGTTATTCATATCAAAACACAGCTCACGGTGAATGGTCCAGATATCGTCAATTAAGGCCGGAATATCCTGCAAATGCTGGTGATACAGGGTGGCTGAGATCTTCTTGCTGTGGGGATAGCGTGCCAGCAGGCGCAGATTTTCAATCGTGCGGTTCAGCCATGAGCGGCCACGACGATCAGTGCGGTACCTGGCATGCAGGGATAGTGGCAGATCAATGCTGGCACTGATGGAAACCCGGTGCTGGTCAAACAGGTCATACAGCTTATGGAAGTTGAACAGGTTGGTCTTTATGTGTGGGGCTGCTTTGCGATAGCCCAGGGCGTTCAATTGATCAAAGTGATCAAGATAATGGCGGTTGATGGTGGCAAACAGCTGATCCAGCACCTTTGGAGGCAGGGTCGTGACCTCACCACCATGCAATGAGACATTAAACGGCAGAACGCCAGCGTCCAGAAACCTCTGCAGCGCCTGCTGCAAGGTGGCCACTGCCCTGCCTGCATCAATCTTCAAGGTGGTTGGATCGGTCTGGCTGCCCAGATAGCAGTAGCGACAGGAAAGGTTGCAGCAGAGGGTGGGCACATACAACAGATGGATATGCCGGGAAAACTGCCGGATGGCAGGGCTATCTTCAGCCGATGATATCAGGGGTTACTCCTGAAAGCCGCGCCAGAATCTTCTCGCAGGCCTTGTCAAACTTGGCGGTCTTATTGGCCTTGATCTTGAAATCCTTGCGGGCATTGGTGGGGAATTTTTCTGCCTCAATGGCCAACCGTTTGCCCTTTTCAGAAAACAGGATCAGCACCTGGCGTTTCCGGTCCAGCTGTGCCTTGGCAACACTGCTGTAGTAGATGATCCCATCCCCCACAATCAGGTAGCGTGGTGCAATGATCAGGGTTTTACGCATCCCCTCCCGGATCAGATAAATGGCAATCCCCAACGGCAGCAGCAGCCCCAGCAGGCACCAGGCACCAAAGTTGGCAGCGCCAATAATGGAGACGATTATGCTGGTGATCAAGGTTGCCACCAACCCGGCATTACTGCTGCCTTCTGCCTTGTATTTAAACGCTGCCGGTCCCTTGGTTTCCATGCTGCATAGAATACCGCTACTTCAGAAGATTGGCAAGCAGACCAATCATCCTATAAAAAGCATTTGTCCACGAAGAGCACGAAGAAACACCAAGAAAAACGGATTGTTTAAAACAAACCAGCAATCACCATTTGGGTGAAACGTTTGTTTTCTGTAACATCTTTAATCTTCGTGAAACTTCGTGTCCTTAGTGAATATGAACTGCCGTTTTCAGGATCAATACATTTATTGTTCAACAGCATAACATGCAATGTACACCCACATCACCACACACCAACCATAATCCGCACCTCAGATAACACAACACCAAATAAATCAAGCCAGTTATGCATAAAATTTAACTTGGCATCCTCCCTGCTAATCACAACAACAAGAACCGCAAAGGAGGACACCATGCACACACTAACCTTGAGAATACTTATCGCAACGGTCCCACTGATTCTGTTGATGAGCATCATCACCCTGTCCGAGGCCATCAAAAAGCACCACGGCAAACGGACCATCAAAAAAGCAGCTGCTGGCGCACTCAGGGGCCTGGCCCACGGGCCGCAGATCAAAATATAGCGACCCGGGATGCGACCATGGATTTATTGTGCTATTATCTGCGGGTCCCCGGTTTATGGACATCACTGACACACTCTCTACGCGAGGTTTTCCCCATGCCCAAGCAGTCCCCCGGCTTAACCGCCCTGAACGCCACCCAGTTTCTGGGCGCCATGAACGACAACATCCTGAAGCTGTTGATTGTGTTTTTCCTGATCCACCTGCAGGGGCCGGAAAAGGCCGGAATCATCACCGCATCGGCAGGGGTTGCCTTTGTACTGCCGTTTCTGATTTTCTCTGCACCGGCAGGCGGGTTGTCTGACCGCTACAGCAAGGCGCGGGTCAGTGTCGGGGTCAAGCTGCTTGAGGTGGTGGTAACCCTGCTGGCAGTGCTGGCCTTCGCCAAAGGGATCGCCTGGCTGCTCTACCTGATCCTGTTCATGATGGCTACCCACAGCGCCTTCTTTGCCCCGGCCAAGTACGGCATTATCCCGGAACTGGCCCCCCGCGAGCAACTGTCACGGGCCAACGGCCTGATCGAATCATTCACCTTTCTGGCCATTATCTTTGGCACCGCCCTGGCCTCGGTGCTGACCCAGGCCGCATCAGGCCGTTTCTGGCTGGCTGCCTGTTTCTGCCTGCTGGTGGCAATCATCGGCCTGTTCAGCTCCCTGCAACTGCCCAAGGTGGCTGCAGCTGCCCCAGACCGTCGCATCCGTATCTTCCCTGCAGAAATCTTCCGCACCCTGCAGCATGTCAAGCATGACCACTGGCTAATGCTGGCCATTATCGGCTCGGCCTGGTTCATGCTGGTGGGGGCCTTTACCCAACTGAACCTGATCGGCTACGGCATTCAGCAACTGGGCCTGTCCGCCGACAACAGCAACTACCTGTTTCTGGCCTCTGCCCTGGGGATTGCCGGTGGTTCGCTGCTGGCAGCAAAACTGTCCGGCAAGGATGTGGAGTTCGGCATTGTGCCGCTGGGCGCCATCGGCCTGACAATTGCGCCGATCCTGCTGCACAACGCACCAGCCAACCTGCTCACGGTGCTGGCCATCATTGTCCTGTTCGGCATCAGCGCCGGCCTGTTCTCCCTGCCGCTGCAGACCTTTATCCAGATGCGCTCTGAACCGGCCATCCGGGGCGAGGTGCTGGCTGCCTCCAGCTTTGTCAACTGGGTGGGGATTCTGATTGCGGCCGGGCTTACCTATCTGTTCAGCGGGCCGATGCATATGACCGCGGCCCAGGGCTTCAGCGTTATGGGCCTGATCACGCTGCTGCTGACCCTGATCACCATCCGCTACCTGCCGGATTTTCTGCTGCGCTTTGTGGCCCTGGTGGTGATGAACCTGCTGTACAAGATTCGGGTGGATGGCAAGGACAATGTACCGCTAGATGGCCCGGCCCTGCTGGTGGCCAACCATGTTTCCTGGATTGATGCTCTGCTGCTGGTTGCCACCCAGACCCGCCGCATCCGTTTTGTGATGGATCGCTCCATCTACGAAACCCCGGCCCTGAATCCGCTCTTTAAACTAATGGGGGTGATTCCGGTCTCTGCCAAAGATGGTATTGCCGGATTTAAGGAATTTCTGCGCTCCACCAAACAGGTGCTGGATGAAGGCTACCTGGTCTGCATCTTTGCTGAAGGGGAGATCACCCGCCACGGCAGCCTGAACGCCTTCCGGCCCGGCTTTGCCAAAATCGCCCAGGCAACCGGGGTGCCGATTATTCCGGCCTACATCGGCGGCGCCTGGGGCAACATCTTCAGCTATGCACGTAATCGCCATATCTACCTGAACCGCTATCCCATGCATATCCTGTTTGGCACGCCGTTGGCTGCAGATCAGGCAACCCAGGCCCGCACTGCCGTAATGGAGCTGTCAGTGCGCTACTTTGAGGCCCGCAAACATCAACGCCTGCCGTTGGCTGATGCCTTTGTCCGCACCGCCCGCAGCAACTGGTCACACCCGGCGGTCAATGACACCACCGGTAAGAGCCTGACCTACGGCCAGCTGCTGACCGGCAGCCTGCTGGTTAAAAACCGGCTGCAGCCGTTGCTGTCCGGCAAACAGGTGGGGGTTCTGCTGCCCCCCTCAGTGGCTGGCTTTACCGCCAACATCGCCCTGACCCTGCTGGGCAAGGTTCCGGTTAACCTCAACTACACCGCTTCACGGGATGCCTTTGCCTCATCACTGGAACAGGCAGAGATCAGCTGCGTGGTCACCTCCAAAAAGGTGCTGGAGAAACTGCCTGATCTGCCGATGCCGGAAAGCATCATCCTGCTGGAAGAGGTGATGACCGGCCTTGGATCGTTTGAAAAACTGAAGTCACTGGCTGTTGCCAAACTGGCTCCGTTGGCAACCCTGGTGGCTGGCAACCCGGCCCCGGATGACACCGCCACCATCATCTTCTCATCAGGCAGCACCGGCACTCCCAAAGGGGTCATGCTGTCGCATCACAACATCCTTTCCAACATCGAATCCCTGCGGGCTGTGTTCCAGCCCAACCAGAACGACCGGGTGGCTGCAGTGCTGCCGTTGTTCCATTCACTGGGCTTTACCGGCACCCTCTGGCTGCCGCTTCTGTCAGGCTTTTCCTCGGCCTGCCATAGCAACCCGCTGGAAGCGACGCAAGTTGTCAAACTGGTGCGCAATGAAAAGGCCAGCATCCTGATCGCCACCCCCACCTTCCTGTCTGCCTACCTGCGCAAGGCAGATCCAGAGGATTTTAAATCCCTGCGGTTGGTGATTACCGGGGCTGAGAAGCTGAAGACAGAACTGGCCAATGCCTTTGAAGAGAAGTTTAACCTGCGCCCCCTGGAAGGCTACGGCGCAACCGAGCTGTCACCGGTTATCTCCCTCAACATTCCGGATGTAGAGATCGGTGGCATCCGCCAGAAAGGGCAACTGCCAGGCAGCGTGGGCAGACCGATCCCCGGCGTGGCAGTACGGATCAGCGACCCGGAAAGTGGCGTATTGCTGGCTGATGGCAAGCCTGGCCTGATTGAAGTGGCTGGCCCCAACCTGATGACCGGCTACCTGGGCAAACCGGACGAGACCGCCAAGGTGATCCGCAACGGCTGGTACAACACCGGCGATATTGGCTACATCAATGATGAAGGCTTTGTGGTGATCACCGACCGGCTGGCCCGCTTCAGCAAGATCGGCGGCGAGATGATCCCCCACGGCGCGGTGGAGGAACGGTTGCTGGCAGCACTGGCCAGCACTGACCTGCTGCTGGCAGTAACCGCAGTACCGGATGAGAAAAAGGGAGAGCGGATCGCGGTGGTCTTTGACCAGACCCAACTGGATGAGGCCAAGGTTAAACAGGCCATTGAACAGGCAGAACTGCCAAACCTCTGGAAACCGTCGTTGCTGGTGGCAGCTGAGGCGATACCGCTGCTGGGCAGCGGCAAGCTGGATTTGAAGGGGTTGAAGAAACTGGCAGAGATGGCTACTGCATAACGGCTGGTTTCTCGCTAAAGTACAAAGGACGCGAAGAAAGATCGTTAGAATCTGGCAAGAATGTTTACCTGTATAGACAGCAAGTTACTTAGTACAGGAAAAACTACAACAAAAAGTTGTCATATCAACGAAGTAATATCAAGGATGCCTGCTATGTGTTTGATTAGTGTTAGGTTAGATTACGGGTCTAATTTATGGCTGGAGGACTGGAACTACCAGAGCCGAAATGAATATAGCGATGTGGTCGTTGGTATAACACCACTTGGAATTTGGTTATCGCTTAAAGTCGATTTATCCAAGGAAGATAAAGTTGGGATTGCTAACGGTTTACTTAATGCAGCTGCTCCGCATTGGCAACAAATACCCGTCGCTCAACATAAGGCGCTTATTGAAATAACCAGCAAAATATACAAGGCAACTGATCGTGTAGATATGGCGCTAAGATCCATAGCCAAATGCTACCGCCTACCAGCACCGCAGTATTCAAAGTTCCTCCTAAATCAACAGCCACACTGTGATATAATGACTTGGATTCTTGATGACGCAGACCGAAAGGACTTAGAAGACATTTTAAATAAAGATCAAGAAAATAGGCGGGTTGTAACGAACAAAACAATCACCTTGCCGTTTCCAATTAACTACGACAGAAAAACGGTCCACCTGAATCACAAGGAAATTAAAAAGTTTGAGTTTTTGGTTGATGGCGCAGAAGTCATTCCATACAAACAAATGTATTCAGAGGCATATGCTAGGTTTACAGCTAGACAGCACAATGCAGCGGTTCTAATGCTCGCGACCTCAGCTGAAACCGCACTCAAGTCATATATTTCTGAGAAAGGTGGAGCACTGTTACAATATATGTTGGACAAAATGACCAGTCCCTCGCTGGAGCACCTGTTTATTGCCTCTGTGGAGCACTGTGGCCTAAAGGCCCCAGAAAATTTTAAAAAGTGGCTTTCTGACCTCAGAATTAGACGAAATGGAATCGCTCATAAATCGACATATACAGATGTCGACCCGCTTGAGATCGGCAGGTGGGTTGCTGTGGTAGAGGCGATTATGTCAGCTATAGATGGAGAGTCAGTAAATAACCTCATTGGACTAGTCATTATCCCAATAGGACCTAAAGCTAAAGAGAAATTTACCAGTGAAACCATAGGAGTAATTTTACGAATGGAACCATATGCTTCCATGCCACCCTATCACGTTCTCATGTCTACTGGTGAAACTTATCGTATGAATGAATCCTCGTTCAAAGTGCTTCCTAAGCATAAGTTCATAACTACCTAATCTGATGATGAAAGGTGTTTGAAGGAGCAATATCAAAAGGAGGCTGAGCTACTCATCAGACAAACCCCCTTCACCCCACAAGGAGATTTTCCTACATGGACATACCACGGATTTTCACCATCACCGAAAGTGCCCACCGCATCCATAACCCGTTCACCACCGAAAAAATGACCACACTTGGCGCGGCATTGCGCTTGGAGCCGGGAACCTGCGTGCTTGACCTGGGCAGCGGTTCAGGGGAGATGCTCTGCAGTTGGGCACGCGACCATGGCATCACCGGCACCGGCATCGACATGAGTCCGCTGTTCACCCAACAAGCCAAACTCCGCGCCGCAGAATTGGGTGTGGCGGATCAGGTTACGTTCATCCATAACGATGCTGCGGGCTACGTTGCTGACGAGAAAGTGGGTGTGGCAGCCTGTGTCGGCGCCACCTGGATCGGCGGGGGAGTTGCAGGCACTATCGAGCTGCTGAAACAAAGCCTGAGCACCAACGGGATCATCCTGATCGGCGAACCTTTTTGGCGGCAGTTACCACCAACAGAAGAGGTTGCCAAAGGCTGCCTTGCCCACGCAATCTCCGACTTTCTCACCCTGCCGGAGCTTATCGCCTCTTTTGGCAACCTTGGCTACGACCTGGTTGAAATGGTTCTGGCTGATCAGGACGGCTGGGACCGATACGAGGCGGCAAAATGGCTTACCATGCGCCGCTGGCTTGAAGCAAATCCCAACGATGAGTTTGCGAAAGGGGTTCGGGCTCAACTGACCACGGAACCGGTGCGCTACGCCACCTACACCCGTGAATACCTGGGCTGGGGCGTGTTTGCGCTGATAGCGCGATGATCCGATGGGTATGGATTTTAGCAGAGACAGCCAAGAAATAAAAATCCGCGTAGACCCGTTAAATCCCTGTCATCCGCGTTTTATTACCGTTTAAGGAGAACAGCATGAGTCTGGGCACACGCATCAAAGCAAAACTGACTGACACCAAAAACAGCCTGACCAGTCTGGACAATCAGCCCTTAAGCAAGGCCACCCTGGTGATCCTGCTGTTTCTGGATATCTTCATTCTGACCGCCATCTTTAACGGCCTGGCTGCCCATACCCGCCAATTAAGCACACCGGATGACTACATCCCCGGCGCCTGCAGCGAGATGGTGATTGACCGCACCTGGAACCCTACCAACCGGATTGAAAACCTATCGGAACTTGTAAACAGCCATAACAACAGCGTCACCGACAGCCAGAAAGCAGACCGGCACGAACGCCACCCGGCCTGCACCCCCTACCTGACCCTGCTGGATCAGATCAAGAATGACAAGGCCCTGGCCACCAGTTTCGATGAGCGCCGGAATATTGAACGTGAAGCACAAGATCTGCAAAGCAGGATTGATCAACTAAAAGGCAGCTACGATACGGCCCTGCTGGAGACCATAGCCCAACAGTCGGACCCGGCCACCGATGTGGGTGCCATCAAGGCTGAATTCAAACAGAAAAGCAGTCGATTAAACAGCCTAAAACCCCAGATCGTTGCGCTGGATCAGCTGATTAACACCAACCCCACGGTGGCAGCACTATGGACCAAGCTGCAAAGCTCCCAGGCCAGTGACCGTCAGGCCCTGCTGGCAGAGCTGCGTACCTTAAACTTCTGGTACCCGGTCAAGAAATTCGGCATGCAGATGCTGTTTCTGCTGCCGCTGTTTGCCATTTTCTACGTCTGGAACAATGCTGCCATCAGGGGCAGCCGCAGCCTGCAGACCCTGGTTTCAGCCCATCTGGTGGTGATCGCCTTTATCCCGATTTTCTGCAAGCTGATTGAGGCGATCTACGATATCATTCCCAAGCAGTTGCTGCACAGGCTGATTGCGTTTTTAACGGCATTCAAGCTGGTGGCGATCTGGCACTACCTGATTATTATACTTGCCATTGGCGCAGCCCTGCTGCTGATCTATATCTTTCAGAAAAAGCTGTTTTCACACGAAAAACTGATTGAACGGCGGATTGCCAAGGGAGAGTGCCAGCAGTGCGGCAAACATCTGCCCAACGGTGCACAGGCCTGCCCGCACTGCGGCTACGTGCAGTTCAGCCCCTGCCCGGCCTGCGGTAAGCCGAAGCATACGCAATCACGCCACTGCTGGGCCTGCGGCACCGGACAGGTAAGGGAATAAACATGAAAGCTGCCAGAAACAGGAGACCCTTTCACATCAGACTGTCCAATCAACAACCTCAAGACCCGGCACCCGCTCAAATTCACGGGTGTTGTTGGTGACCAGCGGGATACCCAGGGCAACGGCGTGGGCGGCAATCAGCATATCCATTGACCCAATCGGCGTACCAGCCTTTTCAAGGGTTGCCCGAATAACCCCGTAGGTCTGGGCTGCCGCATCATCAAACGGCACCACCTCCAACGGAGTAATGAACTGATCCAGAGCCTTGCTGTTTTTATCCTGATGCTGGCTCTTGGCAACACCGTAGCGCAGTTCAGAAAGGGTAATGGATGAAATACCGATATCACCGATCTGGTATTGCAGGAAATGCTTCAGCACGCTGGCCGGTTGTTGTTTGATGATGTAGATGCAGATATTGGTATCCAGCAGCAGCTTCATCAGAATGTCTCCCGTTTATCCAGTGCAGGCTGCTCACGCTCTGGCATGAAATCAGGGGAAAACTTTTTAAGGCTGCTGAACAGGGAACTCCAGGATTCACTACGGGGAATCAGATGCACCACGTTGCCGGTCTTTTTGATAAAGACCTCGCTGTCATCAAAGCGAAACTCTTTAGGTAATCTGACTGCCTGACTTTGTCCATTTTGAAATAGTTTTGCTGTTTTCATGGCCAACCTCCATATATATTTTAAATATATATTTTACACAGACAATGAGCAAGCAGATTAAACACTATCCATCAGTTAGCGCCTTTTTGCGAAAGATTGAATTTATGCCCCCAATCATCGACATACACTGCCACACCGCCGGCATCGGTTCCGGCAACTCCGGCTGCTTTATCTCCCCTGAGCTGCGCAAGAGCTGGAAGTATCGGGTCTACCTGAGCTCCTTTGGGGTGCAGGAACATGAACTGCTGCACCATGGCGACAAGCTGGTGCTGGAGCGTTTGTCAGCATCCCTGACGGCCTCAGGCAAGGTAGACATGGCCGTGGTGCTGGCCATGGATGGGGCCTTGGACAGCCAGGGTGAGCTGGATCAAAGCTGTACTGAAATGTACATCCCCAATGACTTTCTGGCAGAGGCGGTGAAGCAGCACGCTAATCTGCGCTTTGGGGCCAGCATCAACCCGTACCGCAGGGATGCCCTGGAGCTGCTGGACAAGGCGGTTGAGGCAGGCGCGGTGCTGATGAAATGGCTCCCCTCAATCCAGCATATTGATCTGGCTGATAAACGGCTGGTGCCGTTCTATCAACGGATGCAGCAGCATGGTCTGCCGCTTTTAACCCACACCGGTGATGAGGCATCGTTCACCTATGCCAAAAATGAGCTGGGAGACCCGCACCGACTGCGCCTGGCACTGGAGCAGGGTGTGACGGTGATTGCCGCCCATGCCGCTGCCAATGGCAAAAACGAGGGTGAGCATAATTTCAGCCGTTTCCTGCGCCTGTGCGACCTGCACCAAAACCTGCATGCCGACATTTCTGCCCTGACCCAGATCAACCGGCCCGGCCAGTTGCGCCGCCTGATCCAGCAGCATCACCTGCATGGCAGGCTGCATTATGGCACAGACATGCCGCTGACCAACACCCCGCTGGTGTCGCCGCTGGGGCACCTGACCCGGCTACCCCCCTGGACCGTGGCACGGTTGATGACCATTAAAAACCCGTGGGACCGGGACCTGGAACTGAAACGGGCCTTGGGTGTACCGGAAGAGGTATTTACCAATCCAGCAAGGTTATTAAAAATCTAAAAGACAGATAGCCACAGAGCACACAGAGGTCTCAGAGAACATCAAAGGCATAGCTCGCGGATTACATCTGATTTTGACGGATTTACGCTGATTTAAAACCAAGTGGTTTCAGATCTGTGTATATCCGCCTGATCCGCGTGCTATGGTCGTGGTTTTTGATCAGCTTTTATAAAAATTAAACAAAACAACTCTGTGTTCTCTGTGCCCTCTGTGGCAAACGTTTGAAAGGAATCAATCCATGCCATCGGTCTATGACCTGAAACCCAAATTCCAGAACCTGCTCCGTCCGCTGGTTAACCTGCTGGCCCGGATCGGCGTGACCGCCAATATGGTTACCCTGGCAGCCATGCTGGGCTCAATCGCCTATGGTATCTGGATCTACCAACCGTTTGCCGACCACGGCCCCAACCCGTATCCGTTCCTGTTTCTGGGACTGTTCCTGTTTATCCGTATGGCGCTGAATGCCATTGACGGCATGCTGGCCCGTGAGCACCACCAGCAGAGTCTGTTCGGTGCCTACCTGAATGAAGTGGGCGACGTGGTTTCCGATGCTGCCCTCTACCTGCCGTTTCTGGATCTGATGGGGCATGGCATGGGCTGGGTGTTGATGATCGGCCTTTGCTGCCTGACCGAATTTGTGGGGCTGCAGGGCAAGACTATTGGCGCTTCCCGCCGCTATGACGGCCCCTTTGGCAAGAGCGACCGGGCGGTGTTCTTTGGCGCACTGGGTCTGTTTACTGCCTGGGCTGTGTTTGAAAACAAGCAGGCCCTGCACGGCATTGTCATGAACTGGGCGATGCTGATCGCCAGCCTGCTGGCACTGATCACCATCATCAACCGGGTGCGCCGGGGAATTCAGGAGGCACGGTCATGAACCTGCAGCAGTGGATTGCCAACTCCAGCTACAGCACCCTGCCCCACGGTTTTCTGATGCTGGGGCTGATGATAGGCGGCGCAGTAACCGGCATGCTGGCAGGTCTGATGCTAAAGAGTAACGAGGTACTGATCCGCTCCCGCACCTGGCTGTTGATCATCGCCCTGTTCAGCCTGGGCACCTGGCGGCCCGGCTTTGCCCCCTGGCTGTTCGGCTTTATCAGCTTTCTGGCCCTGCGAGAGTTCATAACCCTGCTGGAGACCCGCCCGGCTGATCGCGGCGCCCTGTTCTGGCTGTTTCCTGCCATTATCATCCAGTACATCTGGGTGGGGATGCAGTGGTACGGCATGTTCATCATCTTTATCCCGGTCTGGCTGTTCCTGTTCATTCCGCTGCGCTTGGTGATTGCCGGAGAAACAGAAGGCTTTATCCGTTCTGCAGGTGTGATCAACTGGGTGGCGATGATGACCATCTTTTCCTTAAGCCATGTGGCCTACCTGATGCAACTGCCGGTGCTTGGCGTGGGTCATGGACTGGGCTACGTGCTATCACTGGTGATCATGACCGCCCTGAATGATGTGTTCCAGTTTATCTGGGGCAAGCTGCTGGGCGGACCAAAGATCATCCCCAAGGTCAGTCCTGGCAAGACCTGGTCCGGCTTTTTAGGGGGCGTTGGCACCAGTGCGCTGCTGGCTGCCTTTCTGCTGCCGCTGCTTACCCCTTACACCCATCTGGCCGGTGCCGGAGTCGGCGCATTACTGGCCTGCTGCGGATTTATCGGTGATGTGGTGGAATCGGCTGTTAAACGGGATATCGGGGTCAAGGATTCCGGCACCAGCCTGCCGGGACATGGCGGCATACTTGACCGGGTGGACAGCCTAACCTACACTTCGCCGGTGTTTTTTCATCTGACCTGGTATCTGTTTCATTAGGGTCAGTCAACTTCAACTCAAGGCGATAGCTACCACCCCTAACCCCTCCTGAATCAGGAGGGGGATTTGCTCTTGTACTCCCCTCCTTAGACAAGGAGGGGGCGGGGGTGGTTAAAAAGGCATCCATGGAAATGAGAAGCATGATATCCAAACACCTCATAATCTACGTTCTCAGCGCTGTCAGCCTTCTCTTCAGCAGCAACGCCCATGCCTACTGTTTTGAAGAGGCCGGGCAGCTGTACGGTATCAACCCGATGGTACTGCGCTCCATTGCCGGGGTGGAGTCGGGCAACAAACCGGATGCAGTGGGTAAGAACACCAATGGCAGTTATGATGTCGGCCTGATGCAGATCAACACCATCTGGAAGAGCACCCTGGGGCAGGAACGCTGGAAGCATCTGGGGGATGCCTGCTACAACACCAAAACCGGAGCCTGGATTCTGGCAGCCTGTATCAGTAAGTACGGCTATAACTGGCGGGCGGTCGGCTGTTACAACAGCCAGACACCGGAAAAGAGCGAGATCTACGCCAAGAAGGTCTTTGAAAAGCTGGAGAGACTGAAGAACGGCAAGGAACCGCAACCATTGGACAAGGATATGGAAGCGGTATTAACCGCCCATGTAGAGGAAATGGTGGCTGCAAAGCAGGAAGGACGCAAGGTACCCAAAAAGAAGGTGCTAAAGTTTGTCCCCTATATCCGGCTGCCCAAAGCAAAGCTGCATCAACCACCGCCAGCACCGGCCGGTGAACCGTCTGCACCGGTTCCGGTTCCGTGGCAATGAAACGTCTGATCAGGATCATCTTTCTGGCCTGTTGTGTGCGGCCGCTGGTGTCGCTGCTACTGGGGCGCTGCATCAAGGGGCACGAGCATCTGCCAACCAGTGGCCCGGCCATTATTACAGCCAACCACAACAGCCATCTGGATATCCTCTACCTGATCGCCCTGATGCCGCTCAAGGCACTGGCGCTGCTGCGGCCGGTGGCAGCAGCCGACTACTTCTGCAGCACGCCGATTACCTCATGGCTTTCCAGTACTTTTCTGGGGATTATTCCCCTGGAACGAAAACGGAGCAGTTTCCATGCCGATCCGCTGGCCGGGCCTGCAGCAGCGCTGGAGCAAGGTGAGATTGTGATCATCTTTCCTGAGGGGAGCCGGGGTAAACCTGAGGAGTTGGGCCAGATCAAGCCGGGGGTGGCCCATCTGGCAAAGCGGTTTCCCGCAGTGCCGGTGGTGCCGATCTTTATGCGTAACCTAGGCAAAAGCCTGCCACGGGGCAGCTTTGTACTGGTGCCGTTCTGCGGCAAGGCAGCGGTTGCTGAACCGCGCTGTTTCAGCGGTGACACCAAGCTATTTACGGCTGAACTGGCAGCAACCATGCAGCAGTTGGAATATCAGGTGGATGGCACCTCTTCCTGAGTTTCTGCCATGACATACTTCTTCACAGTTCTACGATCCAGCCCGGTGCGCCGGGCCACCTCTTCATAACTACCCAGGCGCTGGTACAACAGGCCACAATAGCCTGCCAGCAGTTCGCGCGCATCCAGACTGCCCTGACTGACGCCGGCCACCAGCGCATCCTGCAAACCTCCGCCCCCCACAACCAGACGATCCCCTTCATAGCGCCGGGTCAGCAGCATCCTGCGCACCGCCTGTTCAAGTTCGCGCACATTGCCGGGCCAGGAATAATGCGGCCCCAGCGAGCTGCGCAACCCCTCGCTGATCTCGGCGGCCATGGCGCTGCATTCATGTCCCAGCATCCGCTGCAGGATATTTTTGACCAGGGCCGGTAGCTCGGAGGATTCTTCCTGCACCCGCTGCCGAAGCGGCGGCACAATGATCTGATCTGAACAGAGCCGGTAGTAGAAATCATCCCGAAACTGTCCTTCCCGCCGCAGCTCATCCAGCGGGCGGTTGGTGGCGGCAATTACCCGTCCATTGAAACGCAGCCGGTCATGGCTGCCCACCGGTGCAAAGGTCCGTTCCTGCAGCACCTGCAACAGCTTGATCTGCACCGGTATTGAGACATCGCCGATCTCATCCAGAAAAATAGAACCGTGGGCAGAGCAGCGGGTAAACACCCCTTCATGGTTATCAATGGCGCCGGTAAAGGCCCCTTTACGGTGGCCGAACAGCTCTGACTCCAGCAGCGATTCCGGGTACTGGGACAGGTTGCGGCTGATAAAGGTACGGGTAAAGCTGTCTTTGAAACAGCCGGTTTTGTCATCAAACGGGATAAAGCCGGAACGCCCGATGGCAGCAGCAGCAGCCCCTTTGCCGGTACCGGTCTCACCCAACAGCAAGGTGGAGAAATCCTCCATCCGATCCCAGAGCCGCTGGTCATACAGGTTGATGTCACAGGTAAAGATGTTGTTCCAGAGCTGCAGCCGCAGGGTATGCATGGAGGGAGACAGCCCCACCAGGGCGGTGTCGATAAAATAAAAGGCCCGGCGGATCTGGTAGAAGATCTCCAGATAGCGCAGACAGTCCGGCCTGCTATACCCCAGACGCTCCAGCTGATCCAGCACTTCACCGGCAAACGGCACCTTGATCGGCCGGTCGCCAGCCCGCTGCTGGTCAAGGATAAAGGCATCAAAGGGGGCGCGGTAACGGTGGTAGATATCAAACTGGAAGGCGGTCTGCAGCAGACTGCGGTCTTCGCCACGATACAGCACCGGATCACCCTTGCCGCTGCGCCGCAACCCGTCAAGCCGGGCCGTGACCCGATCAACCACCAGATCAATCAGCTCATCCCGCGAGCAGCGCAGGTCATCACCAACAATCTGGCGATCAAGCGCCTCCCGTTCCGGGCTGAACGGATTAGCAAAGGCGGCCAGGGCCACGGCACGGAAAAAATCTCGGTCAATAACTGTCAGGGTCAGGGGCTTATTCATGCACAAAATGTACAGAGTCAGTACAATCCATGTCAACAGTTTTACTACCGCAAACAACAACTACAGACATAACAAGCTTAAATAATTAACAAATCAAAACTTACAAACCTTGGCACAATCCCTGTAATTGGTTTGATCAAAGCAGAAACAAACGCAGCAGGGAGGAAGTCATGAAAACCATCAACAAGCGGATCTTTACCATCATCCCGATTATCGCCTTTGCAGTCACCATCGTTATCTCAAACGGGATCCTCCGCACCATTGAACATCGTCGCGCCGCAACAGCAGACCAGTCTCAGCCTGCTGATGAAACACTTAACGGCAGTTACAGCAACCTGATCAACACCTTTAACGCCAGCACCACGAGGTAGACCATGGCACTCTTGAGCATCTGCATCGGCATCATCGCAGGCGGCATGCTGTTTCAGTTTGCCGGTGCGGTTTCAGGCGGGATCATCGGCTGGTTCTACTACAGCCTGCAGTTGCTGCACAGCCGCCAGAACAAGCAGCAACAGGAGTTGGAATGGCTGAGGAGAAGGCTGTCCGCACATCTGCGGGATGAGCCGGATCTGACACAACCTGAACCGGATCAGACATCCGGGCCGGAGCCTGCAGTCATTGCCACCCCGGCCGAGCTGGCCCGTCCAATGCCGGTAAAACCGGCGTGGCAGCAGGAGCAACCGGCACCGAAAGCAACCGTAAATCTGACCTCAAAGACCGAGCCAAGCTACACCTTCCAGTACACCACAAAACCGGCAACGCCAGCCGAACCAACAGCGCTGGAAAACGCACTGCGCACTGTTTTTAACGGTGAAAACCTGCTGGTAAAACTGGGGGTGTTGATCCTGTTCTGCGGCATCGCCTTTCTGGTCAAGTATGCAGCCCAGCGTGGCATGTTTCCGCTGGAACTGCGCCTGATAAGCGCTGCTGCCGGAGGCGTGGCCTTGCTGGCAACCGGCTGGAAGCTGCGCACCAGGCGAGCCGAATACGCCCTGGCCCTGCAGGGTGGCGGCATCGGCATTCTCTACCTTGTCAGTTACGCCGCCTTCAGGCTGTACGGGCTGATCCCTGCGGTTCCTTCCTTTGCGCTGTTGGTGGTAATCTCCGGCCTGTGTGCCACACTGGCACTGCTGCAGGAGTCACGCACCATGGCCCTGTTCGGCAGTATCGGCGGCTTTGCAGCACCATTTCTGGCTTCAGTAGGCATCGGTGACCCGGCAGTGCTGTTCGGCTATTATACGGTGCTGAACCTTGTGGTGATCGGCATCGCCTGGTTCCGTTCATGGCGCTCCATCAACCTGACCGGCTTTCTTGCCACCTTCCTGCTGAGCGCTATCTGGGGAACAAACTACTACAAACCTGCGTATTTCAGTTCAGTTGAGCCGTTCCTGATCCTGTTCTTCCTGATCTACCTGGGGGTTGCCCTGCTGTTCTCATTGCGGCAACCGCCTGATCTGCGCGGTATGCCTGATGCAACCCTGGTGTTCGGTACACCGCTGGCTGCCTTTGCCCTGCAATCAGCACTGGTCAGCGATTTTCGCTACGGCATGGCCTGGAGCAGCCTGGCTGCCGGACTCTGTTACCTGGCCTGCTGCCGTCTGCTCTGGAACCGGGGCCACCAGTTGCGCCCGCTGGCTGAATCGTTTCTGGCACTGGCAGGCATACTGCTCACCCTGACCATACCACTGGCCTTTGATGGCCACTGGACCTCTGCTGTCTGGGCACTGGAAGGGGCAACCATGGTCTGGCTGGGTTTCAGGACAGAACGCCGACTGGTACGAGCCAGCGGTTATCTGCTGCAGTTTTTGTCCGGTCTTGCCTTTGCCTTCGGCCTGACCCACACGGCTGGAAGCATGCCGCTGCTGAACAGCTTCTATCTGGGCTGCCTGCTGATCAGCCTGTCCGGCCTGTACAGCGCCTTTCTGCTGCACCGCCATCCGATCCAGACAGAGGAATGGGAGCAACCGCTTGAGTATCTGTTGATCGCCTGGGGACTCTGCTGGTGGTCCGGTGGCGCCCTGCGCGAGCTGGAACAAAACTTGGACAAGGAGCTCCTGTATGGCGCAATCCTGCTCTGTGCCGCTCTCTCTGCCCTGCTGATCAGGTTGTCTGCACGCAAACTGCAGTGGCAGAACTTTGGCTGGACCAGCCTGCTCCTGCTGCCACTGATGCCTGCAGCAGCAGTGGCCTGGTTTCCAGCCCATCCCCTGGCCCAGGGCGGCTGGTTTGCCTGGCCGATCGCCTTTAGCACAAGCTGGTGGCTGTTGTACTCCCACGACCAGCACCTGCCTGCCACCCTAAAACCGTATCCCCATGCCCTGCTGGTCTGGCTGCTGGCACTATTAGGCACCCTTGAGTTTGGCTGGCAGGTATCATTTGCCATGCTGCAGCAGGGCAGCTGGCTGGAGATCAGCCAGGTAGTAATGCCGATCAGCCTGCTTGGGCTGCTGGTGATCGGCAACCGAACCAATGTTTGGCCTTTTAGACAGGAGCGGATTACCTATCAGGGGATCATCGCCCTGCCCCTTGCGGTCTGGTCTCTGGGCTGGGTGGTAGTCAGCTCCCTGACCTGCATTGGTGACAGCAGTCCACTGCCCTGGCTGCCGCTGCTGAACCAGTTTGACCTGACCATCCTGGCTGCCATTGCCGTGCCGCTGATCTGGCTCCGCAGCCTGTATGCAGAACATGCATTTCAGGAACTATTGCTTGAACTGCAGCTTTCGATCACTGCCATCTTCAGCGCTGTTTCCTTTATCTGGCTGAACGCCATCCTGGCCCGCAGCCTGCACTACTGGGGAGAGGTACCGTTCACGGCCCACAGCATGCTGCACTCGCCCCTGGCCCAGGCATCATTCTCCATCTTCTGGAGTCTGTTGGCCCTGCTTGCCACCCTGTATGCGGTTCGCCACGGCCATCGCCTGATCTGGATCTGCGGAGCAACACTACTGGGGGTTGTGGTTGCCAAGCTGTTTATGGTAGACCTTGCAGGTCACGGTACCGTGGCAAGAATCGTATCATTTGTAGCTGTGGGATTACTGCTGCTGGTAATCGGCTGGTTTGCACCGGTACCGCCGAAACAAGAATAGCCCCGCATCATCAGCAGGCTATTGAAAAACGTCATGAGGAAGCATGACTACAAGGCGCCCGGAGCACAGCGACTGAGACATAACATATAGTTAGGCGAAGGAGCGAGCACCGCGCAACGCCGTAGGCAGGCTCCGCAGTAGTTTTTCAACAGCCTGCAAAAGGGAGAAGATCATGCCGTCATTGTTCAAAAAAGTTCTGCACCTGACACTGGTTGGCCTGCTGTGTATCACGGTACAGCAGGCTCAGGCAGCCCCTGACGATGAAGTACAGGGGCAGCTTTCCTCCTCATCATCCACGACAGCACTACCGGGCAAATGCCGTGACCACCTGCTGAAGGCCCATGGTGTTACCAGACAACAGGTGGATGCGGGGCTGAAGCAGGAACTGGCCCATTTTCGCACCCTGGCAGAGCAGGCCTTGATGCTGCGGGCAGAGACCATCTCTGTGGGCAGACGGATCAAGACCCAGCTGGAGCAGAAGAAACCACTGTCCGGCGATGACCTGGAGATCATGAACATCGGCATTACTGAACACCTGAAGCTGCGCAAAGAGCTGATGGAGGTAGCAGAATCCCATGAATGCTGGCTGGATGGAACCGAACAGGAGTGGCAAAGCCGGGGTGTATCGCCGGAAGCGCGCCTGAACGGGGTGATGATGTCGCTTTCATCCGCTTTTTTGCTGTACGATAACTATCTGTTATCGGTTTCGCTGTTTGAGGGAGACGCGAAGCTGCGCCGCCTGCTGAATGAGGCTGATCCCGGCTACGCGGTCAAGAGCGCTGCCCTGGCCAAGGTGACCCTTTCCTACAACTCCATTAACAACCGCAGCCGGGCCCGCAGGGCGATCAAGTTCTATGAGCGTGAGGCAAAACGATTTAATCAATCGGTTGATGCCAACCCTGAAACCGCCTACATCAATCTGCTGATCAAGCAGAGTCCTTCCTATTCCATGGTGCGAACCTGGTCACCGTTCTATGTGGTGGGCCGCAAAGTTGGCTTTCTGGGGGGGGTGACTGAAGACACCCTTTCCGGGCTGGAGCGGCACGGTATAAGTCTGTTTAGCATGGTCTTCGGCAATGCAGTGGGACTGGTGGAGACCCGCAAAGGCAAGCTGTATCGCAAACCGCCGATCAGGGAGCAGCTGACAGGAACCCTGCAGGCAGGCGATGTGCTGCTGGAAAAGACCCCTTTCCGCCTGACTGACAAGCTGATCCCCGGCTACTGGGGCCACGCAGCGGTCTGGATCGGCACAGAAAAAGATCTGCGGGAGCTGGGCATCTGGGATAACCCACTGGTAAAGCGTTACCATGACAAGATTCAGCAGGGACGCGGCGTGGTTGAAGCGCTGCGCTCCGGGGTGGAGATAAATCCGCTGGATCAGTTTATGAATATCGACAGCGTTGGGATTTTACGGAAACAGAACATCAGCAGAGATGACCGGATCAGGGTAATCCTGCAGTCACTGCGCCAGGTGGGCAAGCCCTATGACTTCAATTTTGATGTGGAATCAAAGGAGCGGGTCTACTGCTCAAAGCTGGTCTATCTGACCTACAGTGGCGTGGAATGGCCCACAAAAAAATCACTGGGCCGCACCACCTTTACCCCGGATGATGTGGCGAACCGCGCCCTGGCCGGTGATTTCCGGCTGGTGCTGTTTTACCACAACGGCAAACAGGTGCAGCAGGCACCGCTGGAACGGATGGCCAGCTTGATGGAGCAACAGGTTAAGGCATCTGCAGCACGTTAAGCTGTCTGTCTGGTAGATTTTGACACAACAAACAGCATCCCTAAAATAGTGGATGCTGTTTGTGCGTAAAACCCATTACAACGCTGACGTTAGGCTGACATACCTTCAACGTCAAAAGAGGGTAACGGAGGAACGGCACCCTTAAAAAAATCAAAACTCTTCTTGCATTTAGGGCAGGTAGCCTTTGCCGGCTGATCAGGCAACTGGGTATCCAGAACATCACGACTGAAGGAACAGTGCGGACAACTGATACGAATCGTAGCCATGGTATACCTCCTCAAAACGTGCATGCAATGCTACCCTACTGTCTCTGCAAGATACGTGGCAATTAACAATAACCGAAGCAAATAATGTAATTGCAGATAGTTACAAACACCACCCCACCAATTCCTGCCTCCTTAATCCTGCAAACTGACAAAAACCGTCATTATGGCATGCACTCACTGCATAGCAGGATTCCCAAGACAAGCAGAAAAGTTCTGGTATACTGAGCAGCGTTTGCTTACCAATGATCAGGAGGTCTCTATGCCATTACGTCATCTATTAATTTTGTTTTGCACCTGCCTTTGCCCCGGCATCGTGCTGGCTGCGCCGCCGACACGTATACCAGCCCAAGCCACAATCAGCGCAGTTACGGTTTATCAAGACCGGGCCCAGGTCACCCGTTCCGTAACCGTAGCACTGAAACCGGGCAGCCAGATCATTGCGGTTGAAGGGTTGCCGGTGCTGCTGCAGGATGATTCAGTGCGGGTTGACGGCAAGGGGACGGCACGGGCCACCATTACCGGCATTGAGGTCAAACGCAGCTTCCTGAGCCAGACTGCAGACAAGCGGGTCAAGGAGATTGAGGCTGAACTGAAACAGCTGGAACGCAAGCTGGGTGGCCTTGATGCCAAAAAGGCCGGACTGCTTGCCCAGAAAGGGTTTGTTGATTCAATTAAAGTAGCCTGGGGTGAGCGGATCTCGCAACAACTGGCCATTGGCAAGCCAACCAGCGCTGAACTGAATGAGGCCATGGGCTTTGTGGGCAGCAACACCGTGAAGGTTGAAGATCAACAACGTGATATTGAACTGGAAAAGCAGGTAATTAAAGAGCAGATGGATGCCCTGAAGCGGAAGAGACAGGAAGCCAGCGGCTCCTACCGCAAAGAAAGCAAGACCGTTGAAGTGGCGGTAGAGACCGCCAAAGAAGGCAAACTGACCCTGGATCTGTCCGGCGTGGTTAACCAGGCCACCTGGGAGCCAAGCTATGATGTACGCCTTGCACAGGATGGCACCAGCGCTGAACTTACCTACCGCGCCCAGGTTCGTCAACAGACCGGCGAAGACTGGAACAATGTGCCGCTGACCCTCTCCACCGCACGTCCGGCCAGCGGTGGGGCCCCTCCCACCCTCTACCCCTGGCGGATCTCTTTCTACCGCCCCATGCCGATGGCTATGCCTGCTGCTGCACCAATGAGGAGCTACAAAAAAGCAGCAAAGGTCATGATGGCAGACAACTTTGCAGAATCTGCAGCTGAACCGGAAGAAGCACCTGCACCGGCTGCCTTCCAGACTGCCCAGGCAGCTGCAGAAGGAACCTCGATCGCATTTAAAATTCCAAAGCCGGTTGACATCCCATCGGACAACACCCGTCACAGCACCGTAATAGCACTGGAAAAACTGCCGGTCAGCACCGAATATGGCACCGTACCCAAGCTGTCACCGGTTGCCTACCTGACTGCTGAACTGGTCAACAAGGCTGGCTGGCCGCTGATGCCCGGCACCGTCAAGATCTTCAGCGGTAACACCTTTGTGGGTAGCGCAGACATGAAGCAGGTGGCCTCGGGCGAGAAATTCACCCTCCCCTTTGGCAGTGATGACCAGATCACGGTCAAGCGGGAAGAGCTAAAGCAGCATAAAGAGGCAGGCTTGTTCGGCAAAAACCGGATGGGCTACCGTTCAACCATCACCGTTACCAACTTCCGCAAAGAGGCCCAGACAGTCAGCGTTAAGGATCAACTGCCGCTGGCTGGCGACAGCGAAATCAAGATCAGCCTGGAAGAGGCTACCCTGCCGCCAACCGAGAAGAAGGATGATGGCACACTGAGCTGGAAGATGAAACTAGCAGCGGGTGAGAAGAAGGTGTTTAGTTATGAGATCGTGGTGGAGTATCCCAAGGATCGGGAAGTTACGGGGCTGTAAGTTAGCAACGTTGTGCTAACAAGAAAGGGACGGTCAAAATGGCCGTCCCTTTTGTATTCATAGTGCCTGCAGCACCACGCACTTGAGATATTCAGATTCAGGGAAGTTCAGCAGCACCGGATGATCCGGGGCCTGGGAACAGGCCCTCACCAGCCGCACCTCACGCTTGGCCTGACGGGCAGAGGTGGCCAGCATCTCGCGGAACGGTTCCCGCCCCATGTGGTAAGAACAGGAACAGCTGATCAGGTAGCCGCCCGGCTCCAGCAGTTCCAGGGCGCGGCGGTTAATGGTGATATACCCCTTGGTGGCCTCGGCCAGGTTCTTGCGGTTTTTGACAAAGGCAGGCGGGTCCATCACCACCACCCCAAAGCTGCGTCCTTCCAGCTTGAGTGAACGCAACCGATCAAAGGCATCGCACTCCTCAAACTTGACCCGATCCGACAGACCGTTTAAGGCAGCATTCCTGCCTGCCAGGGCAACGGCACGCTCAGAGATATCCAAACCCAACACAGATCTGGCCCCAAAGAAGCCGGCGTGGGCTGCCCAGCTGCCGCTGTAGCAGAAACAGTCCAGCACATCTTTATCTTTAACGATCCCTTGCAGCAGCAGATGGTTCTCCTTCTGATCCAGAAAACCGCCGGTCTTCTGGCCATTACGCAGATCCACCTCAAAGGTCAGACCGTTTTCCTGCATCAGAACAGCATCCGGGATGGTCCCCTGCAACAGTTCAACCTCTTCTGTCATCCCTTCCATGGTACGCACCGCCACATCATTACGGGCAATGATCCCTTTGGGCGATAACAGACGTTGCAGCGCCTCCAGGATCAGGCCACGCCGTCTATCCATACCGGCAGACAGCAGCTGCAACGAGAGGTAATCACCGTACTTGTCCACCACCAGACCGGGCAGAAAATCAGATTCACCATAGATCAGCCGGAAGGTCTCCATCTGGGGATAGAGGCTGCGACGATAGGACAGGGCCGCAGCAATCCGCTGCTCAAAGAAACCGACCGAATCAATATCTTCATGCTGGCGTGACAACAGACGCACCGAAATCAGGGAGTGGGGGTTATGGTAGCCGGTGCCGATATAGGTACCACTTACATCAAACAGTTCGCAGGCAACACCCGGCTCCTGGACGCCTTCAATCCGCCCGATCTCGTTACTGAACACCCAGGGGTGTCCAGCCTTGATCCGGCGGTCTTCGTTCTTTTTAAGGCTGATTCTGGTCACGGCAACATTTCTCCAAGGGAGGCAAGGGGGATGCGATCCGGCAGCTTGATGCCGAACTCGCGTAGATACAGCACATTAACCGAGACCAGCAAAGAATTAAGCCGTTCCAGGTCAATCAGGGAGCCACCCGGCATCCGTTCCATCCCTTTACAGTTAAGCGGACAGACATCCACCCGGCGGCCCGCTTCTTCCGTAATCAGGATCGGCAGTCCATGGGTGCGGCAGATGATCGGGCGGGCCTGGTACAACAGACAACAATTATCAAGCAGGAGCGGACAACGATCCCCATCCTGAGGGTTGGACAACTGGTGCTTAAGCTGCTGATACTGCTCCGAGGGCAGCTGTCCGGCAGCCTCAATCAGCGCCGCAGCCTCCACCGGAAAGACCGAGATACTGATGCAGCAGGAGGAACAACCGGCATGACAGGTGAGGGCATCACCCAGTAGTGTGGTGATACCCTCACAGAGTTGATCCACCTTATCCAGCAGGCGGTGATAGTTTTCCAGCGGCTGGGCCATTACTTACTGGATCTTCAACACGATCTTACCGAAATGCTTATCCTCTTCCATCATCCGGTGCGCCTCAACCACTTCATCAATTGAGAAGACCTTCTCAATGATCGGCACGATGGTGCGGTCAGCAAACTTGGGCAGCGCAGTCTTGGTGAATTCAGCCACAATACCGGCCTTATCCTTAACCGGACGGGAACGCAGCACCGAACCGATGATCTGCTGACGCTTGACCATCATCAGGGCCAGGTTCAGCTCTGCCTTGATACCGCTGATGATGCCGATGATCACCAGACGTCCGGCATAGCCCAGCGAGGCCATATTCGGAGCCAGGTACTTGGCGCCGACATGATCCAGGATCACATCAACACCCTTCTTGTTGGTAAACTCCTTAACTGCTTCGGAGAAATCAGGGGTAGTGGTAAAGTCTACCACCAGATCAACCCCCATCGCCTTGACCCGCTCGATCTTGCTGGGGTGGGAGGTAACAATGAGCTTGGTCTCCGGCACCAGCGCCTTGCAGAGCTGTACACCAGCCATGTTGACCCCGCCGCCGCCGCCGTGGATAATGGCGGTGTTTTTGTCCTTCAGGCCACCGATCATAAACAGGTTGGAAAAGGCGGTGATGTAGGATTCACAGACGCAGGCAGCCTCTTCAAAGGACATGGATTCAGGAATCGGCATCAGGTGGCTGGCATAGGCCACGGCATACTCGGCACAGGCGCCGCCGCCAACCAGCGACATAACCCGCTGGCCAACCTGCCAGCCCTCAACGCCGGGGCCGATCTCTTCAATGGTGCCTGCCACTTCAAGGCCAAGGATTTCAGAATCACCGGGAGGTGGTGGGTACTTGCCTTCACGCTGTACCAGATCAGGGCGATTGATAGTTGTAGCAATCACCTTGACCAGCACCTGACCTTCAGCCGGAGCAGGCTTTGCAGCCTCACCTACCTTCAACACCTCTACGCCGCCAAAACCCTCCATCAATACAGCCTTCATAGGAACCCCTCCCAAATGAGATAGTGTTTGAAAAATGCAGGGGGCTAATCTACCTGCTCGGGCTGCTTTTGTAAACCGAAAACCACGGCTGAACCCTTGATTTAAGGGCTTTTTTCTGCCATAAACGGGCCACATCAAACAACCTATACAAGACTTGGATGGTACAGCAATGAATATTCTGGTCACTAACGACGATGGTATCGGAGCACCGGGTATCAAGGCCCTGGCTGAAGCACTGACAGAGCTGGGGGATGTTACGGTGGTGGCACCAGACCGTGAACGGAGCGCTGCCGGGCATTCCCTGACCCTGCACTCCCCCCTGCGGGTCTTTGAACTGCACAAAGGCTGGTTTGCCGTGGATGGCACCCCCACCGACTGCGTCAACATGGGGATACATAGCCTGCTCCCCTCCCCGCCGGATCTGGTGGTTTCAGGGATCAACCACGGCGGCAACATGGGGGACGACATCACCTACTCCGGCACGGTTGCCGCTGCCATGGAAGCCAACCTGATGGGCATACCGGCCCTGGCAGTGTCGCTGGCCACCTTTGGCCCAACAGAACATTTCCCTGACGCTGCAAAAGTTGCGGTTCAGATAGCCCGGATGCTGATCCAACAAGGCCTACCCGCCGACACCTTCCTGAACCTGAACGTCCCTAATCTGCCGTTCTCAGAGATCAAAGCTCCCTTGATCACCCGTCAGGGCAAACGCTCATTTGTGGGCAAGATCGTAGACAAGACTGACCCAAGAGGCCGCAAATACTACTGGATCGGCAGTGAAGAGCCCAGCTTTCTGGATGATGAAGGAACCGATTTCAATGCCGTAGGCCGTGGGCATTCCTCCCTCACCCCGCTGCACCTGGACCTGACCAATCACCGCGCCATGGAAGCCCTGAAGCAATGGCAGATTGCCTGATGCTGGACATACGCGGCCTACTCTGGTATCGTGCCGCCGTTAATCTTCCGATGGGGAGCCTGTTTTGGTAAACTTTGAAATCGCCCGCAAACGAATGGTGCAGGAACAGCTCGTTGGTCGCGGCATTACCACCCCTCGTCTTCTTGACGTCTTTCAGAAGGTCCCCCGTCACCTGTTTGTGCAGGAAGCCATGGCAGTTCAGGCCTACAGTGACGGTCCTTTGCCGATTGGTGAAAAACAAACCATCTCACAGCCGTACATTGTCGCGTTGATGACGGATCTGCTGGAGCTGACCAGCAAGGACCATGTGCTTGAAATCGGCACTGGCTCCGGTTACCAGACCGCCATTCTTGCCAGTCTGGTCAGGCGGGTCTGGACCATTGAGCGGATTCGCCCCCTGGCCATGCAGGCCAGAAAAGTACTCGACACCCTGCACCTGTTGAACGTTAATATCAAGGTAGGTGACGGCACCCTGGGCTGGCCGGAGGAAGGTCCCTTTGACGCCATACTTGTCACTGCCGGTGCCCCTGCAATCCCTGAAACCCTGGCCGCGCAACTGGCGCCGGGAGGCCGGTTAGTCATACCGGTTGGTGATGAAGCAAACCAGACCCTGCTTAGAATTCGCAAGGCAGCAGACGGAACCCTGTCACAGGAAACCGGCATCGGATGCCGGTTTGTTCCCCTGATTGGCCAGCAGGGCTGGCAGCCCACTAGTTGAGGAGGTCTCATGTCCCTTGATTCACCCCAACAGGAACCATTTTTGGATGCACCAGGTCTGGACGATGAGCAGGAGCCACCGGTTGACTTTGTTGCAGCCATTGAAGCAGAAGAAGACACAACGCTGGAATTAGACGATCTACCGGCTCTGGTTGAACAGATTCCACTTGATGACCCGGTTAAAATCTATCTGCGCGACATCCAGCGCACACCGTTGCTGAATGCAGAAGAAGAGAAGGCGTTGGCCCGCAAGGTAGAGCAGGGAGATCGCGCTGCCCGCAACAAGATGATTGAGGCCAACCTGCGGCTGGTAGTTAAAATTGCCAAACGCTACCTGAATCGCGGCCTGCCATTCCTTGACCTGATAGAGGAAGGCAACCTCGGCCTGATGAAGGCAGTGGAACGATTCTCCCTTGAAAAGGAATGCCGCTTTTCAACCTATGCAACCTGGTGGATCCGCCAATCAATCGAACGGGCACTGGTCAATCAATCAAGAACCATCAGGCTTCCGGTCCATGTATCTGACGATATAAGTCGCATGCTCAAGGTCTCACGCCAGATGTCACAAGAGCTTCACCGTGAACCGTCAGTACAGGAATTGGCTGAGACCATGCAGATCAAGCCGATGCATATCCGCAGGCTGATGATTCTGCTTAAGCGGACCTGTTCCATAGATACGCCAATCGGCGACGGAAATGATTTCTTTCTGGTGGACACCATAGAAGACTCATCTGCGGTATCACCATCAGAACTGCTTGAAAACATAAACCGTTATGAGCAGATTGCCGAGCATTTCGATAAGCTCAGTGAAAGCGAAAAGACTATTCTGGGATTACGCTTCGGCCTTGATGATCAGGACCCTCAGACCCTGGACACCATCGGCCAGAGTTTTGGCGTTACCCGTGAAAGAATCCGTCAGATAGAAGCAAAATCCCTTGAAAAACTGAAAAGTTTTACCCAAAACGCCCATTAACCTCTGCAAGGAGAACTGCTCCATGGATGACCTGAAACTCAGCATTCGCGATATCCCTGATTTTCCGAAAAAAGGGATCATTTTCAAAGACATCACCACCCTGCTACAGGATGCTAAATCGTTTACCCGTATGATCGATATGATCGCCAATCGTTACATCGGCCAGCGGATCGACAAGGTCGTGGGTGTTGAGGCGCGCGGTTTTCTGATCGGTGCAGCCCTGGCGTATAAGCTGGGAGCAGGCGTAGTGCTGGTCCGTAAACCGGGCAAACTGCCATCTGAAACCTTCAGCAAAACCTATGACCTTGAATATGGCACCGACACCCTTGAAATTCACAAGGATGCCATTAAGCCGGGTGAAAAAATCTTAATTGCCGATGACCTGCTGGCTACCGGCGGCACCGTTGCGGCAGTAGTGGATATGGTCAGCCAGCTGGGCGGTGATATTGTTGAATGCTGCTTCATGACAGAGCTTGAGTTTCTGGACGGCCGCAAAAAACTGCCGGAAGGAAAGGTTTACTCACTGCTGCAATTCTGATAAAAGTAATGTCCATTTTGAGTCCCCGTAGCTCAGCAGGATAGAGCGACTCCCTCCTAAGGAGTAGGCCGGACGTTCGAATCGTCTCGGGGACGCCAATTGCCAATGATGGCCGATTTCTCAATGGAATCGGCCATTTTTCGTTGCTTCAAATTACATAACTTTCGGACCTGATACAGTCTTCACATAATATCAAATGGTTACACATTCGATTCCTGTTGGAGTGCAGACCTTCATATTTTTTTGATAAGCGAATTAAATGCTATGCGCTTGATATAATCATAATTAATCACTATGATTATATCCGTGAAAGGGGGGCTATGTAAATGAATGCAATGAACACCAAAGTTCTGACTGCACATATTCCAATCCCGCTTGCAGAACAGGTTGATCAGATTGCCGCACGACTAGAGCGTTCTCGCGGCTGGATCATAAAACAGGCTTTAAGCGCCTGGGTTTGGCAAGAAGAAGAGCGTCGCCGTCTGACACTGGAAGCTATGGCAGATGTTGACGCTGGGCACGTCGTTAACCACCTTGATGTCAAAACCTGGGCTGACAGCCTTGGCACCGAAGCGCCACTTCCGGTGCCGCACCAATGACAATAAAGTGGACCAGCAAAGCCCTGTCAGACTTGGTACGCCTGTATGAGTTTTTAGCTGTAAAAGACAAGTTAGCTGCTGCTCGTACAGTGCAATTGTTGTCAGCCGCACCAGATAGACTTATGGATCAAGCAAGAATAGGTGAAAAACTCGAAGAGTTTGACCCACGCGAAGTCCGACGTATTGTTGTTGGCAGATACGAAATGCGCTATGAAATACAAGAGTCTGTTATTTTTGTGCTCCGGATATGGCATACACGCGAAGATCGATAACCGAGAAAAACAGCCTGGTATGATGTACCTTCGCAGCGCTTCCTTGTATATGCGATTTGGGGCTTAGAAAGCTCGAACTGCTTCCGCCAGGGGACGCCAAATCTCAAGAAGGTCACTTTCTTCATCGGAAGTGACCTTCTTTTATTATTTTCAGGCATTGCCACTGCCGGCAATTAGCAGATCTGGAGGTAACCAGTACATGCAGCCCGTATTCGGTATCGATTTTGGTACCACTAATTCTGCACTATCAGTCTATCGAAACGGCACAGTTGAAGTGGTCGCCGTTGACGGTAATGACCGGGCCGGAGAGCTGATGCGTTCAGTGCTCTATTTTAACGAAGACAACGAGATCTACGCCGGAAACGAAGCGGTTCGGCAGTATGTCGGTGATGGTGCTGCAGGACGTTTTATGCAGTCAATCAAAACGTTTTTACCCAACACCAGTTTCGATAGCACCGAGATTTTCGGGAAACGTTACGGCATCGATGACCTGGTGGCAATTATTCTCAGGCAGATCAAGGCACGGGGTGAGGCGTATCTGGGCGGCCCTGTGGAAAGTGTGGTGCTGGGACGTCCGGTTGTTTTTTCAACCGATGCAACCAAAGATGCCGTAGCTGAGCAGCGTCTTGAAAAAGCTGCCCGCAAGGCCGGCTTTAAAAACATCTGGTTTCAGTTTGAACCGGTGGCAGCGGCACTGGCCTTTGAAGAGACATTACAGGCCGGGCAGGAACGGGTCGTATTCATCGGCGATTTCGGCGGAGGAACATCAGACTTCTCGGTGATACGGGTTAAAGGTGGTGCATTTGGCCGTTCCGACCGTCGCAGTGACGTGCTCTCACTGGGTGGTGTCTATGTTGCCGGTGACAAGTTTGATTCACAGATTATGTGGGATAAGGTTGCGCACTATTTTGGACGTACCGCCCGCTACAAAACACTGGGCAAGGATGACTGGATTACTGTTCCTCGGAGCATCATCTATACCCTCTGCCAGTGGCACCGTATCCCGCTTTTGCGGGCGCGAAAAACCAGAGAGCATATCCGGGTAATCAAAAGCACCACCGATGACCGACAGGCTATCCAGAATCTTGAAAACATTATTGATGACAACTTTGGTTTTTTCCTGTTTCAGGCCATAGAAGGCGCCAAGTGTAAACTTTCCGACCAGGAACAGGCCACCATCAGCTTTGCGGAACGCGATCTATGCATCAGTGAGCAACTCGGTAAGCTGGAGTTTGAGACCATCAACCAGGACAATTTTCAGCAGATCGCAGACTGTATTGATGATGTGGTGGCACGATCCGGGCTGTCAGCAACACAGATGGATTCAGTTTTCCTCACCGGAGGGACCTCGCGCATCCCCCGTATCCAGTCACTGTTCGCTCAGCGATTTGGCAGAGAGAAGCTGGAAAGCAGAAACGCCTTTACCAGCGTTGTCCATGGGCTTGGCTCCAGCGTGCCGCTGTTTATCTGAAAGTTTGCTTGCAGATATCGGCAAATGATTCATACTTGCCACACATAACTACCACGCGCACAGATGGAGGTTGCCCATGAAACGCACCGTCTACCCTGTTTTCATTGTCCTGTTCTTGATGCAGTCCCCCTGCCAGGCAGGCTTTCTGGACAGCCTGTCTCACGATATACTGCCACCATCAAAACAGCAGAGCAGCCTTGACAACAGCGTTATCGTAAAAGGGCTCAAGGAGGCGTTGGCCACCGGTACCGAAAAGGCCGTAGCAGCAGTTTCACGGCCCGATGGCTACTTCCGCAACCAGCTGATCAAGATCCTGTTACCGGACAAAATCCAGCAGGTGGCAGACGTGGCAGCCAGGATCGGTTTCCAGCAACAGGTAGATACCTTTGTGCTGAGTATGAACCGGGCTGCAGAGAAGGCAGCACCGCAGGCAGCCCGCTATTTTGGCAATGCCATTCGTCAGATGACGGTTGAGGATGCCAGGCAGATTCTAAGCGGTGGTGATACGGCAGCCACTACTTTTTTTGAGAAAAAGACCCGCGCACAGCTGTTTGAAGCGTTCAAGCCAAGTGTCAACACGGCAATGAATCAGGTAGGCACTGCCCGGGCCTACAAGGAACTGATCGGCAAGTATGAAGCCACTCCTCTGGCAGCCTTTTCAGGTAAGCCTTCCCTTGACCTTGATGAGTATGTCACCAACAAGGCCCTGGATGGCCTGTTCCTGATGGTGGCAGAAGAGGAAAAGAAGATCAGAAAAGACCCGGCAGCCCGAACCACCGACCTGCTGCGCAAGGTGTTTGGGGGGAAGTAACAACGGGCAGGCAATGCAGCCAGATCATGCTTGACTTGCAATGGTAGTCATTTGGTAACCTCTGTTCCATGGACAGGGTTATCCTTCATATCGATATGAATGCGTTTTTTGCCTCAGTGGAACAGCAGGCCAATCCTGACCTGCAAGGCAAACCGGTTGCGGTTGTCGGCTCAGGCCATCGCACGGTCATCACCACCGCTTCCTACGAAGCCCGCAGCTTTGGGGTCAAGACCGGCATGGCCATCTGGGAGGGGAAACGGGCCTGTCCTGAACTGATCATCGTGGTGGGGGACAACAAAAAGTACACCGACGCCTCCCGACAGATCATTGGCATGATGCGGCAGTACACCCCCCTGGTGGAAGTATTTTCCATTGATGAGGCCTTCCTTGATGTAACCCATTCCCACGCCCTGTTCGGCACCGCTGAAACCATTGCCCATCAACTAAAAGCCCTGATCAGGCAGGAACTGGGCCTGACCTGCTCCGTCGGCATCGCCCCAAACAAACTGCTGGCAAAACTGGCCAGCGACATGCAGAAACCGGATGGTTTAACCGTGATCCCGCCGAATCAGATCAAGGCGGTGCTGGAATCAGTTGCCATCGGCGATCTCTGTGGCATTGGTAAAAAGCTGGAACGTCAGCTTAACCTGCTGGGGATCAATAACTGCGGGCAGCTGGGACGTTTCCCTGAGGATCTTTTGAAGAAGAAATTTGGTATCATTGGCCCCAGGCTCAGACAGATGGGACAAGGGATCGACAACAGCCCGGTGGTGCCGTCTGAAGAGAATGAGCAGGTCAAGAGTATCGGGCACTCCATGACCCTGCATAAGGATATTGACACACGGCAGGATATTCTGCGCTATCTGCTGCAACTGGCAGAGATGGTGGGCAGGCGGGCACGGCGCTATGGCGTAAGCGGAAAGACCGTCAGCATCTACATCCGCTTTGCCGACTTTTTTACCAACATCCAGAAGCAAACCACTCTGGGCAGCTACATCAACCTCAGCAACGACATCTACCGGAGCGCGGTCCGCTTGCTGGACAGCATGGAGATCAGCCAGCCGGTCAGGCTGCTGGGTGTCTGCCTGAGTAATCTTGAATATCAGGAGCAGCAGCCGTCTCTGTTTGCGGAAGAGCGCAGGAAGGAACAGCTGACCAGGGCAATGGATGCGGTCAACGACCGTTTTGGTGATTTTAAAGTCACCTTTGGCAGCATGTTGCACACCGAGGAAAAGGGATCACACGTCATCTCTCCGGCCTGGCGGCCCGAGGGGATCAGGAGTGTGGGCTAAACCGCTTCACAAAGCTGCACCATTCACATTCCGGCTTGTTACAGCCAACATGGAACTCTTTAGCCTGAATCTTTGCATAGACCTCTTTGATCTGCTGGCTGACCTGTGCCACCTCATCATCAGAGACCTCAAAACGGGCGCTTTTGTACTCCCCAGAATCCTTCTCCGGCTCAACAAACTCAAAGCGGGCAGCTGACATGATCCAGTTGCGGCGCGGTTCATGTTCCACCAGAATCCGGTAGAAGACCGCCTGACGCCAGTAATCACCGCCCAACAGGTCATCATCGTTCGGTTCCTTACCTTCTGCCTGCGCCTTGGCAACCTTCTCAGGATCAGGGGGATTCAGCTTCTTACGGGCCTTAACCGGATTGCCGGTCTTGTAATCCACCACCGTAACATGGCTGCCTGAGAACTCCAGCATATCCAGCTTACCGTTTAACGGAACACCATCCACCAGAATGTTGCGGAAGGGATACTCCACCAGCGCATCATGTTTCCAGCTTCGGTGATGGGCCTCATGGAAACCGGGCAGAATCGCCTCGCCGTACTCCAGCCGGCGTCGGAACTCTGCCGGGGTAAAGCCTGCCTCATGCTTCTGCATGAACCAGCGGAAATCATCCACAAAGGTGGCGACATTGGGAAACCGCCGGGCAGGATCGTTCTTCATCTTGCGAAAGACCTGCTCCAGGGCATGGTGCACGCCTGAACCAAAGGTCAGGGCAGCACTCATCGGCGCCGGTACCCGCAACAGGGTATTAAAATAGAAGGAAACCGGACAACGCAGGTAGCTGTTCAGGTGGGTCACACTTAACGAGTATTTCTGCAGCAGGCTATCCACAAAACTGTCATCAACAAAAGAGGTTGGCAGCCGGGCCGGGGCAGCCTGCAGCACGCTGTTGCCAAAGGCCAGCAGTTCATCATCCGCCAGAACCACCTGCTGCAGGTCAGCCACACCACCTTCGGCCAACTCAGCCACAAAGCGACTCTTTTCCAGTTCTTTTTCCTTATTGTCCCGTTCCGGCCAGGAGACCAGCAACTGTTTGCGTGCCCTGGTCATGGCCACGTAAAACAGTCGCCGGGATTCTTCCTCTTCGCTGCCTGCCGGGCCGGACCAGACCGTTGGGGGCAGCTTGTAGCTACGGTTACGGGAGGCGCTGTCCCAGACGCTGCGGGTGCAGCCCAGCATAAAGACGTAGTCAAACTGCAGCCCCTTGGAGCCGTGGGCGGTCAGGAAGTTGACCCCGGCCCCGGTATAACTGAGCTTTTCCACCGGCAGCGAGATCCCCTGCTGCTGCATATCTGCCAGCATGGCCAGCAGCTCTGATAAAGACATGGTCACCTTGGCGGTTTCTTCCCGCACAAAGTCAAACAGAGTGTTCAGCAGCTCAAGGTGCCAGACCCGTTCATGGGCTGACAGTGCCTGGGCCAGAATCCCCAGCCGGGTAATAACATGGTGCAGCAGCTCCTGCAGGGTCATAGTGGCAGCATCCCGCAGCAACTCTTCAATTGTCTCCCCTGCCTGGCGCAGATGCAGGTCATCGCTGGCAGGAAACAGCCCCTGCTGCCCCTTGTCCATCCCCCTGACCGGCAACTGTTCCCGCCAGTAGCAGGGCTTTTTTTCAGTACGCTGCCGGGCGATTTCAACTGACAGCCGGGCCAGGGCCAGGGGCGGCACCTCAAACCAGGCTTCATGCAGGATCTCAAACAGCAGCCGTTCACCGGAATGGGGCCGCTCAAGCTCGGCAGCCAGATAGCGCAGGATGGTCAAAAGCTTGATGATCAACGGTTCCTGCAGAATATCAGCCCTGCGCCGGGTCTGCACCGCCACCCCACGGCTGGTCAGGAAGCGAATAATCTCGTCTGACTGGCTATGATTGCGGTAGATCACGGCAATCTGTTCCGGCAACACCCCCTGGTCCAGCAACCCGGCGATCCGGTTGGCCACCGCCACGGTTTCATGGGCTGTGGTGGCATACCCCACCAGCTCTGGCGCCTCAGGCAGCGTAGCCACTTCCGGGTTCATGGCGAGCAACTGTTTGTCATTGCTCAGGCGTTCCAGGTTACGGCTGATCAGACCGGCTGCACCATCCAGAATCAGTTGGGATGAACGGTGGTTGTCAGTCAGGGTCACTGTGGTGAGCGAATCCTGATAACGGGTGGCAAAGCGGCGGATATTCTCGACACTGGCCCCCTGAAAACGGAAGATGGATTGGTCATCATCCCCCACCACAAACAGGTTGGGGGCATCCCAGTAGTCAGCCAGTTGCAGCAGCAGCTCAAACTGGGAACCACTGGTATCCTGAAACTCATCCACCAGCAGGTAAAGGTAGCGTTCCTGATAGGTGGCCAGCAGGTCGCTGCTCTGCTTGAAAGCGGCAATGCACCAGAGGATCATATCCGCAAAGTCATAACGCCCCCGTTCCTGCAGCAGTTGCTGGTAGTCCTCAAAACTGTAGGCTGCAGTTTTTACCTGCTCCAGCTTGCGCAGTTCCTCCCGCAGTTTACGCTCGTTCAGATCTCCCTTTTTGTAGATCGTACCGTCCGGCCCCTTGGTCTGGCGTTTGTAGAGGAATTCAGGACTATCCGCCAGGGTTGCGGCATAGGCATCCACCCGCTCTGCCAGCCATTGGCTGCTCCAGTCCTCCTTTTTCATGATCTCGTAGAGGGCCAGCAGACGGTCAGCCTCAAAATGCAGGTCACCGGTGGAGCGGGTTAAGGGATGATCATGGGGAAAGGCATCGATAATCTCCCGCACATAGCGGAACTGTTCCAGCTCGGAAATGGTGGTCAGATTACGCAGACCGAAATGATCAGCCTGTTCCTGGATCACCAGATTACAGAAGGCATGGAAGGTAAAGATATCCACCCTATAGGCGTTGGGACCGATAAACTGCAGCAGCCGCGAACGCATCGCCACCGTGCCGGCATCGGTGTAGGTCAGACAGAGGATATTCTCCGGCAGGGCATCGGTGGTCAGCAGAATATTAGCGATCCTGGCTGCCAGAATCTCGGTCTTGCCGGTGCCGGGACCGGCAATGACCAGCACCGGCCCTTCAACCGTATCCACCGCCTTGCGCTGGGCCTGGTTCAAGCGCTGATAGACCGCTTTAAAATCAGTTGTCAGTTTGTTCATGGGAACCTCATAGCCGGGAGTATAACCGAACCTCAGATCAGGAAAAGCAGAAAATGACCAGACCACATCATTGACCTAGCAGCTCCATGATGGTACTGAAAAGAGCCTGCAGAATAAGCCAGACCAGATTCAGATCAATAGGAACTACCGTACTGCCATGACCTTTCAATTATCACGTCTCTTGACCACCTCCCTTGGTATCTGCACGCTCGCCGTTACCCTGACCTGTGCCGGTGCTGCAAACAACAGCAATGAGCAACTCCGCAAGGCTGCAGCTTTACTGCGTAGCAATCAGAATCAGGAGGCGCTGCAGGCTGCCCTTGCTGCCACGGCAGATGGCCCTCGCAATCTGGTGGCTGGCGAAGCAGCCCTGCGCCTGAAACGGTACGATGAGGCGATCCGCTATCTGGCAGATGCTGAACGCAGCTATCCGCTACTGGCTGATATTGCTGCCAGCCTGAAGGCCGATGCCCTGTATGGACAAAAAAAATACCGCGACGCAGCTGCTGCAGCCAGCGCTGCTGCCAAACTTTCTCCAACACCGGCAATCAGCCGCAGGATGGAAAAACTGGCTGCTGATGCGCTGTTTGAGACAGGGGATCTGAAGGCAGCTTTAGCAGCCTATCGCCAGTTCACAGCTCGCCACAACCTGGGCAAAGACTCGGTTGATGCCCAGTTCCAGGCTGCACTCTGCCAGGAGCTGTTGGGAGAGTTACCACAGGCCATACAGGGCTACCGCAGCATTCATCTGCAGCACCCTGCCTCTTCCGCTGCCCCCAAGGCGCTTGAGCAGTTGAAGTCACTGGAGAAGAAAGGACGTAAAGAGGCGACCTCGTTCACCGCCGAGGAGCAGTTCCAGCGGGGGCTGCTACTGCTGGCAAACAATCAGCCCAATGCAGCTGCCTGGGCCTTTGCCGGTATTCCACGCACCAATCTTTCCGATGAACTACTGGCCAGGATTGAGCTTAAATCAGGACAGGCGGCTATTAAACAACGCCACTATTCCCTTGCTGAGCCGTTTCTGAAACGGGCAATAACCTCACGGACTCCCGGCGTCCGTGATGAGGCCCGCTTGATGCTGGCCCGCCTTGAAGAGCGCCAGGGAGCTTCTGACAAGGCGCTGGCCCGTCTGCTGTCCCTGGCATCAGAACGGGGAATGTTGGCTGATGACGCCTTGCTGGAATCGGCTCTCATACACAAAAACAGTGGCCATTTCAGCGATGCTGCCCATATTCTGCAACGACTGATCAAAGAATTTCCCGCATCTGACCTGAAACCACGGGCCGGTTGGGAACTGGCCTGGGGACAGTATCTTGCAGGCAACCTGTCGGCTGCCGAGGAGAGCCTGCAGCGTCTTTTCAAAGATAACGTCTATCGTGAACGGGCGTTGTACTGGCATGCCCGCACCAAAGAAAAACAGAACAAACCATCTGAGGCCGAGCGCAGTTACAAACAGCTGTTGAATGACTTCCCCTATGGTTTTTATGCTGCCTGGTACCGCCTGCATACCAACAAACCGGCCGGCTGGATGCCGTTGCCCAACGGGATTCCTGAGCCGCCGTTTCCCGACGGAAGCCAGCGAATTCAGGAGCTGGCTTCCCTGGGAATGCTGGAAGAGGCCAGGACAGAGCTGGCTGCCTTCAAGCTGAAAAACGTTGATAAAACTGCAGCCCCCGGCCTTTCCCGCCTGCAGCAGCTGGCTGGTGATCTGCATGGTTCAATCATGACCTTTCACCAGAATCGGCCTGCTACCGTTGAGCGCAGCAACCTGGCGTTCTGGGCACTGGGTTATCCCCGCCCCTATGCAGAACAGTTCAGCCGTCACAGTGCGGCAAACGGGCTTTCAGATGCGCTGGTGCTGTCCCTTGCCAAGGCAGAAAGCAGCTTCCGAGCCGATGTTAAATCCCATGCCGGCGCCATTGGCCTGATGCAGATGATGCCGGCAACGGCCCGCATGACCGCAGGTATCAAGGCAAAGAACTTTAATCCGCTGATGCTGACCAACCCTGAGTACAATATTCGGCTGGGCACCAAGCACCTGCGTGAACTGCTGAACCAGTACCACCAGGACACGGTCTACACCCTGGCCGCCTACAATGCCGGTGGAGGCTCAGTCAACCGCTGGCGCAAGGCCTTTGGTGATCTACCACGGGATGAATTTGTAGAGAACATCCCCTATCAGGAAACCCGTGATTACGTTAAAAAGATTGTTGGTTACATGGGTGTTTACCGTTCCCTATACCGGATACAATAGGAGTAACCATGACCAAGCTCGCACTGTTCAGCATCGCACTGCTGCTTTTGATATCGACCCTGAGCCAGGCCGGTCCGGCAGAATCACTGCAACAGTTGACCGACCGGATTGCAGCCGGATTCAAGACAGCCAAGCCAACCCAATGGGGTGAAAACGTCCCCGGTGTGCGCACCCGTCTTGCCACAACCGACAAGGTACTGGCCCTGACCCTTGATGCCTGCGGTTCCCCCAAGGGTAAAGGGGTTGATCAGAAGCTGATTGATTTTCTGGCACAGCAACAGCTTCCTGCCACGCTCTTCATCAATGCCCGCTGGATTGATGCCAATCCTGAGCTGTTCAAACAGCTGGCAGCCAACCCGTTGTTTGAGATTGCCAACCACGGCATGTGGCACAAGCCGGCCTCAATCAACGGACGTTCGATTTACGGCATTGCAGGCACAAAAGATGCATCTGAACTGGTACAGGAGATTGAGCTGAACGCCCGCAAGATTGAAGGGTTGACCGGCAAGCGCCCACGCTTCTACCGCTCCGGCACCGCCTATTATGATGAGTATGCTGTGCAGGTTTCACAGGCGCTGGGACATGACGTTATCGGTTTTTCCGTGCTGGGCGATGCAGGGGCAAGCTACAGTGCAGCCCAGGTCAAGACCGCCCTGCTGGCCTCAAAACCAGGTGACATCATCATCGCCCATATGAACCACCCGGAGGCTGGTACCGGCGCAGGGATCATCGCCGCCATGCCGGAACTGAAGAAGCGTGGTTTCAAATTTGTCAAACTATCGGACTACCCGATGAAGTAGGTGTCAATGCTCCATATCATCCAAAACGACCCAGAGGTCCCACCGGGCAATCTTACTGAAAACCTGGCAGATCTGGGAGTCCCCTTTCACCTTCATCACCTCTACCGTGGTGAGGCGCTGCCCAACCCGGCTGATATGACCGCCCTGATTGTGCTGGGTGGTGCCATGGGGGCCAATGACGATGATCGTTTCCCCTTCCTCACCCCACTCAAACAGTTGATCCGTAGATCTCTTGAGCTTGGCATCCCTTATCTGGGGATCTGCCTGGGTGGCCAGCTGCTGGCAGCAGCTTCCGGCACCCCGGTGGTTTCATGCCGCTGGGAAGAGCTGGGTACCCTGCAGGTCAGCCTGACGCACAAAGGGGAAACAGATCCCCTCTTTACCGGAATCAATTCCCCCTTCAGCACCTTCCAATGGCACCATGACAGCTTTGACCTGCCTGATGGAGCCACACTATTGGCTGGATCACCCGCCTGCCCCCATCAGGCCTTCAGGATCGGCAGTAACGCCTGGGGTTTGCAGTTTCACCCCGAGGTAACCGAGCAGATTATTCGTACCTGGGCTGCCTGGGACCCGGCCACTGCCTGCCGTACTGAACTGTTGGTGGCTGACTTTCAGGCAGTACACAGCGCGTATCAACAGACTTCCAAACGTATGCTGCAGAACTTCCTGCAGACAAAACAATCCTAAAAAAGCTGTTCACGTGGAGTAACTGCCGTTTTCAGGCTAAACAGCTATGCTGTCCCGCCTAATCTCCGCACCACTGCCGGAATCTGGTCAACCGGTACCGGTCGTGAGTGAATAAAGCCCTGAATATAGGTGCAGCCGATTTGTTTCAGGATTTCCAACTGTTCCGGCTCTTCCACCCCTTCTGCAACGGTCTGCATATCCAGGTTGGTGGCAAGACTTACCACTGACTGCGCAATGGCCCGATCACCCGAATTATGAGCAAGATCTCTGACAAAAGAACGATCTATCTTCAAAATCGTCACGGGAAAATTCTTCAGGTAACTGAGCGATGAATATCCGGTTCCAAAGTCATCAATCGATATGCCGCACCCCAATGAACGCAACCGTTCCAGCACCCGTACCGCATCATCCGGCTTGTCCACCAGGGCACTTTCAGTCAGTTCAAGTTCCAGGTTTTCCGGTTGAATACCGGTTTCATCGATAAGTGCCGCAATCCGGTCAATAAGATGCGGTGATTTGAACTGCACTGCCGAGAGGTTAACCGCCATGCTTAAGCACAGTCCCTGCTGCTGCCAAGCGAGCTGCTGCTGACAGGCCGTCCGTAGCACCCACTCACCAATCGGAATAATCTGACGGGTCTCTTCAGCCAGCGGGATAAAGCGCATCGGCGAGACCATCCCGAACTCTGGACTGTTCCAGCGCAGCAGCGCCTCCACACCAATCACCTGGCCAGTTACGACACTTACCTTGGGTTGGTAGTACAGCTCCAGTTCATCTCGATCAAGTACATGCCGCAAGCCATGTTCCATTGCGATCCGGTCACGGAAACTGCTATTAAGTTCTTCCGAAAAGAAACGGAAGGTGTTTTTCCCTTCTGCCTTGGCATGGTACAGCGCGATATCAGCATGCTTGCCCAGTACTTTGGCTTCAGCACCATCTTTGGGAAACATCGCAATACCGATACTGGAGGTGACCACCACCTCCCGTCCCTCAAGCCGCAGCGGTTCTGCCGCAACATCCAGCAGCTTCTGGGCAACCGGCACCACATCCTGATCATGGCGAATATCATGCAGGACCACGGCAAATTCATCCCCCCCCAACCGACAGACAACATCATCATCCCGCAGGGTTTTCGTAAAACGGTTGGCCATCTCACGCAGCAGCTTGTCGCCTGCGGGGTGCCCCATGCTGTCATTAATATGCCTGAAACTATCCAGGTCAAGGTAGAGTAGTGCTGTGCCGATTGCCTGACGGCGGCTGCGTCGCAGAGCAAGATCAAGACGATCCTGCAGCATGCGGCGGTTGGGAAGATCGGTCAGCGGATCATAGTAGGCCAAACGCTCAATGGTGGCCTCAGCGTTCTTACGTTCGTTGATATCTTCCACATTGGCAATAAAGTGGGTGATCTCTCCGGCAGTGTTACGCAGGGGGCTGATGGATGCGATGGACCAGTAGACCTCGCCATTCCGACGACGATTCAGCAGCTCCCCCCGCCATTCCTCGCCTGAAAGGATTGTCCTCCAGAGATTGTCAAACACCTCACGGGGGGTTACGTCTGACTTGAGGATGCGCGGGTTCTTGCCGATCGCCTCTTCTGGACTGTAGCCGGTTAGCTGGGTAAATTTTTTGTTAACATACTCAATCGCACCATGCACGTCAGTGATCAGCACAGCACTGGCACTGTTCTCAATCCCATGGGTCAGTTTACGTAAAAAATCTTCACTTTTTTTGCGCTCAGAAATATCCCGAATCGACTCAATCGCACCGATCCTCTTGCCGGCAGCATCATAGAGCGGCACCCCGGTAGCCCAGACATAGGCCCCCTCACCACCATTCAGGGCCGGACAAAAAGTTTCGGCATCCAGGATCTCACCGGTGCGTCGTACCTGAGTGTATTTAGCAGCAAGCGCCTCGTCATCCATATCCAGAAGATCAAGCAGCTGGTTTCGACGTTCTCCGTAAAACGGAATGGTGTATTCATGATCCCCTTTGCCGATCATATCTTCCTTTACAACACCGGTCATCTTTTCCATGGCGCGATTCCAGATCACCACCTTCTTGTCATTGTCGATAACAAAGGCAGCATCAGGCAGAAAATCAATAACATCTCGCAGTTGCTGTTTGGTGTTCAACAACGCCTGCTCTGCCTCAAGCGTCTGATTCAACTGTTCGCGCTGATACCGCTGAAAACCAACCAATGAAGCTACAGCAATCAGAGCAACAACGGCAAAGGTAATCCCCTGACGTATCGCATGGGCCCTCCATCCCTTCAATATAGCGGCGCTATCCCGCCCAGCAGCCACCACCAGCGGTTTATCCATGTTCAGCCCGGTGGGCTGAATTGAGGATATGGCCATCAACCGCTTCTCGCCGGTTGAATAGACCGTTCCATTCAGGACATTCTCACGTTTAGCACTGGCTATATGTCGGGAAAAAAAAGACCCTGGCTTTGAAAGATTCAAGCCCTGCTGCCCTGGTCGATCCGGCACCATCATAAACTGAATACCATCGCCATGGGCAAGGGCTGACCACATATCCGGGCTGTAGTTAATTGAACCAAGCAGGGTTTTGAAGTACTCAGGGTCAAGGGTTGTAGCGACAATACCGTTAAAACGTCCACCGGCATCACGCATGACCCGTACAAAATTCATGCCCCATACCCCTGAGCTGGTTTTAAAGGGGGGAGTAACAAACAATACATCAGGATCAGGATTCTTGACTGCCGTTTGAAAACAGGCTTCCCTGCTTAGATCAGAGCCGATCATCAACTTTCTGTTTGAGTGCCTGACAATACCGGTTCGATCAACCGTAAATACGGTTCGTACCCCTGCAATCCCATGAACCTCAAACTCCAGCTCCTTGTTACGAACAACCTCTCCCCACGTATCGGGAGGACTGTTTCGTAATTCATCGCGTATATGCTGCATCAAATGAGCGGTGCCCTGCAACTGAGCGCTCAGGTTTGCGTTTACCACCCGCACCTGAGTCAGCAGACGTTGCTGTTCGCCAGTCAGGACATCGGTATAAATTTTATACAGGTTATGGACAATAGATCCTGCAAGCAGCAGCAACACCAGCAGCAGTACACCCCACTGTCCAAGAAACTTGTCACGATTCATGCGCACCCTGATAACTCCTCACATAGCGTCATCATTCACCCGGCATTCCAAATCACCATATATTACAGCAATAAGCGTTTACAGCTAAATGTATAGGGTAAATACCCTAGTTCCAAAAAATGTCAATTAATTAAGGACAAATGAGACAACTTTAATCCCCATACAAGTAAAAGCAGAGGGCCGTTCCAGTTAAGGAACGGCCCTCTAGGTATAGACCCACAAGATTCAAGGAGTTATTTTTTAGGTTCTTCCTTCTTGTTTGCCACTGCCATGGCATCATTCAGAATCTTGACCCCGGCCTTGGAGGCTGCAATGGAGCCGGTCAGGGTTTCACGGGCCAGCGTCGGGTTGTGGAAACCGTCCGAATTCTCAGCAGTCCAGTATTCCCACAACACATGGGCTTCTTCATGCTTGGCACGTGCCTGATCCAACACGGCAGGAGCAACGCCGGCACGGGAGGCGACCAGATAGGTATCGATCAGCTGGCCCAGCCAGTACTCTGCCTTACGCATCTTGCCTTTGGTGTAGTTACGGATGGTATCGATCTGCCATTTGGCCTTCTCAACACTGGAATCCGCATGGCAGGTGATGCAGGACTCTTTTGCCATATTGATCGGCTTGACCACACCATGGGTCGAGTAAGGCTTGCCGTCTTTCCCCTTCAGCTTGGGCATATGGCACTGATGGCACTGCACACCGGCCTTGTCATGCACTGAACCGGCATAGGTTTCTGACTCAGGATGTTGCAGCTTGATCAGGCGAGCGCCCGTAATGGCATGTTTAAAATCAAAGAAGTCCAAAGCCTTGTAATGGGACAGAATATCTTTGGCATTCTTGAGCGGGAAGTGGTTAGTACGGTCTGAGGCAAAGGTGACCGGCTTACCGTCACTCCACTGGGTACCAGGGTTACAGTTGTACTCAACATGGCACTGGGCACACATCATGCGGGAATCGGTCTTTTCCATCACGCCGATCTTGCGGAAGCCGTCACGGAAGGAGACCACCTTCAGGTCAGTCTTACCATCCTTGGCAAAGATATTTTTAACAGGATCTTTGTCAATGGCGGCAATCAGGGCATCGCGGATCACTCGGGGCTTGGCTCCGTGTGGGTCATGGCACTCGATACAGCCAACCGGGTTATGGACATCTTTCATAACATCATTCACGTTGGAGGTGCGGTCAAACTTGCCCCCCCTTCTCGCCCAGATACTTCCATTTCAGGATCAGATCAGACGTCTTGCACTGAATACAGGTAGGATTACCGGCCATGGCGGTCTCAGTCAGCTTGGTGCTGGCCCCTTTATCCTCCAGAACATCCCAGGTCTTGCCGACTTTGTCGTAATTTTTCCAGCCACCTTTAAACTGGTAGCGTCCGCCCTGGAAACGATCCACCGCAAACTGGTCCACCACCATAAAGGCATGGCCGCGTGGTTCGGCATGTTCAAAGGTAAAGCCGTGACCAGCCAGCAGCTTATCCTGCATTGGTGAACGACCGATGGGCGTGCCCTTTTCTTTACGTGAGCCACCTTCAGGATAGTGCGGGGTAAAGAAACTACTGTACTGATTCTTGTGACAGGAACCACAGACCGCCGGGTCCAGCTTGGTAAGCGGTTTAGTATCCGGTCCGGGATTAGCCAGGTGCTCTTTAGTCTTGTCGTGGCAGACCGAACAGGTCAATGCGGCATGTTTGGATGCCTCTTTAAGCGCCTTTACCTCAGTATGGCACATGTAGCACTGCTCGCGCCCGTCATTGGCAGGCTTTGCTGCCGATTTTGCCTTGGGTGCTGCCAGCGAAGGAATCGCCAACAGGGCGCCAAGCCCGACAATAGTTGCTGCAACTGCCAGTCTCTGTTTCAGCATGGTTATGCTCCTTTCTCTGATACGATTACTTCACGGACTACTAAACCGATCGCCTTGGGTGTTACCGGACAGACATATAAACAGTCTCCACAGCCGGTACAACGGGCTGTATCAATCCTGATCCCCTCCCCCATCACCACCACAATTGCCTGTTGCTCACATCTCTCTACACAGCTGAAACAGCCACAATTACGGGCCAGACAGCGTTCGTTGCGGGCTACCGCCACCATCGACTGATCCCGGTACGGCAGTTCGGAGAACTCTTCTGTATCAACAGCCGGTTGCTGCAGCACACCGGTAGCCTTCAACAGGGTATCTCCCAGTGAAAATAGCCCTTTCCTGAAAAATTCCTTTCGAGAAAGCGTCACCTCACACCATCCTTCCTGATTCGCTCATCCTGCCTGCTGTCAATTTGGGGATACTATTGGCAAGATGCAAACGAAGCTGTTGCATGTATCTCACAGATAAGCTTGTAGCGTGAGTTTGACCAAAGTCAAATTCTGTTTAAACTACTGTTTTAATATATGCAAATTACCAAATGTTGACTTTTTCAGTGTATAGTGTATACAGTTTTGCAAATCGTAATCAGCAGCAGGAGCGGACAGCCCCATGACCTTAATAGACCAGAAAGCTCCGAGCTTTGACCTTGAAGGAAGCGATGGCAAACGTCACCGCCTTGAAGACTATGCCGGACAGCGACTGCTGTTGTTTTTCTATCCCCGCGACAACACGCCCGGTTGCACCAAGGAGGCGCTTGGTTTTCGTGACCTGAAAGCGGAATTTGAAAAACTTGGTTTTGCCATATTGGGTATCAGCAAGGATTCGCTGATCTCCCACCAGCGTTTTATTGATAATCATGAGCTGAACATGGTGTTACTGTCTGATCCTGATGCCAGCGTTATGAAGGCGTACCATGCCTATGGCGAAAAGATGATGTACGGTAAAACGGTATCCGGCGTAATCCGTTCAACCGTTCTGATCTGCGCCGATGGCATTGTCAGAAAACACTGGACCAAAGTAGCGAAGGCCGAGCAGCATCCGGCACAGGTACTCGAGTATGTTACTAATTTTCACTGTGAATAGGAGGATGTCATGAGTTTTATTTCCCTAAAGGAAGTAGTTGATTTTGCCATTGAACAGGAAGAAGGGGCCTACCAGCGCTACAAGCGGGCAGCAGAACTGACCGAAAGCCCTGCAGCTCGCAAGATGTTTGAGGAGCTGGCCCAGGAAGAGGCCACCCACAAAGAGGTCTTTTCCAAGGTTGACCCGGACAAGATTGAAGAGGTAAACGTCTGTAAAATACCGGAAGCCACCATCGGGAAGTACCTGAAAGAAGTGCCGTTTCGGCCTGATATGGGCTATCAGGAGATCCTGACCTTTGCCCTGAAGGCAGAAGAAAACGCCTACCAACTCTACAAGGCTGCCGCAGGCATGACCGAAGATCCACGGCTGCAGAAGACTCTACTAACCTTTGCAGAGGTTGAGCTGGGCCACCGCCGCAAGATTGAGGCACTGTACGAGGAAAAGGTGCTGACTGAAGGCTAACCACACGAGAAGTCCCCTGCCACTCTGAGCAGTTAGTAAACGCCACGGTTTTCCGTGGCGTTTTTTATGGGCCAGAATTGAGCATTCATTTGACTTTCGTCAAACCTGTGGCAAGTAGAGTCAGATAGAGTACAGAATAAGAAAATACGTTTAAGAAAAGGGGGAAACATGTTTAAAAATCTGAAAATAGCTCCGAAGCTATTGTTGCTCCTGATTATCCCCATTATCGGCATGGCATTTTTTGCAGTTCAAATCACGTTTAACAACCTGTCCACGCTTAGCAACATGCGCACGACCCAAGCACTGGTAGCCGTTTCCGTTGCCTCCGGCAACCTGATCCATGAATTACAGAAAGAACGGGGGCTCACGTCTGGCTTTCTTGCGTCAAAAGGAGCAAAAAACGGCGATGAACTCCAGAAGCAACGCCTGGTATCCGATGGCATGCTACATAAAATGCAGGAAACCATTGCCGCTCAGGCAGGTAAAACCGAGGCCATTAAAAAGGCACTGGATGCTGTAGCGGAAAAAACCGGCAAGCTGAAGGAGACCCGTTCTGCCATAGACAGCCAGTCCCTTGACCCCAAAAGCGCTCTTGGCTACTACACCGGCCTGATCAGTAACTGCCTTGAAATCGGGTTTGCCGTCGTAGGCAAGGCTGGTGAACCTGAAATATCACTGGCAGCTTTCGGTTATGTGGCCTTTCAGGGAGCCAAAGAATCAACCGGCCAGCTGCGCGCCATGATTAACGGCATCCTGACCGCCGACAGTTGTGATCTGGCCACCACCCAACGGATATCCCGGATTGCGGCAAGTGAACAGAACCGCATGAGCAACTTTGATCGTTATGCCGATCAAGCCATTGTTCGCGACTACAAGGAGATCGCCCAGAAGGAAGCGGCTTTTCAGAAAACAGCTGAACTGCTCCAGACGGTTCTGGATAAAGGGATTGGCAACGGCTTTGATATACCGGCCGAAACCTGGCTCAGCACCATTACCACCAAGATCAATCACCAAAAGACTATTGAAGACAAACTGGCAGCCAGTCTGATCAAACTAAGTGAAACAAAGGCATTTGCTGCCAAACGGGATCTGACCCTTAGCATTTTGCTTACGACAATACTGGCAGCAGTAACCATTCTGTTTGGCGTTGTTATCATGAGAAGCATCACCAGCCCGCTTCAGTCGCTGGTGCTGATGTTGAAGGACATTGCCGAAGGTGAAGGTGATCTGACCAAGCGTTTGCCGGAAGGCAGCAAGGACGAGACCGGTGAGGTAGCCTACTGGTTTAACCGCTTCATTGGCAACATCCACTCGATCATCTCACAGGCATCAACCACAACTGTCCAGGTGGCAACGGCCTCCAACCAGCTGCACAGCACTGCAGAGCAGATTGCCACGGCTGCAGAAGAGGTGGCCAGCCAGTCGGCCACGGTTGCCACGGCCAGCGAAGAGATGTCAGCCACCTCTAACGACATCTCCCGCAACTGTACCATGGCATCAGATGTTGCCAACCGCGCCAGCGAGATGGCCCATGGCGGGGCAGCGGTGGTACAGGAAACCATTTCAGGCATGCAAAATATAGCCGACAAGGTACGGGAATCAGCCCATACCGTAGAAGCGCTGGGAGCCCGATCTGACCAGATCGGGGCCATTGTGGGAACCATTGAAGACATCGCTGACCAGACCAACCTGCTTGCCTTGAATGCCGCCATTGAGGCAGCCCGTGCCGGTGAAATGGGACGGGGATTTGCCGTGGTTGCCGATGAGGTTCGGGCTCTGGCAGAGCGGACCACCCGCGCCACCCGCGAAATTGGCGGGATGATCAAGGCGATCCAGCAGGAAACCGGTGGTGCTGTAGCTTCCATGGAGCAGGGAGTGAAAGAAGTAGAGAAAGGGATGGACAGTTCACGCCGTTCTGGCGAGGCACTGCAGCAGATCCTGGAAGGGATCAACGAAGTCACCATGCAGGTGCACCAGATTGCTACTGCCGCTGAAGAACAGACCGCGGTGACCGGTGAAATATCGACCAACATCCACCAGATTACCGATGTAGTGCAACAGACCGCCAACGGTGCCCATCAGACTGCCGGTGCAGCTTCAGAGCTGTCCGGGCTGGCAAAAAATCTGGAAGGACTGGTGGGGCGCTTCAAACTGTAGCAACGGCTGCGCACATTATCTGGGCTTATTCCGGGTACCTTTGTGGTGCCCGGAAAAACCAGTATTCAAAGAGGTGGCCATGGACAGCATCAGCCAGTACCTGCAGCAGACCGTAGAAAAATCCCAAGACGCCATTCTGGTTGCAGACCAGCAAGGGATCATCCGTTACTGGAACGCCGGTGCGGAGCGGATCCTCGGCTATACAGCTGATGAAGCCATCGGCCAATCGCTGGATCTGTTCATTCCCGAGAAGCTGCGGGGACGTCACTGGGAGGGCTACTACCGGGTCATGGCATCCGGCGAAACCAAATACAAGACCGGCCTGCTCTCATCCCCCGGCATCCGCAAAGATGGCAGCCAGGTTTCGCTGGAATTCAGTATGGTTCTGCTGAAAGATGAGCAGCGGGGCATGCTGGGTTGCGCATCAATCATGCGGGATGTTACCGAACGCTGGCTGAAAGAGAAGGAGCTGAAACAGCGGCTGGCAGAGTGTGAAGCGGCATCGCACGAGTAATGTGCGATATAAGGCACAATAATCCGGTAGGTGCTGGATATCGATGGACAGATTTGACTCTTCTGTGGGGCTGTGCTAGATTCCACAAAAATCAAGATCAAGGACAGTAGCTATGCAATCCCACTCCTTCAAAACCCAAAACGTGCAACTACAGATAAAGCTGCAGCGCAGTCGGCTGCAGGCTGTGCATGGTGCGGAGGGGACTACCTAGGCCTTTATAACATCTGTACACCTGCAGCCCCCGCCGGTTCTAGCCAGTGGGGGCTTTTTTTATTGGATGATGCTTATGGATAATACTCGACTGCAGCTCTGGAACTGGCGGCAACAGGTTGCTCTGGATTTGGGAACTGCAACCATACGGATTGCTGCCGGCCGGGGAGCGGTGTTCGAGCGCTCTTCCTGCCTGGGAGAACGGGAGGGGCTGCGAGGCGGTGTCATAGTTGATCAGACAATGGTCGTTCAACTACTCAAACCGCTCCTGGACCGGACTCGACTGTTCGGCATCGTTAAGCCATGCGTCCTGGCCTGTGCGCCCAGTGACGTCAACCGGATCGAACGAGCACGGCTGACCCAGGCGGTACTGGATGCCGGGGCCGCGTCGGTTTACGTCATACCTGAGCCGCTTGCCGCCGCAGTGGGGGCCGGCCTGGATGTCTCCTCCTCCTACGCCCAGGTAGTGGTTGATATCGGTGCCGGCGTTACTGATTGCGCCCTGATCCGGATGAGCAGGATACAGGCCACGGCTGCAGTCAGGATCGGCTGCAGTCAACTGCAGCAGGACGCTGCAAGGCCACAGTTTGCTCGGGAAAGGGTCGCCGGACTGCTGGAGGGGTTTCTGCACAATCTCTCGCCTAAAATCGGCTGCGAGGCAATAGAAAATGGCATCTGTCTCACCGGTGGCGGAGCACTGATACCCGGTCTGCCTGCGTTTCTGGAAGCGCGTACCGGTATCACGGTCACACCGGCGGCAACTCCCTGCTACTGCGTAGTGGAGGGAGCCCGCGCCATCCTGCCGGTGGTGGTCATGTTGAATCTATGGAACGAATGACACCTGACAGCCATTCTAAGGCTGCATCAACACCATAATGAGGAGCAAGCAATGAAAAAAAGTAGCGTACCCCGACAGATTTACATCACCAATTTCGACCTGCAGCGCCTTGAAGGGCTTGTTGATGCAGCAGCAGCCGGATCAACACGTGACAGCAGGAACATCGAGCAACTTGAGCAGGAGCTATTGAAGGCTGAAGTGGTCGATCCTGCAGGAATACCGCCTGATGTGGTCACCATGAACTCAAAGGTCTGTCTGAGAGATCTGGATACGGGGGAAGAGCTGGAGTACACCTTGGTCTTTCCTGGTGATGCGAATCTGGAAGCAGGCAAGATATCGATCCTTGCGCCGGTAGGCACCGCTTTGATCGGCTACCGTAGCGGTGACCGTATCAGCTGGACCGTGCCCGGCGGTATCAGAAAGTTAAAAATAATCAAAGTTCTCTATCAGCCGGAGGCAGCCGGAGATTATCACCTCTAATCTGTAGTTCTCCTGAGGGGCATGAAAATCAGTACGCAAGTTCCCTGCTGTAACCGACTTGAAACCTGCAACGTACCGCCGTGGGCCTCAATGATTTTTTTCGCGATCGGCACACCAAAGCCGGTACCCTCGTTTTTGGTGGTGAAAGTGAGGGTAAAGAGATGTTCAAGGGTATCTGCATCCATGCCGCTTCCCTGATCATTGATGGTGATCTCCAGCGTTTCGTCATGCGCTGCACACGAGATTGTCACTAGCATGCCTGGTGCAGATGCATCCAGCGCATTATCAATGAGATTGACAAGCGCACGTTCAAGCTGAAAATAGTCAGCAGAACAGATAACAGGTTTGTCCGGGAGACGCACTGCAAGAGTTACCTCACTTTTTCTCGCTTTTGCACTGCATGAGTCTGCTGCAGTCCGTACAACGACACCAAGTTCCCCAAGTTCAAAATGCATCTGCGGTGGTCGTGCAAATGCAAGCACGTCACCGGTAATCCGCTGCATGGTTGCGGTTGACTCCAGGATAACCGCAGCCGCTGAGGCGAGATCACCTTTCCCCTCCTGTATTCGCCGGGCAAACCCCTCTATCGTGATCAAAGGATTTTTTAAATCGTGGACAATCACGGTGGCTGCTTGGCCAAGTCCAGAAAAAAAACGTTCTTGCCGGGCCAGGGACTGCTGTTCCCGTTCCCGTTGGGCAAACCGGTAGGCAATTGCCACAAAAACACCACTAAACAGCAGATGAAGCGCACGTTCCATCAGTTGGGGAGTGGTTTCAGACCAGGGATGAAAAAAGAAGGGCAGATAGGCCGCTGAAACACCGAGATAGGTGAATACGACCCCTTTGGAACCAAACCGGAGTACACCGAGAATCAATGGCAGGTAAAACAGTTCTTCGAAAATGACACGTGTTGAAAACTGCAGTAATAACAGATAATGCAGTCCGATGATCAGTAATGTCATGCCGGAAAGGGCAAAAATATGTAGGGCAGGTCGAGTCATGGCCTGAGTATAGCCGATTTCACCGGCATTGTCAGTAATCGGTAAGTCCAAAGCCAGACAGAACTTCTGCGTGATTCACTGTTGATTCTCCTCTCCCGCGTGCGAGAGAGGAGAGGGCATAACATCAATGACTCAGATAGGGCAGCATCGGCAGCAGTTGACGGTAATCATCAACAGTCAGCACCGTCTGCCAGTGACCGCTCACCATGCCAAACCCGATTGAACCCATAAACAGGCCGAGGGCAACTGTCGGAAAGAGCCAGACCGGCAGCGGCTGTTTCCAGAACGATGGCCGCATGGCCAGCACCTCCTGATGCGGACAGGCAGCTACACAGGTCAGACAGCCGGTGCATTCCGGCGAGACAACCGTGGTCTTACTATGCACGTTGATGCCTGCCGGGCAGGCCTGACTGCACTGGCGGCAATCGGTACAGGTGTGCGGGTTACGTCGAATTTTGAAGGGGCTCAGCAGGCTCAGCACACCCAGCAGGGCGCCGTAGGGACACAGGTAGCGGCACCAGACATTGCGGTAGATCAGCGACAGCAGGGTCAGTACCGCCAGCACCGCAACGGTTGTGGCAGAAATATGGGTAAAAAAGCGCAGCATCTTGGCATCGCTGGCTGCCCAGTAAGGGGTATCCAGAAAGGCGGCAACGGCAAAGGCAGGCATATCAAGCAGAATTATCTTCACGAAGAAGAACAGCACCAGATACTTGATCCCCTGCAGCAGCAGATCAAGCGGCCTCCAGACCTTAAAATTACGCCCCAGCAATCGTACCCCGAGTTTATACACGACCTCGGACAGCGTACCCACCGGGCAGATCCAGGAACAGAATGACTTCTTGGCCAGCAGACTCATCAGCAGAACTGCCAGAAAGATTACCAGTGCTGCCGGATGTACCGGGTGAATCTGTCCGCTGGCCAACCAGTGCTTCAGGCTGGTCAATGCCCCGATCGGCAGAAAGCCCTCAACACCGGCTGGCCGGCCAAAGAACGGCTGCGGATTACCCTGTTCAACTGCAGCTATAAACAAGCCAAAGCGGATGCCGATGCCGATGATCCAGAACAGAAACAGCCACTGCACCAGCTGGCGGATACGGGCAATGTTCCTGGCTGATATGCTTAACACGCTGATGCCTCCTCGTTTTTTCCACACAACATAACGGAGCAGAGATTGCGTGACATTGACCTAAGTCAATGAATCTGCATTATTAGTTATGGCATGATCACACAAACGACACAAATCGATCAGGCTTGTTCTGGCTTGTAATGGGGTAATTCGGCAAAAGAAAGCAAAGGTGACATATGTCGGTACTGATAACCGCGCTGAAGCGCGAACATCAAGCCTTGAAGAATCAGGTCGCGGCCATCAAACAGGCCGGTGTGGTGTCTGCGGAGGGGTTTGCCGAGTTACAGCGTCTGCGTAACAATTTAAAGGCCCATCTCCAGCATGAAGATCGAGATCTGTATCCACGCCTTGCAGAAGCGGCTCGCGACGACGTGAATCTGCAGATTCTGCTGGATCGCTTCCAGAACGAAATGCAGGAGATCGCCACCGATGCGGAGCGCTTTTTCGAACGCTACCCAGCGCCGGAGCAGAGCGTAGTGTTTGCCCGCGATATCGGCAGGATCTTCTCTCTGCTGGGTAACCGGATTATCACTGAGGAGTCAGTCCTCTATCCCCGCATGGTGGAACTGGATCGCATCCGCTTCGGCACAGCCGTGCGAGGGTAGGGACTGGTACGCCTTCGTCGTCTCAATCTTCGCCGCCCTGCTATCATTCTTGGTCTGAAATCGAAATCAGAAGACAAGTGAGACAGGTTTTATTCTCTATCATGAGTTGACAGGTGTGAGTCAGTCTGGTGGCGCCAAAAGTTTTTTCAAGCTGTCCAGCATTTGAGTTCCTTCTTCAATAAGGTCAAAACCGTAGTTTGACAGACGCCATTTTGTGACCGTATAGCGCATTGAGCCGATAATAATGCGGATCAATTGTTTTTTAGGGATCAGGGTACAGATTTCACCATTCTCCTGCCCTTTTTCTACGGCACAGGACAATGCCTTTTCCAGCATAGTAAGCAACTGGTGCACTTCCTGGGCAAGGACACTGTCATTCTGAAAGATACTTTCAGAAAAAATTACAGCCGTAACTGACGGGAATTCAGTAAAGTACCTGAAGTTGTTTTGAAACAGGTTTTCAATTTTTTGCAAAGCCGGAAGATCGGAGGTACAGGCAGATTCCATACAAATCTTTGCACGCGCCTGAAACATCCTTAAAATGCCGAGCAGTATGTCAGTTTTGCTTTCAAAGTGCCGATAAATTGCCCCGTCAGTTACTCCAAGCTTGTTACCCAAATTTTTAATGGTCAATTCCTGAATTGACTTTTCTGCAATCAGTTCAATCGCCGCACTGATAATCTGTATCTGCCGTTCTGAATAATCCTGCATCTGGCTGCCCTCCATACCTTCTTTATGCATACGAACACCCCACAAAACAAGAAATTTCCTTATATCACAACATTAGACACAGTTAACCCCATAAGTTTTTTTTGATGAGACAAAAAAACTCTTGCCTTCATCCCACGCTCTGCAGTAGTTAGTAAGTAAGTGCTTACTTACGTGTATAAGGAGGTTGGGTATGAACGGATGGACACACCGAAAAGAGTATATCTTTCGGTCCACCAAGGGACTTGTAGCTCTGGCAATCGCCTTGATCGCTCTGATTACCGCCGTCTGGGGAACGTTATCCGGACCTATGGCAGAGTGGGGAGTCAGGGACATCACGATCCGCCTGCTCGGTATGGATATTCAGCCTGCCCAGCGTGAAGGGCGGATTATCATGCTCTATCATGTGATCGCCATGGCTGTTGTGGCCATTGAGACTTACATGATCACATCTACCGTGAAGATGCGCAAAGAGGAACAGGCCAACATCAATGCCTTGATGACGATCGGCTACATACTGGCAATGTTCTTCGGGCTCGGCTTCGCCTACTTTGGCCACAACTACGCATTTCACGGGCTCTTTATCGTGGGGCAGTCCCTGATCTTCTACGCAGGCTGTCTGTTGGCAAAAGCGCTCTGGCCCTGGGATAAAAGCACCTACCTGGTTAATGAGTCACCCTATGCAAAGACATCAAAAGGGCTTGATCTTGAACGCGCCGCATTCTTTACCATGGCAGTTGCTACGCTCGGATCAGCAATCTTTGGCGCTGTTACCGGTTCGTTCTGGGGCAACGGTCACCAGACCTTTCTGGCTGAAGACCTGATCCGCATTCCTCATAAAACACCTTTGCAGCTCTCAATTATCGGACACCTGCACATCATGCTGACCCTGGTGGCGGTGGCGATTACCCTGCTGGTTGGCCGCTGGCTGGATTTCAAGGGGGTCTGGCACAAGATTGCCATGCCGCTGATGATCTTCGGCACCATCACCATCACCCTGGGTGTCTGGACCGTTGTGCCTTACGAAAACCTTGCCCACACCATTATCTATGTTGGCGCTGTATTCACCATGCTGTCTGCATTAATGCTGGTCATCTTCGGCTGGAAAAAACTGATCAGCGACCGCCTGGCAGTACAGGGGATTACAAAAGCAAACGTATTCCAGGGGATTGCGGCGCTGATCCACGATCCGCTCAAATTCGGCCCGCTCTGGCAGATGGTCTTTATGAACTTCACCGTCAGTGGCGTCGGTATCTATATGGCCATCAAGCTGGACAAACTGTTCAGAATCTGGCCGGGACGTGAAGAGCGGATCACCCTGACCGGTCACTGGCACATCCTTGCTGCGCTCATAGCCACCATCATCCTGATGTACTACGCCGATATGTGCGGTCTGAAAGGCAAGGCCCGCCAATGGTTCGGATGGATTCTTATCATCGGCTCAGACATCGCCTTTGCTTCCATGACCATCTTCTCCTTCAAACGCAGCTTTTTCAGTGAGTACGACCAGCAGCCGCTGGTTGATCTGACCATGCTGCTGGCTGACTTCGGCCTTGGGGCGATCATGGTGATACTGGCGATGCTGCTGCTCTGGCGCATCTATGACTTTATGAATGAGAAAGGCGCCTGGACACAGGAAAACAGCGAGCTGGATCTGAACAGGATTGAAGCAAAGAAAGATGACCACGCTAAAACCGGGGAGGTGGTGTGATGAAAAGAATACCCATTATCTCACTCATTGCAATTGCCGTACTGGCTGGAGGCTTTTCTGGCAGAGCACGTGCTCAAGAAAACAAGATTGTGCCCACATTTGAAACAGGGGTTAATCCCGAGAGTTGGTCAACCATTGCCAAGGGTGACTTTCTTTCCGGCCAGCACAAGAAAAGAACCGCTGTCAATTACGATTACGAAATGATGGTAACGCCGGTTACCAATGCGCAGTTTGCAGACTACCTGAACAGTGCTCTGACAACAGGCACGATCAAGCTGAAAGAGAACAAGATAGTCGGGTTCTACCCCGGCGACACGTTCCGCAAATTCAAGCATGAATTCGAGATCAAGGCAGGCGACAAACTGTACATGCAGTTGGATGCACAAGGATTAGCCATTGAATCCCGTGAAGGGAAGTTTGTGCCAAGTAAAAGCTGGGAAAACCATCCCGTTGTACAGGTGACCTGGTATGGGGCAAAGGCCTACTGCGAAGCAAAAGGGGGACGGCTTCCCACAGAAATCGAGTGGGAAAAGGCAGCCCGTGGGGTTGCCGATGCCCGTTCCTATCCCTGGGGCGATGAGATCTCCCACGCCCATGCAAACTTCTATGCCAGCAAAGACCCCTTCCAGGCCGGTTTTGGCAAGCAGGGCACCACAACGCCGGTCGGCTTTTACAATGGCAAGTCCTACGCAGGATTTCAGACCAAAAACGCACAATCACCCTACGGCCTCTACGACATGGCCGGCAATGTCTGGCAGTGGACCGGTGATGTGTACCCCAACAGCCATTACCGCTGGATGCGTGGCGGCAGCAAGAACAACTACGACTTTGAACTGAGGATTTACAACCGTAATTCAGCCGGACCTGATTTTCACGAGATCAATGTCGGATTCCGGTGTGTGCGGGGCCAATAGTTTTCAGCGGAACAGCTACACCGTCTGATGCATCGTTGAAAAGGAGGATGCCATGATTATCGCATTGCAACAGTACAACTTCGTAAACGTAATACAAAAGAAGATAAAATCCTGGCTACCTCTGATTAAAAGCCTTCAAACCGGCTTGCTGATGGTAACAGGAGTAACCGGCTACCTGAGCGGTCGCTGCCCAGTGCTGACCCTAAGCGTGTTTATCGGTCTGGTCGGGAGCCTGTTCCTTGCCATCAGCGGCAGCACCATCCTTAACATGGTCTACGACCGTGATATCGATGCACTGATGCGTCGTACTGCCAAACGACCACTGCCCAGCGGTGCTTTGCAGGCAAACGAGGCGTTGGCCCTTGGTCTGTTCTGCTCAGCCGCAGGTGTGATATGGGGTTTTCTGCTTGATCCGCTCTATGGTCTTGTAGTGCTGGCCGGACTGTTTATTGATGTGGTGATCTACACGGTCTGGCTTAAAAGAACCACCCCCTGGTCCATCGTCTGGGGCGGCATTTCGGGTGGCATGCCGATTTTGGCCGGACGGGTGCTGGCAACTGGCTCGATTGATGCTGTCGGTATCCTGTTTGCCGTAACCATACTGCTCTGGATTCCTACCCACATCCTCACCTTCAACATTCGCTATGCCGAAGACTATCAACGGGCCGGTATCCCTACCTTCGTTTCCTGCGGTCTCAGAAAGACACGCATTATCATAGCAGTCTCAAGTATTGCGGCCGCCATCGGCATGGCAGGTTGCCTGGTTGTTCTCGGTTTTTCATGGGGCTATCTGCGGGTTCTGGCGCTGCTGACACTGGGAATAATAGCAATAGCGGTAAAAAGCATCCTGTTTCCCACTGACGAAACTGATCTCGGGCTATTCAAAGGTGCATCGCTCTACATGTTTGGCTCCATGGTTACGGTAACCCTGGGCTCATTGTAGAAAACCACCGGTGCGCACACATTAACAAGGAGGTTTATATGGTAACAGAAACATCCAAGTTTCAAAGGTTGTTGGCAGCTGCAGTCGCAGCCGTAGCAGGGGTTTTCTTTCTTACCTGCGCCCCGACCATGGCGATGAAAACGCTAAAAATCGCTCTGGAGCAGGCACTTTTGAGGCTAGTGCCTCACGACTATGACTTCTACCCGGCCATTCCGCTCTTGACCACAACCTATTCCGGCTGGATCGTCCTGATTTTCCTGGCCGGCGGCCTGAGCATGATGTTGATCTGGCCATTGTATCAGGGCAAGACCTGGGCGCGTGCCACCGCGCTGGGTGCCTACGGCCTTGCAACCGTTGGCGGCATGGCCATGACCATTCCCTGGTTTGTGCTGGTACTGGCAGAATATCCACACAAAGGCGTCCCTCCCCATACCGTATCAGGCATGCCGCCGGTTATGGCTGTTATGATGCTGGGCCTTGCCTTCTATTACATCATGCTCTATGCTGATCAGGATTCTCTCAAAAACAAGCTGCTGAAATGGATCCCCTATACCTACACCGGCATTGTGGCAGGCATGGTCTTTATGAATGCTCAGCACGGCACCCGGTATTTCATCCATATCCATGGGGACTATTTCCCGGAGACCGCTCCCAATATTCTTTCCCCGCTTTCCCATTACATTACCAACCTTGATTACGTGGACTGGAAGACCTTCGAGCTGATCAACAACGAAGCGGTCTACAGCCCCCAGACCCTCACCCTGTTGCTGGGCGGTTACGGCCTCTATATCGCCTCAGTTATCATGATCCTGGCTGTTCCCTTCATGTTTATGAAAAAGAGAATCGGCTGGTATATGGCAACCGGTGGCGCAATTGCCACTGCAGTAGCCAGCTTCCAGGGCTATTTCGTCAGAAATTCCTTTGAGTGGGGCCAGGGCGGTGTCATGTCAACGGTTCTGCTGCTGATACTGCTCATCCCGTACTACAGGAAGATGTTCCTGCCGGAAGGTGATTAGCAATTACTGGCCACCGACTTATTCCGACTCCAAATCAAGAGTGATATCAAGGCGGCGAGGATTGAGGCGCCGAAGGCTTACAGGCAGTACGTTGAGGGGCCGAAGACGAGCCAACGAAGAGAGCGCCTTGAGTTGGAATTAGAATTACTATCTGCAAAGATAAATCAAGGAGATTTCCTTATGAAAACAAAACAACTGACCATCGCCTCCCTGATGCTGGTTTTTGCTTCCTCAACAGCAGCTTTGGCAACCAATGGCGACAACACGCTTGGTATTACAGCATTACAGTGGGCACGTGGAGGGGCTATAGTAGCATCACCGGTGGACATCCCAAGCATGATGTACAACCCGGCTGCCGCTGGCGAGATCAAGATAGACAAGGCCGGTTTCGACATGAGCCTTGGCTTGTTGAATGCTAATCGTTCCATTAACACAAAGAATAGATCAACCGAGAGTGGCTCAGACAATTACCTGGCCATGGGAGTTGGCGCTGTAGCCAAAGCGACCGACAAACTGTATCTCGGTATGACTGCCGGCGGTGTCGCCGGGCTTGGTGTGGATTTTGCCGGTGGAACATTAACTCCTGCAAGTAACACCGCTGTTGTCTCAACAAAAAGTCTGTTCAAAATAGCTCCAACGCTTGCGTATGTTGTTAATGACAAGCTGACTCTTGGTGTATCTCCCCAGATTGGCTACCAGAGTATGGCCATGCGTACACCGCAGTTCACGCTACCACAGACCGGTGTCTTCGGCATCGGAGCGTCAGTTGGCGCTATCTATCATATAACACCAAAGCTACAGACTGGTCTTTCCTATACGTCCAAGATGTTTATGCAGGAATATTCCTTTAACGGTATCGCAGGTGCTACTGAAGGTAAATATAAGATGCGTATGGATGTTCCCCAGACAGTGGCTGGTGGTGTTGCCTATCGTCCCATCCCCAAGCTGTTGCTTGAGGTCGATGTAAAGTGGATCGACTATTCTGATGTTATGAATCGGGTAGATATTCAAGGTCCAACCGGCGCCATCATTCCGCTGACCTTTGGCTGGAAAGACCAGATCATTTACTCTCTCGGTGCAGAATATGAAGTACTACCCGGCCTGACACTCCGTTCCGGCTATAACTACGGCAACTCGCCGATCGGACCTGAAGATGTAACCAGCAACTATGGATCGATTGCTACTATTGAGCATCACCTTTCACTTGGTGTCACCAAGCAATGGAGTCCGGCAGTAGCAACATCGTTGTCCTACACTCACGGTTTTAATAACAAGGTTACATCAAGCAATGCACCGGCAGCGCTTGCTCCGGTAAGTATTGAGGCTTCTCAGAATATTGCCTACCTGCAGCTGAGTTTCCGTTTTTAGGAACCAGAACGGAGTAACCAGGTGCATTTTGTTTCCAAACCTGCTGTCAGTAGAAGGGCTCTTTTTCTCCTGGCCGGGGTTGTCTGGAGTTGTGCCGGGATAGTGCTGATCAGATTTGCTACAGGCTGGCTGTCAGCCTATCCCGGACCATCACTACCGCCGTTGTTGTCCTTTGGAGCCGGTATCGTGCTGGGAAGCCTGATAGCGCTGTACGGATTCCGGCGTATTGCCAGGAACAACATCAGCAGAATACTTCTGCTGCCGGAAAAGAGTTGTCTCTTTGCATTTCAGAAATGGCAGGGGTATCTGCTGGTTGCCTTCATGATGTCCCTGGGAATGGTGGTCAGGCGTTCCCAGTTGTTGCATCCGCTTCTGCTGGCAACCATGTACGCCGGAATCGGATGCGCACTGCTGGCAACAAGCATTCTGTATTACAAGGCAGCAATCGAGATGGAGCCAGGGGCTGGTTAATGCCTATAGATAACACGTGCGGTAGTGGAATAACTATTCTGCATGTCGTTCATACCTTACCTAATGGAGGATGCAAGCATATGAAAAAGCTTATTTTAGTGTGCGCTGTAATCGCTTTGTCGGCAGGCGTAGCCTGCGCCAAAGACCGGATTAAAATGAAAGTTGAAGGCAAGGATGTCGACTTCAATCACAAAGGACATGTCAGATACAACCACGGGAAATGTGACGCCTGCCACCCTGCCGTACCGCAGTCTGAAGAGCCGGGCAAGGTGAACTGGATGTTTTGCAGGGGCTGTCATGACCAATCGTTGATTCAGGGGGGACTCAAGCTTCAGCCGATCAAGAAATAACCCCGCCTTCAAAACGCTGTAGCAGAAATTTTAAGTAGCATTTTGTATGTGGGAAGGGTGCGTACCGTCATGCGTACCCTTGTTATGCCGGGGAGTTCTAACCTCTGCTCCCCGGCATTTTTTAACCAGCAGTTCTCAGGTGTGCAATGTCACAACTCCTCTTCTACCTTACGTTAGCCTCCTATGGAGTGGCTACGCTCATGTACCTGATCTGGCTGTTACGCAGTTCAGAGGGAACCGGCGCCATTGCCCGAAGAATCCTTATCACAGGATGCATCATGCATCAGTTGTCGATTCTTCATCGGTACGTTGCGTACGGACATTTTCAGATTACGAACATGCACGATGCGTTGTCCTTCTGCGGTCTTGCAATCGTCAGCATCTATCTTGTCGTTGAAAACCGCTACAAGGTGCATGCGCTGGGATCATTTGTTACGCCGGTTGCGTTTTTAATGATGCTCGGATCAAGTGCTATGGCACAAGATCTTGCACCACTTGACCCGAATCTGCAGAACATCTGGATCTACATGCATACCATGCTTGCGTTTGGCAGCTACGCCCTATTTACCGTTTCGGGAGGTGCGGCAGTCATGTATTTGCTGCTCTCACACCTGCTAAAAACCAAGTACCTGGGGCAGATTGTCCAGAAACTTCCTTCTCTTGAAAAACTGGATGACATCGGACAGCGCTGCCTTAATGTCGGTTTTCCAATGCTCACCATTACCTTGATAATCGGTTCTCTGGTTGCCACACAACGCTGGGGCAGTTACTGGAGCTGGGAGCCCAAGCAGGTCTGGTCGTTGGTGATCTGGTCTGTTTATGCGCTGCTGCTAAACGGACGACTTGTGCTGGGCTGGCGGGGAAAACGGGCCGCACTGCTGTCACTGATCGGCATCCTGCTGCTTATGTTTGGCTTTATCGGGATCAACCTGTGGTTTCCCGGACTTCACAGCTTTAACTGAGACCATCCGGTGACCTGTCTATGAATATTATCGTGGTTGGATTATCACACAAGACCGCACCGGTAGAAGTCCGTGAGATGGTGGCGTTTTCCCCGAACGATATCGACAAACCGCTTGGCGCCCTTGTTGCGCTGGAAGGGATTGCGGAGGGGGTGATCGTCTCCACCTGCAACCGGGTTGAGATCTATACCACCACACGCGATATTGAAGGCGGTACAGCCCGTATCAAACGCTTTATTGCCGAGTGGCATAACCTGCCCTACGAGCTGATTGATCCTCATCTGTACAGCTACCACGGTGAAGCGGCCATCAAACATGTATTCAGGGTCGCATCGTCACTTGATTCCATGGTGGTTGGCGAACCGCAGATACTGGGGCAGATCAAGACCTCCTACGGCTATGCTGCCGAGTTCAGAACCTCCGGCATTATCCTGAACCGGTTGCTGCACAAGGCCTTCTCCGTTGCCAAACGGGTGCGCACTGAAACATCGATCGCCTCATCAGCGGTATCGGTAGCCTTTGCTGCCATTGAGCGGGCAAAAAAGATATTCGATACCCTTACGGACAAAACCGTACTGTTGATCGGCGTTGGGGAAATGTGTGAACTGGCCGCCCGGCACTTTATGGCAAATGGCGTACACTCAATTATCATTGCAAACAGGACCTTTGAACGGGCAGAAAAACTGGCTGAGAAATTTGACGGTATTGCGATAGGTCTTGATAACCTTTTTGAGCACCTGCATAAGGCAGATATCGTACTTTCGTCAACGGGAGCCCCCAACTACCTGATTACGCCAAAGGAACTCGCCAAAGCAATCAACAAACGCCGTAACAAACCGATGTTTTTGATTGATATCGCGGTACCCCGCGACATTGACCCGGCGGTGAATGATCTGGATGCGGTCTACCTGTATGATATGGATGACCTGCAACAGGTTGTCACAACCAATCTTGAAAACCGCAAGCAGGAGGCGGAAAAAGCCGAGCTGATCATTGCAGAAGAAATCAGCCAATTTTTCAACTGGATCGCAACGCTTGAGCTGACCCCCACCATCGTGGCAATGCGCAAGCAGTTCGATGAACTTCGGCAAACAGAATTAGAGCGGACCCTGGCAAACTGGAAAAATGCTCCGGCTGATGCTGAGCAACGCTTAAACGCCCTCACCAGTGCGATTATGAATAAAATTCTGCATACGCCCACTGCAGCCTTGAAAAAATCAGGTAAAGATGATGACAATCGTTCAGAACTCTATATCGACACACTCCGGACGCTGTTTGAACTGCGCTTGTAACATCGTGTAAAACCTCTATAACCTGCGCGACTTCATCAACTTTTTGATAAGGATGAGGCTGTATGAAATCATTGATTGCATCCGTTATCGCTGCTAGCCTGATTGCTGTACCTGTATGGGCAGCAACTCCTCTTCTTACTGATGACGCCAACACGCTGGGGGCAGGCAAAGGGCAATTTGAGGTCTGCGGCAGAGTCGGATTCGACCGTGATGTGACTGACGGTGTACCCACAAAAAGCACCACACCCCAGGCTACCTCAGCCCTTACCTACGGTGTGGCTGATCCGGTTGACCTGATACTTGAGTTTGCGCGCACCTGGGGTACGTCATCAACAGCCGGTGTTGATTCGTCGGAACCTGACGCAGCAGACATCAAGATAAGCACGAAAATCAAAGTGTACGAAACAGGAGGCTTCGCCTTCGCACTACGTCCCGATCTCGGCTACTCATACAGGCCGGCCGGTAATTCAAAAGACTATGCTCCGTTCTGGGGCGGTGTCCTGATAGTTGGCAAACAGTTTGAGCCGGTCACGTTCAATATTAATATTGGCTACCTCCACTACAGCTATCAGTCTGAAGCTGACCGGGAAGGGCTGCGGCCTGATATCTGGAGTGCTTCGCTTTCAGCTACGTGGCAGGTAACCAAAGACATCCAGGTGGTAGCCGATATCGGCACAGGAACCAATCCGGACAAAACCACTTCTCAAATGCCAGCCTTCAGTTGCGCCGGTATTATCTACAGCCTGACGGATTATCTTGATATCGCTGCAGGGGCAAAGTTCGGGCTCAACAAACCGGAGACCGACACAACCCTGCAGAGCGCTCTGGTTCTGAAGTTCTAATCAGAGGAAGTGTTCCATCGAATAGTTTACTCCCTGATTTATATGCATCAAGCGGGGAGTTCATTTATAATGTGAGCTGTCCGTTTGGTTTAAACAAACTAGCTGTAGCAGAAAACCAGTTGTTTTCCATTGACAGCAGGAAGCGTACCCCATAAAGTAAGTAATCAATTACTTACTTTATGGGGTATAAGAGATGGCACAAACCGCTAAAAATCTCCCTGCAGAAAAACGAAAGGCTGCTACTGTTCAGGCGGTCATAACATTGGCTGCCGAAAAGAATCCAAACGATATCAGTACGTCTGCCATTGCATCTGTGATGGGACTGACTCAAGGAGCACTGTTCCGACACTTTCTCAGTAAAGACCTGATGTGGCAATCTGTCATGGAGTGGGTTGCTGACTGCCTGCTGTCAAGGGTGGATAAAGTGATCCATACTGTACAATCTCCACTGGCGGCGCTTGAGGCTGTCTTTATGACCCACATGGATTTTGTAACCTCCCACCCTGGAGTTCCGCGTATATTGTTGATGGAATTGCAGCGCGGCGAGGTGACGCCAGCCAAACAGATGGCCCAGACACTACTTAAGCAGTACGAAGAACGTATCTGCCAGTTGATTGAAACCGGAAAGGCCTCTGGTGAGCTGAATCGGCACATTTCAACAGCCTCTGCTGCCACACTTTTCGTTGGAACCATCCAGGGTCTGGTGTTGCGGTCAATCCTTGCTGACACACCTTCCAAAGCAATGCCAGAGGCAGCAGGGGTTTTTAGCGTGTACCGCCGTGGAATAGAGGAACACCATGAAACGTCTGTCTAGCACCTACCGTAACGTTCTGTTTGCAATTCTTGCGCTACTAACCCTGTCACTCTTCATCTACGTTGTCATCCGTTCAGGCCCACTGGCCCCTGTGCAGATAACCGTCACAAGAGTCCAAAACAAGCAGCTCCATCCGCAGTTATTCGGCATCGGCACGGTTGAAGCCCGCTACAGTTACCGGATCGGCCCGGTCATTGCCGGACGGATCAAGCGTGTAGCGGTTCAGGTGGGGGACACTGTTCAGGCAGGCCAGATCGTCGCTGAAATTGACCCGGTTGATCTGGATTCACGGATTGCCGGACAGGCAGCAGCGGTGCAGAGAGCGGAAGCATCATTGCAGGCCTCGGAGTCTCAACTGCGCGAGGCAGCAGCCCGTGATCGTTATGCGCAACTTCAGACGACCCGTTATGCCAGTCTCGTATCAGATGGAGCGGTCAGTAAAGAATCGGCAGAGAGTAAGCTGCAGGACGCCCAGATTACCCAGTCAGCACGTTCTGCAAGTCAGGCAAACCTGCGTGCAGCCACACAAGAGCTGTCGCGGATCAGGTCTGAACTGAAAAGCCTGCAAGAGCAGCGGGGTAATCTGATTTTGCGGTCACCTGCGGCCGGACTTGTGACGTTGCGCGACGCTGAACCGGGTACAACGGTTGTTTCCGGCCAAACCGTGATTGAAATTATTGATCCCGCAACAATCTGGCTAAATGTACGCTTTAACCAGGCAGAAGTCGGCACCCTCAAGGCCGGGCAATCAGCTCGCATCAGCTTACGTTCAAGGCCAGATCAACCGTTTAACGGCAAACTGACACGGATTGAACCCAAAGCCGATTCAGTAACCGAAGAGACCCTGGCCAAGGTTTCCTTTGATGCCTTGCCGACGCAGGTTCCGTCTGTGGGTGAAATGGTTGAAGTGATCATTACCCTGCCAGACCTCCCTGTTGCTCCGGTTGTTCCAAACAGTGCTATCCATCGCTATGACAACAAAACCGGCGTCTGGCTGCTGAACGGGGGGAAGCTGCATTTTGCACCGGCCCGGTTTGGCGGAAAAGACCTTGATGGCCTGGTGCAGGTAGTTGAAGGAGTAAAGGCTGGTGACCAAGTGGTTGTCTACAGCCGTCAGTCCCTGAACCAGAAGACACGGGTACGGGTTGTCAAACAACTTTCCGGTGCGCCCAAATGATTAACCTTGCCTGGCGAGACATCCGCCACGCCTGGAGCAAGTTTCTGTTTACCGGTGCAGGCCTGGGACTTCTGATTGGTGCGACCATGACCATGGCCGGAGTTTATCGCGGTATGGTTGATGATGCCAAGGTGTTGCTGGATAATAGTGGCTCTGACCTGTGGGTGGTACAGCAGGGCACGCTGGGGCCGTATGCAGAACCATCCAGTCTGTATGACGATACCTGGCGCAGCATCAGAACCGTACCGGGTGTTGAGCGGGCGGCAAACGCCACGTACTTGACCATGCAGGTTCGTAAAGGGAATGCAGATGTCCGTGCCATGGTGGTCGGAACATCGACTGTCAGCTATGGAGATCCCGGACAGCCGGGTTATCTGGTTGCCGGTCGTCAGATAACCAGAGGTCACTATGAGGCGGTGGCTGATATGGCGACACGTTTCAGCCTTGGTGACTCGATTCAGATCCGCCGCAAACAGTACACCGTCGTCGGGTTGACCCGTCGGATGGTTTCGTCAAGCGGAGATCCGATGGTGTTCATTCCGCTTAAGGATGCTCAGGAGGTGCAGTTCCTCAAAGACAATGATGCAATCCTGCAGCAGCGCCGGCGTACCGCCCTTAATCCGGCCTTCAACCCGCCAGGCCAGCCGAAGCTTCTGGATGCTGTCATCGCCTCGCAGAGCACAAATCCCTACGTCAACGCAGTACTGGTGCAACTGAAACCGGGACAAAACCATGGGAAGGTTGCAGACGAGATCAAACGCTGGAAACATTTGCAGGTGTATACCAGGGCAGAGATGGAGCAGATTCTGATCGGCAAGCTGATCGCCACCTCCGCCAGACAGATCGGTATGTTTATGGTGATCCTTATGGTGGTCAGCGCTGCAATAGTCGCTTTTATCATCTATACGCTTACCATGGGTAAAATCAGGGAAATTGCGGTGCTGAAGTTGATTGGCACCCGGAACAAAACGATTGTGGCCATGATCCTGCAGCAGGCGCTGGGGCTCGGCCTGATCGGGTTTATTGCAGGCAAGCTGGTCGCAACCTTGTGGGCGCCAATCTTCCCGAAATATGTGCTGCTTGAGCCTGGGGATGCTCTGCGCGGACTGCTGGCGGTGATTGTCATCTGTTCATTATCAAGCGTTATAGCGATCAGGGCTGCGCTCAAGGTTGATCCAGCGGAGGCGATCGGTGGCTGAGAATACGGGGATACGGATTACTGATCTGCGTAAACAGTACGGGAGCGGCGAATCGGTTGTTGAGGCACTGAAAGGGGTGGACCTGCAGGTGGCGCCCGGTGAGGTCGTCGGGCTGATCGGGCCTTCCGGATCAGGCAAAAGCACCTTGCTCAAGTGCCTTGGCGCCGTGATAGAGCCGACGTCAGGGCAAATGGCATTGCGAAGTGAATTGATCTATGACGGGGCATGGCTGGTTTCTGATCTGCGTGCCTTACGGCGTGACAAGATCGGCTTTGTATTTCAGGCCCCCTACCTGATTCCCTTTCTGGATGTGATCGACAACATTGCCCTGGTGCCGATGTTGGCCGGGGTGTCAAATGCTGAATCGCGCAAACGGGCGCTGGAGCTGCTTGAAGCACTGGACGTCGGGCATCGTGCCAGGGCTTTTCCTTCACAACTCTCCGGCGGTGAGCAACAGCGGGTTTCAATAGCACGGGCGCTGGTCAACAGGCCTCCGGTTGTGCTGGCTGATGAACCAACCGCTCCCCTTGACAGCGAACGGGCCCTTTCTGTGATCCGCATGCTCAACCAGATGGCGGTACAGTATCAAGCTGCGGTGATCGTTGTGACCCATGATGAGAAGATAATTCCAACCTTCAAACGGATTTACCGGATTCGTGACGGAAGAACCGTTGAAGAGGCGGGTGAAGGAAGGCTATGCTGATATGAAAAAGGTCCGTCTTCCCCTGGCAACAGCGTTAACCGTCGTCTGCCTGCTTACGCTGGTTCAACTGATGCCGAAGAAGCCGCTGCTTTTGCTGGAACGGGCGTTTACGGGAGGGGGCTGGCTGCAGATACTGCTGGTTGCAAGCTATGCCTTTGTGGTGGCCTACAACATGCAAGACCCTGCAAAATCAGCGCTCTGGCGGCGGCGTACCTGGCTGTTCTTTTCAATCGTCTTTTTTGGTCAGCTTGCACTGGGACTGTTTGTTTCTTCGTTTTTTCTGTTAACCGGCAACCTGCATCTGCCCATACCGGCCTTGATCATCGCCGGACCGCTCTACCGGGGCCAAGGGATGATGATGCCGGTTCTCCTGCTGATAACGGTTCTTCTTTCCGGCCCTGCCTGGTGCAGTCACATCTGCTATTTTGGCGGGTTTGACAACCTGGCCGCCACCGGCAACCCCGGTAAAACATCTCTCAAGGGGCTCATACCGCTCAAGCAGATCATCGTACTTGTGGTAATCGTGGGAAGCGTTCTGTTACGGCTGTTTGGCGTTCCCTTACTCTGGGCAGCATCACTGGCGCTTGCGTTCGGACTGGCAGGCGTAGCTGTTATACTGCTGTATTCACGAAGAAACGGCAAAATGATGCACTGCACGGTATTCTGTCCGGTTGGTACCCTTGTGCATTACCTTAAATTCATCTCGCCATTCCGCCTTAAAATCATGCCAAGCTGTACGACCTGTGGCCGTTGTTCATCCCACTGCAGTTATGGTGCATTAAGCACGAGCGACCTTGTAAAACGCAAACCTGGCATAACCTGTACACTGTGTGGTGACTGCCTGGCATCATGCCCCAACAATTCACTGCAGTACCGCTACTTCAATGTTTCTGCTGCAAACTCACGCACAGCATGGCTGCTCATATCCATCAGCCTGCATGCGGTCACGCTTGCCGTTGCTAGAATATAGGATGCTACGATGTGAATAATAATTCTGTCGTTGTACAAAATTTATTTAACTAAAAGCTTCCTGAAATTCCCCCACAACAACGCCACATCATCAACCAGTTTTCCCTCTGCCTGATTGCCGATCCAGCGCAGCACACAGAACTGGATCATCCCCAGAATGGTGGTGGCCGTCTCCCTGGCTCCGATCCCTTCGTGCAGTTTGCCTTCTGCAATCCCAGCCTCAATCAGGCCGGTTACCGTGGATAGAAACCCTTCAATACGGTTGCTCATAACCTGGGCTATCTTTCCTCCGGTTACCATGCCACCGTCAGAGAATAGCAGCCTCGGGATACCGGGGTTCCGGGAGATCATGGTGGTATGGGCCAGAATGATTTTATCCAGTTTTTCCAATGGTGGGCCGCTGGATGCGGCCAAGAGCGCTGCCCGGCTGGTTACCTGACCGCCGATAAACTCAACCACAGCCCTGATCACATCCTGCTTGTTCTTGAAGTGGCGGTAGATGTTTGCCTCGCTCATGGTGGCAGACAGCGCAACTTCATGGATGGTCAGACCGTTCACCCCCAGACGTCCGATCACGTCAAGAGCCGCTTGGACAATCTCAGCCTGCCTCACTTGAGTAGTCTTCTTTTCCTGCACTATTTGTGATTTCATATTTACATAAATAACCGCAAAAGCATTGTTAGTCAAGTTTAGTAAGGTGGTAACCATACATGTAAATATTTATTTACCTGTTTTTTTGTGTAAATTTGACTTTGGTCAAACGTGTTGCATACTTAGTACACGTATACATTCAGCATAGTGCTGAATATTCCATTCACACGCTAAAGGAGGAAGTGGAGATGAGCACGTTCAAACGGGTAAGCAGCATGCTGATCAGTATGGTTGCCTGTCTGGCACTATTGCCGGCACTGGCACTGGCCAAGCCGTCCAACTGTGAGACCTGCCATGCCAAGATCTCACCGGCCATGGTCAAGGACTTTAACCGGGGCAAGATGTCCAAAAGTCTAAGCTGCGAGGCCTGTCACGGCACAGCCCACACCAGTGAGAAGGATGTGGCCAAGGCGCAGCTCCCCACCATCGCCACCTGCAAACAGTGCCACCCTGATCAGGCGGCCCAGTATATGGACGGCAAGCATGTGTTAGGCCAGGTTGCCCTGGACGCCATGCCCCGTTCAGCCCATCAGCCCAAGGCGTTTATGGCCGGCCAGAAAGGCTGCGGCGGTTGTCACACCCTGGGACTGGTTGATGCCAAGGGACGGGAGACCGAGGCCCGCAAATACTACAAGTACGGTATGGATTGCCAGAACTGCCACACCCGTCACGCTTTCTCAAAGGCCGAGGCCAACGAGCCTGAGGCCTGCCAGACCTGCCACATGGGTTTTGACCATCCCCAGTGGGAGATGTGGTCCGGCTCCAAGCACGGTACCACCTACCTGACCAACCGCGCCATAAACCCCGGCGCCAAGAATCGCGCACCCAAGTGCCAGACCTGCCACATGCCCAACGGCAACCACCGCGTGATGTCAGCCTGGGGCTTCCTGGCTGTTCGCCTGCCTGAGCCCGATGCCGAGTGGATGGGCTATCGTGCCACCATTCTGAAAGGCATGGGGGTACTTGATCCTGCTGGAAAGCCCACCGGACGTCTGGATGTGGTCAAGGCCGGTAAGGTAGCCCGTCTGACCAAGGAAGAATTTGACAAAGAGCGGGGCAAGTACGTGGCGATCTGCCAGCAGTGCCACTCTCCCAACTTTGTGAAGGAAAACTTCAAAAACGCTGACCAGATGGGTAAAGAGGCCGACAAGCTGTTCAGCGAGGCGATCAGCATTGTGGGTGATCTGTATGAAAAAGGCGTCATCAAGCAGAAAGCCGGACAACCGTTTGCCTATCCCGATCTGCTGACCTTCTACGATGTTGACACCAAGATCGAACAGACCCTGTATGAGATGTTCATGGATCATCGCATGAAGACCTTCCAGGGTGCGTTCCATATGAACCCGGACTACACCACCTGGTACGGTTATGCCAAGATGAAGAAGGACCTGACCGAGATCCGTGAGATGGCAGACGATATGAAGAAGAAAGCCAGCAAGAAGTAGACAGAACCTGAAGACCACCAGCGGCCAAAGGCTGCTGGTGGTCTTTTTTTACCCAATCTCAGGGGCTATTTCGAATCAACACATTTTTGACCCCCGTCATCCTTTTTTCAAACAGGACTGCGCTATGGTTGTTTCAGAAAAACTGACTATCTCGCATCATTCCATACCCCAACTACCACCAACCAAAGGAGAAAAAGCATGAGCATGTTCTGTTATCAATGTCAGGAAACCGCCAAAGGGACCGGCTGTACCATCGCTGGGGTCTGCGGCAAAAAGGAAAACACCGCCAATCTGCAGGATCTGCTGGTATTTGCCCTGAAAGGAATTGCCGTCGTAGCAGTAGAGGCCCAGAAGCAGGGCAAACTTGAGGATGCCACCGGTCTGTTTGTCTGCCAGGGACTCTTTGCCACCATCACCAACGCCAACTTCGATGATAGTCGGATCACCGCCCTGATCAAAGAGGCCTTTGCCAAACGGGACTCCCTTAAACTGGCAACCGGCTTCACCGGCAATCAGGATTGTGTGATCTGGAACGGCAGCGAGGCCGAGTTTGCTGACAAGGCCAAAGAAGTAGGCGTTTTGTCACAACCCAACGAAGATGTCCGCTCGCTGCGGGAGCTGCTGATCTACGGCCTGAAAGGGATGGCTGCCTATACCGAGCATGCCGCAATGCTGGGCTTTGAGAAGAAAGAGATCTACGAGTTCATGGTTTCAGCACTGGCATCCACCACCCAGGAGCTGACGGTTGATGAGATGGTTGCCCAGGTGCTTAAGTGCGGCGAGGTGGCGGTTACCGCCATGGCCCTGCTTGATGAGGCCAACACCACCAAATACGGCAATCCTGAGATCACCAGAGTCAACATCGGGGTACGCAATAACCCCGGCATCCTGATCTCCGGCCACGACCTGCATGATATGGAAGACCTGCTGGAGCAGACCACCGGTACCGGCGTTGATGTCTACACCCACAGCGAGATGCTGCCGGCCAACTACTACCCGGCCTTCAAGAAGTACCCCCACTTTGTCGGTAACTACGGCAATGCCTGGTGGCAGCAGGACAAGGAGTTCGCCTCCTTTAACGGCCCGATCCTGATGACCACCAACTGCATCGTACCGGTCAAGGACGCCTACAAGGACCGGATCTACACCACCGGCATGGCCGGCTGGCCCGGCGCCGTACATATCCCCGAGCGTCAGCAGGGTGGCCGCAAGGATTTTTCAGCACTCATCGCCCAGGCCAAGACCTGCCAGCCTCCGGTTGAGATCGAAAAGGGCGAGATCGTGGGTGGCTTTGCCCACCATCAAGTGATGGCACTGGCAGACAAGGTGGTTGAAGCGGTTAAATCCGGCGCCATCAAGCGCTTTGTGGTCATGGCCGGTTGCGATGGCCGCCACACCGGCCGCAACTACTACACCGAGGTTGCCAAGGAGCTGCCGAAGGACACGGTCATCCTGACCGCAGGCTGCGCCAAGTACCGCTACAACAAGCTGGAGCTGGGCGACATCGGCGGCATCCCCCGCGTACTTGATGCCGGTCAGTGCAACGATTCTTACTCCCTGGCCTACATCGCCCTGCAACTGAAGCAGGTCTTCGGCCTGGAGGACATCAACGACCTGCCGATCTCCTACGACATCGCCTGGTACGAGCAGAAGGCGGTGGTGGTGCTGCTGGCCCTGTTGTACCTGGGGGTCAAGCATATCCGCCTCGGACCCACCCTGCCCGGCTTCCTGTCACCCAACGTAGCCAAGGTGCTGGTGGAAAACTTTGACATCAAGCCGATCGGCACCGTTGCTGACGATGTCGCTGCGATCATGGCCGGTAACTAGTCTAAAACACAGGGAACTGAAACAGCGGAAAGCACCCGGACTTTCCGCTGTTCTCATACGTTTCATGTAATCAGCAGGTAAACGGTGATACTGGATGGCGGTCATGAGACCCCCATCATCCATGCGGTCTGCTACTTGTCAAAGAAGAAAGGGGGTGAAGGGATGGGATCATTTCTTAGCGGTAAACGTCTCAAATATGTCGCCATCGCTGCTATTTCAGCAGCGCTGATCGGCCTGTTTGTGATGCTTGGCCCGCCAAAACTGCTGGCAAAGTCGGAATCTCCCGATTTTTGCGCCAGTTGTCACGTCATGGAAGCACAACATACTGCCTTTATGCATGCAGGAGCCCATCGCCGTTTCAAGTGCGTGGACTGCCATCTGCCCAACGATGGCCTGGCCAGTCACTACATCTGGAAGTCTATCGACGGCATGAAAGACGTACTGTTCTTCTATTCCGGCAAGGTGCCGGAGAAGATCACGCTGTCTGAACATGGCGCCAAGGTGGTCAAGGCCAACTGCGTCAGGTGCCACGAAACACTGGTATCCCAGATGGATACGTCACGTAATTGCTGGAGCTGTCACCGCCGGGTAACCCATACCGGAACCGGTGCTATCTCTGTAAACCCGATTTAACCCCATCAATTCAGGAGGATTGAGTATGAAAATGAAACTGCTTGTCGCCCTCATGGCTGCTGCTTTGTGTGGGGCCATGACCACCGCCTGTGCTCCGCCCAAGGCAGAGAAGGCAACAATTGCCCCGATTCCGGACGGCACGGTTGACCCGGCGGTCTGGGGTAAGAACTACCCTGAAGAGTACGAGACCTGGAAAGCCACCGCCCAGCCCACCCCGGAAGGCAAGAGCAAGTACAAGAAAGGTAATGACGGCGGCAAGGTCTATGACAAGCTGTCTGAATACCCCTTCAACGCCCTGCTGTTCAACGGTTGGGGCTTTGGTATTGAGTTCAACGAGCCCCGTGGCCACGTCCACATGATGAAGGATCAAGCAGAGATCGACCCTTCCCGCGTCAAGGCCGGTGGCGCCTGTCTGACCTGCAAGACCCCTTACGCCCCGCAACTGGCTGAAAAACATGGTGTAGCCGGTTACTTCTCCGCCACCTATAAAGATGCCGTCAACCTGATCCCCAAAGAGCATCAGGAGATGGGCGTAGCCTGTATTGACTGTCACAACAACAAGGATATGGGCTTAAAGATCTCCCGTGGCTTTACCCTCTCCAAGGCACTTGACAAACTGGGTGTTGACCAGAGCAAACTGACCAACCAGGATAAACGCACCCTGGTCTGCGCCCAGTGCCATGTCAGTTACATCATCCCTAAAGATGAAAACATGAAATCCCAGAATGTCTTCTTCCCCTGGGATGGCAGCAAGATGGGTAACATCCCGATCGAAAACATCATCAAGAAGATTCGCAGCGACAAGTCCCATGGCGAATGGACCCAGAGCGTAACCGGCTTCAAGATGGCCTACATCCGTCACCCTGAATTTGAGATGTATTCCACCAAGAGCGTACACTGGATGGCTGGCGTTTCCTGTGCCGACTGCCACATGCCGTACACCAAGGTGGGCAGCAAGAAGATCTCTGACCACCGGATCATGAGCCCGCTCAAGAACGACTTCAAGGCCTGCAAACAGTGCCACAGTGAGTCTTCCGAATGGCTGAAGAATCAGGTCATCACCATTCAGGACCGGGCTGCCTCCCAGTTCATCCGTTCCGGCTATGCCCTGGCTACGGTAGCCAAACTGTTTGAAATGACCCACAAGCAGCAGGCAGCCGGCAAGCAGATTGACAAGGCACTCTATGAGCAGGCCAAGGATCATTACATGGAAGGATTCTACCGCAACCTGTTCTTTGGGGCTGAAAACTCGGTAGGTTTCCACAACCCCACCGAAGCGATGCGAATCCTGGGCGACGCAACGATGCATGCAGCCAAGGCAGATGGTCTGTTGCGCCAGGCCCTGACCAAGGCTGGTGTTGATGTGCCGGTCAAGATTGATCTTGAACTGGCTAAGTACACCAACAACCGTGGCGCCAAGAAGCTGATGTTCAAGCCGGAGCAGGAACTGAAAGACCCCTATGGGGAAGTGAAGTAAAAGGGAACAAAATTGGTAGTGTAAGCAACGACACTACCTTGAAACAACGGGCTGCCGGATGATTCCGGCAGCCCGTTGTCTGCATGACTTGACAAAGCGGTAGCCGGATCTATGCTTATAGACATGGAAAGACGTTCCCACGGCAGACTGAGACAGCGTTCATGCACGGTAATTCCAACTCCACTGCGCACAAATGCAACCGTTAAAAAGGACGCCCCAAATGACCTATTCCAGTATAAAGCAAAAGATTTTGGTCTCGGCTGTATGTTTTTTACTGATTATCTTCAGCATCACCGCCATCGGCACCTATGCCTATTTTCGACATGAAACAACCCATCTGATTCATGACCAGCAGTTTTCCATGCTATCCGGCCTGGCAACCGGACTTGACGACAAGCTGTCTACTGCCCACAATTCGCTCATTACTGCTGCTGCCTCAGCACCCCACGGGATATTCAACGACCCTGAGCAAGCCCAAAAATGGCTGGATAGCCGGATTGGACTTAAAAGTATCTTTGCCAGCGGTCGTTTTCTATTTACCCCGCACGGCAGGATTCTGGTTGAATCGCCCCAACTACCAGGACGCCGCGGCCTGGACCTCTCCTTCCGAGAACACTACAGAACGACAATCTCAACCGGTAAACCGTACATATCACTACCCTATCCATCCTCTAAACATGGTCGCCCGACTATCTTGATGACCGCCCCTATCTATGCCGATGACGGTCGTCTGCTTGCTATAATGGGCGGTGCCCTGGATCTTTTGTCTAAGGGTAGTTTTTTCAGTGAACTGAGCCAAATAAAAATAGGGAAAACAGGCTACCTTTATCTGACAGGCCCTGAACGCACCATGATCATCCATCCTGACCAGAACCGCATCATGAAGCTGGCTGCCCCTCCAGGAGCTAACCACTATTTTGACAAAGCCATTGAAGGGTTTGAGGGCAGTGGTGAGACGATTAACAGCCGTGGACTACACTCAATTGCCTCATTCAAGCGACTGAAAACCACCAACTGGATTCTTGCCTCCAACTACCCGGTAGCAGAGGCCTATCAGCCCATTGCTCGCTTTAGAATAATTTATCTGGTTGGTATCTGTATTGCCCTGTTGACTGGCACGGCTGGCGCTTGGTGGCTTGCCCGTAGTATAACCATTCACCTAAACAGGCTCACAACTGCAGTACAGGAGATTGACCCGCACCACCTGGAAATAGCCAAACCAGTAGAAATGAAGACTGGTGATGAGGTTGAGCAACTTGCAGAAGCCTTCAATGCCCTGCTTGAGCAGGTAGGTCTGGCAAATCGTCAGCTTACTCAGGCTCAGGAACTTACCCATACCGGGTCATGGGAGCACGACCATAGCACCGACCAGGTCACGTGGTCTGCTGAAACCTATAAGATTTTCGAGCAGGATCCCAATCAGTATCAACCGACTCCTGATAGTATTTTACGAGCCATGCATCCTGATGATAGTGACAAGGTTTTCAAGGCATACACCGATTCACTGCAGCAGCAGGCTCCTTTCAAAAGAAACCATCGACTGTTGATGCCTGATGGACGGATTAAACATATCCATGAACAGTGTGAAACCAGCTTTGATGAAAATGGAAAACCGCTCCATTCACTTGGCATTGTGCAGGATATTACGGAACAGATAACACGCCAGGAGCGGCAGGAGCGGCTATTCCAGGCAATCTCAGAAAGCGGCCTGGGGCTACTCCTGATCGATCATGACTATAGAATTCGTTATATGAATACCACTTTGAGTGGCATCTATGGCAACCAGGCCGGCCAACTCTGCTATTCAGTATTGGGCCAATCAAAGGAGCCGTGCAGCTATTGTCACTATAACGAACGCCTGAGTAGCGGCAGTAGCGTTACCACAGAAATCACTCATCCAGATGGCACTATTTTCAGTGTAACAACCTTGCCGTTTACCGATATTGACGGTACCCCTTGTATTCTGGAGCTGATGAGGAATATCACCAAAGAGGCAGAACTGAATCAAAACCTACGTGAATCAGAAGAAAAATTCATAACGGCTTTTAAGTTAAATCCGGCACTGATGGCTTTAAGTACACTTGAGGAGGGAATATTTCTTGATGTTAATGCGTCATTTAACGCTATTCTTGGTTTCAGCGAAATAGAGGTAATTGGAAAGAGTTCAAAGGAGTTGGGGATATTTAACGATTATACCCAGAGACAGGCCATACATGACCTGCTACTGGAACAGGGGTATGTACGAAACCTACCCGTGCAGCTTCGATCCAAGTCAGGTACTATTCTGGACGGACTCTTCTCTGCAGACCTGATCAAGCTGCAACATCAGAATATTCTTCTAACGGTGTTCGTAGACATTACAGACCGCGTGAAGGCCGAACAAGAGAGAGAACTTGCCAAACAGGCTGCGGATGCGGCGAATCAGGCCAAAAGCGAGTTCCTCTCCAATATGAGCCACGAGATTCGCACCCCGATGAATGGCGTGATCGGTATGGCAGAACTGATGCAGTTTACTGATCTTACCCCTGAGCAGCAAGAGTACCTTGACTGTATCAAGACCTCCGGTGACAGCCTGCTGGCCCTGATCAATGATATCCTGGATCTGTCAAAGATTGAAGCAGGCAAAATTGAGCTTGAATACACTCCCTTTTCTCTACGCAAGGCCATTAACGACATTATTACCACCCAGATCTCGCTGGCCCACCGCAAGCACCTGCAGTTGTCAGCAGCAGTATCAGACACGCTGCCTGATCTGGTAAGCGGCGACCAGCTCAGAGTCAAACAGATCCTGCTTAACCTGCTGAATAATGCCATTAAGTTCACAGAGCAGGGCAGTGTCACCATACGGGCTGTAGTTATTCTGCAGCAGGACAGCTACGCGCTGGTCAGGCTTAGTGTCTGCGATACCGGCATTGGCGTTACGCCTGATGCCCAGGACAAGATCTTTGCCCCCTTTGTGCAGGCAGACAGTTCGACCACCCGCAAATATGGCGGAACAGGCCTTGGCCTGACCATCTGCCGCCAGCTTGCCGAATTGATGGGTGGCACGATCCGGCTTGAAAGCCGCCCGGAAACCGGCAGTTGTTTTCACCTTGAGTTGCCGTTTACCATCATCAGCAGTATCGGCGAACAGCCAGCCCCCAGACATCCTCGGGAGCTACTGCAATCTGAGACACCACGCACCGTACTGATTGTCGATGACAACGCCATGAATCTACAGACCATCGATCTGATCCTAAAAAAGCTGGGACACCACACCATACTTGCCTGTAATGGCCTGGAGGCGGTGGAACAGTGGCGCTGTGAGAATATTGATCTGGTTTTAATGGATATTCAGATGCCGGTAATGGGGGGACTGGAGGCTCTGAGAATAATACGGTCTGAAGAACGCCCGGATGGTCGGCACACACCGGTGATCGCCCTGACTGCAAATGTGCTGAAAGGCACTGAAGATCAGTTGTTGTCCGAAGGGTTTGATGGCTACCTGACCAAGCCGACTAAAATGAACGAGATACTGGAAGTATTGAAGCAGACACGCTAGCGAGTGGTGGTGGTATGCCTTGAATAATTGGTGGTAGCAGGAAAATCAGTTGTTACAACGGGCAGATTCCAGAAGAGGACTGCCCGTTTTGCTGCCTGCATACAGTTTGGCTAAGAAACGATCTCCTTAACCTCCCTGATAATCTCGACCTGTCGCTGAAAAACATACTGTGAAATCTGACGTTCAAGCTGTTTCTCCGGGTTGATGGCAAACCGGTAACTGTAGGGAGAAAGATCCCCGTTAATAGTGACCAGCGTTGCCGGAATACTGATGGGAATCGGCTGGCCAGTCTCAGGACTGACAAGGGTAAACTGAACAGTGGTTTCTACACCTGTCTCCAGTGGACAGGTATAATCAATCAAGACACCAAAGCCGGAAAGAGAAATATCAGATAAACGCCCCTCAATCGTCCCCTGCGGTGAGGCAATGGCAACAATCACCGGTGCATCAACGACAACCCTGACGAAACTCCTGCGTTCGGCCATGATCTCTACGTAGGAAAACTTCACAAAGGTTGCTGCCTTTTTCCTTACGTTGACATACTGGGCCTGGGCAAACAGGTCATGTTTAAAGAGTGGACTGCGAATAAAGGTGGAGCGGGCCTGTTCAATGGTAAAGGCCTGCATTTCCTGAACATCCAGATCAACCACCCCTCTACTGATGGAGGCGATGGTTGCCGGATAGGAGAGCGGAATCCCCTTGTAATAATTGATCAGCTTAAGGGGCTTGTTGAGGTTTGCCTCCAGCAGGGCAAGGATCTCTGCCTGATCATCGTCAAAGTTTTTCTGGATACGGGTGCTATAGAGGTCAGTACTGGTCATGGGGTACCTATTGCAGGAAAACACAGTTTTTCACAATTGCATAACAGGGTAAAAGACCGGCTAGGCACAGGCTGCCTGCATGTCTACCTCAAGCGTCGTCAAGGCGTTTTCATCAATGTGTAACGCCATAATTTCCGAGTTTGCATCCGGCGGCTGAACCAGGCGCGGATACAGGTTCAGGTTGTACTGCATACTGTTGAAATTAACCAGCCGGACTATGGCCAGCAGGGTATCAGAGGCATCAAACGTCTCTGCATGGTGATGGGCTGCAACAGCACAGTACAAGGGGGGAATATCCCAGTGATTCATGATACGAACCCCTTGCTCCACATGCATATCGGAAAACACATCCAGCAGGGTCTCAAGATCAAGGTCCAGTTCTATCTCCCGGGCTTGCCAAATCCGCTCCATCGCCTTAAGCAGATAGAGCTTGCCGATATCATGCAGCAGACCGGCCAGATAGGCTTGATCTGCCAGTTCACGATGGCCACTGCTGATGGCAAGTGAACGGCAGCCCAGTGCGCAGGCGTGGGAGTGCAGCCAGAGATCACGCATGACAGCATTGACGATTGAAAGATCAGAGGTATGCAGAGCCGCCTGCGATGCCGCCATTGCCAGGCTGGTGATCTGCTTGCTCCCCAGACGGTTCACGGCGTCCTTGATGGTCTCAGAGCGGGTACGCCCCACGTAGGCCGATGAATTGGCCATCCTGAGCACCTGAATGGCCAGCGCCTGATCCTTCTGGATGATCTCGGTAACCCGATCAATTTCAACGGTCGGGTCAGTTAATAACTGAAGCAGTTCCAGAGCAACCGGATTAAATACCGGTAGTTCAATCGGTTGCAGGCAGATCTGGTAACGAAGATCAAGTGAGAATCCCATATCTATCCCCTTACGAAGACCTGTAGCCATACCAAATGGCCACACGGTCCCAAAACAACAGTTACTGATTAGCTTAGACTACAAAACACCTTAAACTGGTTTAATTGAATCAAAACGTATCATTACACTATTATCCCGCTTAATGTGAACTAAATATGCCCTATTGTTTTAGATTGTCCTGAAACAGTTGGTAACCACAGGACAAAAAAACGGGCAGCTCCTTTGTTGGAGCTACCCGTTACTACGAAAAATCATCGTGGTATTCCGATTCCAGTTCAAGGATGCTATCAAGGCGACGAGGAGCTCGGCGACTCAGGCGTACACGCAGTACGTTGAGGAGCCGAAGACGAGCCAACGAAGATAGGGTCTTGAAATGGAATTATAATTATATCAATAGCCTACCCCGGCGGCCTGAATACTACGGGGGTCGCTGGCATGGCAGGGGGTAACCCCATAGACCATACCGCATTGGGGGCAGCGGTCTTCCATGGTCTTCATCTGGAAGGTGATGCCACATCCTTCACAGACCAGCTGAGTCTCAACCGGCATGGCCATCCCGCTGTATCCCATCATCCGCAGTTTATCAACCACCCCTGCTCCACCGCCAAAACTTCCATCACATCCCTGATGCATGTTCGTATCTCCTTTGCTGTTTAGTTTACAGTTCCTCTAACGTTTCCCCGAACCTGATCCTGTTGCGCAGGGCCAGCAGGGTGTTATCAAGTTCTTCAAGTCTGGACAGGTTCTTCCGTTCTGCATCGCTTGATGCAATGATCTTGGCAATGCCACCGTTTTTGATCACCAGTCGTTTGTCCCCCATCAGTGCCAGAATCGGGTCATGGGTGGCCATAAGGATGATTTTTTCCTGTTTTACCAGCAGTTCCAAGGCCTTTTTACGGTCAATACCGGCGTTCTCAATCTCATCAATCAGCACAATCGGTGATTTACTCAAGATCGCCATGTCAGCGATCATCAGGGCGCGGGACTGGCCACCGCTTAAGGAGGTAACCGGCGTATCCGGCTTAAACTGTTCACCTGCCAACTGATTGGCCTGTTCCAGAATCCGGGCCACCTTTTCTTCCGGGTCAGGCACCAGCCGACTCTCCGCATGCATCCTGACAAACTCCTCGGCAGTCAGGTCCATGACAAAGTTCATGTTCTGGGAAAGCTGGGCCACCAGTTTGTGCTCGGTTGAAAAACGCCATTTATTGTCCGGCACACCGTTGTTGATCAGGATCTTGCGCTTGGTGGGGGTATCACCCTGGGCAACCCACTCAATATCAGCCAGCAGCCGGCTCTTGCCGGAACCGGTTGGACCGACAATACAGATCACCTCTCCTGGCTTGAGCGTAAGCTCCAACTGTTCAGCAGTTCCGGTCTTATCAAAACCGCCAATAATGGTCAGCGACTCCACCTTTTCAGCAGCTTCATCCAGGGCCAGCATACCTGCCATAAAGTCATGCAGGCTCTGTTGCAGCTGTTCCTGACTGATACCCAGGTCAAGCAGCTGATCAGGGTCAAGCTGATCCAGGTACTGTTGCAGGGTCTGCTCTGTGGTCTGTAGCTGCAGACCGAATGAGCTGAAGAAATCCTCCAGCCAGGGATAGTCGGCCAGCAACTGCTTCAAGGGCTGTAGCAATAGATCGTGGTAGTGCATGATCAGGACTCCATCTTTCTGACGTTTCCGGTCTGATATTCATCACCAATCCGTGTCTCACCCAGACAGTAGGAGCAGAGTGCTGAAGGCATGGAGAAGCGCAGCCGCATCCCCTTCAGGGTCTCGATATCCGAGGCTTCTTCAAACAGGGTGGTCAGTTCAAAGGCGCCCTGGCCGGTAATGCCGTTGATGTTCATGATGGTTGCGCCGGGGTTAACCTGTTTAACCCGCGAAGCAAACACCTCCCGTTCGGCCTGGGAGACAATATCCCCCTTGGTGATCACCACAATATCGGCTGATTTCAGCATCGGCCCGATCTTGCGGGGGGTGTTGATGCCGCTTAGATTATCAATGACACAGACCGCCGTGATATCCTTGATATGGGGGGAACAACGATTGCAGAGACCGGCAGATTCGCTGATCAGAAAATCGCACTCGTTCTCAACACCCCATTTGACGCAGGCCTCGATGTTGCTGACAAAGTAGTGATCCGGGCACTGGGAACCGGAAAGCCCCTTCTTGACCAGCACTCCCTTCTTGGCATAGCGCAGGTCATCTTCCGTCATCAGGCAGTCATACTTGACCACCCCGATCTTTTTTTGTTTTGCCTGCAGCGCCTCGATCACCCGCAGGATGACCGAGGTCTTACCTGATGATGGCGGGCCGGATACGGTTAAAAAGTGCATGGATTATTCTCCTTAGCCTTCGTTCATCGCTTCTTCAAACAGCCCCACGGTGTAACGAATCTGTGCGGCAATATCATGGCTGTAGAGGTAATCCCAACCGACCCACTGCCAGGGGTGCTGCTCCGGCAACTGGTTTTCCACAGCCGGATTCAGGGACGGGAACAACCCTTTGTTGGTCAGGATCTCACCCACCTCTTTGCTGTAGAGGAAGTCGGCAATCGGCTGCAACTTGGCTTTCTTCTCCTGCTTGGCCAGCATGAAGATCGGGCTGATAATGGCGCCATCTTCAGGCCAGACAATCTCCAGACTCTTGACCATACCGGCCATCCGGCTGAAGAAGTAGGGAATAATCGTTACCGGCGGTTTTTCTTCCGCCACCCGCTGGGCATTCTTGATCATCTGGGCCGGGTGCATCGACTTGAGCATACAACGTCCCAGCTTCCTGACTCCCTCATCGCCATACATCTTATGAATGGTAAGTAGAATCGCGTTGAACAGGTCAAAGTCACCCACCGGAAGGGCCACTTTCTGCTCGAACTCCGGCTTCAGAATATCTGCCCAGGTGCGGGGTACCGGCAGATCGCCAAGTTCATCATGGTTAACCATAAAGGCGGAAGGCACCACTGAAATCAGGCCATAATGCCCCTTGGGATCCTTCAGGTCCAAGCCGTCAAAACTGGTATTGATCGGACCACTGGTCAGGTCGGCAAACAGCCCCTGATCCTTGAATCTGCCAATATGGGCCGGATCAAAAAAGGTCTCAAATCCGGCTGAGACAAAGATATCCGGTAGCTGAGCAACCTCGGTAACCTTCTGGATATGCTCCTCCATCCACTCGGAACCCAGCGAGGCAGCCTCAAACTTGTAGCTGACCGTGACACCGCTCTCCTTGGTGTACTGCTCAATAAAGCGGTCAAAGCCCTCCAGCAGCGGCAGCCGTACCGGGCAGGGCAACAGGCCGGAGATGGTAATCTCGCTCTGCTCCTGCTGGGTCTGCTTCATGGTAACATCCACCTGGTTATGCTTTTCATCAACCTTCTGCTGCAAGAGCCCCAGAAAATTATCCAGATCATAGTTTTTGGTAAGGGCTGCCCGCTCCAGCTTCAAAAAGCCACCAACACCGGCCAGCACCTTGGGGTCTTTCAGGTTCTCAAACCCGTTGGCAACTAGTACCTCCAGTGTTTCCGGGTGCTGCTCCAGCAGCGCCTTGATGGTCATATCCTTATGTATGCTTGCTACGCTCATGGCGTCCTCCTCGTTTAATCTTGTATCACCATAACCGGATCAATCTTCTTAGACATTGACTTGTATCAAAAAAACGCAAAAGAGACCAATACAGTCTCTTTAAGACTTGCCTGACCGGCATGATATGGTAAAAGTAGTTGAACAACGAAAGGAAATTCCTATGCAAACAAAGCGGGTAGTTATCATCGGTATGGGATTTGGCGGTGTCCGGGCTGCCCGCGCCATGGCAGGAAGCGGACTTGACGTTCTGCTGATTGACCGCAATAACTACCATCTGTTTCAGCCATTGCTTTATCAGGTGGCCAGTGCAGGCCTTGAGCAGGAGTCAATCGCCTATTCCATCCGCGCCATGGCCCGGCAATGGCCCAATATCCGCTTTCATCTGACTGAAGTAACCGGTGTGGATTTTGGAACCAGAGAGGTACAGACCACTACCGGACCAGTGGGCTATGATTATCTGATTATCGGCGCTGGCAGCGCCACTAATTTCTTTGGTCTCACCACGGTTCAACAGCACGCCTACGACCTGAAAGAGCTTGAGGATGCCGAGGTACTGCGCAACCAGATCCTGAGCTGTTTTGAGCAGGCAGTAATTGAGCCGGACCCGGCCCGCAAGCGGGCCCTGATGACCTTTGTGATTGTGGGTGGTGGACCAACCGGGGTTGAATTTGCCGGTGCCCTGATTGAGCTGGTAACCTATGTACTGGCGAAAGACTACCCTGAGCTGGGTATCCAGACCGCCCGGGTGATACTGGTGGAAGCCACCGATCGCTTGTTGGCAGCCATGCCCCAGGAACTGGGGATGTACACCCTGCAGAAGCTGCGCAGCATGTCGGTTGAAGTACTGCTGAATGCCCAGGTGGTTGATGCAGATGACACGCGGGTGGTGCTGCACGATGGTGCGGTGATTCCGGCCCATACGCTGATCTGGTCAGCCGGTGTCAAGGCAGCCCCGCTGGCAGCCGGTCTGGCAGTTCCCCATGCCGGAGGCGGACGGATTCCAGTGCAGCCTGACCTGACCCTGGCCGATCACCCTGAGGTATATGTGGTGGGTGACATGGCCTGGTTAGAACAGGAAGGCAAGATCCTGCCGATGGTAGCACCAGTGGCGATGCAGATGGGGGCCTATGCCGGTTCAGCCATTCTAGCCCGGGAACAAGGCGAAATAGCCGCTCCCTTCCACTACCGCGACAAGGGGAGCATGGCCACCATTGGCCGTAATACCGCCGTTGCCACCGCCTTTGGATTCAATTTAAAGGGATATCCGGCCTGGCTGGCCTGGCTGATATTGCATGTCTACTACCTGATCGGCTTTCGCAACCGGATTGTGGTACTGCTGAACTGGGTCTGGTACTACTGGTTTCACGAGCGGCAGGTTCGCCTGATTACCAGACGCAAATCAACGGAATAACAACAGCTTTAAAGAAAGCCAGTTCATACTAAACCCCTCCCGGCCTCCCCTTGTCAGGGGAGGGGCACAACAAAAAGAAGGCTTAAACCTCCCCCCTGACAAGGGGGGATTGAGGGAGGTTGATTCTCACGATTGCGCCTTGAAATGGGATTGGCCTACCCTTTCGGCATAAAGACAAAGAAGGTCAGCGACAACGCCGCCAGCACCCACATGCCGCCGGAGACCTCGCGGGCACGGCCGGTGCAGAGCTTGATCAGCGGATAGGTAAACAGCCCAACGGTCATCCCTATGCCAATATTGAAGGTGAAGATCATCAGGGAGATGGTCAGGAAGGCCGGCATCAGCTCGGTAAGATCATCAAACTCCAACCGGGTAACCGCCTGAATCATCAGGGCGCCAATCACCACCAGGGCAATCCCGGCAGCATATCCGGGGACCATGGTAAAGAGCGGTGCAAAAAAGAGCGACAGCCCAAACAGCACTGCCACAACCAGCGCAGTAAAACCGGTGCGGCCTCCGGCTGCAATACCTGCGGCTGATTCAATATAGGCTCCGGTGGTGGTGGTTCCCAAAAGCGGCGCAAGAGTAGTTGCCACGGCATCAGCCAACATCGGGCGTTCAATCTCCGGCAGGTTGCCATCCTTATCCAGCAGGTCAGCACGCATGGAAAGGCCGATCAGAGTGCCGATGGTGTCAAGAAAGGCCATCATAAAGATCACCAGCACCACCGGAAAGACGCCGGGCTGCAGGGTTCCGGCAATATCCAGCTTCAGAAAAATCGGCTCAAGCGAGGGAGGCAGGCTGACCAGAGATGTCGGCAGCTTCGTAAGCCCCAGCAGGACAGAACCAAGTGTTGTGGCCACAATGCCGTACAGCAGCGCACCGTTGACCTTACGTGCCATCAGTACCACCGTCAGTAGGAACCCGGCCGAAGCCAGCAGCACCGAACTCTGGCCAATATTGCCCAGCCTGACCGGCGCGCCAGGCACCCCCAGCACCACCAGCCCGGTCTCATTCAGGCCGATAAAGGTCAGGAACAGTCCGATCCCCACGGCAAAGGAGGCCTTAAGCGTGATCGGAATTGACTCAGCCAGCCATGAGCGCACCTTCAGAAGCGTTAACAGGATAAAGACCAGTCCAGCCCAGAAGACCGCCCCCAGTGCCACCTGCCAGGAATAGCCCATCCCCTTCACCACCACAAAGGCAATAAAAGCGTTTTCTCCCATATAGGGGGCAATGGCAAAGGGCCGCTTGGCCCAGAAGGCCATCATCAGACAGCCGATTACTGCAGCCAGGATGGTGGCAGTCACCTGGGCATCTTTAGGAATTCCAGCCACAGCAAGGATGGAAGGGTTGACCACCATGATATAGGCCATGGTCAGAAAGGTAGTGAGACCGGCCAGGGTCTCTTGGCGGTAGGAGGTGTTATATCGATTGAATTCAAAGAAGTTTTTCATAGCAACCCTTAACGAAGAACGCGATAGTTTCGCAAGGTCAAGGCGTGTGAGCGAGTGCCGCGGAGGCGTACATTAGTAGTACGCTGAGCAGGCACGAGTGAAGCACAACGCAGAGATTGCGGAAATAGTGCGTTCCTACATCCCCTTTACGGCGTAAATCCCCGGCGCATTACGCCATATACCGTCATAGTCCAGACCATAGCCAAAGACAAACCGATCAGCTATTTCAAGGCCGGTAAAGTCAGCGTGATAACCGGGACAGGCCTTGCGATCATGCTGTTTGTCCACCAGTACCGCCGTCAGGACTTCCGTGGCACCACGGCTGCGACAGGCATCAACCAGGGCCAGCAGGGTTACCCCTTCGTCCAGGATATCATCCACCAACAGCACGGTACGTCCCTCAACATCGGCCTGAAACAGGGCCTTCCATTCAAGATCGCCGCCGGTGGTTTCACGGCCATAGCGGGTGGCATGCAGGTAGCCCACCTCAAGCGGAAAGCTAAGCCGGGTCAGAAGCTGGCCGGTGACAATCAAACCGCCGTTCATGACACAGAAGACCATTGGATTTTTTTTGCCGATGCTGGCTGTAATTGCAGCGGCCATCCGGTCAAGAGCTGCCTCGACTGTTGTCCGGTCAGCCAGACAATCAGCCTCTTCAAGCACCTTTATCGCCTGATCATACTGCATGCCACTGCCCTCCTACGACCCTCAGGATACCGGCGCTGTCCGGTACGGTTACGATAGCATCAAAACCGGCATCTGCAAGCAGTCCTGCCACATCTTTATCCTGGCCAGCACCAATCTCCAACAACAGCCAGCCATTTGGCTCAAGGTGAAGGGGGGCCTCGGCAGCCAGTACCCGATAGGCGTCCAGACCATCAGGACCACCATCCAGCGCAAGCCGGGGCTCAAAATCACGTACCTCTGGTTGCAGATCAGCCAGATCAGCACTGGTAATGTAGGGGGGGTTTGAGACAATCAGATCAAAGCGGCGTCCGCTGACCGGTTGGAAAAACGAGCCCAGCAGGAACTCTATCTGGGCGTTATTCTGTTCTGCATTATGTTGGGCAAGGGACAGTGCATCAGGGGAGAGATCAACGGCAGTTATTGCTGCATGGGGCAGGCGGTGGGCCAGTGAGATGGCAATACAGCCGGAACCGGTGCCGATATCCAGAACCGTGTGGGCCTGGGGAGCCTGCCGGACCGCTTCTTCCAGCAGGGTTTCTGTGTCGTAACGGGGGATCAGGACATCTTTGGTAACAACAAATTCACGTCCATCAAACTCCTGGTTACCCAGGATATGCTGTAACGGCTCACGCTTGCCACGGCGGGCCACCATACTGCGGTAAGTGGCCAGTTCATCATCCTGCAGCGGCTTGTCAAAGTTCAGGTACAATCCCATCCGGTCCAGGCCGGTTGCCTCGCACAACAGCCACTCTGCCTCACGGCGGGCGTTCTCAACCCCCTTTTCAGCCAGGTAGCCAGTTGTCCAGGTCAGGACCTTAAGGGTGGTCCAGGTTTCGTTAGTTGCCTTCACTTTGGGCTTTGAGTGCTTCCATCTGGTAAAAGGTACGCAGGGAATCGGTGATCTCTTCAATGTCGCCTGCCATGATTGAATCCAGCCGATAGAGAGTCAGACCGATCCGGTGGTCGGTCATCCTGCCCTGGGGAAAGTTGTAGGTGCGAATCCGCTCGGAGCGATCACCAGACCCCACCTGCTGCTTACGGTCTGCCGCCATTTTTGAATTTTGTTCCTGCAGGATATTGTCCAGAATGCGGGTCTTCAAGACCTTCATCGCCTTGGCGCGGTTCTTGATCTGGCTACGCTCTTCCTGACAGGCCACTACCGTACCGGTTGGCAGGTGGGTGATCCGCACCGCCGAATCGGTGGTGTTAACGTGCTGTCCGCCAGCACCGGAGGAGCGGTAGACATCTATCTTCAGGTCATCCGGCCTGATATCAATATCAACATCTTCCGCCTCAGCCATGATCGCCACGGTGCAGGCAGAGGTATGAATTCTGCCCTGGGCTTCGGTTTCAGGCACCCGCTGGACCCGGTGGGTACCGGATTCATACTTCAGCTTGGCAAAGACATCCTGCCCCTCAATGGAGGCGATCACCTCTTTATAGCCGCCCCGCTCTGACTCGGAGCAGGAAAGCATCTCCACCTTCCAGCGGTTTTTCTCGGCAAAGCGGGAGTACATCCGAAACAGATCGCCACTGAACAGGGCTGACTCATCGCCGCCGGTTCCGGCCCGGATCTCCAGAATAACGTCACGGGAATCATTGGGATCTTTAGGCAGCAGCAGGATCTTGATCTCTGCATCAAGGCGTTCTTTTTCTTCGCTAAGGCGGCTGATTTCTTCTTCAGCCATCTCCTTCATCTCAGGGTCAGACAGCAGTTCCTGATTCTCTTCCAGCTCTTCCAACACCTTTTTGTAGCGACGGAACGCCTCGATCAAAGGAGCCAGATCCGCATGCTCGCGGGAAAACTTGCGGAACTCCGGCTGGTTGGCAATTACGGTCGGATCGGACAGCAATGATTCCAGTTCCTGAAAACGGATCTCTAAATCCTGTATCTTGTCAAACATCTGTTAATTCCTCACACAACAAGTCTGTCATCGGCATAACCGCCGTTTTCATCCAAGGCCTCTTTTACCGAACGGATAGCCACTTCTATCTGGTCATCATCCGGCTCACGGGTGGTCAGGCGCTGCAGGGCCAGTCCGGGGGTAATCACCAACTTCACCAGCGGATTCTGATCGTTCTTGGCACTCCACTTCAGAAATTCGTAGGAGATACCGGCAATCAGCGGCAACAGCACCACCCGTGACAGCGCCTTGTAGACAAAGGGCCACGCCTTGGGAATCAAAGAAAAAACACCGATGCTGACCAGCATCACGATCAGCAGAAAGCTGGTGCCACACCGGGGATGAAGACGGCTGAAGGTCTTCACCCGTTCAATGGTCAGCTCTGCGCCTGCTTCAAAGGCAAAGATCGTTTTATGTTCAGCACCATGGTACTGAAAGACCCGCTGGATATCGTTCATCCGGGCAATGGACCAGATGTAGATCAGGAAGATGATCACCCTGATCACGCCATCCACCAGGTTAAAGATCACATTATGGTCACCGATAATCGGTACCAGCAGTTTGGTCAGATACAGCGGCAGAAAGAAAAACAGGGCGATACCGAAGCCAAAGGCCACCGCCATGGTACCGGCCAAGGCCCAGGAGGTCAGTTCTTCTTTTTTGCTCTCGCCGTTCTCGTCAACCTCCTCCTCAAGCGCTTCGTTGGCGGAGAAATTCAGGGCCTTGATCCCCAGGATCAACGAGGTAAACAACGCCACGGCACCACGTAGAATCGGCAGTTTCACAATCGGATACCGTTCTGACAGGGGAGGCATCTGCTCCCGCTTGACCACGATCTCGCCGTTGGGGCGTCTGACCGCAATGGCCATGGCCCGGGGGGCACGCATCATCACCCCTTCAAGTATGGCCTGACCACCGATATTGATTTTTTCCATTTAGGTAAGACTCCTGAACTGCTTACGCACCTGGGCCGTACGGCCACAGCAGAATTCACCTTCCGGGCAGGGACCGGCAACGCAGCCGGGGCCGGCATCACGGAAGATGGTAGGGGCCGCTTGTTTGGCCAGCTTGAGCATCCCCACCGCCATGCTCCTGATCTCCCACTGGGCACGCATACAGCAGCGCAGCTTAAAGAAATGCAGCAGTTCACGGGCATTCATAGTGATGATAACCTTGGTCTCAGTGGCATTGGGCAGCAGGTAACGGGCATCTTCAGGCTGCACCCCCATCTCAACCAACTGTTTATAGGCCTGATGCACCACTCCAACCGTGAAGTCAAAGATCCGCTTTGCCTCTTCATTTGAGTCAATCGACGGAGGAATTACCGCATCAAAGCGCTCAACATGGGAGACATAACGTTGGGATTGCTGGGAATAGGAGGCCACCCGGTGACGCACCAACTGGTGGGAGGTGACTCGCGAGATCCCCTCCACCCCGAAGGTAAAGGAGGCATGCTCCAGCACCGAGTGGTGGCCAAGGGACATGATCTTGTCGATAAACTGGCGGATATCACCGCTACCGATCTTTTCCTTCAGCTCATCAAGACCGGTGGGTGAATAACAAAGCCGGGCCGCCAACGCAACGGTCCGTTCAGGTTCAGGGGTATGGTGCAGCAGTTCGATGTTCATGCATAATCCTCTGGATACAAAAAGGGGGCTGCACCCGCAGGCACACCCCCCCTGAGAAAACTACATGCAATGTTAAGCCTGGCCGTAACGCTTCTTAAACCGCTCAACACGACCAGCAGTATCAACCAGCTTCTGCTTGCCAGTGAAGAAAGGGTGGCATGCAGAACAAATCTCGGTAAAGATTTCCTTGCGGGTGGAACGGGTCTGGAAGCTGTTGCCACAGGCACATTTGACGGTCACTTCATTGTACATCGGGTGAATTCCTTCTCTCATCTGCTACCTCCTGATAATTGCAGCTCGTTTAATAAAGCTGTCTATTGACGAAATTGTAGGATATCGGATTTACACAAAAAACATCAAGCACTTTTTTAAATTATCTTCCGACTACTTATTCATGGAATCGAGGAAGTCCTGATTCCCCTTGGTCTCAGACAGTTTATCCAGCAGAAACTCCATGGCATCCACCACGTTCATCGGATGCAACACCTTACGCAGGATCCAGATCCGGTTCAGAGCTGTCCGCTCAATCAACAACTCTTCCTTACGGGTGCCTGACTTATTGATGTCTATAGCCGGGAAGGTCCGCTTTTCCACCAGACGGCGATCCAGGTGGACCTCCATATTGCCGGTCCCCTTGAACTCCTCAAAGATAACTTCATCCATCTTGCTGCCGGTATCCACCAGAGCGGTGGCGATGATGGTCAACGAACCGCCTTCTTCGATGTTACGGGCCGCGCCAAAGAACCGCTTCGGTTTCTGCAGGGCGTTGGCATCCACACCACCAGTCAGAATCTTGCCGGAAGGAGGCAGCACAGTATTGTAGGCACGGGCCAGACGGGTAATGGAATCAAGCAGGATCACGACATCCTTCTTATGCTCCACCAGACGCTTGGCCTTCTCAATTACCATCTCGGCCACCTGTACGTGTCGGGTAGCCGGTTCGTCAAAGGTAGAAGAAACCACTTCACCATTAACTGAACGCTGCATATCTGTCACTTCTTCCGGGCGTTCGTCAATCAACAGAACAATCAGATACACCTCGGGATGATTGGCTGCAATCGAGTTGGCAATATTCTGGATCAGCATGGTTTTGCCGGTCCGGGGGGGAGCCACGATCAGACCACGCTGTCCCTTGCCGATTGGCGAAACCAGTTCCATTACCCGCATACCGTAGTTGTCAGGGGCCGTCTCCAGGATCAGCTTTTCCTCTGGATACAGCGGAGTCAGGTTATCAAAGAGGGTCTTGTCACGCCCGGCCTCTGGTGTCTCAAAGTTGATCAACTCTACTTTCAGCAAGGCAAAGTAACGTTCACCTTCTTTGGGCGGACGAATCTGACCGGAGACCGTATCACCGGTACGCAGGTTAAAGCGCCGGATCTGGCTAGGGGAAACGTAGATATCATCAGGGCCCGGCAGGTAGTTGTAGTCTGGCGCCCGCAGGAAGCCGAAACCATCCTGCAGAATTTCCAGAACGCCCTCGCCATAGATCGAGCCGTTTTGTTCAGTCTGGGCATTCAGAATCGCAAAGATCAAATCCTGCTTACGCAGGCCCGAAGCCCCTTCAATACTCAGATCACGGGCAATGCCATTCAGTTCGCTGATTTTTTTGTTTTTCAAGTCCTGGAGGTTCACGACAAGGATCTCCTGCTGGTGGGATACGACGTCATCAAGAAATGAGAGGACGGTAATGTTGGCATAGGGTTACTGGGATATTCAGGCAATGGCAAAGGTTAAACTCACAAGAAAACAGGGATAGTGTTGTATTCACGTGGAGGCTTTTGCCAACTGCAAAGCCCGGGGTTAACGGCTGTCGGGAAACTCTCTTTAATTTGGAAATGAGCACAGCAGGGTGGTTGCAACTGAAGTTTAATCACGATACCCACAACAACCAGAGGATGTCAACAGGAAAGTGACAATAAAAAGTGACCGATGAACAAGTACTTGCACTGATATCTGCTTGACCCACTGTCGGCGAAAGGCTATAAAAACAATTTCAATCAACAAACCATACCATTAAAATTCACTACTTATTTCAGGCAGGTACCTTTGATGCTCGGACAACCGCTTCTTGATGCTATTGGCAACACCCCCCTGATTCAGATCACCGCAATCAATCCCAACACCCATGTCCGTATTCTTGCCAAACTGGAAGGAAACAACCCGGGCGGCTCCATCAAGGACCGGCCGGCCCGTCAGATGATCCTGGCAGCGGAGGCATCGGGGGAGCTGACTTCAGATAAAATCATTCTTGAACCGACCTCCGGCAACACCGGCATCGCCCTGGCCATGATTGCCGCAGCCCGTGGCTACCGGATCAAACTGGCCATGCCAGCCTGCGTCAGTGTAGAACGTCGTAGCATTCTTGAGGCCTACGGGGCTGAGATCGTACTTTCACCCGGCTGCGAGAAGACCGACGGCGCCATCCGCCTGGCCCACAAGATTTACGGGGAAGAGCCGGGGCGTTACTACATGCCCAATCAGTACGACAACCCCAATAACCCTTTGGCCCATGAGCTGACCACCGGGCCGGAGATCCTGACCCAAACCGATGGAGCACTGACCCACTTTGTAGCCGGTATGGGTACTGGCGGCACTCTGATGGGAATCGCGGCCTGTCTCCGCAAGCATGCCCCCACAGTACAGATCATCGGGGTCGAACCTAATCTTGGACATGCCATCCAGGGTCTGAAGAATATGAAAGAGGCGATTGTCCCGGCCATCTACCACGAAGAACAGCTGCACCGGAAGATCGTGATTGATGACGAGACCGCCTTTGAAACATCCCGGCAACTGGCCTCCCATGAGGGAATCTTCTGCGGAATGTCCGGCGGGGCTGCCATGGCCGGCGCCTTCAGGCTGGCGCAAGAGATTGAAAACGGTACCATTGTGGTGATTATTCCAGACCGTGGGGATCGCTATCTGAGTACCAATCTGTTTAAGTCTATGTGCGCAAATTGTCCACCGTAACAGGGCTTTGCAAAACGTTATGAGGAAGGCCGGATACAAGGCGCACGGAGCACAGCGACCGAGACATAACAAACAGTTAGGCGAGGAAGCGAGCACCGCGCAACGCAGTAGACGGCCTCCGGAATAGTTTTTAAGGCCCTGTTAGTCTTAGTTTCTTGACCGGCGCCCCTTGGCACTGGTATTTTATACAACTTATTTCAATTTCATCCTCACGGAGGTAGACCGTGACGTTTCAGAACCTGATCCTGTCGCTCCAAAATTATTGGGCAAACCAGGGCTGCGTAATCCAGCAGCCCTATGATACTGAAAAAGGGGCTGGCACCTTCAACCCCGCCACCTTTCTGCGGGTGCTTGGGCCGGAGCCCTGGAATGTGGCCTACGTGGAGCCATCCCGCCGCCCCACCGATGGCCGCTATGGCGAAAACCCCAATCGCTTGCAGCATTATTACCAGTTCCAGGTCATCATGAAGCCCTCCCCTGCCAACATTCTGGACCTGTACCTGGATTCCCTGCGGGCCTTCGGGATCAACCCCAGCCAACATGATATCCGCTTTGTGGAAGATGACTGGGAATCACCCACCCTTGGAGCCTGGGGACTGGGCTGGGAAGTCTGGCTGGACGGGATGGAGATCACCCAGTTCACCTACTTCCAGCAGGCTGGCGGGATTGACCTGAAGCCGGTTTCATCGGAGATTACCTACGGCTGTGAGCGGATCGCCATGTACCTGCAGGGAGTTGACAACGTCTACGATCTGGAGTGGATTAAAGGGGTTAAATACGGCGATATCCATCACCAGACCGAGGTTGAGTTCTCCACCTACAACTTTGAAGAGGCTGATGTGGCCCTGCTGCTGGAACTGTTCGGCAAATACGAAAAAGAGTGTATCAGGCTGGCTGAAAAAGATCTGGTCTTCCCGGCCTATGATTTTGTCATGAAATGTTCCCACACCTTTAACCTGCTGGATGCCCGTGGCGCCATCTCCGTGACCGAGCGGGCCTCCTACATCGGCAGGGTACGCAACGTGGCCCGTCTCTGCGCTGAAGGTTATGTCCGCCAGCGGGAACGTCTGGGCTTTCCAATGCTGAAAGGGGGGAACTAGACCATGACCAGGGAACTGTTACTTGAAATTGGTGCCGAAGAGATCCCGGCCGGATTTGTCCCCAAGGCGCTTGCATCACTTGAAGAGATGATCCGCAAAGAACTTGATGCTGCCCGGCTCTGTTTTGATGCCATCGTCACCATGGGAACCCCGCGGCGTCTGACGCTGCATATCAAAGGGCTGCCAACCATCCAGCCCGATGCCGAGCTGACCGCCATGGGACCGTCAAAGAAGGCCGCCTTTGATGCCGATGGTAAACCGACCAAGGCTGCTGAAGGGTTTGCCCGTGGCCAGGGGGTAGATGTCTCTGCCCTGCAGGTTATCAGCACCGACAAAGGTGAGTATCTGGCGGTTACCAAGCAGGAGGTTGGGCGCCCGACCCATGAACTGCTGGCCGAGATCCTGCCCAGACTGGTGTCTGGCATTCCGTTTAAAAAATCAATGCGCTGGGCAGACCTGGATGTCCGTTTTGCCCGCCCGATACACTGGATTGTGGCCCTGTTTGACGGCGTTGTGGTGCCGTTCTCCTTTGGTCCAATCCAGAGCGGCAATATCTCCCGTGGCCACCGTTTCATGGCCAACAGCAGCTTTCCGGTGCGGGACTTTGCACACTATCTGGAAGAGTGCGAGCGGCACTTTGTGATTGTTGATCAGGAACGCCGCAAAGAGATCATCCGCAAGGAAAGCCACCGGATTGCCAAGACCACCGGCGGTCACCTGCTGCCGGATGAATCGCTACTGGAAGAGGTTACCTACCTGGTGGAGTATCCCAGTGCCATTATCGGCAGCATCCCGGCCGAGTTCCTGGTGGTACCCAAAGAGGTGCTGATCACCTCCATGCGTTCCCACCAGCGGTACTTCTCGGTGGTGGATGAAAGCGGCAAGCTGCTGCCTTACTTCATCACCATCCCCAACACTCTGGCAGAAGACCCGTCCGTAGTGGTCAAGGGCAATGAACGGGTGCTGCGGGCCCGTCTGTCTGATGCCCGTTTCTTCTTTGATGAAGACCATAAGGTGCGGCTTGAAAGCCGGGTTGAATCACTCAAAAGCGTGGTTTACCAACAGAAGCTGGGCACCTCCTATGAAAAGATGGAGCGCTTCCGCGCTCTGGCAGAGCAGTTGGCTGAGCAGCTCAACCCGGCTGTCAAACAGCAGGCTAGCCGGGCTGCCTTCCTCTGCAAGGCTGATCTGGTCTCCGGCATGGTCTGCGAGTTCCCTGAAGTACAGGGGATTATGGGACGTGAGTATGCCCTGCATGATGGTGAGGATGCCGCAGTAGCCAACGCCATTGCCGAGCATTACCTGCCAACCCAGGCTGGCGGCGACCTGCCTGCCTCGGATATCGGCGCCTTTGTTTCCCTGGCTGACAAGCTGGACACCCTCTGCGGCTGCTTTAGTGTCGGACTGATCCCGACCGGCGCTGCCGACCCCTATGCCCTGCGCCGTGCCACCATCGGCATGATCAGCATCATTCTGGACAAGGGGTACCGTCTATCGTTGTCAGAATTAATCAGCGCGTCACTTGATCTGTTGGCAGCAAAACTGACCCGCCCTCGTGATGAGGTACAGCGCGATCTGCTGGAGTTCTTCCGTGGCCGCTTTGTCAACCTTCTGGGCAATGGCCACCCATCCGACGTAGTTGAGGCTGCTGTGGCTGCCGGTTTCGATGATCTGGCAGACTGTGCCGAGCGGATTCGCGCCCTGGACACCTTCCGCCAACGGGATGATTTCCAGCCCCTGACCGTGGCCTTTAAACGGGTCTGCAATATTATCAAGGAAGGTGTGGATGCACCGGTTGACCCAGCCCTGTTCCAGGATGAGGCAGAGCACACCCTCTACCGGGTGCTGCAAGAGACTAAAACCGCTGCCCAGGAAAAGATTGAGCGCCATCAGTACTTGGAAGCCCTCTCCGACATCGCCGGCCTGAAGTGGGCCGTAGATGCCTTCTTTGATGCAGTTATGGTCATGGCAGAGGATACCGATGTTCGTACCAACCGCTTGGCACTGTTAACCGCCATCAACCGGCTTTTCAGTAAAATCGCAGAGTTCAGCAGACTGACAGGTTAGACATTTCATTGTAATTTTATTGAACCAGGAGGTTCACCATGTCATTCACCGGTCGCATCATCTTTGGCAATGCTATTGTTGTGTTTTCCGCCGTACTGCTCCTAACCCTGCTGAACAAAACCGGCAGCATGCTGAACGGACTTCTGCTGGGACTGGTCCTGCTGGTGGGCTCATCCACGGTGCTGTGGTGGCTCTGCAATCAAGCCTTTAAACCACTGGGGGGAATTGTAGCCGCCATGGAAAAGGCAGCTGCCGGTGATCTGTCTGTACGGGCAGAAACCAACGCAGCTGGTGAAATCGGCCGTTTGGGCATCGCCTTTAATGCCATGATGAACGACATGAACCAGGCCATGCGCAAATTTTTTAGCGTGGCAGATCTGGTGCGTGATTCAGTCTCCATGGTTCAAAATACCACTAATGCCATGGCTGATGCGGCAGAAGAGGTTGCCATGCAAGCTGGCACCATTGCCACAGCCAGCGAAGAGATGTCAGCCACCTCATCCGACATCGCCCGCAACTGCCTCTATGCAGCTGAAAATTCACAAAAGGCAACTGAGCAGACCACCACCGGCGCTCAGATTGTCCGCAGCAGTGCCGATGTGATGGAAAATATTGCCAAGCGGGTAACCCAATCCTCAACAACGGTTGAAGGACTTGGGCAACGCTCTGACCAGATCGGCGCCATTGTAGGCACCATTGAGGATATTGCTGACCAGACCAACCTGCTGGCCCTGAACGCTGCCATTGAAGCTGCCCGGGCTGGCGAGATGGGCCGTGGCTTTGCGGTGGTTGCCGATGAAGTACGGGCCTTGGCTGAACGGACTACACGGGCCACCAAAGAGATCGCCGGCATGATCAAGACCATCCAGACAGAGACTCAGTCAGCTGTTAAATCGATGTACGAAGGTGTTGAAGAGGTTAAACGGGGCACCGAAGGCACCACCCGCTCCGGTGAAGCACTGGAAGATATCCTGAACATGATCAATGAACTTGCCCTGCAGATCAATCAGGTGGCAACCGCAGCTGAAGAACAGACCGCCACCACCTGCGAGATTACCAGCAACATCCAGATGATCACTGAAGTAGTCAACCGCAACGTGGACAACGCCCGCGGTACCACTGAGGCGACCGTCAAGCTGGCCGAGCAGGTGGACGAACTGCATCAGCTGGTGGGTCACTTCAAGCTGGCCAGTGCCCTGGTCTGGGATGCCAGTTTTTCAACCGGCATCCACACCTTTGACGAACAGCACAAGGTACTGTTCAACATGGTCAATGAGCTGCACGATGCCATGCAGCAAAAACGGACTAAAGAGGTTATTGGCAAGATTCTGCACGGACTGGCCGACTATACGGTCAACCACTTTGCTGACGAAGAAAAGGCCTTTGACCAGACCCGCTATCCTGATGTAGCCAACCACAAGATCCTGCACAAAAACCTGGTGGATCAAGTGGTTGCACTGATCGGTAAATTCCAGAGCGGCGAAGCACTGCTGACCCAGGATGTGATCTCCTTCCTGCAGAAGTGGTTGATTGACCATATCAAGGGCCAGGATAAAAACTACGGTCCTCACCTGATTAAGAACGGTATCAAATGATTGCAATTATTGACTATGGCATGGGTAACCTGCGCTCGGTTCAGAAAGGATTTGAGCGAATAGGTTTTGCTGCAGAGGTAACCGCTGACCCGGCACGGCTGCTTGCGGCAGAAAAGATCGTATTGCCCGGCGTGGGTGCCTTCCGTGACTGCATCCACAACCTGGAACAGGGTGGTTTTGTTGAGCCGATCCTGCAGGTGATTTCCGAAGGCCGTCCTTTTTTGGGCATCTGCCTGGGGCTGCAGTTACTCTTTAGCGAAAGCGAAGAGTTTGGTCTGCACAAAGGTCTGGGAGTAATTCCGGGCCGAGTGGTCCGTTTTCCTGAGGGGATGCAGGAGCAGGGAGAAAAGCTGCCGGTACCCCACATGGGCTGGAACCAGATTTCCCTGAAGACTGAGACGCCTCTGTTTGAAGGCATTCAGGACAACAGCAACGTTTACTTTGTCCATTCTTACTATGTGAAGCCAGATGACCCAACCGCTATTGCTGCCACCTGTAGCTACGGCCTGGAGTTCTGTGCTGCCATCCGCAAGGACAATGTCATGGCCACCCAGTTTCACCCGGAAAAATCGCAAGGAATCGGCCTGCGGATGCTGAAAAACTTTGCCGAGATGAAAGGTTAGCATGATCGTCATACCTGCCATAGACCTGAAAGAAGGTAACTGCGTCCGCCTGGAACAGGGCGAGATGAACCGTGACACCGTATTTTCCGACAATCCTGCCGAGCAGGCCCTGAAATGGCAGGAGGCCGGTGCAGAACTGCTGCACCTGGTGGATCTGGATGGCGCCTTTGCCGGTATCCCCAAGAACAAGGCTGCCATTGAGGCGATCATCAAGGCGATTAAGATTCCTGCCCAGCTTGGTGGTGGTATCCGTGATATCGCTACCATTGAAGCCTACCTGTCACTGGGGCTTTCCCGTGTGATCATTGGCACCGCTGCCCAGCGCAACCCGGAACTGGTGATTGAGGCCTGTCAAAAATTTCCTGGCCAGATTGTGGTTGGCATTGATGCCAAGAACGGCATGGTAGCGGTACAGGGCTGGGCTGAACTGACCGACATCACCGCTGTTGACCTTTCACGTAAATTTGAAGACTGCGGTGTCGCCGCCATCATTTACACCGACATCAGCCGGGATGGCATGATGGGCGGCCCCAACCTTGAGGCCACTAAAGCACTGGCAGAGGCGATCTCCATCCCGGTAATCGCTTCCGGCGGGGTTTCTTCACTGAAGGATATCGAAAACCTGATGGCCATTGAAGCCAGCGGTGTAACCGGCGCCATTACCGGCAAGGCGATCTACACCGGCGCCATTAACCTGCGCGAGGCGATTGACCTGACCAAACGGGGCTGCCAATGCTGACCCGTCGTATTATCCCCTGCCTGGACGTAACCGGTGGCCGGGTAGTCAAAGGGGTCCAGTTTCTGGAACTGCGTGATGCCGGTGACCCGGTGGAGATCGCCGAGGCCTATGACCAGCAGGGGGCCGATGAGCTGACCTTTCTGGATATCACCGCCTCCAGCGATGGGCGCGACACCATGGTGGATGTGGTACGCCGCACCGCAGAGCGGGTCTTTATGCCGCTAACCGTGGGCGGCGGTATCAGGGTGGTGGAGGATATCCGCCGCATGCTGAACGCCGGAGCTGACAAGGTTTCGATTAACACCGCTGCGGTCAGCCGACCAGAGTTTGTGAATGAGGCTGCGGAGCGGTTTGGCTCCCAGTGTACGGTGGTGGCCATTGATGCCCGCCAGGTACCGGGTGAGCAACGCTGGGAGGTCTACACTCACGGCGGACGCAAGCCGACCGGCATTGATGTGGTGGAGTGGGCAAACCGGATGGAATCCTATGGAGCCGGTGAGATCCTGCTGACCAGCATGGACCGTGATGGCACCAAGGATGGCTATGACCTTGCCCTGACCCGTGCCGTGGTTGATGCTGTTTCAATACCGGTAATCGCCTCCGGTGGCGTCGGCAACCTTGAGCATCTCTATGACGGCTTTACCACTGCCGGGGCCTCTGCCTGTCTGGCAGCCTCCATCTTCCACTTCCGGCAGCATACGGTACAGGAAGCCAAGCAGTATCTACAGGGACGGGGCGTCCCGATCAGGATGGTCTAAGATGAACACGAACCAGCATATTCTGGATGAGTTATATCAGGTGATCCTTTCCCGCAAAGGCGCCTCGGCAGATAGCTCCTACACCGCCTCCCTGCTGCACAAAGGGGTGGACAAGATCCTCAAGAAGGTCGGGGAAGAGGCCACCGAAGTGGTGATTGCCGGCAAAGGTGGTACGGACGCTGAACTGGTCTACGAAACCGCCGATCTGCTCTATCATAGCCTGGTACTGCTGGCAGCACGGGATATTCCGGCTGATGCTGTCTGGTCAGAACTGCAGCGCCGCTTTGGCACCTCAGGCATAGCTGAAAAGGCTGCCCGTAAGGAATAGCAAAACCTGAATATTTATTCAGTTGACATCATAGATTTTGCTGCTAGTATACGAAGCTCACAAAAAAATACACCTAGGCATTGTTAACAGCGCCAGCTGTTTCCATACAACGTATCTTACGACGGAGGGAGGGATTATGGATGCCAGGAGTACGAATTCGGGAAAACGAGCCATTTGATCTCGCTCTGAAAAAGTTTAAGAAGCAGTGCGAAAAGGCGGGGATCCTCTCTGAGGTCCGCAAGCGTGAGCACTATGAGAAGCCCAGCATCAAGCGCAAGAAGAAAGCGATTGCAGCTCGCAAGCGCGCCCTGAAGAAGCAGCGTAAGATGATGGACTAACGGCCATCGAAGCCGGATCTCCCCTCCTCTCCTCCACTTACGATCCGGTATGCAGTAACGAACGGGGCTTTCGCAAGAAAGCCCCGTTTCCGTCTTCCATGGACACCATCTATGAGCCTGCTCGACATCACTATCCTGACCGTGCTGGCCCTTGGGGCATTAAGAGGCCTGCTGCGAGGCCTTGTTAAAGAGGTTGCAGCCTTAACAGCGTTACTGCTGGGGGGCTGGATGGCCTTCAGGTTCCATGAACAAGCAGCCGTACTGCTACAAGGGATGGTTCCGCCGGTAGCTGCACGGATGATCGCCTTTGTAACCCTGCTGATTCTGGTTGGACTGGCGGCCCACCTGTTGGGTAATCTGCTGACCAATCTGATTAAACTTGCCCTGCTGGGGTGGGTTAATCGTCTGGGCGGCATGGTGATCGGTTGTCTTGAAGCTGCACTTGTACTGGGAATGTTCTTTTACGCCGTTATTTCGATCCCGTTTACCTTTCAGTTCAAGGATACGGTTAAAAAACATTCGTTTGCACTCCCGTTGGCACAGTTTGGCGGCACAACAATTGATCGAGCCAAGACGTTTCGGCAACAAACACCATGAACCGTAATGACACGGTCAGAGAGGTTGCTGAACGGCTCTCCATTGCTGAGGTCATTGGTGAATACGTTTCCCTGAAACGGAGTGGTTCCAACTTTCTGGGACTCTGCCCGTTTCATGGAGAAAAAACCCCCTCTTTTAACGTCAATCCAGCCAGAGAAATTTTTCACTGTTTTGGTTGCGGCGCCGGGGGGGATATCTTCTCCTTTGTGATGAAGATTGAGGGGATCAGCTTCCCTGAGGCGCTTCGTAAACTGGCTGCACGTGCCGGTGTCGCCATTGAAGATCGTCCTTTGACTGATGCTGAAAAGCAGCTCAAGACAGAGCGGGATCAACAGCGCACGATCATGTTGGTCACAGCGGAGCACTACCGCGACACCCTGACCCGAAAACCGGAAGGTGCCGCAGCCCGCAGCTATCTGCAGGAACGGGAAGTAGACCCGGAGACATCGGCAGCCTATGGGCTTGGCTTTGCCTCTGAGCGTCGTGACACCCTGATCCAGCTCCTGAAGGCCAAAGAACTGCCGCTTGAACTGGCAGAACAGCTGGGAATCATCCGCAAGGGAGATCGTGGCTGGTACGACCTGCTGCACAACCGCCTGATCTTTCCGATCCGGGACAAACAGGGACAACCGATCGGTTTTGCAGGCCGGGTGCTGGACAACAGCCTGCCCAAATATATCAACTCACCGGAATCACCACTGTATCGCAAGAGCAGCGTACTGTTCGGGGTTGATCTGGCGTTACGGGATATCAGACAGAGCGGCACCGCGATTATTGTGGAAGGCTACTTTGACCATCTGGCCCTCTACCGGGCCGGTATCCGCAACGCCCTTGCCACCTGCGGCACGGCACTGACTGATGGACATATCGCCCTGCTGAAGAAACATGCCCAACGGGTCTGCCTGCTGTTTGATGGTGACAATGCAGGACGCAAGGCCACGGTGCGGGCCATGGAACTCTGCCTTGAACAGGCGCTGCCGGTCTATGTCATTAACCTGCCGCAGGGAGAAGATCCAGACAGCCTGCTGCAGAAGCATGGTGTCGAGGCGTTCAACCAGCGGGTTGCCTCGGCAAAACCGGCCTTTGAACAGTTTTTACACTGGCTTCTGGCAAAAACACCGGCTGACAGCATTGATCAGCGGGTACGGTTGATGGATGAAATCATCCCCCGTTTTCAACGGATCAAAGATCCGGTAGAGCGGGATCTGTACCTGAAAGAGATCTGTCGGCTGCTGGGTATTGATCCACCGTCATTCCGGCGGCGGCTGGCAGGGCAACGCAGCGAACAGAAACAGGAGCAACCACAGACAGCAACAAGGCCTGCGCAACGGCCTGCCCAAAGGGACATCGGCATACAGACCCAGGAAACCCTGCTGAGCCTGCTGGCAGCCTATCCTGAAGTTCGCCAGGAACTACAGGGACTTAACCTTAAGCAGCTGTTTGACCAGCTGCACCTGCCGCTGGCCCAGGCGATACTTGACACTGCCAACAGTGATCAGGAAGGGCCGATCTGGCATGATCTGCTGGCGCGACTTGAACAGGAAGAGCAGAAAGAGCTGGTGGCGCGGCTGCTGGTTCATGACCAACATCTGGCAAATATTGACTGGCGATCCGCCCTGCGGCAATGCCTGAAGCGACAGAAAGAAAAAGAAACCGGCGGGTTAAAACAAATTGCCCTCAGGCTGGCCACCCTGCCGGAAGACAGTGAAGAGTATCAGGATTTGTTAAAATTGGCCGATCAGTTGCGTAATAAGAAATCAGAGCTATAAGTAATCATACTCAGTATTTTACAAAGGTACCCATACCCATGGCTAAGAAAAACATTGATGATGTTAAGCAGTTGATTGATATAGGCAAAGAGAAGGGCTTTCTGACCTTTGAGGAAGTAAACGACATCCTCCCCCCGGATATTGCCACGGATCAGATCGATGACGTAATGGGCATGTTCGGCGATATGGATATTGAGATCGTTGACTCTGCCCAGAAGGTCAAGATCCCCAAGATCAAAATTGATCTGGAAGAAGGGGAAGAAGAGGCCGAAGGCGAAGCAGAAGAGGTTGAGTTTGAGCCAGGCGCCATCGGTCGCACCAGTGACCCGGTCAGGATGTACCTGCGTGAAATGGGTTCGGTATCGCTGCTGACCCGTGAGGGCGAGGTGGAGATTGCCAAGCGGATTGAAGACGGCGACCGTGAGGTGGCCGGCATCATCCTGAACACCCCGATTACGGTCAAAGAGGTGCTTGTGCTGGGGGACAAACTGCGCAAGTTCCAGATCACCGCTTCTGAAATCAGCAAAGATATTGAAGAAGATCCAGATGTTGATGCAGAAGAAGGTGAAGAGGATGTCCAGCAGATCCGCCTGCTTGAGGCGATTGATGCCATTGCAGCCTGTGATCAGCAGGTTACCGAACTGGTGACCGCCCTTGAAGCTGCCAAGGCTGCAGGCAAGAAAAAAGAGCTGGAAAAAAGCCTGAAAGAGTCCAAGGAGCAGCTGGCAGACCTGCTGCGCTCACTGCGGATGAAGGATCGTCATATCACCAGGGTTGCCGACCGTTTGAAGGAGCTGTCCTCCAAGGTTAACCGGGTTAAAAACGAACTGGCCGAAGTGCATTCCATTGTACCGCCTGACAAACTGGCTGAACTGGTGGAAAAATTCCGGGTTGATGAGGCTAAGGGGATGGCCGCCCTCAAACCTTTGAAACTGAATGAAGATGATTTCCAGAAGGTTGAAAAACGCCTCAAGAATGCTGCCCGCAAACTGACCAAGGTTGAGCAGGAATCAGGCTTCAAGGCAACCGAACTTTCCAAGGCGATCCGGGCGATCCGCGAAGGTGAGCACAAGGCTCGCATCGCCAAGTCAGAACTGATCGAAGCCAACCTGCGTCTGGTGGTTTCAATCGCCAAGAAATACACCAACCGCGGTCTGCAGTTCCTTGACCTGATCCAGGAAGGCAACATCGGCCTGATGAAGGCGGTGGACAAGTTTGAATACCAGCGCGGCTACAAGTTCTCCACCTATGCCACCTGGTGGATCCGTCAGGCCATCACCCGCGCCATTGCCGACCAGGCCCGTACCATCCGGATTCCGGTCCATATGATCGAGACCATCAACAAGCTGATCCGCACCAGCCGTCAGCTGGTACAGGAAAACGGTCGTGAACCGGCACCGGAAGAGATCGCCGAGCGGATGCAGCTGCCACTGGACAAGGTGCGCAAGGTGCTGAAGATCGCCAAAGAGCCGATTTCACTGGAAACCCCGATTGGTGAGGAAGAAGATTCCCATCTGGGTGACTTCATTGAAGACAAGGGAGTGGTTAACCCCCTAGAGGCAGTAATCAAGGCCAACCTGTCCGAGCAGACCTCACGGGTGCTTTCAACCCTGACCCCACGGGAAGAAAAGGTACTGCGGATGCGTTTCGGTATTGGCGAGAAGAGTGACCACACCCTGGAAGAGGTTGGTCAGGACTTTGAGGTTACCCGTGAGCGGATTCGTCAGATCGAAGCCAAGGCACTGCGCAAACTGCGTCACCCCAGCCGCAGCAAAAAACTTAAAAGCTTTGTAGAGTAACCACATGCACATACTTCTCAGCCACCGTCAGCCATCCCGCTTTATCCTGGTTCTGTGCCTCCTGATCTGCCTGCTGCAGTTTGCACCGGCCAGTGCAGAAACCGATGATTCCTCGCTCTTTATGGAGGCCTTCACCTCCTTTCAGGGCAAGGATTATCTGCACAGCATTGAAAAGCTCAACCATATGGGACAGCTTTTCCCGGACTCTCCCCTGCGGGACGTCTCGCTGCTGATGCTGGCCAGGGCGCAGCACCGCTCTGGTGATAACGACACCGCTGCACAAACCATCAACCAGTTCAGCAAAGAATTTGGTAATGGCCCCCTTGCCGACTCCATTGAGGCAGACCTTGCAGCCTTGGCTAAACGCCGTCAGGCCGGTGAAAAACTGGCGCCCAACAAGCATTTACGTACAGCAGCCCAAAAGGTGCGTAACGAGCACCTGGCTCTGGAGCGTGCAGCTGCCCTGAAGGCTGAGCAGGAACGTCTGGCTCAGGAGCGGGCTGATCGGGAGCGGGTTGCACGTGAGCGGGCCGAAGCTGATCGTAAAGAACGTGAACGGCTTGCTGCCCTCAAGGCAGCCAAAGATGCGGTCAGATTTGAGATTGAAACAGCGGTTATTCAAGCGCAGGAAGTTGGGACTGCTGCCAGCGTATTGTTCCAGCTGGTTAACCATGGCAAGGATGCTGAAGAATTCACCCTTGAGGCCCTGCTGCCCTCTGGTGTGGAAGGGATGATTACCCAGGCAGCTGACCGTACCCAGCCGGTGCAGAAAATCACCCTGCAGCCCCGTCAGCATGCAGAGCTGTTGATCGCCTTCAAGATGCCTGCTGATCGTGTTGATGGCTCACGGGTTACCGCCACGGCCAAAGCCACCTCAACTAAATTTAATGACATCAGCAGGTCAAAAGAGCTGACCATAACCGCTGCAGCACCGCTGTTACGTGCCGTGTCCCGCCTGCAGCAGGCCGCTGTAGCAGGAGAGGCTGCCAGTTACAAGGTTACCCTGCTTAACGTAGGTTCAAAAGCAGCAAAAGAGATCGATCTACGAATTACCCTGCCCCAACAGTTGAAGCTGACTGATGCCGGTGGCAATGGCTGCTGGATTGAAAATGAGCAGTTGGCTGCCTGCCGCATTGATACCGTAGCATCAGGCAATCTGGTTGAGCGTAGTCTGAAGGTTGTGGTCAGAAATGATGCAGCAGGGAAGACCGCCAAAGGCACGGTAGAAGTACTACAGACCGCACTGCAGGTAAAGGAAAGTTTCAACGGCGCGGCGTTTACGGTAAAGGCAAAACAGCCCTAGTTCTTCACCGCATTGTTGTCTGTAACAAAAAGCCCCTGACCAGTGATGATCAGGGGCCTTTTTAATGCTTTATCCCCAAAACGGCAATTCTTATCCACGAAGGACACGAAATTTCACGAAGATTCAACAAGTTGCAGGACACAAATGGTTCACC
>Ga0209016_1000062_pt1 | contig 161511 bp, 122 predicted proteins | sample EPASupsiteSAE305_FD_187265 | JGI IMG/M metagenome (GOLD analysis project Ga0209016, IMG submission 187265) | Bioremediated contaminated groundwater microbial communities from EPA Superfund site, New Mexico - SAE3-05 (SPAdes) (version 2) | ecosystem: Environmental > Aquatic > Deep subsurface >...
ATTTCCGTTTGAAATAAAAAAATCACTTGATAATTCCGATATAAATAATGGTAAAGTTTCAATTTTAGACATTGGATTTTCGGAATTGAAAATTGGAAAAATAACCGAAAATTCTGGTTTAAGTAGTTATAATGCTATTCTTAAAGGTTATGATTTGCTTAAAAATCAATTGGGTTCGGCAATAATTACTTCGCCAATTTCGAAAGAAGCTTGGCAAAAGGCTGGAATTGAATTTACTGGACACACTGAATTATTTGCAAATCTTACTCACAGTAAAAATTATGCAATGATGTTTTTATCGCGAAAACTAAAAGCTATTTTAACTACAATTCACATTCCAATTAGTGAAATATCTTCAAATCTTTCCATCCAAAAAATTGTAAATACCGTTTTACAAGCACAAATGACATTGGAATTTGACATAAAAATAAAAGAGCCTAGAATTGCAGTTCTTGGATTAAATCCACACGCTGGCGAAAATGGTCAACTTGGAAATGAGGAAATTGACATAATAATTCCAGCAATTGAAGAATTAAAAAATAATGGAATTAATGTTGAAGGTCCGTTTGTCCCAGATGCGTTTTGGGGAACAAAAACGTACAATAAATTTGATATTACGGTTGGAATGTATCACGACCAAGTTTTAATTCCTTTCAAATTATTAAGTTTTGACGAAGGTGTAAATTATACTTCTGGATTGCCAATTATAAGAACTTCGCCCGATCACGGAACAGCTTTTGATATTGCTCGAAAATTAGTCGCAAATCCAAATAGCATGATTGAATCATTTAATTGGGCAAGAGAAATTGTGAAAAATAGAAATTGTTCAATAGCCAAAATGTAGAAATGCAAAGAGACCCTTATAAAATAGTCGCAAATATTTATGACCATTTAATGAAAACAGTAAGTTATTCAGAATGGGCAAAATATATTTCGGAATTAAAGGAATTTTATGCACCCAATTCAAAAACATTTTTGGAAATTGCATCTGGAAGCGGAAAATTAGCTTTTTACTTAAATAGAGTTTTTCAAAATGTCGTTTTTTTGGATATTTCTCGAAGTATGCTATCTCGAATAGATGATAATTTAAAGCGAGTTTGTGCTGATATGATTTCTCTTCCATTTAAAGCAAAATTTGATTTTATTTATTCCACTTTTGATAGCATCAATTATTTATTGAAAGAAAGCGAATTACAACAGTATTTTACCGAAGTAAGTAAAATTTTGAGCCAAAATGGTGTGTTTACTTTTGATGCAACACTTGAAAAAAATAGTCTTAAAAATTTGAAAAGACTTAACAGAAAAGAGAAATTCCAAAATATTTTATATATCCAAAAGAGTTTTTACGATGTTGAAAAACAAATTCACATAAATAAGTTTAAGGTAAAACTTGATAATGGTGAAATATTTGAGGAAGTTCATTTACAGAAAATTTATAATTTTGAACTCTATTTTGAACTAATTGAAAATGCAGGACTTAAAGTGGTTGAATGTTTTAACACTTTTACTTTTGATAACGCAAATAGAGATAGTGAAAGAATCCAATTTATTTTAAAGAGAAAAGATGCTTAGTTTTAATAATGTTGAATTTAATTTCAAAAATCAGTCAGTTTTTAGCGACTTAAACTTATCAATTGAGGAAAGCGAATTTGTTTTCTTAATCGGGAAAAGTGGGGCAGGAAAGACCACGCTTTTGCAAATGATTTATATGAACATTTTGCCTCAAAGTGGCTATGTACAATTTGATGTTTATAGTAGCGACACAATAAAACCTAAAATGCTCCCAAATTTGAGGCGAAATGTTGGAATTATTTTCCAAGATTATAAATTGCTCGAAGATAGAACAGTTTTTGAAAATGTTGCTTTTGTTTTAGAAATAACGGGAGCAAAAAAGAAAGATATTAAGCACAAAGTCTATCAAGTTTTATCCGAAGTTGGCTTATCTCACAAACAAAAAAATAAGATGCACCAGCTTTCTGGTGGCGAAAAACAACGCATTGCAATAGCGCGGGCAATAATAAATGAACCAAAATTGATAATTGCGGATGAACCCACGGGAAATTTAGACCCAGAAACTTCTAAAGAAATTCTGGATATTTTGTATAAAATAAGTGTTCGCGGAACTTCTGTGCTAATTGCAACGCACAATTACGAGTTAGTAAAAAAATACAAAAGTCGAATAATCAGATTAATTGACGGAAAAGCTGAATTAGTTGACGATTTAAGTAAATTATAAAAATATATTTAGAAACTATACTATTACAAGTTCGTTTATTATACTTTCGGTCACTTTTTCAACTGGATCTGTGCCATTCAAAATTGCAACTTTGTACTTCTTTTTATAATAATCAACTACAGGAAGTGTTGTTTCCTGATAAATATTGAGTCGTTTTTTCACAACTTCAATATTGTCGTCTTTTCGTTCAATAAAGGAATTAACTGCACCGCAATTTGGACAGGTATTTACATCTGGAATATCATTTAAATTCACAATTGTTTCGCATTTATTGCAAAATCTTCTCTGAGTTAATCTGTTCACAATAATATTAGAATCAGCTTCAAGAATTATAAAAAATGGATTAGTTATTGACAAATCTTCAAAAATTGAATCCATAATGTTGCATTGTTCAATGGTTCTTGGAAAACCATCCAAAATAAAGCCATTTTTGTAATCCATATTTTCGAGAGTTTCTTTTACCAAACCGCCCATTAAACTATCAGAGACTAAATCGCCTCTATTCATCACTTCTTTGGCAGCAAGTCCCAATTCAGTCTTTCTTGCAACAGAATCGCGTAAAATATCACCAGTGGAGATATGTTTAATATTATATTTTTGTGATAGGATTTTTGCTTGAGTTCCTTTTCCAACTCCAGGAGCACCGAATAAAATAATCTGCATGTCAGTAATAATTTTTTTAAATGATGTTGCAAAATAATTGAACTTGTATAAAGTTACAACATATAAAATCAAATTGTGAAAAAATGTTCAAAAGATTAGCTTTTCCTTTTGTTTTTGAAGTAATTTGTTAAAAGCAATTTAGATTCGTTTTCATAAATTCCAGAAAAGACATTCACTTTGTGATTTAGCTTATTTTCATCGGGAACGTTGTAAATTGAACCACAAGCTCCAAACTTTGGCTCAAAAGTAGCAAAATAGAGATTTTTAATTTTTGAAAGGGAAATGGCGCCAATGCACATTAAACAAGGTTCTAAAGTTACGTACAAATCGCAATCCTCTAACGTCTTGTTTTGCAAATTATTTGAAGCGGAAGTTAAAGCAATAATTTCGGCATGTGCAGTTGCATCTTTTAACTTTTCAACTTGATTATAACCTTTTCCGATTATTTTGCCGTTTTTTACAACAACAGCTCCAATTGGAACTTCATCTTCTTCGGCAGCAATTTCTGCAAGTTTTAATGCTTCGAACATAAATTTATATGATTCTTCGTTAAATAGCATAATTGTTTTATCCTAAAAATTATATAAAAAGAAAAAAAATAAAAATGTAAAGTTCAAATTTAAGTAGTGAAAAATTACTAAAATAATCTACTAAAATAGAGCATTATCAAATATTTAATATTTAACTGTCATTGAAATATTTTTTGCATCAGTAAATTAATTAGAATTGATTGGAAAAGCTAATTTTGGAATTCAATCAGAATTAATAGTCTTAAAATTGTATTTTTGTGCAATAATTAGCAGAATATCATAAAAAAGTCCTATAATCGGTAAAAACTGAGAAAAAAAATTGATAATTGATTAAAAATAAAATTATATTGAAATAAGATATAGATTATTTTTTCGCTTTATATATAGTTTATATTTAAATATTTTTCAAAATATACGATTAATAAGCTACGAATCATTGAATTAATCATGTTCATTTTTATTAATCACATGTGAGAAAATTCTGTTATGGTTGCCAGACGAAATATTGCACTTATAATAGTATTAATTCTTTTGCTTTTTGCAGCAATTTGGGGTGCTTTTTTCTCTATTAACAATTCTGATTCTAATTATTCTCCGAAATATTCAGCAACAAAAATAAATAAATCACAAATTTATATTTTAGGCGTTCATCCATTACATAATCCTAAAAGGCTCTTCGAAGTTTATCAACCATTAGTTGACTATTTAAATAAGCATTTAAAAAACTGTGAAATTAGATTACGTGCTTCAAGAAATTATAATGCATTTGACGAACGACTATTCAATGGTGAATTTCATTTTGCATTGCCAAATCCTTATCAAACAGTTGAAGCAACAAAGCATGGCTATACTATTTTTGGAAAAATGGGTGATGATTTTAATTTTCGGGGCATTATTCTAATTAGAAAAGATAGTAACATAAAAGATGTGAAGGATTTAAAAGGTAAAACAGTAAGTTATCCAGCTCCAACAGCATTGGCGGCAACAATGATGCCTCAATGGCTTTTGCATAAAAATGGATTAAATGTAATGAAGGATATTCAAAATATTTATGTTGGAAGTCAAGAATCATCAATTATGAATGTATATTTAGGGAAATCGATAGCAAGTGCTACTTGGCCTCCACCTTGGTTAGCGTTCAAAAAACAGCGACCTGATGTAGCAACGCAATTGATGGTAAAATGGGAAACAGAAACTCTTCCAAATAATGGATTAGTTGTAAGGAATGATGTTCCAAAAGAAGTACTTGAGGTAGTTAAAAAACTTATTTTCAATCTCCACACGCATGAAGAAGGTCGTAAAATTCTTAAAAGAATGGAACTTAGCCAATATGAACAAGCAAATAGTTTAACTTATCAATCAGTTAGAGAATTTTTAGTAAAATTTGAAAAAGAAGTTAGACCAATAAGGATTTCTAATGAATAGTTTTATTTACAATAAAAAATATTTTTCTATTCGGTTTAGACTAATTTTAGGAATTACATTTCTTTTTGTGGTTCTTTCAGCGTTATTTATTACTGTTTTAGTGGAAAGGCAAAATAAGTTTAATGAACAAACTGGAATTTCACACGCAGTAAATCTAACCAAAACTTTATCTGTAAATAGTACATCTTGGGTTTTAGCAAACGATTTTATTGGGCTACAAGAAGTAATTAATTCATTTTCGCATATTTCTGGATTAAAATATTTAATGATTTTGGACATTGATGGAAAAGTCGTCGGACATAGTGAATCAAAAAAAGTTGGACAGTTTGTAGCTGATACTGTTAGCATTTCGCTTCTAAAATCACAAAAAGAAGCAAATATTCTTATTTCAAATGAAGATTTTGTTGATGTTGCGGTTTCCGTCAAAAGAAATGGACAAGTTATTGGTTGGGCACGAATTAGTTTAAGCAATGATGAAATGAAAATGGGTGAACAAATTATAATGCGAAATGGATTCATTTATGTCCTTTTTGCAATTCTTATTGGAGCTCTTTTTGCTTATTTCTTTTCAGTTGGTATTACGAAACGATTGAACGGACTTTTAGATATTTCCAACCGCACGCGAAAAGGACAAAAAGATTTGCGAGCCGATGATAATTATGGCGATGAAATTGGTCAGTTAGCAACGGGTTTTAATCAAATGCTTGATTCTTTAGGAGAGGAAAGCAAAAAACTACAAGAAACCAAAACCAAGCTTTTGGAATCGAACGCAAATAAAGATAAATTTTTTTCAATTATTTCGCATGATTTGAAAAGTCCTTTTAGTGGAATATTGGGAATAACCGAAATGCTGCAAACAGATTATGATGATTACACAAATGAAGAAAAAAAGGAATTGATTAGAGTTTTGCGAAGTTTAACATTAAAAACATTCGATTTGTTGGATGGATTATTGCAATGGGCTCAAACTCAAACAGGAAGGATGGAATATCAGTATGAAATGATAAATATTTATGAATGCAGCTTAACAGTAATTGAATATTTGAAGGGAAACGCTCTACTAAAAAACATTACATTCGAAAATTTGGTTGGTCCAAATATCACGGCATTTGCTGATAAAAAGGCAACATTAACAATTATTCGAAATTTAGTTTCTAATGCAATAAAATTTTGTGATACAAATGGGAATGTTAAAATATCTGCTACTATGTTCGATAATAATATTGCAATTTCAGTTACTGATAATGGAATTGGCATGAGTAAAGAGGATAAAGAAAAGTTGTTTAAAATAGAAGTTCATCACACAACAGTTGGTACATATAATGAAGTTGGCACTGGAGTTGGATTAATTCTTTGTAAAGAATTAGTTGAACAGCAATCTGGCAAAATTTGGGTAACAAGCGAATTAGGAAAAGGAAGCAAGTTTACATTCACATTGCCTTTTGAAGAGGTTAAAAATTGATAAAATCGAGTTACTGTTTCGACTCAAATATAATATTTATTTCAAATATTATATATTTGAATTCAATTAATAAAAATATGTTGCAGAATTATTTAGTTATCAATAATCTTTTTAATTACTATGAAAATGAGAATAAAAGGGAAATAAAATTATGAAGAAAAAAACTAAAACTATTATAATTAACGTTTCTATAGTAGCAATAATTGTATTGTTTTACTTTTATTTCATTTTTCTTCCAATAAAAAAAGAGTTCGTCTCTAAAATTGAATCCCAATTTAAAAGTAGTATAAAAATTGAAAGTATTTCAATTGATAATGCTATTTCACGCTATTTAGAAGGAACAAGAAGCATCTCAAGTCGTTCAGTAATTCGTGATAAAATTTTAGAGTATAAAAATAGTAAAATTACAGTAGAAGAATTAAGCAAGTTTACATACCCTAAATATTTGGATGGAATAAAAGAATTAGATAATTGTGTAAATTCAGTAAGATATGTTGACAAAATGCCTATTGTTAGTACTGGTAATACAAACAATCTTGAAATGGATTTGGTTGATTTTTCAAAAAAAGTTGTTACAAAAAATATTGAAATAGTTAATTCGGTATTAAAAGTTGTAGTAATTTCCCCAATTAAAAAACATGAATTAGTACTTGGTTATGATATTATTGGATTTGAAAATACATCAATTCTTAAGCAAATTCTAAGAACAAATGTTCGCGTATCAATAATTTGTGCTAAAAATGCAAATTGGGATAAATCTAAAAATTGGCTAATGAATCCAAATTTTACAGACACACTTTATTACGAAGATGATAAAATAAATATTATTCAAAAATCAAATAACTCAGATTTCTTTTATTTGTTTTCTAAACCTCAGAACTTGTTATTTAAGGAATTATATGATTTTTATGTTGAACGTTCAATTTTTATGGTGTTATTGCTAGTTTTAATCACAGTTTCTCTACTTTTTATCGAACGCAAAACCAAGTTTATTTTTTCAACCCAAAATAAGTACCTCGAAGAACAAATTGCTCAAAAAACACAAAACTTGAAAATTGCCTTATCAAAATTAGAAACAGCTTATACTGAAATTGAAGAACAGAAAGAAAAATATAGAATTACGATAGACAACACTTACGATTGGGAATATTGGATTGATGAATTAGGAAATTTTGCTTATGTTTCTCCTTCATCCGAAGAAATAACTGGTTATAAACCTGTCGATTTTTACAACAACCCCGAAATATTCAAAAAAATTATTTATCCAGAAGATGAAAACTTATTTTTTCATCATTTTCATAACAAAAACGAGAAAGAACAAATAGAACAAATAGAATTTAGAATTGTAACCAAAGAAAATAAAACAAAATGGATTGCCCACGTTTGTAAAAATGTTTATGGAATTAAAGGCAATTATCTTGGAATTAGAGGTAGCAATAGAGACATAACTGACAAAAAAAATACAGAAATTGCACTAAATGAAAGCCAATCAAGACTAATTGAAAGCAACAGAACAAAAGATAAGTTTTTTTCCATAATTTCTCACGATTTGAAAAGTCCTTTTAATGGAATTTTAGGATTATTAAATTTCTTAAATTCTGATTATGACTCTTTTGAAACTGAAGAAATAAAAGAAATGTTACAATTACTGCGAAATTCGAGTGAAAACGTGTACAATTTGCTTGACGATTTGCTAAATTGGGCTCAAACTCAGTTGGGAAGAATTGAATATATATTTGAAAATATCAAAATAAATGAAAATGTTACTGAAATTATAGCTCTTCTCGAACCAAATTTTCGAAAAAAACAGATAATTGTGGTAAATAAAATTGAAAAAGAAACACTTGTTTATGCAGACAAAAAAGTTCTTTCAACTATTTTAAGAAATATTATTTCAAATGCTATAAAATATACAAACAATAATGGCGTTATTGTCTTAGAAACAAAAGATTTGGGTGATGAAATTGCAGTTTCCATTTCTGATAATGGAATTGGAATTTCTGACGAAAATAAGGCAAAAATATTCAAAATTGAAATTCATCACACAACTGTTGGAACGAATCAAGAAAAAGGAACTGGCATTGGACTAATTCTCTGCAAAGAACTAATCGAAAAACATGGCGGAAAAATTTGGGTTGAAAGTCAATTTGGCAAAGGAAGCGAATTTATTTTTACATTGCCCAAAAACAATATTAATAAAGCAGATTTGCCCGTCTGAGGAAAAAAAATTATAAAATTATAATTCATTTTCCGCATAAGTGTAGTTTTATATTGGAATTAAGATTTTGTAAAAGGAAAATGTTAAAAATCCATTTTATCTTTTAAAAAGCTAAATATCTCTTATTATATTTCGATAATTAAGAAGATATTTATAATTTCAAATCCTTATTGAGATTTTTATATGAAAAACGATAATTCTGACTCAAAACTAAATAGTAAATCATTAATCAATTTTTTTAAAAAACGAACAATTTGGCAACTTGAACGAAAAAAAATCTGGAATGGTATTTTAATTTTATTTATCGGATTGCTTTTTACGTTTATAATCAGTTTTGTGTTAAAAAATGATGCGGAGAACAATTACAAAGAGAAATTTATTTATAATTGTGATGAAATTACAAATAAAATATCAGCAAGACTAAACGCACACGCACAATTACTAAGAAGCAGTTCTGCATTATTTGATATAAACATTAATCTTAATCGAGAGCAATGGCGAAATGCATATTTAAGACAAAAACTCGATAGAACTTTACCTGGAATTCTTGGAGTTGGTTATTCAAAAGTTGTTAAACCCAGCGAATTAAAGCAACATATTAATCAAATTAGAAGTGAAGGCTTTCCCAATTACGACATTTATCCCGATGGAAAAAGAGATTTATACACATCAATTATCTATTTAGAGCCTTTTGAAGGGAGAAATTTAAAAGCATTCGGTTACGATATGTATTCCGAGCCAATTAGAAGAATTGCAATGCAAAATTCAATGGATAATAACATTGCATCACTTTCCGGCAAAATTACTCTTGTTCAGGAAATTGATAATGATATTCAAGCCGGCACTTTAATGTACGTTCCTGTTTATAAAAAAGGATTTCCAATAGAGAATAAAGAACAACGAAGAATTGCAATTCAAGGCTGGGTTTACAGTCCTTATAGAATGGATGATTTAATGTTGGGAATTTTAGGTGCTAATAAAAATGGTGAAATCAATTCCATTCAACTTCAAATTTTTGACGATTCAACTTTCAGTAAAAAATCACTTTTATTTGATAGCAAAAAATTACTAAATCCTGATTTAAATTCGGAACATCAAATTATATTAAAAAGTGCAATTCAATTTAATAGTCACACATGGTATCTTAAGTATTTTATTGAAAATAAAATATTTGCAAATATTGATTATAGCAAAGCTTGGTACACTTTATTTGGTGGAACAAGCATAAGCATTTTAATATTTCTTATTTACCTATCACTATTAACAACAAATATTAAAGCAGAAAAGATTGCCGAAGAATTAACTCGTGATTTGAGAGATAGTGAAGAAAAATATAGCAAAATATTTAAAAATCAAATTTATGCAATTGCAATATTTGATTTAGAAACTGTGAAAATTATTGATGTAAATGATAGATTTTGTTCACTTTATGGCTACACAAGAAATGAAATACTTTCTGGATTGAGTGTGCCTGATTTCAAATTTGAGGGGCAATTATCAGAAGCATTTTTGCGAGAATCGGTAAGTGAAGAAAACGTGCGATTTCCACTCTGTTTTCATAAAAAGAAAAATGGAATTGTTTTTCCAGTTGAAGTTGTTAGTGGCTTTTATAAATGGAAAGATAAAAAAGTAATGTTTGCTTTAATTAATGATATTTCGGAACGAGTAAGAAGCGAAGAAATTTTAAAAGAAGATTTGACAAGTTTTAGAAACATGTTTCAAAATCATTCATCTGTAATGATTTCGGTTGATCCGAAAAGTAGAAAAATAATAGCCGCAAATAATGCAGCTGCTGAGTTTTATGGATATTCTATTGACCAATTGCAACAAATGTCAATAAATCAAATTAACCAATTTGATGAAGAACAAATAATTTTGGAAATGCAATTAGCTGTAAATGAAGAAAGAAATTTTTTCATTTTTCCACACAAACTTGCAAATGGTGAAATACGAATTGTTGAAATTCACTCGTCACCAATTGAAATGAATAACCAAAAATTACTTTTTTCTATTATTCACGATATTACTGAACGAATTAAAATTGAAAAGGATTTTTTTGAGAATAGAAATATTTTAGCCAATGTAATTGACAGCGCCAACATTGGAACTTGGCAATGGAATATAAAAACGGGCGAAGTTAAGTTTAATGAACGTTGGGCTGAAATTATTGGATATAAATTAAGCGAATTGCAACCAATTTTAATTGATTGTTGGACGAAACTATCACATCCCGATGATTTGCAAATTTCTGAGAGTATTTTAGCACAACATTTTAATGGCGAATTGGATTACTATGAATGCGAAATTAGAATGAAGCATAAAAATGGTGAATGGGTTTGGGTTTTGGATAAAGGAAAGGTTAGCGAATGGGATGAAAACGGAAAGCCTATTTTAATGTTTGGAACTCATTTTGACATTACAGAACGCAAAAGAGGTGAAAAATTCGAAAATGAATTATTAGAATTAACACTTCAACTTTCTACAATTTCAAGTTCCGAAATTCCAGATATTCTTTATCAAGCACTAAGAAAAAGTAGTAATTTTCTTGCTGCAGATAGAGTTTATATATTTGAATTTGATTCCAATTTTGAAACAATGAGCAATACTTACGAATGGTGCAACGATGGAATTTCTCCAGAAATAGATAATCTTCAAAATATTCCAAAAGAAATTTTACCAATGTGGATGGAAAAGCTTGAAAATTTTGAAAATATAATAATTCCTTCAGTAAAAAATTTACCCGATTCTTGGTCAGCAGAACGCGAAATTTTGGAACCACAAGGCATTCAATCGCTTATTGTTATTCCAATAATGAACGAAAATAGGCTAAATGGATTTGTTGGACTCGATTCAGTTTTAGGTGAACGCAACTATTCAATTTCGGAAGTGAAAATATTGCAAGTTTGGAGTAATATTCTTGGAAGTATGCTGAATAAGAAAAAATTGGATGAATCTCTTGAGCAAACAAAAGATAATTATGAAACATTTTTTAATTCAATTGATGATTTCCTTTTTGTACTTGATGAACAAGGAAACATAATTCACACAAATTCAACAGTAAATAAAAGGCTTGGATATAATTACGAAGAACTTATCGGAAAATCAGTTCTTGTTGTTCATCCCGAAGAAAGAAGAGAAGAAGCTGGAAGAATTGTTGGTGAAATGCTTATGGGAACAGCAGAATTCTGCCCAGTTCCATTAGTAACAAAGAATGGCGAAAAAATAGCAGTTGAAACAAGAGTTACAAAAGGTGTGTGGGATGGCAAAAATGTAATTTTTGGTGTTACAAAGGATATTTCAAAAGTAAAGTTTTCCGAAGAGAAGTTTTCAAAAGTTTTTTATCTAAATCCTTCTGCTTGTGGATTTAATGATTTAGAAAATCACAATTATACTGAAGTTAACGAAGCTTTTACATCACTTTTAGGCTATACAAATGATGAAGTAATAGGAAAAACAGCAATTGAATTGGGAATAATTTCACCAGAAATGGTTCAATCTGTTAGTTCAAACGCTGATGAAAGTGGAAGAATTAAAGATGCCGAAGCTGTTTTGAAAGCCAAAAATGGTGATTTGAAAAATGTGCTTATGTCAGCAGAAAATATAATTGTTCAGGACAAAGTTTATCGCTTTACGGTTGTTCAAGATATAACCGAACGAAAAAAAGCAGAAGAGGATTTATCAAATAAACAAACTTTATTAAGGACAATTATCGATTTAATTCCAGATGCAATTTATGTAAAAGATAAAGATGGAAGGAAAGTCCTTGCCAATAAAAAAGAAGTACTTCTTGCAGGAAGAAATTCTGAAGATGAAATAATAGGTAAAACGGATTTTGAATTATATCCAAATCATACAGATAATAAATTTATTGAAGAAGATAATGCGGTTTTGCATAGTGGCAAAGCTTTAATTGATATTGAAGGAATAATTAAGACAAAAGACGAAAAAATTCATTCGTTACTCGGTTCAAAAGTGCCTTTATTAGATACTCAAGGCAATATTATTGGAATTGTTGGTGTAAATCACGATATAACAGAACGAAAACAATTTGAGGAAAAGCTAAAAGAAAGTGATTCACTTTTGAAAAAACTATCACATCAAGTTCCTGGAATGATTTATCAATATCAGTTTCATTCTGATGGAAATAATTATTTTCCATTTGCTTCTGAACATATTTGGGATATTTATGAAACTACGCCAGAAGAAGTTAAAACTGACGCTACAAAAGTGCTTTCCAGAATTCACAGAAGTGACTATAACCGAGTTGTAAATAATATTCTTAAATCATTTGATACTTTAGAAACGTGGGAAGATGAATATAGAGTTGTTCTTCCAATTAAAGGCGAAAGATGGCTAAAGGGAAGTGCAAATCCCGAAAAACTGGATGATGGAAGCGTTTTATGGCATGGTTCAATTACAGATATTACGAAAGAAAAAATGGCAGAAATTGAGTTAGCTAAAATAAAAGACCAATTTATGCTGGCAATAAATGGAACAAATGATGGAATTTGGGATTGGGATCTTGTTTCTGGTGATTTATTTTTATCAAAAAGGTGGAAGCAAATTCTGGGTTATGAAGATGATGAAATTAAAAATGAGTACGATTCTTTTGCATCATTATTATACGAAGAAGATGTTGAACATGTAAATGATTATGTGGCTAAATATTTAAAAGGCGAAATCGAAAAATATAATATCGAATTTAGAATGAAACATAAAAACGGTAAACTTATATGGATTTTAGCAAAAGGAGAAGCCGTTAGAAATGAGAATGGAATTCCTTATAGAATGGCTGGTTCACATAGCGATATAACCGATAAAAAAGAAACAGAAGTTCAATTACGCAAAAATAACAGCTACCTCGAAGAAGCAACAATTATGGCTAATCAATTAGCGAAAGATGCAGAATTAGCCAACAAATCAAAAAGCATGTTTTTGGCAAATATGTCGCATGAAATTAGAACTCCATTAAATGCAATTATCGGTTTTTCGCAATTAATGAGTCGCGATAAATTACTTTCGGAATCACAAAAAGAATATAATGAATCAATTTTAAAAGCTGGCGAACACTTACTGATGTTAATAAATGATATTTTGGAATTATCAAAAGTTGAAGCTGGAAAAATTGTATTTAGTCCATCAAATGTTGATTTAGAATCATTTTGGATTGATATTCAAATGATATTTAAAGAACGCGCGCAATCAAAGCATCTTCAACTGATATTTGATATATCTGACAAAATTCCAAAATATGGATTTATTGATGAAGGAAAGCTAAGGCAGATTTTCGTGAATTTAATTGGAAATGCAATAAAATTCACCGAAAAAGGAACAATTTCGGTTACAGCAAATATTCAAGAAATAGATAATGAAAGAACTGATTTAGTAGTCGAAATTGAAGATACTGGTCCCGGAATTGCCGAAAATGAAATTGAAAATCTTTTCAAACATTTTGTTCAAACAAGTACTGGAATTAAAAAGGGAAGTGGAACTGGTTTGGGACTCGCATTAAGTCGCGAATTAGCCATTTTGATGGGTGGAAATATTTCAGTTAAAAGCACGTTTGGAAAAGGCTCAACTTTTACTTTTAATGTTGAATTAAAACAAGGCGAAATGTCAAATGTTGAAGCAAACAAGTTCAAAAGAATAATTTCAATTGAAAACAGTGAAAAAAAATATAGAATTTTGGTTGCTGATGATAAAATTGAAAATTTAAAAGTTGCCGTTGCAATGCTAAAATTGATCGGATTTGAAACAATGGAAGCAACAGATGGCGAAGATGCAATTTCCAAATTTGAACAATGGAATCCTGATTTAATTCTAATGGATATTAGAATGCCTAAAATGGATGGAATAGAAGCAACCAAAAGGATAAAATCAACCGCGAATGGTGCAAAAATTCCAATTGTGCCAATTACGGCAAATACTTTTGAGGAAGATTTAGAAAAGACAAACGCGGCTGGAATGATAGGATATATTCACAAGCCATTTAAGGAAAATCAGCTATTTCAAACAATTGGAAGCATTTTAGGAATAAATTATATTTATGACGATTCTGAACCAATTATTACTCATGATAATTTTGGCGACGAAGCTCTTATAAATAATGAGATGTCAAAATTGCCAAAACAGATGATTGAGAAAATGTTAAATTCACTAAAAGTTGCTGATTTGGATTTGTTACTTGAACTTATAAAATCATTTGAAATCGAATTTCCAGAATTGACAAAGTATTTGATTAAACTGACAAACAATTTTGATTATAATAAATTACAGCAGATTTTTAACAAAACGGAACAAGAAGATGAATAACGAAAAAGAATTGGATAAAAATATATCCAACATACTTATTGTTGATGATGTGCCAGCAAATCTTAAAGTGTTAGGAGATATTTTACGCAATAAGGGTTATAAAGTTAGACTTGTTCCAAATGGAAAATTGGCTCTAATTGTTGCCGAAAATGAAAAACCTGACCTAATTTTACTCGATATTATGATGCCAGAAATGAATGGCTATGAAGTCTGTCATTTTCTAAAGCAAAATGAGAATTTAAAAGATGTTCCTGTTATTTTTATAAGCGCTCTTAATGAAACAGACGATATTGTTCAAGCACTAAATATTGGTGGAGTTGATTACATTAGCAAACCATTTAAAGCTGAAGAAGTTATTGCTCGTGTTGCGACACATTTAACAATATTTAAGCAAAAACAAGAATTGGTTCAACTAAATAATCTAAAAAACAAATTTTTTTCAATAATTGCACACGACTTAAAAAGCCCTTTTAACGGAATTTTGGGTGTAATTCAAATGCTTAATTCAAATTTTAGCGATTTTGACGAAAGTGAAATAAAAGAAATGCTTTATGTACTCCAAAGTTCTTCTCAAAATGTATATAATTTGCTCGAAGGCTTGCTAGATTGGTCACAAACGCAAACGGGTAGAATGGAATATGAAAGCGTTGAAGTTGATATTCATAAAAAAACGAACGAGATATTTGAATTATTAAAACCAAATGCAGATAAAAAAGAATTATCACTTTCAAACAATATTGAAAAAGAAGTTATTTCATTTGTTGACGAAAGAGCAGTTGCAACAGTTCTTCGAAATTTAGTCTCAAATGCAATTAAATTTACGAAAAATGGTGGTTCTATAAATGTTTCTGCTGATGTTAAAGAAAATGAGATAGAAATATCAGTCTCAGATAGTGGAATTGGAATGAGTGAAGAAGTAAAAAATAATCTTTTCAAATTGGATGTACATCACACAACAATAGGTACAAATCACGAAATTGGAACTGGAATTGGGCTAATTTTATGCAAAGAACTGATTGAACACCATAATGGGAATATTTGGGCAGAAAGCGAATTAGGTAAGGGAAGTAAGTTCATTTTTACTTTACCAAAAAACGAAGCGAAATAACAATAAATTCTATATTTCAGTAATTGTAAAAACTCCATTTAATATTGAATTATCATTAATGTGATATTTAGCACACCTTATAAAAAGTCATATTTTTTATCTTATATTTGGATAGTCAAAAATTAAATTATTTACAAAATAAACTAAAATGCATGAAAATGAAAATTATGAATTTAACAACAGCCTAAAGAGGTAATTATCATGGAAAAAATTAGACTATTCTTCGTTTTAACTATTTTATTTGCTACACAATTGTTTGCAAATGGAATTGACGCAACAAAATTTCAAAATCAAAAAGTATTTACAAACAACATTAGCGGAAGCTATTTTGGATTGGAAGCAAAAGCAATCGGTGATTTTAATGGTGATGGGTTTGGCGATTTAGCAGTTGGTGCCGAATTTGAAAATTCATCAACTGGAGCTGTTTATATTTATTTTGGTGGTGAAGATTTTAACACAACACCAGATATTGCACTTAAAGGAAATTATGCAGGAGAAAGTTTTGGGCATGCAATTTCTCCCGCAGGAGATTTTAATGGTGATGGTTTTGGTGATTTGATGATTTCATCATATTCATCAACTGGTTCTTTCGTTCAAATCTATTTTGGTGGGCCTTGGTTTGATCTTTATCCCGATGTAACAATTCAAAGAGTTGGCACAGATGTACTTTTTGCAGATAAAATAGCAAAACTCGGCGATGTTAATGGAGATGGAAGAGATGACATTGCAATAAAAGCAAACGGGAAAGTCCACATTTATTATGGAAAAAGCGTATTTACTACAGTTCTTCAACCAGATTACTCAATTTCTGTTATGTGTACGGATTTAACTTATGCTGGTGACGTAAACGGTGATGGATTTGAAGATATTGCGGTTGCAAATGAAGCTTCAAGTATTGTTTATGTTTATGCAGGTGGATTGTTACTTTCATCAACACCTGGAGTAACTTTTACAGGAAATTATGGTTCTTATTTAGGTCATTCCATTTCTGGTGGAAAAGACATAAACCGCGATGGTTTTAACGATATTATTGCTGGTGCTCCAAGCGAAGGACAAAACGGAACAAATTCTGGTGCAGCTTATATTTATTATGGTTCAGCAAATATTCTAAAAAATAACGGAAGTGCTATTTATTCTTCAGTTCAAATTTATGGAAACACAGCTGAAGCAAGATTTGGAAATATTGTTCAATTTTTAAGCGATGTTAATGGCGATGGATTTGATGAAACAGCAGTTGGAAATTTGTATAGCTTTGGTACAGGTTCAAATTCTGTAAATATATATTTCGGCGATTACCAATTTAGTGGAGCTATAAATTCAATTATTAACAGCGATGGAGAATATTATTTTGGAGCAGAAATAGCTTCAACAGATTTTGACGGCGATGGTTATTCAGAAATTTTTGTTTCAGCACCTTATAACGATAAAGTTTATTCATATTCGTTAAAAATGCGTGGTGTTATAAACGCTTATGATTACAAAATTGCTGGAATGGGAACTGAATTTACTGGAGGAGATTTTAACGGTGATGGTTATGATGATATTGTCCGCAACAATTATATCAATCAAGAGATTATAATTTATTTTGGCAGTGATGATAAACTTTTTACTGATTCTTTAACAATACAATTTGATGATTACTATCCTGGATCGCTTGATAAATTTGTCGGCGATTTTAACGGAGATGGTTTTGATGATTTTGTCATCCAAAATAGTATTTTCTTTGGAACAAATAGTTCAAGTGTAACAAGTGTTGAAATTGACCCGTACAGTCATGCTCTCAATTTTTTGCATTTTGGGGATTTTAATGGAGATGGAACTACAGAACTACTAGTACAAGGATATGAAAATGGCAGTTATAACTACAGAATATTTAAATATGACGTTGGTTCTACTATATACTATATGTTACACATTGGAGAAATTTACAATTTTTCAATTTTAGATTTTAATGGTGATAATTTTGATGATATTTTAATTGAAGTTTTTGACAACAATCACGTTATACTTAATATTATGTATGGATCACAAAATCTAAGCCTTATAGGTTATAGTCGTTCTGAAATAGTTTTGAATTCTGATAATACTTATGATGTTGAAGATTTTAGAAGTATCGGCGATTTTGATGGAAACGGAACTGAAGAATTTTTAGTTGAAGAGATGAGTAAGTATCGAGCTTTGATTCAATGGGATTTTACTACAAATAGCTATAAGGAAACCGAACTTCAATCTTATATAAAATCAGTTACTACTTTTGATATTAATTCAGATGGATTAAGTGATTTTATTGATACCTATCACAATATTTATTTAGGAAATAAAAACTTTGAATTTGTTAGCGATATTGTAATTAGTCCAAATACTTACATTTCTGGATATAGCTTTGGTGATTTGAATGGCGATAACCAACCAGATATTTTAACAAGAGGCTCGGAAGACTTAATTTACCTCAATTCTGGTTTTGAAAATGCACCGGGATTTTTATCAGTAAAAGATGTTCCAGCAGACCAAGGCGGAAAAGTAACTCTCGCTTGGACAAAATCAGCACTCGATGGAAGTTCAGTTACATCATATCAAATTGAAAGAAGTATTGCTCCAGTTGGTTCTGGTTTTGCTTGGGAAGTAATAGGAGATGTTCCAGTTTCATTATTTAACGCATATTCGTTTACTGCTCCAACATTGAATGATCAAACTTTTGATTTTAGTGGGAATACATATTTCAGAATTACCGCGTTAACAGAAAATCCAACAGTGTTTTATCATTCAAACATTTTATTTGGGCATAGTTCCGATAACCTTGCCCCAAGAATTGTTGAAGGATTAAATGCTTCATTGGCAAACAATAGTGCCAAAATATCTTGGAAATTAAACACAGAATCAGATTTAAAAGAATATATTATTTATAGAGATGAAAAAGAAAATGTGAATCTTGATACTCTCGTGGCTTTATCAACCACTACAGATTCAGTCTTTTACGATAAATCACCTCTGAAATCTGCTTATTATTTTATAGTTGCAAAAGATATTCATGACAATATTAGTGAACCAAATCAAATATTATTGAAGTTTACCGATATTAAAAACGAAACTGAAATAATTAAGGATTACGCTTTATTCCAAAATTATCCAAATCCTTATAATCCAGCAACAAATATTAAGTTCAATTTACCCAAAAGTGAATTTGTGACTCTAAAAATATTTGATATTATCGGAAATGAAGTTGCAACATTGGTAAACGAACAAAAATCTGCAGGTAGTTTTACAATAAAATTTGATGCGAGTAATCTTACAAGCGGAATTTATTTATATCAACTTCAAGCAGGCAGTTTTAGAGAGATTAAGAAAATGATGTTAGTAAAATAATTATAAATGGTTGAAAACCAGAAATTGTTTACTTCAAAAGAAGTAAAATTGCGTAAAATTAAATAAAAGGTACAAATTATGTGTAAAAATTTAAAGAAATTTGTTTTATTAAGCATTTTGGTACTACTTGTACCGACATTTATAATGGCACAATATATCGGAACTGGGTCGAGTGCATTTCACAACATTATTTCTAAGTCAAATGGCGACGTTTATACTTGGGGATATAATTTGTTCGGACAATTAGGGATTGGAAATAACGAGTCATCTTCGATAATTCCAGTAGAAGTTGAGCTTTTACATGGAAAAATAATAACTCAAGTTGCTATGGGTGGCGGACACACAATCGCTTTAGATGCAAGTGGAGTAGTTTATACTTGGGGATATAATAGGTACGGAGAATTAGGAATTGGGAATGAGAATGGCATAGGTTCCAATATTCCAGTAGAAGTAGGCGGAGTATTAAGTCAAAAAACAATAATTCAAGTTGCTGCGGGTGAATATCACTCAATCGCTTTAGGAGCTGATGGAACAGTTTATACTTGGGGCTATAATTATATGGGACAATTAGGCAATGGAAATTATACAGATTCCAATGTTCCAGTAGAAACAACATTAAGTGGAACAATTAGCGGAGGAACCATAATACAAGTTGCTGCGGGTATGAATCACTCTATGGCTTTAGCAGATGATGGAACGGTTTATACTTGGGGTTTTAATGGATATGGGCAATTAGGAAATGCAACTGAGGTTTCAACTTACAATGTTCCAGTACCAGTATTTACAAGTGGTGTTTTGAATGGAAAAACAGTAATTCAAATTGCTGCTGGTAACGGACATTCTATCGCTTTAACAACAGAAGGAAACGTTTATACTTGGGGGTGGGGTGGTTACGGACAATTAGGAAACGAAGACAGTACACGTGCAAATCAAAATGTTCCAGTAGCAGTATCAACAAGTGGTGTATTATCTGGAAAAACAATAACGAAAATTGCTGGGGGTGGAATTCATTCTGTAGCCTTAGCATCAGATGGAACGGTCTATACTTGGGGGCAAAATAGTTTCGGAGAATTAGGAAATGGAGATAATTTACACCAAAATCAAAATGTTCCAGTAGCAGTTGTAACTAGTGGAGCATTAAATGGAGTTACTATAACCCAAGTTGCAGCTGGTAACAATCACACAATCACTTTAGGAAATAATGGAACCGTTTATACTTGGGGAAGAAATCAATATGGAATTTTAGGAAATGGGAGTTACGCAGAATCTAATGTTCCAGTAGCAATAAATCAAAGTGGAATGGGACTTCTTCCAGTTGAAATTGATTCTCAATTACCGGCTGAATTTGAGCTATCCCAAAACTACCCAAATCCATTTAATCCAACAACAAATATTAAGTTCAATTTACCAAAAAGTGAATTTGTGACTCTAAAAATATTTGATATTATTGGAAATGAAGTCGCAACTATAGTAAATGAGCAAAAATCTGCAGGTAGTTTTACAATAAAATTTGATGCGAGTAATCTTACAAGCGGAATTTATTTATATCAACTTCAAGCAGGCAGTTTTAGAGAAATTAAGAAAATGATGTTGGTTAAATAAAAATCTAACTTTAACTAACTTTTAAATTAAAATAGATGAAAATGGTTGGACAATTTGTTCAACCTTTTTTTATTTCTAAACTTTCTATTCCAACCTAATTTGAAATCAAAATCAAAGAATTGTCAAAATGTTAAAAGTACCAAAATAATTTGCATTTTAGTAAAAATTCTAAAAATAATTGGAAATACTTTGTCTGAAGTAAGATTTAATAAACAATTTGTATAAAACTTGTGGGATAATTTAGGAAAACAAGTACGCCCGGAAGGATTCGAACCCTCGACACCCAGAGCCGAAATCTGGTGCTCTATCCAGCTGAGCTACGGACGCATTGGCAAATTCATCTTTTTTTGTACACCCATGAGGATTCGAACCTCAAACCTTTTGATTCGTAGTCAAATGCTCTATCCAATTGAGCTATGGGTGCGCATATTTTTTCTAAAATACGATACCAAATATAGGATTTTAAAAAAATAAACACAAAAATATATTATTAAATTAAATAGATATTATATCAATTTTAAACTTGACAAAATGTCTTATTTGAGTTAATTTAAAATGCATAGTTTATAATTATAAATTATGTAAACCAGCCAAAGACAGTTTTTTTAATAATTTTGTAGGTGTACTATGAAACATAAATTTTCATTTTTTAATGCCTTGATACTTTTAACTATTTTGGTAGTTACAAATATCAGCGCTCAAACATACACGGCTAATCTGTCGCTAAACGGAGCTTCACCAATAGCTGAAAATGGTGGAACTATTGATGTTGAAGCATCATTTACCGAAGTAGGAAGTTTAGCAGCGGACGCTGATATTATTTTGAATATCACTTGGACAGGTGCTACTGGTGATGTTGTTGGCGAAAATGATATTACTATTCCAAGTGGAACTGCCGAAGGAGTTTTAATACCGTTGACAATAACTTCAAGTGATGATAGTTTTTTAGAAGGAACTGAAAGTGTAACTGCTACTATATCTGGCGTTACATATTTAGGTGCAGGTTCTGTAAATATTGGAACGGCAACTTCATTTGACATTACTGATAATGAATCAATTTCGTTATCTGGTGGTGGAGTTTCAATTTTAGAAACTGGTGGTATTGCTACACTTACTGCTACTGTTAGCGGTGGTGGTACTGTTAGCTTAAGTGGAGGTGGTGATATCACACTCGACATAGTTTTTGGTGGAACTGCTACAAACACAACTGATTATGCAAATGTTGCATCTTTTACCATTTTAAATGGTCAACCATCTGGAACTTTTGATATTACATCAGTTTCTGATTTTAACATCGAACTAGATGAAACTGTTACTGCAACAATTTCTACTTTAGTTCCAGGAGTATCTTTTGGAACGAACAATCAGTCAGTTACCATAACAGATGATGAATCAATAACTCTTTCTGGTTCAACATCAATTCCCGAAACAGGTGGAAGTGCTACATTAACAGCTTCTATTGATGGAGGTGGCGTTTTAGATTTGAGTGGTAACGGTTCACTTATATTAAGCGTCGCTTTTGGTGGAACTGCAACTAATGCAACAGATTATTCAAGTGTGGTTGCATTTTCAATACTTGATGCACAAAATAGTGGTACTTTTGATGTAAATTCAATTTCTGATTCAGATGTTGAAACTGATGAAACAGTTATTGCAACAATATCAACCTTAGTTCCTGGAATTGCTTTTACTGTTAATAACCAAACTGTAACAATTCTTGATGATGATTTTTTAACTGCTCCAGTTAACGGATTAACCGGTGTTTCAGTTGAACCAACTTTTACTTGGATTACTCCAAATACTGGTGGTGCAACTTATGAAGTTAAAATTTCAACTGCTGGCAATAATCAAGTAGCTTTTGATGCATCTGTTATTGCAACCGAAACAGGCATTGCTGGATTAACTTATAGTTTTACAGAAGAACATTTAAGCGGAGCATTTCCGTTAAATAATAATACAAAATACTATTGGCAAGTAACTCCAACCGGAGGACCAGCCTCAGAAATTTTCCATTTTACAACTATTCCAAGTGTTCCTGTTACAAAAACACTACCTTTGAATGGTTCAATAATTAATATGACTGACGTAGCATTTTATTGGTTTATTTCTGGTTCACAGGGCGGAATGAAATTCAAAATTCAAGTTAAAGAATCTGTTTTGGCTCCAACTGCAACCGAATGGCTAACTCCAGATTTTGAATCTACAACTTTTTCCACAAATAAGAGTTTTGTGTTATTGCAAGGTAAAAAATTCTATTGGAGAGTTATAGTTTTAACAAGTGGTGATGAAGTTATTAATTATTCAAGTGTTTGGAGTTTTACAACTGGTGGAGGAGCAACTGTAACTCCATATCAAACATGGCCAATAAATGGTGCTACACTTTTAACAAATGCTCCAACTTTATATTGGTATTTAGCCGAATATGCTCCTGGAGTAACGTTTCAAACAAAGTATTCAACTTCATCAGCTGTTGGGTTGTTACCAGATATTTTTGAATTAAATGCTGGAACTAAATATCCGCTAGATGGAGATATGCTCGCAAACGGATCAACTAATTTATATTTAACACTTCCAACCTTAAGTCCTGGAGTTGTTTATTTTTGGCAAGTTAGGGCTTTTTATCCATTAACAGGAGAATATGGTCCTTGGTCAAGTGTTGAAAGTTTTCTAACTCACGGAAGTGGAACTTTATTACAACCATTTTTAAGTTATCCAGTTGGAAATGTTACTCAATACACAACTTCACCAACAGTATATTGGTATGTTTTAGGTGAAGGCGCTGGTTTAACTTATGATGTATATTATAGAGAATTTGGCGTTGGTGGATTTATTGGATTAGCAACTACAGGTAATTTATATCAACAATTGCCAACTTTAGAAGCTGGAAAACAATACGAATGGTATGTTGAATCAAACAATGGTTTATCTACAATGGCTTCATCTGTTGAAACATTTAATATAACAGGTGGAGTAAGTAATGGTTATCCAGTTATTACTTGGCCAGTTAGCAATCCAACAGTGTACACAACCAAACCGACAATTAGTTGGTTTATTGAAGGTTCACAGTTAGGATTAACTGAAGTTGAGCTTAAATATAAAGAAAATTCAGTTCCAGCAGATTGGAATTTAGAACCTGCGGGAATTACTATTTCAATAGCTTCTCTTTCATATACATTCCTTACTAACTTGAATGAAGGAAGCACATATTATTTTGCCCTTGCTGCAAAAGATGGTTCTGGAAACTATTCTGCTTGGGATCAAGATGCTTTTACAATATATTCTTCATTAAATAATATAAGTGACCCAGTTTTAACAACTCCAATTGGTGGAATTAATTTAGCAACTAAATCGCCAACACTTTATTGGTATGTAATAGGTGATTTAAATGCAGTTCAAAGCTATGAAGTAACTTACTCAACTTCAGATGTTTTTGCAAATGGAGCAACTACTGTGGTTGCTGGAATTACAAATCCATATTTGGCATTAAGTGGTTTAACTCCTGGCTCAACATACTATTGGAAAGTTAGAACGCTTTATACAAATTTGACTTATTCTAATTATTCAGTTACAGAAACTTTTAGAGTAGATCCTGGTTCAAATGCAATTCAACCAATTGTTGGAAGTCCAAATAACGTAGTTGTTAGCACAACATCACCTACAATTTCTTGGGTTTTACCAGTAAATCATTCAAGTGAATTAAAATCTGAAATTTTGTTATCTGATAATCCAGAAATGTTGAATGCAATAGAAATAAATAATATTGTATCTAACCGAGTTGATGTTTCTTCGTTAGAAAAAGGAAAATCATACTTCTGGAAAGTTAGAACCAAAACAAATGATAATGTTTATTCAGAATATTCTGGACAAGCGGTTTTCAAAGTTGATGATAAATTAACCGATATAAACGGATCAACCATAATTCCTGATAAATTTGAAGTATCACAAAATTATCCTAATCCGTTTAATCCAACAACAGTTATCAATTATTCTATTCCAGATAAACAATTTGTAACTGTTAAAATATATAATATGATAGGACAAGAAATTAAAACACTAATTAGTGAAGAAGTTAATGCTGGTGTCTATTCAATTACTTGGAATGGAACAAATGATTCTGGTGCAAAAGTTGCTACTGGATCTTACATTTACCGAGTATCAGCAGGTAGCAATGTTGTCACTAAAAAAATGTTATTGTTAAAATAGTGTTTGTTAAATTATTGATTCGGAGAGAAAATGTCTAAAATATATTATACACTCTTTTTATTATTTTTCTTTGGAGTGATTGGGTTGGCACTCGTTGCCTGTCAAACAGCTTATTTTTAATTGAATAAGACTTTGCAAAACCAACTTTGATGTTATAATCATCGAAGTTGGTTTTGTTATTTTAAATCAATTTAATTAGGCAAACTACATCGATAAACGATTTCAAAGAAAGATGTATGAAAAAAAAACACCATTATCGAATATTTATTTAAAAAATGAAGTTAAATAAAAAAAAATACTTGACATAGAGGTATTTTTCATATAATTTACCCTCGTACATCTTTTTATAATGATTAAAAAATTAACATTTCCAGCCAAAGAGATTATTTTTTAATATTTATGAGGTTCGATATGAAAAACAAATTTACTTTTTTTAAGGTAGTTTTGGTTCTTTTATTTTTTGCCACTCTTATTTCTGCACAAACAATAACGGTAACGTCTCCAAACGGTGGCGAATATTGGTTACCAAATTCAACCCACAGTATAACTTGGAATCAAGATGGTCTTCTAGCTAATTCTACAACCCAGATTTTAATTGAATATTCGCCCGATAATGGTGGAACCTGGAATCCAGTTAGCACGGTAGGTTATATAGATGGTGCTAGTGATTTATATTCGTGGACTCTTCCTAACATTTCATCCGAACTAGTTTTGGTTCGAGTTTCTGCAGTTGACGGTAATACTCTGCCTGTAATGGATGTAAGCAATGCACTTTTTACTATTCATCAACCAGTTTTAGGAATTCCAACATTAACTGTTCCTGCTGATTTGCAAACATTGGTATCTCTAACGCCAACATTTGAATGGACAGAAAATGTTGACCCGCTTTTTGACACTGATGAATCTTATGAGTTAATTATTTCAACAGATCAATGGTTTGCAAACGTTACTTATACTAATACAAATATAAGCTATGTTGCGGCAACCACTACTTTTGATTTATCAACAACTCTTGAAACATTGGATTTAAACACAAAATACTATTGGAAAATACGTTCTAAATTTACTTCTGTTCCTCCAACAGTTTATAGTCCTTGGTCATCAACTTTTACTTTCACAACTACTCCCGCTGTAGTTAAACCAACACAGACTTTCCCAATTACAGGAAATATTGTTTATTCAAATACTCCTACATTTTATTGGTACACAGGTGTTGTTTCAAATGACCAACTTTTTGAAGTTTGGTATGGTGATGCTTTAACAGTTACAGTACCAGATAATGCTTGGGCGTTTAACACCCCTATTGGTGGAACAGGTAATTTCGTGGCAGCTGCAAATGTAGGAATTAATACTTATTACACGCTTCCTGGAATATCTGCTTTAACATCTAATACTGATTATAAGTGGTGGGTAAGAGCTACTGACGGAGTTAATGTTTCTGATTGGTCAGATGTTGGAACATTTTCAACTTCTCCAACTAATGGTGGACCAGTTGAACCTGTTGGCACTTATCCAACGTTAAATGAACTTCAATACACAAATAATCCTTATGTTTATTGGTACATTATAACACAAGTTACAGGTTTAGAATTTGAAGTTGTATTTGGAACTGATAATAATGTACCAGATGCTACTCATTCAAATTTAACTGGAAATCAGGTATATGTTGATGCAGCCACAGTTGGAACAAATTATTTTTACCAACTATCTGGATTGACAAGCAGTACACAATATTATTGGTGGGTTAGATCTACAGATGGAGTAAGTTATTCTGATTGGTCTGATACATATACTTTTACAACAACTTCATCCACTGGAAGTCCTGTAAAACCAGTTCTAACTTATCCAGCAAATGGTGAAACAGTTTATTTTTCAGATGTTGATTTGAGTTGGTATTGCATTACAATTGCTACTGACTTAAAATATGATTTGTATTGGAGTTCTTCAAATGTTGCTCCTAATGGTGGAACAGTTCCAAATCAATCTGGAATCACAAATTTATATACTACTGTTAATGGTTTAACAGCAAATACTACATATTATTGGTGGGTAAGATCAACTGATAATGCTGGTGTTACTAAATCTGATTGGTCTGATATGGGCTCTTTTGTCGCTTCTGAAACTGCTGCACAAGTTAAGGTTCCAACTCAAATGTACCCAACTGGTGCTATTACTGTACCAGGAACCTCAGTTGATTTGTCTTGGGCATATTTTGGAAGTATGGTAGGAATTACATTTGAAGCACGATATTCTTTATATCCTGATATGATTTTGCCAACAACAATTGTACTTACTGATCCAACAGAAACTACACAAACTCTTGTCGGTTTATCACCTGGAACAACATATTATTGGCAAGTTAGAGCTACAAATGGAGTTTTAACGAGTGCATGGGCTGGTCCAGCTCAATTTGCAACATGGGCATCTTCAGCAGCACCTATAGTTGTTCCTATTGTTGGAAGTCCAGTTGCTAATGCAGTGATAGATAGTAATTCACCAGAATTATCATGGTTTTTACCAACACAATCCATTGGACTAAAATATGAATTGCAATATTCTATTTCAGGTCAGTTTGACGATGCAGTTGAGATAAACGATTTGACAACTAACTCAGTTAAAATTAATAATATTCAAGATAATCAAAAATATTATTGGAGAGTTCGCTCAAAAGATAATAATGGAAATACTTCAATTTATTCAGCAATAGCTTCGTTTATAGGAAAAGGAATTACTGATGTTACAGGTTCAACAATAATCCCAGAAAAATTTGAAGTATCGCAAAACTATCCTAATCCATTTAACCCAAGTACAATTATTAGTTACTCGCTTCCAAAGGCAGAATTTGTAACTATTAAGGTTTATAATATGTTAGGACAAGAAATTGCTACTTTGTTGAACCAAGATGTTAATGCTGGTATTTATAACATTACTTGGAATGGAGTTGATAACTCTGGTTCAAAAGTTGCAACTGGAACTTATATTTTTAGAGTTGTTGCTGGCGATAATGTTGTAAGTAAAAAAATGATTCTACTCAAATAAATTATGTTAAGTATAACGGTTAATCTATTAACATAAATTTAGGAGAGATTAGAGATGTCAAAGTTATTCTTTACAATGTTTTTTCTAGTATTGTTTGCTGTTATTGGACTTGCTTTAGTCGCTTGCCAAGTAGCTTACTTTTAGAAAATATATTAGTCATATAAAATTAAAGCTGACCACGTTAAATCGTGGTCAGCTTTTTTATTGTCTAAATAGATAATATTATAAAGTTGAAATTATTTTTATCTAACTAATAGCATTTTTTTAACATCTGAAAAATTGTCTGTAGTTTCAATTCTGTAAAAATAAATCCCACTTGTTAAACTAGATGCGTCAAATGTTAAATTATAACTTCCTGCTTGTTTATATTCGTTAACTAATGTGCTGATGATTTGTCCAATTGAATTGTAAACTATTATTTTTACATGATTTGCCGTTGGAATTGCATACGAAATTATCGTGCTTGGGTTAAATGGATTTGGATAGTTTTGAGACAATTCAAAATTTACTGGAATTGGAATATCATCATTTTTAATATTTACAGGTGAGTTATTTCTGTAATAATTAAAAGTTCCGCCATAATTTCCAACAATAAGGTCAAAATCGCCATCATTATCTAAATCGGCTAAAGCTGGAGTTGTATTTTGCGAAGTTGTAATACCATTAATAACAGAATTATCTAAAACAAAAGAATTATTTTCATTTTTATAATAATTCAATTCACTCCAAATATTACCTAAAAATAGGTCAATATCACCATCTTTATCAAAATCTATTGGTTCAGGAACGCAACTATTATCGCCATTTAAAGTGCCAAAAAAATCGGGAATTATGTGCCAAGATACCGAATCAGCATTTCCAGAATTTTCCAAATACTCTAAATCACCATCTTCGTTAGCAACTATTAAATCGAGGTCGTTATCAAAATCAAAATCGACTAATCTTGGAACTGACCAGCTACCAAAATTAAATTCGCTTAATAAATTGGTAACAACTGGATAAGATGTGCCAGATTTTTTGTGAACATAGAGATTTCCACTTAAATCGCCAACAATTAGCTCTGGAACTTGGTCGTTATCAATATCACCGACTGTAACTGCAGAATAAATTGAATGGTCAATACTTGTAAAAATAGATGATTTTTCCAACCAAGCTGGTGAAGTCTTAGTTCCTGTATTTTCGAAATATTTAATTTCGCCCATTTGACTTCCGCTAATCATGTCAAAATCGCCGTCATAATCAAAATCAAAAAGCACTGGTGAACTTGCACCACCAATATCGATTGTTCCACCAAAAAGAGTTAAATTTTCTGTCCAAATTGGTGCTGCGTTTGTTCCAGTATTTTTGAAAAACTTAATAGGTCCAGAAGCAGTTCCATAAAGCAAATCAATTTTGCCATCACCAGTTAAATCAACCAACGAAGGTGAATTCCAATAAGTATCAGTTCCAACATTTTGGAACAAAGAACTTTTATTCGTCCAAATAAAATTGGCAGAATCGCCACTATTTTGGTAATAATTAAAACCGTGACTATCTTTTCCAATAAGCAAATCGATTAAATTATCACCATTTAGGTCAAAGAAAAGGGGATAAGCAAAAAGACCAACATCAAACCACATTTGAGAGTTGCTTTCCAAAAATTCGGGTGTAGTAGCATTTCCAGTATTTGGAACATATTTAACTCTTCCATCTTCACTTAATCCAAACGCCAAATCAAAATCACCATCGCCATCCACATCAGCTAAAGTTGGAGCGGGATTTTCGCCAGCAACAACATTTGCAAATACATTTTCAATTTCAACATAATAAGCTTCTGTGTTTAAACCAGTATTTTGATAATAGTGAAGTCCAGTATATCCGCCAGATACAAAATCCAAATCGCCATCGGCATCCAAATCGACACACACTCCCATTTCGGCATCAATTGAGCGTACTTCTTGAAAAATGAAAGCATCTGCCTCAAATTTTGCATTATATTTTGTTCCAATATTGAGAAAATAAATTGGATTTTGCTCAATATTACCCAAAACCATTTCAAAATCACCATCAGCATCCAAATCGTAAAATCGTGGTTGTGAAAAAGAGAGCGATGGAACTCCACTTGGATTAAAAATTGAACTTTCGTCAACCCAAGTTTGTGCAAAATTACTTGTTGAAGCGATAATTAATAAGAAAATAAATAGAAGTTTAATAGAGTTTTGCATAGTTTGCCTTGATAATTTATATAATTAATTTACAAAATGTCATTTCAAAGGTTCATTAAAATCTGTGTCAAGATAAAGATTTTCAACTTTTTTTCTTGCCCAAGGAGTTTTGCGTAAAAACTTAAGACATGAATTGATTGAAGGATTGCTTTTGAAGCATCTAATTTCGATATATAAACCCAATTCTTCCCAACCATAATATTCCACTAATTTAATAAGTATTTGTAGTAATGTTTTTCCATGAAGTGGGTCTTTCGATATTTGTTCGTTCATACTTAACTCGTTTTTAATCAAACCAAATTTAAGAAAAATTAAAAATTTACCATAATTAAAACATATTCATTTAATATCAATTCAACATATATTTAAGTAATTTTGTGCTGGAGAAATTTTGTTACAAAACAATTTATAGGAAACAATTGATTTACGATTATCAGAAAAATAACGAGTATTTTGCACAAGTTCCTGGGATGATGGAAGAACTTTGCGAAACTGAACTAATTGAGCTTGGAGCAAAAAATACAAAAATTGCATATAGAGGCGTTACTTTTACGGCAGATTCTTCCGCTTTATACAAAATTAACTACACTTCGCGTTTAACTTCTCGCGTTTTGGCTCCACTTATTTCATTTCGTTGTAACGATACAAAAATTTTACGCGAAACAGCTCAAAAAGTTGAGTGGAATAAATTTTTTAGCATTGATAAATCCTTTGCAATTACGGCTTCGGTTTCAAATAGCAGAATTACAAACTCATTAGCAGCTTCGCAATATTTAAAAGATGGAATTGTTGACTATTTTAGAAGCATCAGTAACGGAAAACGCCCAAATGTGAGCATCGAAAATCCCGATATTCGGTTTAATTTGCACATTGAACAGAATGTTGCAACAATTAGTTTGGATACTTCTGGACAATCGCTTCATAAAAGAGGTTATCGACTTTCGTCCGGTGATGCACCAATGCAGGAAACTCTAGCCGCTGCGATAATTAAATTAAGTAATTGGAATGGCGAAAAACCTTTGTGGGATTGTATGTGCGGCTCTGGAACCATTTTAGCCGAAGCACTTATGCATTATTGCAGAATTCCAGCTCAGACTTTACGCAAAAATTTTGGATTTTTCTATTTGCCCGATTTTAACAAAAATTTATGGAATAAAGTAAAAAATGATTGCGATAAAGAAATTCGTCCTTTACCAAAAGGTATAATTTCTGGAAGCGATATGTCAGATATTGTGTTAAAAATGGCTCGCGAAAACCTTTCGCATCTTCCATATTCCGAGAATATTGAGCTTTCTTGCAAAAAATTTCAGCAAGTAGAAAAGTTTGAAAATGGAGTTTTAGTTACAAATCCGCCTTATGGAATTCGTCTTGGAACTAACGAAGGTGCGAAGCTACTTTTCAAAGAACTTGGCGATTTTCTAAAGCAAAAATGCAATGGAACAGCGGCTTTTATCTATTCTGGAGATCCGTCTTTGCGTAAATCAATTGGATTAAAAACCACAAAAAGAATTCCACTTGTAAACGGAAAACTCGAAGGAGTTCTTTTCCAAATTGATAGTTACGATGGAAGTAAAAAGAAATATTATAATGACTTTAAACCAGAAAACAGCGGAAATTGAAAAAATTATCTTTTTCAATTTCTAAATAGAAAAAAAAATCAAAAACCATTTTCTTGAAATTACATTTTTAGGAAATTGTTACACACTAAAAAAATTTGTATTTTTACAGCGGAGTTTTTGATAAATACATAATTGAATAATTTAATCTTTTTTTCCCTCCATATTTTTCAAAATTAACCCAAAAAACGCAAAATATAGTATTGCTATGCAATAGCAGAATTATGTTTAGTTTGTAAAAATGAAAAAAACATATAAAAATTTTTAAAATAAATTATAATGGAATAAATGTTAAGTACAAGCAATCTATCTTTAAGATATGGCAAAAGAACGTTATTTGAAGAAGTAAATCTAAAATTTACACCAGGAAATTGTTACGGAATTATAGGAGCAAATGGCTCTGGAAAATCAACGTTTATCAAAATCCTTTCGGGAGAAATTGAGCAAAGTGGTGGAAGTGTGATTATCACTCCAGGACAAAGACTTGCAACATTAAAGCAAAATCAGTTTGAATATGATGAATTTGAAGTTCTAAGAACTGTAATTATGGGGCACGAAAAACTTTATTCAATTATGGAAGAACGCGAAACTCTTTATGCTAAAGCAGATTTTACTGAAAAAGATGGAATGCGAACTGCCGAGTTGGAAGGCGAGTTTGCCGAATTATTTGGTTGGGAAGCCGAATCAGAAGCAGCAGAATTGCTAAGTGGATTAGGAATTGGCGATGAGCATCATTCAAAATTGATGAAAGATATGTCAGGAAATGACAAAGTAAAAGTGCTTTTAGCTCAAGCTTTGTTTGGAAATCCTGATATTCTACTTTTGGATGAACCTACAAACCATCTTGATATTATTTCTATCAATTGGCTTGAAGAATTTCTCTCAAAATTCAAAAATACCGTAATAGTAATTTCCCACGATAGGCATTTTATTAACCAAGTTTGTACGCATATTGCTGATATTGATTATGGCCACATCCAAATGTACACTGGAAATTACGATTTTTGGTTAGAAAGTAGTCAATTGGCAAGTAAACAAGCAAAAGATTCCAACAAAAAAATTGAAGCAAAAAGAGCAGAATTGCAAGAATTTATTGCACGTTTTAGTGCAAATGCCTCAAAATCAAAACAAGCCACTTCGCGTAAAAAACAACTTGAAAATTTAGTCTTGGAAGATATAAAACCTTCATCGCGAAAAATGCCATATATTGTTTTCAAACAAGAACGTGAAGCCGGTAATAATTTGCTCGATATTCAAAACATTACAAAAATTTACGAAGGCGAAAAAGTTCTAAATAATATAACTTTCAAAGTTGAAAAGGGCGATAAAATAGCGCTTGTTGGTCCAAATGATTTAGTTAAAACAACGTTGTTAAACGTTATTTCTGGTGAAGAAAAAGCGGATAGTGGAAATTACACTTGGGGAACTACTACAAAATTTGCTTATTTTCCAAAAGATAACGCAAATTTTTTTGATGTTGACTTAAATTTAGTGGATTGGTTGCGTCAATATTCAGTTGAAAAGGAAGAAGCTTACATTCGTGGTTTTCTTGGTAGAATGCTTTTCAGTGGTGAAGAATCTCTAAAAAAGGCAAATGTTCTTTCGGGCGGTGAGCGAGTTCGTTGTTTAGTAGCAAAAATGATGTTAGCTAATCCTAATGTTTTACTAATGGATGGACCAACTTATCATCTTGATATGGAAGCTATTTCTGCGTTGAATAATAGTTTAATTGATTTTCCAGGAACAATTATTTTTAGTTCGCACGATCATCAGTTTATTCAAACAATTGCTAATAGAATTATTGAGATTATTCCTTCTGGAATTATTGATAAGCGAATGACTTTTGACGAATATTTAGCTGATGAAAAAATTAAGAAAATTCATATGGATATTTATCATCAAGCAGCTATTAACATTTAATATTTTGTGAAAATTGGAGGAGTTTTTATATCAAAATTCCTCCAAAATTTACATTACTTCAAATTATTTGTGCCAAGTTTTTCTAAAATGCTTAAAACATAGTCAATTTCGTTAATTTTATTTTGTGGATTAAAGGAAAAACGAATTGTTCCATTTGCATCATTTACGCTTTTTCCAATTCCTAAAATTACATGCGAAGGTTTTATTGTTCCCGAAGTGCAAGCCGAACCTTGCGATGCTGCAATTCCGTTAATATCCAAAGCCATTAAAAATGTATCTATATTGTTGCGGAAATATTCGTCTCTAAAAGTTAAACTTAAAATATACGGACTGCTATTTTCTGTGCTATTTATTGCAATTTTATCACCAAAAATCTGTTTAATTCCTTTTTGAAAATATGAATTTAGCTCGGAAACGGTTTTATAATTACTTTCCATTTCGGTTTTTGCAATTTTAACAGCTTCGGCAAAAGCGACAATTGCCGCAACATTTTCGGTTCCTCCACGACGATTTCTTTCCTGACTTCCGCCAAAAAGCATTGGCGAAAAGGGAGTTCCGCTTTTTACAAACGCAATTCCAATTCCTTTTGGACCATAAATTTTGTGAGCCGAAGCAGAAAATGCGTCAATTTTTAACTCATTTACATCAATTTTTGTTTTTCCAAAGGCTTGAACACAATCGCTAAATAGAAATTGGTTTTCTCCAAGTTTTGAAGCAATTTGCTCAACTTTGTTTATAACTCCAATTTCATTATTTGTGTGCATTAACGAAATTAACGACGTATTTTCGTTAATAATATTTGGAAGTGAATTGATATCGAAATTGCCATTATTGTCAATTTCGATATATTTTGTAGTAAATTGCGATAATTCAAGATTTTTATGTGTATCGACTACTGCTTTATGTTCAATTGGCGAAGTAATTAGCTCATTTTTTCCAGTTTCACTAAAATTTGTTTTGGAAATTCCATTAATAATAAAATTTATTGCCTCAGTTCCGCCACTTGTAAAATAAATTTCGCTGGGAATTGCACCAATAAAATCGGCAATAATTTCGCGTGAGTTTTCAATTGCAACTCGCGCTTTTCTTCCAAATGAATGAATAGACGATGCGTTTCCAAAATTATCCTTTAAAAACGGAAGCATCGCTCCCAAAACGCGAGCATCTATTTGTGTTGTTGAAGCATTGTCTAAATATACTTGCATATTCTTAATTTACTTATAAAAAGATGTTATTTTGAAACATATTTCAACTATTTGCATTTAAATTAGCGTAATGTAACGTCGCCACTAAATATTTTTTTAGTTCCTTTTAAATCGCGAAGTAGCAAAAATCCATTTTCATCAATGTCTTCAAAAATGCCAAAAGTTTCTTCTTTTCCGTCATTTACTTTTACTTTTTCACCAATCATTTTGCATCTTGAACGCCAATTATCCAAAATGCTTTGAGGATTTCGGTTCACTTTTGCCAAATTATTTTCAAATTCGTTTAATATTTCGGCTAATAATCGTTCGCGACTAACTATTTTGCCAAATTCTTTTCTTATTGATGTTGGTGGAACGTTGTAATGACCTTCAAACATTGGTTGGTTTACGTTTACTCCAATTCCAACAACTACGCGTTCTATTTTATCACCTTTTGAAACGGATTCTACTAAAATTCCACATACTTTTCTAGTAACAACTAAAACATCATTTGGCCATTTAAGACGAACATCCAATTGGAAGAGATTTTCGATTGATTCGGCAACTGAAACCGCAGCGGCAAAATTTACTAAATTAATTGTTTTTGCGTTTATATTTTCAGTTAATAAAATTGAAAATGTGATTGAATGATCTTTGTATGAAACCCATTCTCTATTTAAGCGTCCTCTTCCTTTAAATTGATTATCTGCAAATAGCACAGTTCCATGCTGTGTTATTGAAGTATCTTTTAATAATTCTTCGTTTGTTGAGCCAATTTCGTCATAAAAAATAAAGTTAGTTCCAATAAAATTGGTCTTTAATTTTATATCCATTTCCTCAATTGTAAATGTCGATTTAGACATGATGTTACTCCAAAAATAAATTGTATATATGACAGTAATAGTGACATTATTGCAAAGCTTTGCTTTTATGACATGAAATATGACAAAGAAGAATTTTGTCAAATTTTATCAAAAAAACTTAAGTTATTGAAAAATAATGTGTTATCAAATTAAACAGTAATGGCACGTGCTTTGTATTATAAGTACCAAACAAATTTAATTTAGGAGAAATAAAATGACATTAGTTAGATTAAAACCAATGAGAGAATTTGATAACATACATAATTCATTTCAAAAATATTTTGACGATTTCACAATAATGAAATCTTCTTTTAATCAAAATGCTTTTTCGCCAAAAATTAATATTCACGAAAAAGATAATCAGCTAATAATAAATGCTGAAATTCCAGGCGTTAAAAAAGAAGATTTAAAATTAACATTGCAAGATAACATTTTAACCATTGAAGGTGAAAAGAAAAATTTGATTGAAGAGAGCGAAATTAAATATTTTTTAACAGAAAGAAGTTTTGGCTCATTCAAAAGAAGTTTTACGTTAAATGAAGATGTTGATTCAGAAAAAATAAATGCAAAATTTGAAAATGGTGTGCTTTCAATTACACTTGCAAAAGTTGAAGAAAAATTGCCAGTTGAAAAAGTTATTGAAGTAAAATAAATAATTGTGGCATAGCCACGTAATTAAAGGAGAAAGTAATGGGAAAAATTATTGGAATCGATTTAGGTACTACAAACTCTTGTGTATCTGTTATGGAAGGAAATGACCCTGTTGTTATTCCTAATTCAGAAGGTGGAAGAACAACTCCTTCTATTGTAGGATTTACAAAAAGTGGTGAAAGATTAGTTGGTCAACCAGCAAAAAGACAAGCAGTTACAAATCCAACAAATACTGTATTTTCAATTAAAAGATTTATGGGACGCCAAATTGGCGAAGTAAAAAACGAAATTAGCGAAGTGCCTTATTCTGTTGTTGAAGGCGATAATAAAACCGCTCGTGTTAAAGTTGGCGATAGACTTTATTCTCCACAAGAAATTTCTGCAATGATTTTACAAAAAATGAAAAAAACTGCTGAAGAATATCTTGGACAAGAAGTAACCGAAGCTGTTATTACTGTTCCTGCGTATTTTAACGACTCACAAAGACAAGCAACTAAAGATGCGGGTGAAATTGCAGGCTTAACCGTAAAACGTATTGTAAACGAGCCTACAGCCGCTGCGCTTGCATATGGTTTGGATAAAAAAGACAAAGAAGAAATAGTTGCAGTTTATGACCTTGGTGGTGGAACTTTTGATATTTCAATTCTTCAACTTGGCGAAGGCGTTTTTGAAGTGAAATCAACAAATGGTGATACTCATCTTGGCGGTGACGATTTTGACCAAAAGTTAATAGATTTTCTTGCTGATGAATTTAAAAAACAAGAAGGTATCGATTTAAGAAACGATCCAATGGCTCTGCAAAGACTTAAAGAAGCTGCTGAAAAAGCTAAAATTGAGTTATCATCATCAAATGGAACTGATGTTAATTTGCCATTTATTACTGCAACTGCAGATGGTCCTAAACACTTAAATATTAACATTTCACGAGCAAAATTTGAATCTCTTGTAGATGATTTAATTCAAAGAAGTGTTCAACCTTGTCTTTCTGCTATTAAAGATGCTGGTTTAACAGCTTCGCAAATTGATGAAGTAATTCTTGTTGGTGGTTCTTCTCGTATTCCAAAAGTACAAGAAAAAGTTAAAGAAATTTTTGGAAGAGAGCCTCACAAAGGTGTAAATCCCGATGAAGTTGTTGCAATTGGTGCAGCTATTCAAGGTGGAATTTTGGCTGGCGATGTAAAAGACGTTTTATTGCTTGATGTTACTCCATTATCACTCGGAATTGAAACTCTTGGTGGAGTTATGACAAGATTAATTGAATCAAACACAACAATTCCAACAAAGAAAAGCGAAACTTTTTCAACTGCTTCTGATAATCAACCTTCTGTTGATATTCACGTTTTGCAAGGTGAAAGACCAATGGCGGCTGATAACAGAACTCTTGGAAGATTCCAACTTTCTGATATTCCACCAGCACCTCGCGGAGTTCCTCAAATTGAAGTATCTTTTGATATTGATGCTAACGGAATTATGCATGTTGCTGCAAAAGATAAAGCTACTGGAAAAGAACAAAGCATTAAAATTACTTCTTCAAGTGGTTTAGATGATGCAGAAATTCAACGTATGAAAAATGCTGCAAAAGAGCATGCTGCCGAAGATAAAAAGAAAAAAGAGCAAGTTGAAGTTAAAAACAATGCTGATAGTTTAGTTTTCCAAACCAAAAAACAAATTACTGAATTAGGCGATAAATTGCCTGAAGATGTAAAAAATAGACTTGAATCTGAAATTGCTAAAGTTGAAGATGCTTTAAAAACTAACAATACCGAAACAATTAAAGCTGCAACTGATAGCTTAAACAAAGTTTGGAATGAAGTTTCGCAACAAATGTATTCTCAACAAGGCGCTGGTCAACCTGGTGCAGATGCTCACAATGCGGGACAAGAGCAACAAGCAAAACAAGAAACTAAAAAAGATGAAAAAGAAGTTGAAGACGCTTCATACGAAGTTGTTGACGACGAAGATGATAAAAAATAAAAATAGTAAATCTCAAACTACTCGGTTTTGTGCCGAGTAGTTTCTGGTTCTTAAAAAGTTTAGAATTTGGTAAATAGTTTAATGGCTTAATTGTTAAAAAAGGGTATATATTTTTATAACCGTTGAACAATTTATTTTGAAGAAAGTAAAATAATAAGAATATAACTTCAATTTATGTTAATAAATGAAAGGAGTATATAATGATAGATGAAAAAAATATTGTAAAGGTTGATGAAAGTAATATTTGGGACGAGGCTTTTACAAATGAAACTTGGGTTGCACCTAAAACAAGCATATTTGAAACTGAAAACAATTACTTTTTAACAGCAGATATGCCGGGAGTTAGCAGAGAAAAAATAAAAGTAGAATTGGAAAAAGGTAGTTTAATTATAATGGGACGAATTGATTATCAAGATATTTCAACTCGAAAGTACATATTACAAGAAAACGAATTTGGTAATTTTTACCGAAAATTTAATCTTTCTGATAGTATTGATGCCAACAAAATTGATGCAAAATTTGAAAATGGTCAATTAGTTGTTAACCTTCCAAAACACGAAAGAGTGAAACCGAAAAATATTGTTATAAACTAAATATATTTCCCATACAAATAAAAAAGCCCATCAGATTAATTTCTGGTGGGCTTTTTTGATTTTTTAAATTACTACATTTTTACATCTTTTCAATTTGAAAAGTTGGAGTAATATCAACTGGAAGAACTTTTAATTTTTCCACTAAAATTTTAATCGATTCTGATGAAACAGCGTATTTTTCTATTAATGCTTTAGCTTCAGAATAATCGCCTTTTGCTTGAATCATTAAAATTTTGTTAGCCAAAACTGTTAAAACAGCATAAGCTTTGCTAAAATTTATTTTAATCTTCTGTGTTTTAGAATCAAATTCATAAGCTCCATTTTCGAGCAAATAGTTGTAAATTATTGCATTTCCACCGCCGTGAGCTTCATTTATTCCAAAACGAATTGAGCGAAAAACGCCAGCTAAAAACGTAACCCACATTTCTTTTTCAAATTTAATGGGATAAACGCCTTTATTAATCATAAATTGATTGTTAAAAAGTCCTAAAATGTCAGCTTTACATTCTTCAATTGTTGAATAAGTTTCTTTCAATTCTTTTTTCACTTCGGTGTTTTTACCAGCTACTTTTATAAATCCAGGTCCTAAACCATGCGACATTTCGTGCATAAGTGTGTGATTAAAAAATGCGTCAAAAGTAACAAATTCCATTTGCGAATTATCAAGTACAATTTCGGAAATGGGTTTTAATAATTTTTCAAATTTGGCTTCGTGAACATTTTTGAGCATCACTTTTTTAGAACCTTTTGCTTTTCTAACTCGTTCATCATTTGGCAAATTGAATGCTAAAGTTTGAACTCCAGCTTTGGTATCGCCAGCGCTAAAAACCTCTTGAACTACAGAAATAGGGGATTCGCTGCCTCGCTCAAAGTTTTTGTGTTCTTGTGGAATTGGCAAATTTTGTTCCATTTCGGTTAAATAATTAGCGAAAATTTTTAATTTTTCGGTGCTTTCGGGGTCAACAATGGTTAAAAACATTTCAAAAGACGCTTTATAATTAAAAAGTTCATCTTCATAAACTTCGTATGGTCCAATTATAACTTCAATTGTTGGATCGTTCACATCCATCCAAGCCATGTCGCTTTCGTAATAATCGTTAGTTAAAAATGCTTTTGCGCGAGTTGTTAAATATTTTTTTAATGTTGGATTATCGGCAAATTCAGCGGCTTCATTCATCAATCTTGAAATTTCTAATAACTGAGCTTTGTAATATTCTGTGTAAGGAATTGCAATAAGTCTGCCATTTTCTCTTCTTATTACAGTAAATTCTGAAGTAAATTCGGCTTCTTTTTCTGGATTTTCTTTCAAAAATTTCTCAAACTCTTCTTTTGTCATATCTTCGGGATAAAAATTGGCTCCTTTCGGTTTAGCATTTTTCCCGATAAAAGGATTGTTGTGGTCTAATCTATCAAACGGGCCAAAGTTAATTTTGAAATATTCCAAAGCAATTTTATCATTTGCTTCTTTCGATTTTAGAAGAGTTTCTTCAATTTCGCTATTTTTAGAATAAACTTGGTCAAGAAATATTCTATCAATAATTTTCCCAGCCTCAAAAAGTTTAGAAACGACCATTTTTTGTCTTTCGTTAAGTAAATTTTCATCAAAAGTTAATTCCGTTTTGGAATATTGATTGATTTTCTTTTCCAATTCTGAACTCTCCTTTACATTTTTGTCATTTGTGCAACTTATAAAAAGTGATAAAATTAGTGGTATAATAATTAGTTTTTTCATAATATTTCCTTAAAATATTTAATTAAGTTTTAATGTGTAAAACTACTTTTCTTTTCTCAATTCTTCCATTAATTCTAATTGAATTTCTTGAATTTCTGCCATTCTTTCCCATTGTTGAACAAGTAAATGGTCAACTTTTTGGTGTAATTGTCTCAATTCAAGCTCGGATTTTAGATTTATTTTGTAATCTAATTCGGCTCTGTTTCTGTCACGCGATTCTTGTCTATTTTGGCTCATCATAATAATTGGTGCTTGAATTGCTGCAAGACACGATAAAACAAGGTTTAATAAAATAAATGGAAATGGGTCAAATGATTTTGCAACTAAAAAATATGAATTTACAGCAATCCAAAAGAGAATAATTAAGAAAAAAGTAATAATAAATTTCCAACTTCCACCAAAAGATGCAATTTTATCCGAAAGTTTTTCACCAAATGTGAGATTTGTATCAAAATCCTTTTCTATATTTGCCGAAATTGATTCATGTTCAGTCAATTTTTCCAAAACATCTTTTTCGAGATGAGATAATTCGCCTTTTTCATCAATCATCAATTTTTGCATGTATTCTTTGCGGAATTTATTTAAATCATCGCGACAAATGAATCCTTTAGAATTCCAATGTGGAAATGATTTTTTTATAACTGCCGCAACAACTGGTCTAACAATAGTTGCAGAAATAACTTCCGATTTTGTGCTATCACAACCACAAATTTGACATGTGTTTTTCATTATTGCACCTTATTTCATAAAATTATGTAAATAAATTACAAATCGTTTAATATTTGTTTCTATAACAAAAATAACACTAATTACGTTCAAATTAAACTTGTAAAATAAGGGAATTGCATTTGACGAAAAGTACTAAAGAAGCTAAACTCTTTTTATTAAAAAAGTGTCTCGTTGAGAAATAGATTGACTTATATATTCCTTTTAAGTCAACCTATTTCAGAAAGCAATATATCAAAAATCTATTTTGGAGTGCGAGCAATGTTTATTAGTGCAGCTAATAAAAACACAATATTTGCGAACCAACCAGTTAAAATTGGCGACATAACTCCATTTTTTCCAAAAGCTTGACTAATGCTCATAAATACTAAATATGTAAAAGTAATTAAAAGATTTATTCCAAATTGAAGTGCCAAGCCACCTTTTCGTTTATTAGTGGAAAGAGGCAATCCAAAAAGAACGGTTATAATTGAAGCAAAAGCAAAGGCAATACGAGAATGGAATTCGATATTAACACGTGTTGGGTCGTTACCAGCAGCAAGCTCTTCGGTTGCAACTTGGTGAAGTTCCGTAAGAGTCATTTCTTCGTTTTTAATCTGTTTTTTAATTATATCTTTAGGCACAAAATGCAAATTATCAATTTCCAATTTATCAAATTTTTGTAAACGCTCGGTTGAACTTGTAAAATTACGCTTAACGCCATCAATTAAAGTCCATTTTGTCGATAAAGAATCATATTTCATCCTTTTAGCGTCAATTCGCTTAACCATATGAGTTATATTTTTAGGATTAAAATCCTGAATGCTAATAATATTGGCTTCTTCGGTGCTAACATTATAAGCAGAAATTGATACAATTCGCGTTCGGGTATCTTGGAAAAATATATTATTTCCACTTGTAAAAGTACCCCAATTCATATAATTTCTTTCAATATTAACTTTAATCTTATTAGCTGCTGGAGAAATATAACCTCCAAAATAGATTGAAAATATAGAAATCAAAATAGTTGTGGCAATAAATGGAAGCATATAACGATAAAGACTCATTCCGCTGGCTTTAAGAGCAGTAACTTCATTTAAGTCAGAAAGTTTTCCCGTAACAAAAAGAGCGGCAAGCAAAACTGAAATTGGAGTCATATAACGAATCATTTGCGGAAGAAAAACTAAATAATATTTTAAAATAATAATAAAAGGGACTTCAAAATCTATGAATTCATCAATATGCTCCATAATATCAATAACAATAAAAATTGCTAAAAATGTTATTAAAGCAAAAATAAAAGTTATTAAAAACTGTTTAATTAGGTATTTATCAACAATTTTCATTGCATATCCTTAAGAAGCAATAATTTTTTTGGAATAAACTTTTTAAGAAAATCGAAATCTATTGTTACTCGTTCTTTTGCACTTTTGATAGTAAAATAAATTCCTAAAGCCAAAAGAATTACATTTGCACTCCAAGTTCCCCAAAAAGGAGATAACAAACCTCTATCTGAAAGTTTTTCGCCACCAATTAAAAACGCCCAATACATTAAAAAGAATGCTAAACTAATTCCCGCAGCAACTCCAAAACCACCTTTTCGAGTCATTGTTCCAAGTGGAGCACCGATAAAAATAAATAGAATACACGCTACTGGAATTGAATATTTTTTGTGAATTTCAACCCAATAATTGTTAATTCGCTCCGAATTATAAGTTAATCTTCTGTTGCTTGAGTTTAAAGTACCTTTTGCAGCTTTAATTTTATCTCCAACTCGCAAATAAATAAACTTTTTGGATTTTGCCGAACTTGGAACATTTGGCGAATTGATATTAGCTAAAAAATGCGTTTCCAACTTTTCGTCAACTTCTTTGGTGAATTGTGTTCTAATAACATTCAAACTATCAACCAATTCCATCATTGCATTGGCGCTAAGCTCTCTATCCATTCTTTGCATTGATTTATTTGAAGACTGACTGAAATTAAACTGGCTTGCGTCCATTACAATTTTATGTCGCTTAAAAATAATTTTGCGATAAGTTTCAAAATCATAATTATTTGAAGTGTGAATTTCGCCATCGTATAAATCAAGCACTAAATTTAATTGGTTTTTGGTGAATTGCAACTTTCCGCGTTTTGCAGTTACAACCGAAATATTTCTTGGGTCTGATTTATCATAAATTGTAAGATTTTTTAGCTCGTTAGTTTGGCGGTTAATTTTTCTTGCAAGAATTGATTTGTCGGGAATTTCTTGCGAAAAAACTCCAGGAACTAAAGAAAGAGTTGGCTTTTTTCGTGTAATATCTTGTGCCAAAACTCTTGCAGCGTGGTTTGCATCGGGATAAACATTGTTGCTAAACAGTATTAATAAAATTGTTATAATAACACTTCCAATAACTGGAGGAATAAGCATTTTGTATAAACTCATTCCAGAAGCCTTTAAAACAGCAATTTCGTTGTTTTGTGCCATTGAGCCAAATGCCATTAAAGTGGAAATTAAAACAGACATTGGAACAACTAAAATTAACATCCATGCAAGATTATAAGCAACCAATTTTATAATTATGATATTGCTTAAACCTTTTCCAACAAGTTGGTCGGCAAATTTCATGAAAAATTGTAGCAAAAAGACCGACATTAGTGTGAAAACCGAAAATAGAAACGGTGCAATGTGTGCTTTTAATATGTATTTGTAAATTAGCATTAATAGTTTATAATTCATTTTTTGAAAAATTGAAAACAAAAATAGTAAAATATAAAGCCATTTTTTAGTGTAAATTAAATTAAGAGCATAGGAACGCAGATTTTTATGATTTGACTGATTTACAATTTAAATTTCAAGAGCAGATTAAGATTAGGATTATGATTAAGAAAACAGAAAATAGCACGCGGATTGTACGGATTTAACGGATTTGCACAGATTGAAAAGAGAAAGAAAAAATACTCCACAATTCCATTATTCCATCCTTCCAGCATTCCACCTTTCCAAAATATCCACTTTAACTCAAGTTTTCTTATAAAAATAAAAATGTAATTATTTATATTTACAAAATAAAAATTATGAAATAAGCACGAGGAAAAAGTGAGTGAAATTAAATTATTAGTAGAAATGCGAGAGAAAGCAAAACTTAAAAAGAAAAAAGTTGTTTTACCAGAATCGCATGATGAAAGGGTGTTAAAAGCTGCAGAAATTTTAGTAAAAGAAAATATTGCAGAAGTAATTACAATTGGGAATGAAGCAAAAATTAAATCCGATGCCGAAAAACTTGGAGTAAATTTAGCTGGAGTTGAAATTATAAATCCAGAAACAAGCGAATTGACCGAAGAATTTGCCCAAATATTTTTTGAGTCGCGCAAGCACAAAGGTGTAACTCTTGATGAAGCAAGAGAAGTGATGAAAAAAGATTTGTTTTTTGGAGCAATGCTTGTTCGCGAAGCAAAAGCGGATGGTTCAGTTGCTGGTTCAACAGCTTCAACTGGCGATGTTTTGAAAGCAGCTTTTCAATGTGTTGGAATGCCAAAAGGAATTTCGGTTGTTTCTAGTTTGTTTTTAATGATTTTCCCAGATAAAGTTTATAGTTATGCTGATTGTGCCGTTGTTCCAAATCCAGATGCAGCACAACTTGCCGATATTGCAATTTCAACTGCGGATAATCATAAAAAATTAACTGGCGAAGAAGCTAATGTTGCAATGCTTTCTTTTTCAACAATGGGAAGTGCAAAACACGAAGATGTAGAAAAGGTGATTGCCGCAACAAAAATAGCTAACGAAAAACGTCCAGATTTGAATATTGAAGGCGAATTACAATTTGACGCAGCAACAATTGAATCAATTGGGAAGAAAAAAGCTCCAAATAGCAAAGTTGCTGGAAAAGCGAATGTTTTAGTTTTTCCTACTTTGGATGCTGGAAATATTGGTTACAAAATAGCTCAAAGACTTGGTGGAGCCGAAGCAGTTGGTCCTGTTGTTCAAGGATTGAAAAAGCCATTGTTTGATTTAAGCAGAGGTTGTAGCGTGGATGATATTGTAAATACTTCAGTTCTTGCTTGTTTAATGGCTGACTAATTATTTTAAGAGATTTCAGAAATTATAACTGCCTTCAATGTTTTTCCAAAAAAATGTGAAAAATGTTGGAGGCTTTTTTATTCAAAATTTAACTTTGAAACGCGAATAATTGAATAAATTAGAATAATAGTTCCAATCCATTGAAGCCAATCGAGCATATTATCGTGAAGGAAATATTCCAAAAGAATTGCAGTTAGTGGAAATGAAAGCTCTGCAATTGTTGCAACCGAAGCGCTGATTCGCTTAAGGCCATAATAATAAAGAAAAATAGCAAATCCACCCGAAGTAAAAGCAATAATTCCAAAAATGAGCCATTGAATTTCGGTAACATTTTTAACATCGGAAAATTTGCCAACAAATAAAACTACGACAAACATAATTATAGAAGTTGTAACAAATCGCAAATAAGTTCCAAGTTCGTAAGTAACATTTTTAAGTGCTCGTTTGCTCAAAACCGTTGAAAATCCGAAACTAAAAGCTGCAAGAAGCGCAAACAAAGCAGCACCAATTGTGTGATTTCCACTATCCAAATTTGGAATGTTTAGACCAAAAGTCATTAAAACAGCACCAAAAATTGAAAAAGTTGACCATTTAAAAAATTCCTTTGGCAGTTTTTCCTTCAACAATAAAGATGCAAGTATTAGCGCAAAAACTGGTTGCAATTTTTGAATAAGTACAACCACAGAAAGATTAACAAAATCGACATAAAAAAGAGCTTTTGTAATAGCCATTGTTCCTAATGCACCGCCAAAAAACGCTACGCCAAAAAATGCCAAAACATCCTTAATTCGCAAATTTTTTAAGTCATAATATTTTTTGAAAAGCACTGGAGTTAATATAAAAGCTACAATTATACTTTCGAGAAAAACAACTAAAGGAACTGGAAGTGTATATAAATGTGGGCGAAGTAAAATTGAATCAACGCCCCAAAGGGATGCAGCAATAATTACAAATAACGGTGCGAGTTTATTCATCAAGTTTGTGTCGCTTTCTCAATTAATTATCAAAAATGAATGCAAATATACAAAATTCATTTAAGTAATAAATTTTAATGGAAGAATTATTAAAAACGGGCTAAAAAGTAACTATTTATTTTCCGCTCGATTATTTTATTGTTTTAATATCGGTTAAAAAGGGAAGTTTTTCGCGTAAAGTTGCCACTTGACTTGTGTCAATTTCAACAATTGAAATACTTTCGGTTAAATTTAAGTCTAAAACTTCGCCCATTGGATTTATTACAACGCTATTTCCTGGATAATTGAGAAATGGGTCATTTCCAACACGGTTTACACCAATTACAAAACATTGATTTTCGATTGCTCTTGCTTGTAAAAGCAAATTCCAGTGATTAATTCGCGTTACGGGCCAATTTGCAATATTGATAAGCACTTCGACTTTATTTTTTCCATAATGTCGATATTGCTCAGGAAAGCGTAAATCGTAACAAATTGAGAGTCCAAAACTGATTTTGTTAATTTTTGTAACAACAGTTTCAGTCCCAGCAGTGTAATGTTTATCCTCATTTGCCAAACTAAAAGGATGAATTTTGCGGTATCTAATTCTAATTAAACCATTTTCATCAAAATGGATAAGGGAATTAAAAATATCATTTTCATCGCGTTCAATAATGCCAGCAAAAATGTGTTTTTTTAGTTTACGAGCTAATTTCATAAAATAATTGAATGAAATTCCATCCATTTCTTCGGCAAAAATTTTGGAATTCATTGTAAATCCAGTCAATGACATTTCTGGAAATATTAACAAATCGACATCTTTTAACTCTGTTGAGTCAATCAATTTTTCTATAATTGTAATAGTTTCATTTGGATTTTCCCAAATGGGCGAATATTGAACCAAACCAACTTTCATAATTTTGCCATGTATTATTTTTGATAATTCCTTAACGAAAATAGCAATGAATATTTACGATTTCAAATATTAGCATAAATTTTGAATATTTATTAAAAAAATGAATTATTTGAGATATGAATGTTTAATTATTCCTTTTTAATTTTTAACTTACGTTATTAAAACAATACTAATAAGTGAGAAAAATATGCTCAATTACGTTTGGCTCGGACTTTTAATTCTTGGAATTGGAACTGCATTAACTACCGATGTTTTGGAACAAACAAATAACAAATATCGAAATGGTGATCCGCTTCCAATTGAAATTATTTTTGATGATTCAACTTCAATTCAAACAGAAGGTGCATATTCTGCTAAATTAAAAGTCAAATCTAATGATTTTAACGAATTTTATGGGGTTTTCCAAAATAACGATGTTATTCAAGACGGCAAAATTTCTGTAAATAAAAGCAAAAATACAATTGCAGTATTTTTTAATGTTGCCGAAACTTCACCTGAAATTTGGAAATATATGGCTAAAATTTCTGGCAAAGATGATGATTTAATGGGAAGTTTTAAACTTAGCGAAGTGAAAAATAGCAAAGAAATTTCTGGTTCTTTAATACTTGAGGATGTTGCGTTTGTTAAAATGAAGGAAGTTACAAATTCTGCTTTAGATTACGCAAGCACGGCAGTTAACATTGCTCTTGGATTAATTGGAATTATGGCTTTGTGGCTTGGAGTTATGAAAGTTGCCGAAGAAGCAGGTTTGATAAAAATAATTGCAAATTCTGTAAAGCCAATAACGCGATTTTTATTCCCAGATGTCCCTTCCGATCACCCTGCTTTAGGCTCAATTATTATGAATATGGCTGCAAATATGCTAGGTTTAGGAAATGCAGCAACACCATTTGGATTAAAAGCAATGGAAGAGCTTCAAACATTAAATAAAGATAAAAACACTGCAAGCAATGCAATGGTTACTTTTTTAGCGATAAATACTGCTGGATTAACACTAATTCCAGTTACTGCAATTGCAATTCGTGCTGCCGCTGGAAGTAGCAATCCAGCAATTATTATTGGAACTTCAATATTTGGTGCTTCTTGTGCCACAATAGTGGGTGTTACATCAGCAAAAATTTTAGAAAAATTTCCAATACAAAAAGGAGAGTTTGGAAATTGGTTAAAATCTTATAGAAAAGGATTTATGATTTTTATATCATTAATCGTTTTAATTACCCTATTTTCTGTAACTGGACTTTTAGCAACGATATTTGCAAAATTATCTTTTTTAAATCCAGATTTATTTAAATCTGTTATAAATGTAGTTTCAATACTTGCAATTCCTGGACTTATATTTTTATTTATTGGATATGGAGCAATTAGAAAAGTAAAAGTTTATGAAGTATTTATTGTTGGAGCTAAGGAAGGCTTTGATGTTGCAGTCAGAATTATTCCATATTTAGTTGCAATGCTTGTCGCAATAGGCATTTTTAGAGCTGGTGGTGGAATGCAAATTTTAATTGCTGCTTTAGAACCAATTACAAGTTTATTTGGAATGCCTGCCGAAGCTCTTCCTATGGCAATAATGCGTCCACTTTCGGGCAGTGGTTCTCTCGGAGTTATGGCTGAAATTATTGCAACGCATGGTGCTGATTCACTTATAGGAATTCTTGTTTCTACATTTTTCGGAAGTTCTGAAACTACTTTTTATGTGCTTGCAGTATATTTTGGCTCAGTAAATATTAGAAATACTCGACATGCTCTTGCTGCTGGATTATTAGCAGATATTGCTGGTGTTATTGGTGCAGTGTTTATTGTAAAATTACTTTTTGGATAAACTTTAAAGCAAGACAATCTATCCGATATTCATTATATTACACTACCAAAAAAATGGTAGTGTAATATTTATAGTTAAATAATGTAAATTTTACCGATTTGTTTTCTCCGAGTTCGTTTTTACCTCAAAATCAGACTATTTTATTTGGAATGAAAAATGTGAGATAAAACACAAAAAATTAAATATTGCAAATATATATTTCGATGATAGTTTTATAAAAATAGATAGGAGGTATGAATTGAGTACTAAAAATAAGATTTTATCAAATGAGCCAAAAACAGCATTTGGAAAATATATGGCTTATAATTTTATTCCAAAACACGCAAATAAAGTTAATGGAATGGTTTATTTGGGGGCATCACTTTTAATAATTGTTGTTGGATTAAGAGGATTGGGTTCGCTTGCTTCAAGTTTAACCGTAATTCCAAAATTTTTAATTGGTGCCGATGGAAAAATTGATCCAGTTTGGGTTTTAACCGCATTATTAGTCGAATTTACAATGCTATTTATGTTAGGTTTTGTAACATTTTTTACTCCTGCTGATTCAGTTTCACAAGCACACAGCGAAAATAAAGAATTGGATGCTTCAAAACTTAAAGATAATTTACGCGATTTAAGAGATTTTGCTGACGAAGAAATTAAAATAGTTGAAAATTATTTAGAAAAATTTGATAATCTTTCCAAAAAAGTTGCCTCAATTCAAGCCACAAACTTAAATGCAATTAAAAAGATGAAAGAAACAATTGATAACTAATATTTAAGGAAATTACAGATGAAGAAAAACATGGTATATTTCGTTATGTATTTAGTATTAATTGTAGAATTACTAATTGTCATAACAGAAAGGGATGAATTAGAAGAAAAAGAGGTTTTAATAAGAGATAAAATGTTAAATACATTGGTTGAATCATATAAACAGCCACTAATTCTTTCAATTCCACAAAGAACTTCTGATTATGATTTGGCATCAAAAGACCCAATAAAAATTGTATTAACAGCCGCTGGTTTGGTTTCGGATGCAGAAAAAGAATATTTGAAATTTTATGTAAATGTAGATAAAAGTTCAAAATCAATTCCCGCTGGTTGGCCCCAAAATGGAATTACATTAAACGATTCTACTTCTCAATATAAAATGAATAGGGAAAATGGAAATGCCGTATTTGTTGCTGACTTTAACAAAGATGGTGATTATAAATTTGTTGCTTATTGCACAGTTGTTAGGCAGTTTCCAGAATATCTTCCCGAATATCTTTTAGATGCTCTTGCAGAAAGAGTCGGTGAGTTTAAAACAGCAACGAGTGGAAATGAAAAATTTGAAATAAAAGTTAAAGCACTTGGCGGTGTTACTAAGAAAAGTGCAGAAATTTCGTTTTAGCATTTGAATTAAAAGAACTAAACAATCATAATTAAGACAAAAAAATGAAACATATACTAATATTTATATTACTTTCTGCAGCACTTTTTGCACAAACTGAACCCAAAATTAGTGATACACTTAATGTAATTACTTTAGAAAAATTTAGCGTGCCAAATGATAGACAAATTGTTCTAACAAATATCAAAAAAAGTACAATTGAAGCAGAGTTGTTGGATAAAAATTTTAATAAAATTAGAAATATTGAAGATATTAGACAAAATCCAACTCAAAATGAAATTGAAAGTAAAGCAAAAGGTGGAAGAGGAGTAATGGTTCAATATGTAGTTTTTGAAACTATTGATGAACCTGGTGAATATTTTGTTAAAATAAACATCTCTTATCGCGATGAAAAAAGCAATGGAAATGCATCTGCTTATTACAAAGTGAACGTAACTTATCCAACCGTTAACAACGAAATTAGTTTAAGAGAGAATTATTTTTATTCCGAAAGAGAAACAATGAGCTTTGCAACTGCTGAATTTTCTGATTTAAATGGATATTCCTATAAAATTATTGATAGCGAAAACAATGTTTTATTCGAAGGCGTTGGACCAATTGTCCATTTAGAAGAAGTGATGAATAATATAAATAATATTGGCAAAACTATTACCGTTATTGGAAATTATCACAAAAAGCCTTTTATGTATAAATATAATGGGTTTGATTACCAAAAATCGGAATGGTCGTTTAAACTAAATAAGCCAAATATTGAAGAATTTGGCGATTGGAAAAAAGCAAATCCAACCGATAAAATTTTTGTTAGTGCGTGGAATAAAAATGCAATGCGGTTTTTGTACACATATACTGGAAGTACTCCAAACGGATTTGTTGTGGTTTATCCCGAAATTAAAAACTTTAAGTTTGTCGGTGAGCCAGAAAATATGTTTTTACAACCAAAATATTCGCGTGCTGGAAACTTTCTTTATGTTACTTTTCAACTAAATGAAGCTTTTGTAACCGAAATGCCTGATTGTTCTGAACAAAACGTAAAAATTAATATAGAATTTATTACTCAATTTGGAGAAAAAGTAGAACGAGAATATGTTGGAACAATTTTAAAATAATGCATAAAACGATTAAAAATATGAACATGACAAACAAAGCAAAAAAATCAATTTTGATATTACTATTTGTACTACTACTGCCAATAGTTGGAAATAGTCAGCAAATAGAAGATGAGATTAAAAAAATATCATTAAAACTGGAAATGGATAAAACCTATCTAAATCTCAAATATTTGAATTTACAATTAGATTCGACACTTGCGAACAAATTGAAAGATATTCCAAGAACAAACAGTAAAAATAATTATAGCTTTTCAAGCAACAACACAACTTATAGAATTGTGTTTCTAAATAAAGGCATCGATTTAGATTCAATTTACATAATGTATATTGATGAAATTAAACTAAATACACTAACTGGCGAAAGCTTTTTTGTTGACGAAACAGTTAAAGATGATACTACACAAGTGCTTTCATTCCGCGATTTATTTAGCTTAAAATTGCAAAATTCAGAACAGTACAAATTGCTTTTGGAACAAGTTATAAAATTTGTTGATGAAAATGAAGGCGAAATACTTCCTTCACTTTTAGCAATTCAGCCCGATAAAAGAGAAAAATCCTATATGGGAATGACTTCAAAAGATAACACGGATTATTTCAATTTTCAGAAGATAAATAGTCCACATTACATTCCCTCTGAAGAAAAAGTGGTTAAAAGCATAAGAAGTAGTGAAACAGTTGGCAAAGATTTTAGAATTGATGCTTCATTTACGCGATTAACTTTTTCTCTTAAATCGCTTGATTATTCAATTGGTTCAACTGGATTTGAATTAAGCACTGCCGAGCCAATTTTGAATTTGCTTCCGTTGGAATCCTCAAATATCTTTCTCGGATTTAGGTCGATTTTTAGAATTAGTTCCGAAAAGAGAATTGCAAACGCTTCATTTATTGATGCTAAACTTTTAGCACGAATTAACACAAATAATGCCGATTTGTATTCAAAGCAGCCTTTTGCAATGGTTGAAGATGCAAAATTAAATCTAAATTCTGGATTTGGTGGCGAGCTTAATCTTACAAGAACTTTTGGATTGCCATTTTTTACAATAAAAGGATTTTCGTCATCTACTGCGTTTGAAAATCCAACTTATTTGTTAAAATCTACCGATTCAACAAACCAAGCATTCTTTTCCAACAGTCAATTTGAAGCAACATTTTCATTCTTTTGGAATGGAAATATTGAAATGACAAGTCGATTTAAATTCAATTTTGGAATTGGATATTTCGACATTTGGCGTGCAGAATATAATGCCAACAACCAAATTATTTATTCTGATATTGAAGGCGAAAGTCATTTTGTTCCAGTTTTTGAAATTCAATATAATTTTGTTCCTTCTGGAATTGAACTTTTGGGTGCAAATATGCGTGTTTTCGATTCTCGTTTAACAGTTGGTGGCTGGATTAAAATATTTGAGTTTGAACCAGAAAATGTTATACGATTTGAAGCATTTGCAATTACAGAACCGCTTACACGTTCGCTCAGAACTTGGGAAAGTGCTGGTGGATTATTTTTCCAATTTAGATATAGATACGGGTTATAATTAAAATGAAAGTTGAAAAGATTATTATAATTTTATTACTTGTTTCAAATTTTGTTTTTGCACAAAATGTTGATTCAGCCAAAATTACTTCGGAATTGCAAAAAATTTATTACAATTTAGAGTACAATACAAGTAGTTTTGACGACGTTAAAAAACAATGGATTATTAACGATCCAGAAATGATTCGTGATTTTTCCAATAAATTTATTGCTTTTAATCATGTTCGAATTAACGGTAAAAACGCTAATAAGGAATTTATTGACGAACTTAATAACAGAATTGCAAATGGAAATGTTGCTGTTGAGTTACGAAAACGATTTTATGACAACGAAATTGAGTATTTTGCATTTATTAACAATAATAGAAGCAAACTCGAAAATGCCGACGTTTTATTTGACCCAATTCTTGATGGATTTTATCTTAAATCAATAATTGGCAACCAACTTTATGGTGATTTGCAAGAGCAATCCTATTTTTATACCGATTTAACCAAACAAGAGTTTTCCATTAAACATGGTTACAATTTTGATGTTTATTTAAATGCTCTAAATTCAAACATTATGTTTTGGAATACGACTTCAAATAACCCAAATAAATATCTTCTTTCGTTTTTTGGCGATTGGGGAAATGACAATATTCACTTTCCTGGTTGGTCGTTGCAACAATATTTTATTGGAAGTCAATTAACTTATTACTCAAAATTGCCACCAGATCCTAGAAATTATAACTATTCAATTAAATTTGGAACTGGAATTCAAACAAGCGTTCCTTATCAAACTACAGTTCCAGAAATTCCTTTATTGCAATCTGGAATGAACTTTTATACTAAACTTTCGGCTTCGGTTTTTAGCAAAAACTTTTTTGTTGAACTTGAAGGAATGGTTACTTTAACTGATTACAAAGTTTCTGATTATAAATTTACTGAACCAACAAAATATAACTCAATCAGAAATTTTTATAGTTTTGATTTGCGAGCAATTAAATTGGCTAATTTATCCGATTTTGGTGAGTTGGAACTAAAAGGTGGAATTTCAACGCATGATTTTAACGAATATGAATATAATCCAGCAAATGGTGGAATTGTTGATTTAATTCCTCAAAAAGATTTTACAAAGCGGTTTAATCATTTTATCAATACTTCAATTGGAGTTATGAAAAATGGTGGAATTGTTCAGCACAAAGTTGATGTGTTTTTTGGCTATAATCCAGAAAAATATGGCTATTATGGAATTAATATTAACATGATGCTTAGTAACACTTTCGGATTTGATATAAGAATGAGTAATTCTTTTGGATTAACAAACGTAAATTATCCTTGGCGAATGGAATCTTATCTTGTATTTTCACCAATTTTTAGAATTAACTATTAAAATTTTTATTAAAGAATTTTTAATCAATTTCTTTGCTGATTTATAAAAAACAAAAACCCACGTTCAAAAGCGTGGGTTTTTGCATTAATTATGTATAATTCAATTTTTAGACTTCAAGAATTTGATGCTCTATTTTATTCGTTTTTATCTCACTCATAATCCATCTGATTATGTCAATTCCGTATTTATTTGCAAAATAAATAAAATTTAACTCTCTTTCCTGTAACGCATTATCAGGAAAAACTACATTTCTTACTTTTTGAAGTTGATTTATAACGGTTTGATGTTTTCTTTCTTCAGCACTTTTTGATTTTTCTTTAAGTGTTTCTAATGTTTGTTCAATTCGCAAAATTGATTTTTCAATTGGTTGCAAAAGTGAATCATCAACAGTTAATAAATGCTTTTTTAATAAATTTAAGCTGTTTTTTATCTCATTTTCAGAATTGGTAAAAATCTCGTCAAAATTAAATTCGGAAATTTGTTTAATTACTTTTTCAATTAAACTACTTTCTTCATAAGTAAAATCGGATAACGACAAATTAAATTTATTGATAATTGCCAATTGTCGAGTTTCAATAATTGTAGCCGAAGCACGCGGGAATAAAATTGGTGAAACAACATTAAAAAAACGATAGTTTGGAATAACTTGAGCAAAATAACTTATTTCGCTTGGTCCGCCAACATAAACAGCCGTTGGTAAAAGAAAATCCTGACAAATTGGGCGTAACATCACGTTTGGACTAAACGCAGATGGGTCAAAATATAGCAAATTCATCAATTCTTCTTTATTCAATCTTTTGCGTTTGCCTTTAAATCTAAAACCATCCTCAACTGGCTCAATTAAATGGCGACCAGTTTCGTCAGTAAAAAATAAATTGATTGGTTTCACTTTTATTTGTGCGTGATAAATCTCTTCCAACTCGGCACTTTTTAAAATATTTGTGGTTGTATGTATATTAAAATTGTTTATCTCTTTTTCAAATATTGGAATTAGAAGATTTTTAACCGAACTATCTTGTGGGTCAAATATAATTAAACCATGTTCGTCAAAAAGATGGAACATCAATTTTTTGAAAGCTTCTTTAAATGTAACACCTTCTTTATAGCAATCTTTTAATAACAACAAAATTTCATTTTTGAACTCATTATCACGCATCGAAGCTTCTAAATCAGCAAAAGTATTGTTTATATTTGAGTTAAAAACAACATTTCCTACAGCACCTCTATTTATTTCTTCTTCAATTCCATCAGAATAATTTAATGTATATAGATAATTGTCTTTATCTAAAATATTAGCCGAAGCAACTTCATCAAAATCGTGATCGTCGGCTTCCATCCAAAAAATTGGGACAAAGTTAAAATCGTTATATTTTTCGTTAAACAAATTTGCAAGTTTTATGGTCGAAATTGTTTTGAATATTGTGTACATAGGTCCGCCAAAAAGGGAAACTTGCTGACCAGTTACAATAGCAAATGTGTTTTGCGAAGCAAGTGAAATAATGTTTGATTCAGTCTGCTTTGATAAATTGAGATTAGAATACTGCTTTCTAATAATTTTGGAAATCTCTTTTTGATGCGGACGGTCGTATTTTTCCAATTCAGTAAATGTTTTGAAAAAATCTTCACTTTCTCTAAAATTTTTTGGGTAAAACTTTTCTACATTTTCGTATTCATTTATATAATCCAAAAACAGATTTTGAAAGCCTGGTAATTCGGAATAATTTAAAAACATTTGAAATCCTTACTAAATATGTTATACAAAAATAATGATTTATAATTGACAAGGCATTAATATTTAATTCAAAACAGATTATTTTTAAATCTGCATTTTATTTTATTGATTCAATAGCACTATTAACTTAAATTTCGATATGTTTTGAAATAATATTCTAATATTAATAATAATTGATAAAAAGTAAGTAAATCGCAATGGTTTAAAATTGAGATGAGCGAAATAATTTTTACAAAAATAACCGGTGCTGGAAACGATTTTGTTTTAATTGATAAGGATAAAAACCCTAATTTGGTGTTAAATTCGGAGTTAATTAAAGCGATTTGTGATAGAAGATACGGAATTGGTGCCGATGGCGTTCTTACTATTTCTGATTGCGAAAATTATGATTTTGAAATGGAGTATTTTAATTCCGACGGAAGCGATGGAATGCTTTGCGGAAATGGTGCACGTTCAATTATAAAGTATGCCAATTTTAGTGGAAGATTGAAAAGTGAAAAAACCGAATTTTTGTTTCAAAATCAATCATTTTCTGGCGAAGTTTTGGAAAAAGATGAAATTAAATTTAATCTGAATACGCCAACAAAACTAAAACTAAACTACGAAATTGAAATACTTAATCAAAAATTTAATGTTTCATTCATTGATACTGGCGCGTACCACGTAGTAATTGATGTTGACGAAAAGGGAAATGATTTGAGTTTGCTTAATTTGTTTCCGGTTGAACAATTTGGAAAAGAGATTAGATATAGTAATTATTATAAACCACTTGGAACAAATGTAAATTTCATTTCCATCAAAAATGGAATTATAAATATTAGAACTTATGAACGCGGAGTTGAAGAAGAAACACTTGCTTGCGGAACTGGTTCGGTTGCCTCAGCAATTATAAGTTATTTAAATGGAAAAGTTGTTCCACCAGTAAAATTAGTAACAAAAAGTGAAGAAATATTAACAGTTGACTTTGAGTACGAAAATGAGAAATTTTCAAATATATCATTAACAGGACCGGCAAAAATAGTTTTTGAAGGAAAATATAAAACATAAATGTAGGAAAAGTATGGAAAAAGTAATCTTTACAATTAAATATGAAGTAATTGAAGAGAAAAATGAAGAGTTTTTGGATGTTATTAGAGAACTAAAAAGCATTGTTAAAGCAGAAGGATTAGAAAGCTATAACGTTTATTCTGTAAAAGGAAAAAAGAATGTTTATCAAGAAATTTATGTCTTCACAAACGCAGAATCATACGATAATTATGACGATGCCGCAGATGGAAGAACTGATCTTTTAATGAACAAACTTTCAGATTTAGTTAAACCAAATAGCACACAATATTTAACACTTAACGAAATCTAAATTTATGGTTGAATATGTCGGTGCAATACATATACACTCTAACTTTTCCGATGGTTCTGGCACAGTTGAAGATATTATAAAAATTGCCCAAGATGTTGGCTTAGATTTTATTGTTTTAACCGACCACAACACTCTAAGAGCCAAAAACGATGGCTTTGAAGGATGGCATGATAATACTTTTCTTCTTGTTGGAAGTGAGATAAATGATAAGCAAAATCTTAATCACTATTTAGCTCTCGGAATTGAAAAAACATTTTCTACCCGTATTTCTGCAAAAGAATACGTTAAAAAAGTAAACGAAAAGGGTGGAATTGGTTTTATAGCTCATCCATTTGAAGAACGTTCATCAATGAGTGAACATCCACCATATCCTTGGAATGAGTGGGATTCGAAGGATTTTACTGGAATTGAAATTTGGAATCACATGTCAGAATGGATGGAAGGACTTAATGAAACAAACAAATACAATTACTTTGTTCATCCGTTAAAATCAATAATTGCTCCAACCGAAAAAACTCTTAAAAAATGGGACGAACTAAATTTAACAAGAAAAGTTGTGGGAATTGGTGGAATAGACGCTCATGCTCATAAACTAAATTTATTGGGTTTTTTTGAAGTTGAGGTTTTCCCTTACAAAGTTTTGTTTAAGTCAATTAGAACTCATTTACTTGCTGATTCAAAATTGCATAAAACTAAAAACGAACTTGATTTTTTGGAAGATAAAAATGAAATTCTACAAATATTAAAAAGTGGAAGATTATTTGTATCTAATTACTATCGCGGAGATGCAAAAGGTTTTCGTTTTTTTGCACAAGATTCCAAACAAATTTATCAAATGGGTGAAACAGTTAAATTTAGCAATAAAATTAGATTACGCGTTATTTTACCAAATATTAGCGGAACTATTAAACTAATTACAAACGGAAAACAGATTGATGAAGTTGAAAATGTAGATGCCGAGTTTAGAATTAGCAAACCAGGCATTTATCGTGTTGAAATATTCTTAGAAGGAAAAGCTTGGATATATTCAAATCATATTAGAATTGGAATCTAATTTTTATTACATTTGAAAGTTATATTAAAATATTTTGTTAAGGAGAAATTGTGTTAGCTAAAAAGAAAAAATTATCGAAAAAAGAGATTAAAGAAGATAAACTTGTCACATCTTTTTTTGAAGCAAGAACATTTTATGAAAAAAATCAAACTTTATTGTTTTCTGCTGTGGGAATAATTGCTGTAATAATTGTAGCTTTTTTATTCTTTTCAAGTCGCTCTAAAGAAAACAATCAATTAGCATCAGCAGAATTAGTGCGAATTGTTAATGTTTATAATTCTGGTTTATATCAACAAGCAATTGATGGTAAAGAAGGAACTAAAGAAATTGGTCTGCTAAGAATTGTTGATTTATACGGCGGAACAAAACAAGGCGAACTTGCAAGAATTTACCTTGCAAATGCATATTTTTATACTGGACAGTATGATAAAGCAATTGAAGAATTTGACGATTATTCTGGCGATGATGATATTATGGTTGCCTCAGCAATTGCAGGAAAAGCGGGTTGTTACGAAGTTAAAGGCGAATTTGAAGATGCTGCAAATTCTTTTGCAAAAGCAGCAAATGTTAGCGATTATGTTCCTGCTAATCCTGATTATTTACTAAACGCTGGAATAAACTACATTAAAGTTAAAAACAACAGTGAAGCAAAAATTTTACTTGAAAAAGTAAAAAACGAGTATAGTGCATCTGCTGCTTCAAAACAAGTTGACAAATATTTGTCATTATTAAAAAACTAAGTTATAAAAAGTAATTACTAACTAAACCTGAAGGAAAAATGGCTGATACATCAGATTTCAAAAATGGACTGATTATGAAGTTCAAAAATGGTCTATATACAATAATAGAATTCCAACATGTAAAACCTGGTAAAGGTGGTGCATTTGTTAGAACAAAACTCAAAAACTTGATAACAGGTAGAGTGCTTGATAACACTTTTCGTTCAGGCGAACCTATTGAAATAGTAAGAGTTGAGCGAAAGAAATATCAATTTCTTTACAGAGAAGGTGATTCATTAGTTTTAATGGATAGTGAAACTTACGAGCAATTAAATGTGGATAAATCATATTTTGGTGAGCAAGATAAATTTCTAAAAGAAAGCGAAGAAGTTGAATTATTGCACGATGACCAAGATGCAATTGTTATTGCAGAAACTCCAATTTTTGTGCAACTTGCTGTTATTGAAACAGAGCCAGGCTTTAAAGGCGATACTGCTACAAATGTTATGAAACCAGCAACTCTTGAAACTGGTGCTGAGATAAATGTTCCAATATTTGTTAATGTTGGCGATATACTTAAAGTAGATACCCGCGAAGGTAAATACGTAGAACGAGTTAAAAACTAATTATAAGAGAATCATGGATTATAACTTAATTAAAAAACTAGTACAAATTGTTGAACAGAGTGAAATTACAGATTTCGCAGTTCAAGAAGGAGATCTTAAAATTAAGATTTCAAAGAGTGGTAAAAATCAAATTGTAAATACAGTAGTTTCACAACCATATCACGAAAATGTATTTACAACGCAAACTCCTAATTCTTCATCTAATAATGAAGCAAAAAACATTGAACCAGCAAAAAATCCAAAACATCACGAAGTTTTATCGCCAATTGTTGGAACATTTTATCGTTCACCTTCGCCTGATTCTGATGCTTATGTACAAGTTGGCGATTCAGTTTCGGTTGGTAAAGTTTTGTGTATAGTTGAAGCAATGAAGTTAATGAACGAAATTGAAAGCGATACAAATGGTAAAATTGTTAAAATATTAGTCGAAAATGCTACGGCTGTTGAATATAATCAACCTCTTTTCTTAATTGAAGAAAACTGATAATTCATAAGGAAGGATGAGATTTGTTTAAGAAAATTCTAATTGCTAACAGAGGCGAAATTGCTCTTAGAGTAATTCGTACTTGTAAGGAACTTGGTATTTCAACAGTAGCTGTTTATTCGGTTGCGGATAAGGAATCGGCACATGTTGTTTTTGCCGATGAAGCAGTTTGCATTGGACCTGCAAGTGGAAAAGAAAGCTATTTAAATATTCCAAGCATTATGTCGGCTGCAGAAGTTACAGGTGCTGATGCTATCCATCCAGGATATGGATTTTTAGCTGAAAATGCCAATTTTTCGCAAATATGCGAAGATATGAATATAAAATTTATTGGACCATCACCCGACATGATACGAAAAATGGGCGACAAAGCATTTGCAAAAACCACAATGAAAAATTGTGGCGTTCCAGTTGTTCCAGGAAGTGATGGACCAGTTGTATCAATAGAAGAAGCAAAAAAAGTAGCAAATAAAATAGGTTATCCAGTTATTTTAAAAGCTTCCGCAGGTGGTGGTGGAAAAGGAATGCGAATTGTTTGGAAAGAAGATGAAGTTGAAAACGCTTTTCTAACAGCAAGTAACGAAGCAAAATCTGGATTTGATAATGCTGAACTATATCTTGAAAAATTTATTGAATCACCACGCCACGTAGAAATTCAATTAATGGGCGATCAATTTGGAAATGTTTATTCTTATGGCGATAGAGATTGTTCAATTCAAAGACGTCACCAAAAGCTTATTGAGGAATCGCCATCTCCAGTTATTTCTGAAGAAGTTAGACAGCAAATGTCGGAGGCAGCAATTCTTGGTGCAAAATCGGTTAATTACGAAGGTGCTGGTACAATTGAATTTTTAGTTGATAAAGACCAAAAATTCTATTTTATTGAAATGAACACCAGAATTCAAGTTGAACATCCAATTTCTGAAATGGTAAACAATGTTGATTTAATTAAGCAACAAATTTATGTTGCAGCGGGTGAAAAAGTTCAAGATTTACCTAAAAAATTAAATGGACATAGTTTTGAATTTAGAATAAATGCCGAAGACCCCGATAACAACTTTAGACCTTCACCAGGAAGAATTGAATATCTTCACTTTCCAGGTGGATTTGGTGTTAGAATTGATTCTCACATTTATACTGATTACGTAATTCCACCTTATTACGATTCGTTAATTGCAAAGCTAATTGTTTGGGGTGTTGATAGAGAACATGCAATTAAGAGAGCAAAAAGAGCTTTTGACGAATTTACAATTGAAGGAATTAAAACTACTATTCCGTTTCATCAAAGAATATTGAATAATAAATATTTCCTAAATGGAGATTACGATACAAATTCGATAGAAAAACTATTAGAAAATTAAATTTAGAGGTTATTATGAACATTCCACAAGGAACTAAATTTTCAACTGACCACGAATGGGTTACAGTTAACGGTAATGTTGCAACAATAGGAATTAGCCATTTTGCGCAAAGTGAACTTGGCGATATTGTTTTTGTTGATGTTGATTCCGACACAGATTCATTGGTTTCTGGAAAAATATTTGGTTCAATTGAAGCAGTAAAAACTGTTAGTGATTTATACGCTCCAATTTCTGGCAAAGTTATTGAAATAAATGGTGCTTTAGAAGACGAACCAGAACTTATCAATTCTGACCCTTATGGTGATGGTTGGATTATTAAAGTTGAATGTTCTGATTTATCAGAACTTGAGTCACTTCTTTCTATAGAAGATTATCAAAAGCAGATTGGTGAATAACCATCTGCTTTTTTTTATTAATTAAAAAAGATTAAAATGATAGATAAACAAGTAGTCCTAATTTTAGATTTTGGTTCACAATACACGCAACTTATTGCGCGCCGCATACGTGAGGCTAATGTTTATTCCGAAATTCATCCACACACTTTTTCTTTAGATGAAATTAAGCAGTTAAATCCAGTTGGAATAATACTTTCTGGCGGACCAATGAGCGTTTATGATAAAGATTCGCCACATGTTAATAGTGAAATATTCAATCTTGGAATTCCAGTTCTTGGTGTTTGTTATGGTTTGCAGCTTATTGCAAAAAATTTTAATGGAAAAGTTGAACCAGCTGATGATAGAGAGTATGGAAAAGCTAAAATTAGTATTCAAAATTATTCTTCAATTATTTATGGAATTAACAATAATTCAATAGTTTGGATGAGCCATGGCGATTTAATTACAAAAATTCCAGATGGTTTTTCTGTTGATGCTACTACCGAAAATACTCCAATTTGTGTGCTTTCCAACGAAAAATTAAAAATTTATGGACTTCAATTTCATCCCGAAGTTGCTCACACTGAAGATGGAAAAGCAATTATTCATAACTTTTTGTTTAATATTTGCAATATTACTGCTACTTGGACACCTTCAAATTTTATTAAAACTTCCATTAATATAATCCAAAAACAAGTAGGAAATGAAAAAGTAATTTGTGCGTTAAGTGGTGGAGTTGATTCATCCGTTGCTGCAATTCTTATGCACAAAGCAATTGGTGATAATCTAATTTGCATTCATATCGATTCTGGAATGATGCGAAAGGACGAAAGTGCCAATATTGTTAAAATGTTTGAAGAAAGCTATAATCTTAATCTTATATCAATTGATGCTTCTGAAATATTTATTTCGCGTTTGGTTGGCGTTTCCGACCCAGAAAAAAAACGTAAAATAATAGGCTCTACTTTTATAGATGTATTTGAAGAGGAAAGTAAAAAATTAGGCGTTGTAAAATATCTGGTTCAAGGCACACTTTATCCCGATGTTATTGAATCAGTTCCAGTTAAAGGACAATCAGTTACAATAAAAACACATCATAACGTTGGTGGGTTACCCGAAAAAATGAATCTAAAACTAATTGAGCCATTTAGGGAATTATTTAAAGATGAAGTTAGAGCAATTGGAAAAGAGCTTGGATTGCCAGTTGAGTTCATTCGTCGGCATCCATTTCCAGGACCTGGTTTAGCTGTTAGAATAATTGGCGATATTACGCAAGAAAAATTAGATATTTTGCGTGAAGCCGATCAAATATTTATTGACGAACTTCATAATTTTGGAATTTATGACGAAATTTGGCAAGCTTTTGCAGTTCTTCTTCCAATACAAACTGTTGGCGTAATGGGCGATGCAAGAACTTACGAAAATGTTTTAGCTCTACGTGCAGTAACTTCGGTGGATGGAATGACGGCTGATTGGTACAAATTTAAGCCCGAAGTTCTCGAATCTGCTTCAAATAAAATAATTAGAAATGTTCAAGGAATTAACCGAGTTGTTTACGACGTTAGTTCAAAACCACCGGCAACTATAGAATGGGAATAATAGAATCTTTAAATATTGAAGCACAATTTAAAAAAGCTTCTGGTTATATTGCTAACAACAACCAATTAGCGGCAATTCAAATTTATAATAAATTGCTCCAGTTTGATGAAGCTGAAAGAAATGCCACTATTAAATTAGCAGACTTATACGACAAAGCTGGAAAAACGAATGCTGCAATAGATTTGTTTAATAAATATCTCGATAAAAACTCGGACGATACCGAAATAATTAAATTAGTAGGTTATTTTCTTGTTCGAAATTCACTTTTTGACGAAGCTGAATTATTTATAAATAAGTTTTCCCTCATAAAGGATGAAAATCTGTTTTTCCTAAAAGGATTGGTAAGTTTTCATAGAGGTGAATATTATGATTCACAGCAACAATTCGTTTTGTTTTTGAATGAATATAAATCCTCCGAATTGGTTCCAAGTTCATTTTTTTATCTTGCAAAAATTTACTTAAAAAACACTCTTTACGACGATGCGCTTATATCCATAAAAAAATCGATTGAAATTTCGCCAGATTATGCTGAATCACATAAAATAGAAGCTGAAGTATATTTCCAAAAAGAGATGTTCTACCATGCAAATGAATCAATCAATAAAGCACTAAAATTAAATCCATCAGTTATTGAATGGCGACATTTGCAGATTAAAATTCTAATTTTACTCGACGAAATTAACAAAGTGAAGCAAAATCTTAAAGATGCAATTGATGAATCAGAATCTTCATCCGAAATATTATATATGCTTGGAAACTGGTATTTAAAAAATAAAGAAATTCCCGAAGCAAATAAATATTTTGAGATTGCAAAAAGTCTTTCAACAAAAAAACAAAATAGTAACTAAATAAATAGGAGGGCATATGAAAGTTAAAGACATTCCTTTAGATGACAGACCAAGAGAAAAACTACTTTTACGCGGACAGCAAAATATAACCGACGCCGAATTATTGGCAATTTTGCTAAGAACGGGAACAAAAGGAGTTTCTGTTGTTGAAATGGCTCAAAATTTGGTTAATAAATATAGAAATTTAGCTCAACTTGCTTTGCAATCTGCCGAATCGCTCCAAAATAACTTGGGAATTGGAAAAGATAAAGCCGTTACGTTAGTTGCCGCTTTTGAAATCAGCCGAAGAGTTGAATCGCAAAGTAAATGGTTTTACGATAAAGCAATTACATCACCAGCAGAAGTTGCAAAAATATTTATTCCAATTTTGCGAGATGAATTAAAAGAAAGATTTATTGTTGTTTCTATGAATGCTGCAAACAAAATAATACGATATAATATCATTTCCACTGGAAATTTAACAAGTAGCATTGTTCATCCACGCGAAGTATTTAAAGTTGCAATTGAAAATAATTCGGCTAATATCATTTTAATTCACAATCATCCAAGTGGAAATTGTGAACCGAGTAATGACGATATTAGAACAACCAGAAAATTAGTCGATGCAGGTAAACTTTTGGATATTGAAGTATTTGATCATATTATAATTGCTGATAATAATTATTTGAGCTTTGTCGAAAAGCAAATTATTTAGATTTTACTGAAAATTTTGTATATTAAAAAGTGAAATAAATTAAATAACTAATCAATTAACACGGAGGAATCCAATGCAAAAAACAAGAAAAATGTTTACTTCTGCGATTGCTTTAATATTACTTACAAGTATGGTAAGTTTTGTTGGCTGTAGTGGAGTAAGTGAAGAAGAGATGGCGAACCTTAATGCAATAAGAACAGAAGTTAAAGCTCTTGAAAAAGAAGTTAATTCACTAAAAAGTGAAAAAACTAAACTTGAAAGAGAAATTGCAGAACACAACGCTAAATTAGAAAAAATTGCCAAAGAAAAAGCTGAAGTTGAAGCTAACTTAGCTAAAATGAAATAATAAAAAGGAGATGTAAATGAAAAGTTATAAGTTAATTGCAAGTATCTTGAGTTTATTACTTCTTTTATCAGTAAGCACTTTTGCTCAAGAAGAAAAAGAAATGACCCAAGAAGAATATCAACTTGAAATGAATAGATTAATTCAAAACAGAGTTGAACTAACTAAAGATGTAAATGAATTAAAAAGTCAAATTGAAGCTTTAAAACAAAAACAAGCTTCACTAGAATCAGTTGAAGATAGCCAACGTGAATTATATGTTCTAGTTGGTGCTACAGATGCTTCAATTGCTCGTTATAGAAGCGACCTTGCTGCATTAAAAGGTAAAATTCAAAGACAAGAAGGAAGTTATGAAGATGCACTTTTAGCATTAGAAAACCTTCAAAAAGATAAAATAAGCGCTTTGCCAGAATTTAACGACGAAGTTTTTGGTCAATTACAACGCTCTTTGAGTGCTTGGAAAGTTGAAGAAGTTAGCCAAGAAGTAGTTTATACAGTTAAAAAAGGCGATTATTTATGGAAAATTGCTAAAAAAAGTGAATTTTATGGAAACGGTTTTGCTTGGCCAGTTATTTATAACGCAAACAGAGACCAAATTAAAAATCCAGATTTAATTTATCCTAAACAAGATTTCAAAATTCCTAACTTAAGTGAAGAAGAAAAAGCTAAATACGATAAAGCTAAAGCTAACTATAAACCAGCTCCACCAACACAAAACTAATTTTTAAGTTAGTGTTACAAGTTTCAAATTTTAAGGATGTTCAAATTATTTTTGAACATCCTTTTTTTAATTATGGAGGTTCTTACGCAAGTAGAAAAGCAAATAAATATTGAAAATGTAAATATTCTTGAATTACTCGGATTTAATGACTTAAACTTAAAACCAATTGAGGAAAAATTTACTGCAAAGTTGTTTATTAGAGGCGACAAAGCAGTTATTAAAGGTGAATCCAACGAAGTAATGAATATTGAGAAAATTCTTAAAGAAATGATTTACGTACTTAATACTACGGGAAAATTATCTCAAAAAGACGTTTTAACTATTATTGATTTAACAGTTGCTGGACAAGAAATTATTGCTGATAACGATTTCAAAAATATAGTTTTATATTCTAAAAAAGATGTGATTAAAGCAAAAACTCCAACCCAAGTGGAGTATTTTGAAAGTGTTTCAAAAAACGATATTTGTTTTGCAATTGGACCAGCTGGAACTGGAAAAACATATTTAGCTGTTGCTTTTGCACTTGCAGCCTTAAAAAAGGGAATTGTTCAAAGAATTGTTCTCGCACGTCCTGCAGTTGAAGCTGGCGAAAGTCTCGGATTTTTACCAGGCGATTTTAGAGAAAAAATTGATCCTTATTTACGTCCACTTTACGACGCACTTCAAGATATGTTGCCAAACGAACAAATGCATAATTATATGGAAAAGGGAATTGTAGAAATTGTTCCGCTTGCATTTATGCGTGGAAGAACGTTAAATAATGCTTATGTAATTCTTGACGAAGCCCAAAATGCAACACCAATGCAAATGAAAATGTTTTTAACTCGCTTAGGACCAAATTCGAAAGCAATAATAACTGGCGATATAACACAAATCGATTTGCCAAAAAATAGCGAAAGCGGTTTGGTACAAGTTAAAGAAATTCTTAAAGATATTGATGGTGTTGATTTTATCTATTTTAACAAAGGCGATATTGTTAGACACAGACTTGTAAAAGACATTATAAATGCTTACGAAAATTTTTCTAACGGAAAATAGAATTTCCGAGCCATTGAGTGATAAATTAAATTATTTAATATTTTAATTAAAATCAGTTATATTTGATTTTTGAATAGCTAAAATGGAGTTAAAATTATGTCATTCGAAAAGATATTATTTATTTTAATCACCACATTAACTGGTTTTGTTTTAAGTTTTATAGTAACGTATTTAGGAATCAAAATTTCTAAATTTTTGCTTTTGGTTGGCATTTTTGCACTATTAGCGTTCTTTTTTATTATTAATGGAAGTTTTAATTTTTACGGAATAAACATAAGTGCAATATTTAATACTGGTTTAGATAGTTTTGGCAATAAAATTGATGATGTAAAAGATTTAATAATTAGAAATATTCCACTAGCTGTTGGAATAATATTGGGCGCAATTTTTGGATTTAAGAAGGCTATTTAATCCAAATACTGAAACTCACAAATAGATTTCAAAACAAAAACTAACTTTCCAACCATTGCGTTCCGGCAAATGTTGATTTAACATATAAATAAACTTTGCCATTTAAACTTTTGTTATTTAATTTGCACACAACTATTGAGGTTTTGGTGGTTTTAAAATACTTCACATATTATTTTCGCAATTGAGATGTTTATAAAGCAATTAATAAATCTATTATTAAAGAGGTTTTTCTATGAAAAAGCATTTATTTATCTTAATTATTGCACTTTTTAATAGCAATGTTTTCTCGCAAAAGTTCAGCATCACAACCGTTGGATTTGAAGCGGATGTAACAGTAGATTATTTTAGTAACGAAATTTATATCGCTCCTTGGACAAATGGTCGAGTCGGTAAATATGAATTTATAAATAATTCCGCTATTGAAACAGATTTTGAGGGTCTTCCAGTCTTTTTTCATAACTCGCATAAATCCATTAATTTGCATGTTTCTGATACTAGCAATGCCTATTATCTACGTGATTTTGAAAATGGTAGTAAAAAGCTTCTATTTGATACAGGTTCTTTATTAACTAAAACAAATGGTTTTTATAAACCACGGTTTACACTATCACCAGATGACAAAAAGGTTTTTCTGGGAAGTGTTTTTGTAATCGAGGATTCTTCATGGATAATTCCAATTGACGAAGTAAGTATGTATGGTTATATGTGGCCTTATTCTTGGAGTGGAGATAGTTCATTTGTCTATTTATCATACACAAATGAAATTTCCGAATATAATTTTTATACAAAAACCATTGACACTCTTCTTGCGCACAATGAAGAAGATATAATTCTGAACTTAAATTATAACATTAAATACGACTTATTAGCCTATACAATTGAAAATAAATTTTATGTTTTTGATAATAAGAGCAAAACGAATATTCTAGATTTTGAAATACCTGCTGGTGGTTGGGTTGAAATAAATGAGCTAAAATGGTGTGAAGATTGGAGTAAAATTGCTTTTTTGGGTTATGATTATACTAATCCGATTACACATGTTTATGTCTATCAAGTTGATTCCAACAAGGTTATTAAAATTCCAAATTCAGAATTTCAACTTAAAACGAGTTTGCAATGGCTAAATAGTGATACATTATTATATATTGCTGATAATGATTTATACGGTTATGATATAAGTGGAATAACTGATGTTGATGATAATTTATCATCTCTTCCAAACAAATTTATACTTGAGCAAAATTACCCAAATCCATTTAATCCAAGCACGGTGATTAGATATTCAATTCCAAATGATGTGAAAAGTGAAATGTCAAATGTGAAGCTTGTAGTTTTTGACATTCTTGGAAGAGAAGTAGCAACATTGGTTAATGAAAAACAAAATGCTGGAAATTACGAAGTTATTTTTGATGCTACCAATTTATCATCTGGAATTTATTTATATATGTTGCAAAGTGATTATTATTCTGAAAGTAAGAAAATGATTTTGCTTAAGTAGTGGTTATGAAATTAGGATTCTATAAAAAACGTTTGATGAAGTCATATTTATCACAGCAAAATAGTATCTTTTTTGAATAATTCGTCTTCTTGTTATGGACACATTCAAATTTTATATAACTGTACTTTTATTGAAGGAGAATAGAAAAATGAAAAATAAATTAATAATATTGTTTTTATTTGTTTTTGAACTTGTTAGTGGACAGAGTTTGGAAATAAAACTACATATTGAAAAAGCAGAGTATTTGATGTATGAACCAATTAGTGTTTTAGTATATGTAAAAAATGTTGGGAGCGACAAAATATCAATACCTAGTTTTACAAGTTTTGACAGAGAGATATTGGCAAGTATTACTGATCAAAATGGTGAAAGAGTAATTCCATATGAAGAAGTATTTACAACCGCCGGTTATTCAAATATTTATGATTTAATGCCGGGTGAAAAATTTTTTAGTAGAATTGATTTATTGGCTTATGGAAATTATAGCAGTAAAATAATACGTTTTAGGACCTATTTTGAAGATGGAAACTATACAATTGAAATGAAATATATTTATAATAACTTAGAGTTTGTGTCAAATAAACAGACAATAAAAATAGTTAAGCCAACAAAAGAAGATGAAGAAGGTATTATTACTTCATTAAAAGATATTGCTGAAATGAAAAGAGACAAACGCACTAGAAAAGCGATTGAAACAATAGAAAAATATTCAACACATCCGCTTGTGCAACAAGCATATTTATACTTGGATTACGAGGCTTTAAGGTATTATGACTTTAATTATTCAATGTATGTAAAAAAATCTTGTATTGGTTTTCCAAATTCTTTTGTCTCTATTTTGTGTGCTTCTGAGTATATTGATGAAGATTCAAAGTTTAAGGATCAAATTTACGGAACAAATTTGTATAAAAAAGCTATTGATATTAAGAATGACAAAAAGAAAATGCAAAGAATACTAGAAAGAAACCCATATAATGAATATATGCTCCGTAAAATGGAAGAGAGGCGTTTACAAAAAGCAAGGAGTAAAAACAATGAAAAATAAAATAATAATTATCTTGATATTCTTATTGGTTAACGTAAGTTTTGCTCAAAATTTAGAACTTACAATTACTGTGGAAAATGCAAGTTTTTTACAATACGAACCTATAGAATTAATATATAAAATTAGAAATATTGGACCAGAAAAAATTAAACTTGTATCAACCCTAATTGGTGATTCTGGTTTAGAATTATTGGTTAAAGATAGTAACGGTAATAGATTAATGCCTTTTAGCACTACAGAATATGTTGGTGGCAATATTTTTTACATTGAAATTATGCCAGGGGAGGAGATAGTTTCTTATACAGATATTTCTTCCTTTGGTAATTTATATGGTGGCAAAGAAACCGTTACTTGGTATGGATATTATTTTGCACCTGATACTTTAAGTTTACAATTAGTATATACTATTCAAAAAGATATAGATAAAAATAATTATGAAGATATAGTTTTTAAATCAAACATCGAAGAAATTGTAATTAACAAACCAGCTATTGAAGATGAAACTATAATTAAGGATTTGCAAGAAGTCCATAATTTACATATTTCAAAACAAAATCGTGGAGAAGCAATAAAAAAAGCTTTAAAAATAGTACATAATTATCCAAATCATCCATTAACGAAACAAGCATATTTATATTTAGATAGCGGTGCCCAAAGAGAGTATGATTTCGATTTGCTTAAATACTTAAAAAAATTCTGTGTTGATTTTCCCAAGACCCAAAAAGCAATAGGATTGGCGAGTATTTTTATTAAGCAAGACTCAGATTTTACTCAAAAGATATTAGGAACAGAACTATATAACAGAGCTATAATTAGACAGAAAGAAATTGAAAATAAAATAAAAATAATGGAAAGGGATCCAAATTTTAAACAAACAAGGAGCAAACAAAATGAAAAATAAAATAATGATACTTTTGTTTTTGTCTTCAACTCCTTTTGTTCAGTTGATAGAGCCATTTCGGGTTGAAGTTACAAAAAAAATGAATTTGGTAAAAGAGTTGGTGAGCAATATAATAAACTAACAAGGATAAATTATTAACTGGCATGGAAAAATGGTTATCCGTCGGGGAAAAGTGATTGTCTAGCATGGAAAAACGATTATCCGACATGGAAAAATGGATATCTGACGTGGAAAAACGATTATCTGACACAGAAAAATGTTTATCCAGCATAGAAAAATGGAAATCCGATACTGGTTAGTGGTTTTATAGTGGTGGTTTACAAAAAAGAAGCTGTCTGGCGTTATTGTAAGTAATTTGGTGTTTTGTCACAAATGGATTTTTCCATTATAAACTGAAAATAAATGCAAAGGTGAGTTAATCAAATATGCATTAATGCTTTTTTTATGCATATTTTGTGTTAATTAAAATAAATTTTTATGTAATACTTATAATTGATAAAAAATGAAAAAACTGATTTTAATCGTCGCATCACTTGTCGTTTTTAATTCCGCAATTCACTCACAAGTTTCAGTTTCATCCGAAAAATACAATGCTGTTAAAGAAATTGTTCAAATTCCAGAAGGAATGACTTATGACGAATTCCTAAAAATACAAAGAGAAATTGATTGGAAAAAGATTGCAGTTGCAAGCATTTTGCCAGGTTATATTCACTTTTATGCCAACAAACCAGAGTTAGGGTGGGCAATTGCAGGAACAAGAGTTGTGGGCTATTCACTTATGGGCTACGCAATGTTTGACCAATATCAATTAACAAATTCACTTAATTTTGGAACAACTCTTAATTCGGAAAGTGAGCAAAACAGAACCAAAAACAATGCAATTATGTTTTCTGCTGGATTGGTGCTAAATATGGTGGGCTTTGCATTTGATTGGGCTTATGGAAATTGGGTTATTGAATCCGAAAGAAATGAGGTTTATTTTAAGTATGGTTTGGATAAAGAAAGAAGAAAATCGTTGGGCTTGAGTTATAATTCGCAATACAAAATTCCAGTTATTTCATTTAGCCTACAATTATAAATATAGATGACTTAAATTTTCAAATAGTGGATAAATAGCTTAAATTCCATTATTAAACAAAATTAGATTAGTTAAATTGCAATTAAAAAAGATTTTCTGTTTTCAAATACGGAGGAAATATGAAAAAAAGTACAAAATTATTTGAAGTTCCACAAATTAAAACAATTCAAGAATTACTACTTAACTCGGCATCAGTTTATCAAGACAAATTAGCTATGGAAGATTTAACAGATACTCCAATTAGCAAAGTTACTTTCAACGAATTATTAAAAAACGTACTAAAATTTGGCTCGGCTCTAAAAAAACTTGGACTAAAAGAACGTTCGCATATTGCAATAATTGGCGAAAATAGAGTTCAATGGGCAATTTCGTATCTTACTTGTATGACGTTTAACTATGTTTGCGTTCCAATTGACAGAAATTTGACCCAAAATGAAATATTTAATATTATTCACGAATCTGATTCGGTTGCAATAATTTTTTCAAGCAATTATTCCGATATTTTTGACCAAAGCAACTTATCTCTTAAAAAAGTTGAGCATTTTATTTGTATGGATGAAGGTAAATTGGAAGCTCAATTTTTAAATATGAAAAGTTTAATTGATGATGCAATTGAAACCAAAATTAGTGATTTACCTAAGATTGATAAAGATGAACTTGCCGAAATAATTTTCACTTCTGGTTCACTTGGAAGAGCAAAAGGGGTTATGCTAAGTCAAGGAAATATTGCGTCAAATATTGTTGCAATGACAAGTATGTTGCCTATGTATCCCGAAGATAGATTTTTATCAGTTCTGCCAATGCATCACTCATACGAATGTACTTGTGGAATGTTAACGCCTATTTTTTCTGGCGCTTCAGTCCATTATGCTCGCAGTTTAAGAACTGTTGTTGATGATTTGCAAAAAGTGAGTGCCACAATGTTGCTTGCCGTTCCACTTTTGTTTGATAAAATGTATAAAAAAATAACAAAATCTATTTCGGATGAAAAATTAAAATCCATTTTAGTCCCCAAATTAGTTGGTTTATCTAATTTTGCCGAAAAATTTGGATTTAAAGATGTAAAAAGAAAACTCTTTTCGGAATTGCATCAAAAGTTTGGCGGAAGCATTCGTATTTTTATTGCTGGTGGAGCTGCTCCAGATCCGCAAGTTGCAATTGGATTACGAGGTTTGGGTTTTAACTTTTTGCAAGGATATGGATTAACAGAAACTTCTCCAATTTTAGCTTTAAACCAACTTGATAATTTTAAAGACCACGCTGCAGGCTTGCCAATGCCAAATACTCAAATTATAATTGATAATCCCGATGAAAATGGAGTTGGCGAAATTTTAGCTAAAAGTACGAGCGTAATGCTTGGATATTACAAAAATCCAGAAGCCACAAAAGAAACATTTAAAGATGGTTGGTTCAAAACTGGCGATTTGGGTTATTTTGATAAAGATGGATTTTTAATAATTGCTGGAAGAAAGAAAAATGTAATTATTTCAAAATCTGGTAAAAATGTGTTTCCAGAAGAAATTGAAGATATTTTGAACAGAAATCCTTTTATTTTGGAATCAATTGTTTATGGAAAAGCTGATGAAAAACAAGATGAAATAATTGCTGCCAAAATTGTCCCCGATGCAGAAGCTTTTATTGAACTATCCGAAAGGGAAAAATTGACAATTAACGAATCGCTTATGCGTAAAGTTTTAGGCGAAGAAATAGATAAAGTAAACCAGCAGTTGCCATCGTTTAAGCGTATTGTTAATTTTGTGATTAGAGAAACTGAGTTTGAAAAAACAACAACTCAAAAAATTAAACGATATTCGAGTAATAATCAATAAATTGTGAAAAATATTCTAAAGGCAGTCCTTTCACGGACTGCTTTCTGAATACCCAACTAATTAAAAATTATGAGTTAAAATGAAAAAACTAAATTTTCCATTGGAAGTATATACTTTTCAAATTGATATTGTTGGACATTTGAGCAATATCATTTATATAGAATGGATGGAAATAGGCAGAATTAAGTTATTAGAAGCAATGGGTTTGCCGGTTACAGAACTTACAAAAAACGATATTTTTCCAATTCTTGTAAACACAAACATCACCTATAAACAGCCAATATTTTTTGGCGACAAAATCACTGCGGAAGTTTGGATTTCAAAATTGAACGAGGCTTCTGCAATTGTTGAGTTCCGTTTTTATAAAAATGACGGAATTCTTGCAGCCACTGGAAATCAAAAAGGCTTATTTATAACTGGAAGTACGGGAAAGCCATTTCGGTTAACTCCAGAATATCGCAAACCGTTTGAAAAATATTTAGTTGAAGTTTAGTTAAAAGAAGATATTATTTCTAAATTTAACTAAGTTATTTAGTAAAAAATTAAAATTAAAGAGTAATTTATGTTTGTTAAAATTGATACTGATTCAAATCGAAATTTTAAGAATGCACCAACATTTGAATTTCATATTGCAGCTAATTTGCGAAAAAAATATGAGGTTAGTGACGAACTTTTCTCAATTTCGGGTAATGTAATTTTTGCTAATATTGGGCAAGTTAGAAAATTTGTGAACAACTTTAACAAGTTACGACAAGATAACCAAAAAATTAAAGTTAGCGAAGTTAATGCCGCCGGTTTAATAGATGAAATATTCCACTATGTTATACGTAAATACGAGGATGAACTTAGTCCAAAAGTATTTAATCGTGCAATTGAACATATTGAAAAAACAATTGGCGAAGATGAATTTAGAAAATTGCAGTTTGAATTTTTAGAATTATTTCCTCCAGTTGATGTTTTTAAAGGAAAATCGACGATTTATGATTATTTACGCTCGTTCACTGGTGAAAAATCGAATAAAGAAATAACTCTTGAAGAAATGTTTCTTCTCAATTTTGCAAATATAAATCCAGCTAACGAAAAGCTAAAAGAGCTTTTTGACATAAGTTATTTTACAAACAAGGAATTATTTAAGCAATCTATTGATGTTTTAAAGACATTTTTCCAAAACGAACCACCAATTGGAAGCGAAAAAATGGATTTATTTTCATATCTGTTTAAGCCAATTTTGAGCAATCCAATGAGTTTGGAAGAACAATTAGATTTTATTCTTACAAAGTGGGATGTAATTTTACGCGATAAATTTATGAACAGAATTCTTTCAAATAAGGATTTATTGAAAGAGGAAATAACATTCAGTTTTGGCGGCGGCGGTGGTTCGGCTCCAACAATTGTTCCAAAATATAAAGGAGAATATGATTCAACCGATGGCTTTGCTTTGGGAAAATCTCTTTTTAATTATGCCCAAAATGTCAACACTTCGTATGAGGAAACAGAGCAATTTACTTCGGATATTCATTGGATGCCAAACGTTGTTTTAATGGCAAAAAATGTTTACGTGTGGCTTGACCAGCTTTCCAAAAAATATAAATGCGAAATTAAAAGTTTGTCACAAATTCCAAACGATGAGTTGGAAGAGCTTTCAAGGCGAAATATTAACGGACTTTGGTTAATTGGTTTGTGGGAAAGAAGTTCCGCTTCCAAAAAAATTAAGCACATAATGGGCAATATTGATGCGGTTGCTTCGGCTTATTCATTATACGATTATCAAATTGCTTGGGATATTGGTGGCGAAGAGGCTTACAATAATTTTAACGAACGAGCTAAATCGTTTGGAATTCGTTTAGCAAGCGATATGGTTCCAAATCATACAGGAATTCATTCAGATTGGGTGCGAAATCATCCAGAGTATTTTGTACAAGTTTCAGAACCACCGTTTAATTATTCATTTAATGGCGAAGATTTATCGGAAGACCCAAATATTGAAATAAAAATTGAGGATGGATATTGGGAAAAGCGTGATGCTGCGGTTGTTTTTCGTCGCATTGATAAACGATATAACGATGTTCGTTATATTTATCATGGTAATGATGGAACAAATATGCCTTGGAACGACACGGCTCAACTTGATATGCTTAAACAAGAAGTCCGCGAAGCAGTTATCCAAAAGATTTTTGCTGTTGCAAGAAAGTTTTCAATTATCCGTTTTGATGCTGCAATGACTCTAGCCAAAAAGCATTTTTCGCGTTTGTGGTATCCGCAACCTGGAATGGGTGGCGATATTCCTTCAAGAGCCGACCATGCAATGACTCGCGAGGAATTTGATTCGTTTTTTCCTGTAGAATTTTGGCGAGAAGTTGTTGATAGAATAAATCACGATATGCCACAAACTCTTCTACTTGCCGAAGCTTTTTGGTTAATGGAAGGCTATTTTGTTCGAACGCTTGGAATGCACCGCGTTTATAACTCGGCTTTTATGCACATGATGATGAAAGAAGAAAATTCAAAATATCGCGAATTAATTTACAATACTCTCGAATTTGAACCAGAAATATTGAAAAGATATGTCAATTTTATGAGCAATCCTGATGAGGAAACCGCTATTCAGCAGTTTGGAACTGACGATAAGTACTTTGGCGTTTTAACTTTGATGATTACTTTGCCAGGTCTTCCAATGTTTGCTCACGGACAAATTGAAGGTTTTACTGAAAAATATGGAATGGAATATAAGCGAGCTTATTATAACGAGGAACCAAAAAATTGGCTTGTTGAAAGGCACGAAAAGGAAATATTCCCAATTTTGCGTAAACGTCATCTTTTTTCGGAAGTCGAAAATTTCTGGTTTTATGATTTTTATGACTTAAATGGAAATTTGAACGATAATGTTTTTGTATTTTCAAATATGGATGGCGATGAAAAATCGTTGGTTTTATATAACAATAAATATGATAAAGTTTATGGAAACTTCCAGAAATCAACTCCAAAACTTGTTAAAATTAACGATGACAATAAATTTATTAAAGAGTTAAATGTTACAGAAGCTTTGAACATTAACGGAAATCTCAATTATTTTTACATATTCAAAGATTTATCGGCTAATTTGGAATACTTGTATAAAGGCTCGGATTTATGGCAAAATGGTTTTTATTTTGAGCTAAATGGATTTGAAAGACGCGTTTTTACAAATATTAGAGAATTGGAAGATAAAAACGGTGAAATTTATAATTTGTATTTGGAATTAAATGGAAAAGGTGTTTATTCAATAACCGAAGTTTTAGATGATAAAAGACTGGCTCCAATTTATGATTCATTCGAAAAATTGTTTGAAGAAGTAGAAATTGAAAATATTATTGATAAATTAATCTTAAAACCGTTAAAAAAAGGTAAGTTGGAAGTTGAGGTTAAGTCGTTTATTCCAAAACTTGAACTTTTTGTAAACGAAATTGCAAAACACACACATATTAAAATTAATTTCCCCGAAATAGAAAAGAACGTTTTAGCAAAATTTGATGTTATTAAGGAATTAAATTTATTTATTAAATCAGAGATTTCGGAAGAGAAAAAGCGAAATGTTAATCTTTCAAAATATTTTATTTTAAGTGAAGATTCGGATTATTTAGAGAATTCCAAAATATTATTTGCTTGGCTTTTCCTAAATGAAATTGAGCAACAGATTGTAAATAAAAATGATGGAAGGCAATTAATAAGTAAAATTTTGAACAAAGCGTTTGCAAATCCAATTTACAGAACTGGAAAAGGGTACGAAGAAGTTGTTAAAGCAATTTCGTTGCTCGAGGTTTTATTGGAAGATTATAACACCACTCCTTTTGGATTAAACCAACAAAAAATCAATTTTAGCAAGAAAAAGGAAATAAACGAATATTTACGAACGGCAAAAAAAGAATTTATCCGCAAATTGTTTGAGGATAATTATGTTCATAGATATTTGGAAGTAAATATTCATCAACAAATTCGTTATTTCAATAAGGAAAGATTTGAAGAATTTGCAAGATGGATACTAAATATTTTTATGATTAACAGAATTTATAAAACTGATAATGCTGATTTAAAAGAAATGCTTTTACTTTATTTTCATATTTATGAATATTTGGTCAATTCTTCTATCGAATCAGGTTATCAATTGGATGTTTTTGAAGATATTTTAATTCACAAAAACATGAACAATTAATTAGTAACAATTTATAACGTAATAAAAAAAATCCTCTCAATTTGAGAGGATTTTTTATTTCAATCAATTATTTCTTATTTGGGAGCGAGAAGTTAAATTTGCTTCCTTTTCCAATTTCACTTTCAATCCAAATTTTTCCACCATGTTTTTCGATTAGTTCTTTGCAGAGAATCAATCCAAGTCCGGTGCCAATTTCGTTGTTTGTTCCAACAGTTGTTTTATGAGTTTCAATTCTAAATAATTTTGAAATGCTATCTTGACTCATGCCAATTCCTGTATCAGAAATTGAAATAACAACCTCATTATTTGTTATATTAGCGTCAACTTCAACTTTTCCTCCAGATTCCGTAAACTTAATAGCATTTGAAACTAAATTACGAATTACAGTACTACAGGCTTTTGAATCGGCGTAAACTAAAGTCTTTTCAGTAACATTGCTTTTAAGTGCTATATTTTTATTGGATGCAGTTGTACTTAAAATATCAATAATTTTAGTCACATTTTGATGAACATCGATATTTTCAAAATTATATTCCATTCTTCCAGTTTGAGTTTGTGCCCATTGAAGCAATCCGTCTAAAAGTTCATAAACATTTGAGGATGAATTTTTGATAATTTTAATCAATTCCTTAATCTCTTCTTTAGGTAAATCGTCAAAATCTTCATCCAACATTTCAGAAATTCCCAAAATTCCACTAAAAGGACCTTTCAAATCGTGAGAAATAATTGAAAAGAATGTATCTTTGTTTGCATTTAGTTCCAGTAAATTTTTCTCTGATTCGATTAACTTTTTATTTAACTTTTTGAACGAAATTCTACTTCGCGATATTAAAACCAAAATAATAAGTATAAAAATACCGCTTACTACAAGTGCACCTCCAATATAATTTTGCTCCATTATTGTAAGTTTTTGTATCTCATTATTTTTCCTAAGGATTAAGTTTTCCTGAGTTTGCTGATCTAAATGATTTTTTATTTGCAGACTGATAAATTTCTGGATTTTTTCTTTATTAAAAGTACTATCTTTTAATGCAGAAGCAGTTTTAAAATATTCAAATGCTTTAGAAACGTTGCCTTTTTTCTCTTCAATTTTGGAAAGCATAAAAAGATTGTCTCTAATTAAAGCGTCGTAGCTGTTTTTAATTGCTTTTGCATAACTTAGATTAATGTATTTACTTGCCGAATCAATTTTATTAATTTCAAAATAGTTTTGCCCAAGATGGTATTCCGAAGTAGCAATTCGGTTATTATTATTTATTCTGTATGCTTCATTCAATGCTTTTTTAAAGTAAAGAAGAGCGTTTTTATAGTCCTTCATCTTGTTGTAAGCATCGCCAATTTGTGTAAAAAAGAAAGATAACGAGCGACTCGTTTTCTCTTTTTTCAACAATGTTTCATAGCCAAGTTGATAATAATGCAACGCTTTTTTATAATCTTTTTTATCTGAAAAGCACTTTCCAAAATTGGAATAAGAATAAGAAATTGCACTAAAATCATTAATTTTTAAAGAAATATATAATGCTTCAGAATGCCATTTAAGTGCTTCATCATAAAGCTCCCAATCCTGATAAATCATTCCTATATTATTTAATATAAGCGAAACGCCTTTATAATCCTTAATTTTTTTTCTTATAGTAAGACCTTTGTGATAATTATCAAGGGCTTCATCGCTATTTCCTAACCCCCAATTAGCCGTTGCCAAATTATTATAAACACGTCCTAACCAAATGCTATCTTTTAATTCAGTAAATAAAGTTAATGCTTTTTTGTAATAGTCAATAGTTTCAACATAATTGCCATTTTGCCAATGATAAATACCAATATTATTAAGTATAATAGCTCGGTTTAGTTCATCATGTTCAAAATTTAATGATTCAATTAAATAATTTATAGCTAATTTTTTATCAGATAACGTTGCAATGTCAGAAAGTTGTTTTAAAATTTTTACTTTATTTGAATCAATTTTTGATTCGCTTAAAGCAAATTTTAGGCTATCAATTTTGGTGTTTTGTGAAAAAACGGTTAAAATTAATATGAAAATGCTAAATAAAAGTGATGTCAGAAATATATTTTTACTAAAAAATGCCAATCTATTTTTCATATATATGTACTAAGTTAAAATTGGAAATAATGTTTTAAATGTATAAAAATAACTGACAAATTAAAACTTGTTATTAATTTTGTAAAATTTATAATTCAAAGTTTATTCTCGAAATAATTAGGTTTAAATTGAATTAAAAAAGTAAAATCTGAAATACATTTGGGTTATTAAATTGTTAAAAGTCAAATTTTGAGGAAGTAAAGATTAACTTTTAAATAATATAAACTGTATATTTAAAATAAAAATAATAGTCAGATTTAACTCAAGCTATACTTTTGGGCTAAATCACAACCATTATTAGTCAAAAATGCTAAATATTAGTAAAAATATATTTGGCTAAATCAATTAAAAATAGATAGAAGGAATATATAAATGGAAATTTCTGAAAACAAAAAAGCTCCACAATTTTCATTACCAGATAGTGATGGAAATGTGGTTTCACTTAAGGATTTTGTTGGACAAAAAGTTATTTTATACTTTTATCCAAAAGATGACACAAGTGGTTGCACAGCAGAAGCTTGCGATTTTAACAATTCGTTAAAAGAATTTGATAAAATTAAGACCAAAGTAATTGGTGTTAGCAAAGATTCGACCAAATCTCATATAAAATTTAGAGAAAAATACGATTTGCATTTTACATTGTTAAGTGACGAATCGACAGAAGTTATTCAAAAATATGGAATTTGGAAAGAAAAAAGCCTTTACGGCAAAAAATATATGGGAGTTGAACGTACAACTTTTATAATTGATGAAAATGGAAAAATTGAGAAAATTTTTCCAAAAGTAAAAGTAACTGGTCACGTAAATGAAATTTTAACATATTTATCAAAAAAATGAGAGGTAAAAATGTTATACGTAACCAGACGAGAAGTCTTTAGTGCTTCGCATAAATTGGAAAATCCAGAATTGTCAGATTCCGAAAATGTTGACATTTATGATAAATGCAACAATCCTTATGGTCACGGACATAATTACACACTCGAGGTTGTTGTTGCTGGTAGTATAAATCCTAAAACTGGGTATGTAATTGATTTGAAAAAGTTAAAAAGTATCATAAAAGAAAAGATAATTTCCAAAGTTGACCATAGACATTTCAATTATGAAGTTGATTTTATGAAAGGCATTATTCCAACAACTGAAAACATTGCAGTTGCAATTTGGAAAGAATTAAAAAACGAAATTAATGAAGGAAAATTGTTTTCGGTTAAATTATATGAAACTGAAAATAACTATATTGAATATAAAGGAGAATAGATTTTGGATTTACAAAACGTATCAGAAAAAGTGAAAGTCATTTTAACTGAAATAGGCGAAGATACCGAAAGAGAAGGTTTAATCAGAACTCCAGAACGAGTTGCAAAAGCTTACAAATTTTTAACCAAAGGTTACAAACAAAATGTTGACGATGTTATAAACGGAGCCATTTTTGAGGAAAAATATGACGAAATGGTAATTGTAAAAGATATCGATTTTTACAGTATGTGCGAGCATCATATGTTGCCTTTTTTTGGAAAAATTCATGTTGCATACATTCCAAATGGAAAAATTGTTGGATTAAGTAAAATTCCACGATTAGTTGAAATGTTTGCCCGCAGATTGCAAGTGCAAGAGCGATTAACTCAACAAATTGCAGATGTTTTGCAAGAAAAATTGCAACCAAAAGGAGTTGCCGTTGTAGCTGAGGGTTATCATATGTGTATGATGATGCGAGGAATTGAGAAACAAAATTCGATTACAACAACAAGTGCTGTTCATGGAGCCTTCCGTGCCGAAAAAACACGTTTGGAATTTTTGAGCTTAATTTCCAGAAATAGGTTATAATGGACGAGAATCAAAAAATTGTTTGGATTACTGGAGCAAATTCTGGAATTGGTAAGTCAATTACTCATCAATTTGCCCAAAATGACGTTTTATGTCTCGCTTCAGCAAAAAGAGAAGATGCTCTTTTTAGAATGAAAAATGAAATTGAATCCATTTCACACAATATAGAAATATTCCCATTTGATATTTCCAAAACTGACGAAATAACTAAACACTCAAATAAAATTATTGCAAAATATGATGTTGATTGCCTAATAAATAATGCTGGAATAACAACATTTACTCCAGCCGAAAATGATTCAATTGAGGTAGTAAATTCGATAATTCAAATTAACTTAATTTCTGCAATTGCTTTAATTCAAAATGTAATTCCACATTTCAAAAAGCGCGGTGGAGGAACAATTATTAATATTCTTTCGGTTGCGGCTACAAAAGTATTGAAAAATAGTAGTATTTATTCTGCTTCAAAAGCTGGATTATTGGCTTATACAAATGTGCTTAGAGAGGAAGTGCGTAAATACAACATAAAAGTGATAAACATTCTGCCGGGAGCGACGAAAACGCCAATCTGGTCTTCCGAAATGTTAAGCAAATATGCCAATAAAATGATGTCGCCAGAAGATTTGGCTTTGTTTATTTATAGTGTTTATGATTTGGACTCAAATTTGGTGCCTGAAGAAATTACTATAAGACCGATTTGTGGTGATTTATAATTTGGAACTTAAATATGCTGGCTGATTATCGTTAAATAATCAGCCAGATTTTTAATTATCTTCTTTTTGGAAAGCCATCACAATCATTATTTCTTCCTGGACGGTCAAATTTTCCATCTCTATGTAAAAACATAGGGAAGGTTTTTGTCCATTGTTCTTTTTGTGTGTCATCAAGTAGATTATAAACATCTAACCACATTGTAGTTTTTGAAAGTTTAATTTTAGCTTGTAATTCGCTATTTTTGCTTGTTAGTTTTAATAATTCATTGCGGTCAATTTTATTATCTGTCATCATTTTACGAATAACTAATTTGTTTTTCTGAATTTCGTTTTGAGTGTCAATTACAAGATTTTCGTGTTTAAATCTCAAATCACTCATTTTTGCAACTTGGTCATCAGTTAATTTTAACATATCTTCCATTCTTTCAAATGGTGCTTTCATGCCCAAACCGCCACCAATTCTGTTATCTGGACCCATTCCCATTCCGTTTCCACGTCCATTCCCTCCATTTTGAGGTTGGGCAATTAGAGATGTTCCAAAAGCCAATAAGGCTACAACTACTAAATAAAATGCTCGTTTCATTTTTTAACTCCTTTGTTTGTTAATTAAGTTTTCTGGCTCTTTGACATTGCAAAATTAAAAAGGGTTTAAAAGATTAAATATTTTTTTGTAGCTTAAATCTAAATCTTAAATTTTTATTCATTTTAAATCGAATAATCATTTAATTGGAGTTTGAAAACAAAAGCAATAATTTTAGAATAAATTCTGTTTAAAATATCTAAAATGATTAAACCAATTAAAGTTTAAATTTGTCAAAGCAATAGTTAAATTGAATTATGGAATTTGTGGAAGATAAAGTTTTAGTTAAAGAGTTTCTCAATGGAAATGAAATTGCATTCAAAAAGCTTGTTGATAAATATTCCAAAAAAATTTATTGGCATGCTCGTGGAATGTTAAATAATCATTTTGATGCCGATGAAGTAACTCAAGAAGTAATTATTGTTCTTTATAAAAAATTGCATACTTTTAATTTTGAATCAAATTTATACACTTGGATTTATAGAATAACTTCCACAAGAACTTTAAATTTTATTAGAATGAAAAAGGTGAAAGAGTTTTTTTCAATTTCGGATGAAAAATATGACGAAATTAGGTCAGAAAGTAATATTCAAAACGATTTTGAGCATAAAGATGAAATTAAAAGAATTGAGCAAGTTTTACAGAAAATTCCAACAAAGCAAAGAGAAGTATTTGTAATGAAAAATTTTGAAGAATTAGATTATAAAGAAATATCTGAAATAACCGGAAAAAGTGTTGGTGGATTAAAAGCAAATTATTTTCACGCTCTAAAGAAAATAACGGAGTTATTAAATGAAAAAAATTAGTGAAATTAGTGAAATTGAATTTTTGGAAAAAGAAATATCACAAAAAATTGAAATTTATAAGAATTTCCAAAATTCAGATGCAAATAGAACATATTTCAATTTGTTAAATGCAAATGTTTTAAATAGATTGGAAGATAAAAAACGACCAATTTACCAAGTAAATCCTGCATTTGGATATGCTTTTGTATTTTTAATTAGTTTTTTGGTTTCGTATCAGTTTATTGATTTTAGCAATAAAGTCACGTTATCAAATTCCGATTTCCTATTCTCAGAATCTTCAACATGGCTTGAAGAAGAAGAATTTTTATCAAGCGTTTTGGATGAAAATATTGAATTAGATTATGTAAATTACTTAAATAATGAAATAGATTATTCAAGCAGTCGGTTTATCAATTATGAGTTAAATCAACTTTCAGATGCCGATTTTGATGAAATTTATAACAATATCAAAGACAAAAAAATATTTTAGGAGTTATTATGAAAAAGAAAATAAATATGAGATTTCTAAAAAAGTTAGTTATTGTAACTTTTGGCATTATTTTAGTTTCTAATTTTACTAGTTATGCTCAACGCCCAGACAAAAAGGGTGATATGGGAAAAATGCATAGTAGAATTGAGCAATTGGAAAAAATTAAATTGATTGAATTACTCAATTTGGATGAACAAACCACTTTAAAATTTTTTGCAAGAAGAGATGAACATCGTGATAAGCAACATATTTTAATAGACAAACGCGATAATTTATACGATATGCTAAATGAAAATCTTAATTCAAATAACGAAATTAATTATAAAAGCAAAATTTCTGAAGTTTTTGTCATCGAAAAAGAAATGGTTATTCAAAGAGAGAAATTTTTTAATTCGTTAAAAGATATTCTAAGCGATAAACAAATTGCTCAAATTATTGCATTTGAATCAAATTTTAGAGAAGAAATGCGGCATCAATTTATTAAACAAGGTGAAAAACGTAGATAAAATTATTAATTTGTTTTCCAAATATGTTTCTTAAAACGAAAAAAATGGGAACAATTTTAAAAATATTTTGTCAAATCTAAAAATGTTAAATCCACTCAAGGTAAATGTGTTGATTTTTTAGTTTAGCTCTTGTATCTTTGTCATTCTAATTTAGCGGAAGTGATGAAATTGGTAGACATGCTATCTTGAGGGGGTAGTGCCTTCTGGGCATGCGGGTTCAAGTCCCGCCTTCCGCACAAGGTTTTTTTTTATAAAATAATTTAGGAAATATTTATGAACAAATTAAGCATATCGATTCTCTCAGTACTTTTTTTAATAAGTTCTCTTCTTGTTGCACAAGAAATGAACAAAGACGCAGCAGTTCTTTATAATGATGGCAATAAATTGATTAAATCTGGGCAATATGATGGAGCAATTTCTAAATATAAAGCCGCAATTGCTATTCAAAAACATCCAAATATTTACTACCAAAAAAGTATTGCCGAAAAAAAAATAAATAAGTTCCAAGATGCTGAAAAATCTCTGCTTGAATGTGTTAAATTAAATCCAAGTTTTGTTGCTGCTTATAGCGGACTTGGAACTACATATTATTCCTTAAAAAATTACCAAGCAGCAATTGATAATTTCAATAAATATTTGGAAAAGACAGATGATAAAAAAGGAAAGTCTAAAATTCAAAAATTTATTGGTCTTTCATATACACAATTAGGACAAGAAGCTAAAAGAGACGGAAAATATCCACAAGCAATTACGTTTTTAAATCAAGCAGTTGAAAATTACAAATACGATTCAGCTTATTTAACACTATCTGAATTATATATTGAACTACGCGAGTTTCAAAATGCATTAACAGCTGCAGATAACGCAATTAACAATCGAAAAGAAATTTCTCCAGGTGCTGGTCATTATTATAAAGGTTTAGCGTTCAAAGGTCTTGGAAACAAGGAAAAAGCGAAAGAAAGTTTTAATGTTTCAATAAAGGATAAAACTTATAAAGCAAGTAGCGAATATGAGTTGAAACAGTTGGATAAATAGAAATTAAAAGCCCTAATTAAAAAATTAGGGCTTTTTTTTGCTTAATTATAAAATGCTGAATAGAACATTTAATCTAACGTGAGTTGAATTTAATGCATCACCATCACTTAAAAGAGTATTCATGTTATAATGACCAGATAAATCCAAATTAATTACTGGAAGTAATTTGAAATAAATTCCAGCACCAATTCCAAAACCTGTTTTACTTTCAGCTTCGCCAACTGTAAAACCATTCATAGTAGTTTCGCCAAATGACGTATATAAAAGCTCACCAGCTAAATATGGTTGAATTGGTCCAGGTATTAATGTAAATTCAGCACCAATTCCAACAGAAAGAAAACTTGATTCAGTTGTTATTGTCGTATTTGTAATTGGCTCTGTATATTCGCTTGATAATGGGTTATTGTAAATATTTGCAGCAAATTGGATAGGTAATATTGGAAGACTAACAAGCAATTTTCCGCCGTAGTGAATTCCAGAATTTAAGTTAAGTGCATCTTCGGCAGTAAAGCTATTATCGCCAGTTAAAGCCGTATAACCGCCACCAATTCCAACTTTTATTGACTGACCAAGAGCCAAAGTAGTAAAAAGAGCAGATAATAAAATGGTGAACAAAAGTTTCTTTTTCATATTTACCTCGTATGTTTGTTAGTGATATAATTTCCAAATAATTAAAATTTGATTTAAAGAAATTAAGCAATATAAATTGATTAAAAAAGTACTTATTGAAAAAAAATAAAACTTAAATAGCTTAAAAAAGGGCATATTTTATTCATTATTTGCAAGCATGTAAATTTTTGATGAAACATATTTTGTAATTATAATGTTTATCTTTCATTAAGTTAAAATAATTTCTCAAAATATTACTCTATTTTTCGTTATTTTTGATTGATTTATTGACGAGAGTTATTCACAAATTTGAATAATTCTGCTTTGCATTTAACTTTGTCACACTAACAGAAAATTTTGGTAATATTTGTATATGAAAACAGCTATTAAGATTTTAATAATTTCAATTATCTCATTTTCATCTATTTTTGCACAAAATGAAAGTGTTTTTTCGCAAGCAATGGAACTGTATAATTCAAATCATTTTATTGAAGCTCGAGAAAGATTTTTGCGTATTAGTTTTGTGGAAGATATTGATGAAAATTTAATCGTTTCATCAAAATATTATGCCATGGATTGCCTACTTAAAATGAATTTAATGAACGGTGCAATTCAAGAACTTGAGCATTTTATTGATAAATACAGATTTTCAAATTTTAGGGTTGAAGCGCTTTTCAAATTAGGAACATCCTATTTCCAAGTTCAAAATTATTCGCAAGCACGCGAAAAGTTTTTAATTCTAATTAATGAATATCCAACATTCGAAAAAGTTGGTTTAGCTTATTATTGGATTGGGCAATCGTATGCTAATGAAAATAAGTTTATTGAAGCCGAAGAATTTCTTTTAGAAGCTGTATCGATTGATAGATATAGCAATAAAATTGATTTTACAATCTATTCGCTTGCATATATTTATGAGCGGCAGGAAAAATATACTAGTGCAGTAACTTATTATGATGAATTACTAGCTTTTCATCCCGAAAGTGAGTTGTTACCAAGTGCTCAACTAAGAATTGGTGGAAGTTATTTTAAACTTAAGGAATATGACAGAGCAATTCTTGAATTGATAGATCCTTTAATTGACAAACTTGCTGAAAAAGAGCAAATTGAAGCCGGCTATTTATTAGCAAATTCTTATCTATATTTAGGAAAATATGACAAAGCAGAAGAAACCTACCGAAATGTACTTTCAAAAAATTCTTCTTTAGACATTGAACGTGAGCTTAAGTTTGGAATTGCTTGGGTAAATTTTCAACAAGGTAATTATGAAAAAGCATATTCTGAGTTTAACGATTTATCAAAAAATAAAATTAGTGATTCTTTGTCAATAAAATCGCTTTATTGGCAAGGGGAATGTAAAAGATATCTAGGCGATTTAGATTCTGCCGAAAAAATTTACAACTCTTTTCTTGAAAAACATAGCACAAACAACTACACCGATGCAGTTCGCCTATCTGTTGGAATAATCCAATATAATAGAAAAGATTACAAAGAGGCTTCAAAAAATTTAAGTGTTGTATCATATTCCACCAATAAACAACACAAAAGTAGAGCACTTATTCTTCTTGGAGAAATTAATCTTGAGTATGAAAATTATAAAGAAGCAGAACTGTATTTTGACAAAGCATTAAAAATTTCTCTCCTTTCGCAAGAAATTTCTAATAGAGCTATTTTAGGACTTAGTGTTTCGCAGTATTATATTGGAAATTACTCCGATGCAATTATGAATTTAACCGATTTAACAGTAAGAGCAAGCAATTTTGAAAGTAGAACTGTCCATTTTTATTTGGGCGAAGCGTTTTTTGCTTCAAATGATTTTAAAAGTGCTCAGCAACATTATTATCGTGTTGATATTGGTGACGATTATATTGGACAAGCTGCACTTTACGGAATGGCTTATTCTTATTTTAACTTAAAAGATTATGGAAATGCCGTTTATTATTTCAAAGATTATATTGCAAAATATAAAACAAAAGGGCATTATATTGATGCTATGTTGCGACTTGCGGATAGCTATTTTGGAATGAAAAATTTTGACTTAGCAAGTGCAGAATATAAAAAGTATTTTGATAAATACTCTGAAAGAACTGATAATGATTTTGTTTTGTTCCAATATGGACAGTCGTTATTTAAGTCTGGTAATAGCGATGAGGCAATAAATAAATTTCATTTGCTGTTAAAACGTTATCCAAACTCTAAATATCAAGATGATGCGCGTTATTTAATTGGTTGGATTCATTTTCAGCAAAGAGATTTTGGCTTGGCTATTATGAATTATAAAAAATTGATTACAGATTTCCCAAAATCTTCCATTGTTCCAATTGCTTATTACTCAATTGGCGATTCCTATTACAATGTTTCAAACTATGATTCAGCAATTGTATATTATCTTAAAATAATTAACGATTATCCCAAAACTTCTTCGGTTTACGATGCTATGAATGGAATTCAGTATTGCTATCTTGCTTTGGATAAACCGGACGATGCCGTTGCGTTGATAAATAGCTACATAATTAAATATCCCCATATTGAAAATAGTGATCGCATTTTGATGAAAAAAGGCGAGATTTATTACAGTTTCGGAAATTTTAAAAAAGCAATGAACGGATATTCTGAAATGATTAACTTTTATCCCGAAAGTGAGTTAGTTCCCGAAGCTCTTTATTGGATGGGAAAAAGTGCTCTTTTGTTGAAAGAAAAGAATGAAGCTTCCGAATATTTTAATGAAATTATAAATAAATACATTAAATCAAATTATGGAATTGAAGCAATTGTCGAATTAGGTAAAATTCATTTCGACAAAAAGGATTTTAGTAGCGAAATTGCATTATACAAAAAAGTTTTACCATCAATATCAAAATCCTCAAAAGCAGAAGAAATCCTATTTTTGCTTGGAGTTGCGTATGCAAATAACAAAGATTTAACAAACGCGTATAAAACTTTTGATGAAATTGTAAAATATTACGACAAAACGTTGTTTTCTGATAAAGCTAAAATTGAAATTGGAATTTTGGAATTAACCAACGGACGCTTTACAAATTCTGAAACATTTTTTAGCGAAGTTGCCGATAATAGAAGTGATGATATTGGTGCAAAAGCTCAATATTATCTTGGCGTTTCAAGATTTGAACAAAAGAAATATGATTCAGCAATCTCGGCTCTTGTAAGAGTTAGAACAGTTTTTGCATCTTATGATGAATGGTTTACTAAATCACTTATTAAACTTGGCGATAGTTATTTGAAAATAAATGATATTGTAAACGCAAAAAAAATGTATAGAATGGTACTCCAAAAGCATCAGTATGACGAATTGGGTGCAGAAGCTAAACGAAAATTAAACAGAATTTAGAAAAATTTATGAAAAATATTAAAATAATAGTCTCTTTTTTTGTAGCATTTAGTCTGTGCGGTGTTTCAATTTTTGCACAGGAAAAAAATTCAAATCAAAGTATTGAGTTGCCAGCATTTGTCATTACTGGAATTCAAGCTGTAAATATTCCAATTTTGGAAAAGAAAAAGTCAGAATTTGTGCCAATTCTTAGTCAAAATTTTCTAATTCCAAACTATAATTCTGAAGATTTTTCCTTAATGGATAATTCAACTCCAATTAAAAAAGAAATGGATTTGAAAAATGATGCAATTAAATACAATGGCTTACTACAAATGGGAGCTGGATTGCAAACTTTGCCAATTGGCGATTTGTATCTTGGGTTTAATAAGTCAAATTATCTTTTCAATTCACATGTTTTTGGAAGCGATATTAGAAAATATCTTCCTTATGCGGGTTATAATATTTCGGGTGCAGAAGCAAAATTTAATTATTTCTTAAACCATAATTCAGCGTTTATGCCTGGTTTATCTTTTGGGGTTGATGGTAATTTTATTCGTGATTTATATTATTTTTATGGTACTTCAACTCCAAGTAAATCGCGAGAGAATGAATATTATGGCGGAAAACTATTCTTTTCAAATCAATTGGATAAAAAACTTAAATATGGAGCTGATTTTAATCTTAATTATCTTAACATGAAACTTGATGGAGTTTATGAAGATTTAATTAGTGGAAATGGGTTTATTGATTACAAATTTGGTTCTTTTGGAATTAGCGGAAAAGCTACTTATCAAGTTCAAAAAATTAATGATAATTCAATAAACTATTCAAGAGCCGATTATTTTGGTGCGAGTGCTTTTTTTCACATTGCAAGTTCAAAAACTTATGAACTAAAAATTGGTGCAAATTACTCACAATTAGATACAAATAATTTATTCTCGCCAAATGCAATTCTTTCTATTTTTGTCGAAAAAGGTGTTGCACTTTTTATTTCTTATGAAGGAAGTTCAGAATTTATAACACTTAAAGATTTACTAACTGAAAATCGTTATTTTGAAAAAAATACGACAAGCATTTTTACAAAACGGCTTTCAGACATTAAAATTGATATAAAATATGATTTTTCAGATGTTTTTGAGGTAAATGCTGGTTTTCATTCCGCAAAATATGACAATTACCACTTCTTTGAGGATTTGAATAACGACAATAAATTTAATCTTGTTTTTGCAAATGATATTAGCGAAATGGGTGGATTTTTGAACATGATTATAAATGCAAAAGAGTTTGGTGAGTTTTTTGCTAATTTCAAATTTCAGAGTGTTGCTGATTCAAGTGGATTAAAAATTCCTTACAAACCAGCATTAAATGCCGATTTCGCTTATGGATATATGATGAATTTTGGTTTGTATTCTAAAGTGAAATTGAATTATTCAAAATCCTCATACACAAATTTGGCAAATACACAAACAATTCCAACATACATCAATTTAGGAATTTTCCTTAAATATAGATTATTTAACAGTTTAGCCTTAACTTGCGATTTCCAAAATATTCTTGGAAGAAAAGACTTTCGTCTAAAAGGATATGAAGAAAAACCACTTGATGTAATAGTTGGAATCGAATACAGATGGTAAAAAATTATTTCCCAATAATTTGGAAAAAAAATGAATAAAGAATCATTCAAAGAAATAATTTTAGAAATTTTAAGAAGCGATAGTGACAAAGTATTTAACTCGTTTCTTAACAAAGTTTCTGAATATTTAAGTGGAAATAAAACTCTAAAACTTGGTGGAATTGGGCATTTTCAAGTAAAAAGAGAACCACTTTCCAGAATGGAACGCCATGGCGATGAGAGTGAAAAGGAAATACTCATCTTTTTACCGGAAGGTGAAACTTCTGAAGAAAAAATTTTGTCGTTCGAAATTGAAAGAAAATCGTCCAATTCTGACGATTTATCGGATTCCGTTTTCAATATTGGAATAAACCGACCGACTGTAATTTCGGATTCGAATGAATTTGATACACAAAGCGAATCGCGAATAATTGAATTTGTTGAAAGTGGTGATGTTCTTGAAAATTTTGATTTGCTTAACAATGTTGATTTTTCATCTATAAAAGCCGAAAATGATGAACTGCCATCTGAAAGAGATGATATTGAATTTAACACGAAGGATATTTTTATAGGTGAAGATTTTGATTCATTAGAATCTGATGATTCGATAACAGAAGTAAAAATTAATAAAGATTTTATTCTTGATGATTCAGATTTTGATGATGAAGGATTAGACCTAAATAGTAACGATATGGACGAACTTGATGATGAAGCGAATCAGAATATTAATGAAATTCTAAATGATGAAATTAACATTAATGAGTTTGAAATTATTGGAAGTAAGCAGGAAAACAAATTAAATGATGTTAATCCTTTTGATGAATTGGAAAATTATATAAAAGAAGAGAATGTTGATGAAGCACAAAGTATTTTGGACGAAACTCCAGAAGAAAATATTGAAGAAATTCCAATTCCAAACAAAAAAGAGACTAAAACTACAAAGCCAATAACAAAGCTGAAAAAACGTGAAAGTTATTCAGATTCTAGAAAAAAATCGAATGGGTTTTTCAAAAATCCTATTTTGTATATTTCGTTAGCAATAGCAATTATAGCAGTTGGTGTAATCTTTTTTGTCCTACCAAAATCGGAAACATTGTTTAATGAAGCTTCCGAAACAATTGAGTTAAATAAACCAGGTAATATCGATTCTTTAATGGCTGATTCATCAAATTCGAATAATAAAATTGATTCTGCCGTAAAAGCAATTGAAAATATTCCACAAAAAGAACCAACCGCAGCCGAAAAAATGGCAGAAATTAGAAAATTGGAAAGTGAAGAAAAAATTCCAACAAAAAAAGAAATTGTGCCAGAAACAAAGAAAGAACTTCCACAAGAAGTAAAAAAAGAAGCTAAAAACGAAGTTAAAAAAGACGAAAAAGAATTAGCAAAAAAGGAAACAAAACAGTCTGGGAAAGAGTTAAACAAAACTGAAACAACAGTTAAAAATTTATATAGAGAAATTCCGAACGACAAAACTGTAACTGACAGAATATATTTTGATGGAAGAAAATACACAGTTCAAATATCATCGTGGAAAAGTGCAACAACAGCAGAAAAAGAAGCAAATAAGCTTAAAAAACGTGGTTTTGACGCATTTATTATAAAGGTGTTTGTGCCAGCAAAAGGTAGCACGTGGAATAGAGTTCGTATCGGATATTTTAACTCGGTGAAAGAAGCTGAAGAATTTTTAAAGAAAAATGCATTTTAAAAAAGGAAGAAAATGAGTTTATTAGATGTAGTTCTAAAAGGTGGATGGGTAATGTTGTTTATTTTTATTTCTTCAATCATAACAATTGCAATAATTGTTGATAGATTGTGGGCTTTAAAAAAATCACGTTCAAATGTACCCGCATTTTTGGTCAAAATTAGAACTTTATTGAAAAAGAACGATATAAACGGAGCTGTAAACGTTTGTCTTGAAGATAAAACACCAACTTCAAATATTGTTAAAAAAGGTCTTAAAAAAATCCAATTTGGTCATGAAAGAGTAAAAGAAGCTATCGAAACAGCTGGCAGACAAGAAATTAATAAATTGGAAAAAGGTTTATCCGTTCTTGCAACTATTGCTGGCGTTGCTCCATTACTCGGATTTTTAGGAACCGTAACTGGAATGATTTCGGCATTTATGCGAATTGAGGATTTACAGGGCGCTGCAAATCCAAGTGATTTAGCGGGTGGAATTTGGGAAGCATTAATCACAACTGCTTTTGGACTTGCCGTTGGAATTATTGCTTATTCATTTTATAACTACTTAGTAAATTCTATTAACAAATTTGTGCTCGATATTGAAATTGTTTCAAACGATGTTGTTGATATTATTGAAGAAATGAAAATTTCTAAAAATCAATCTAATTTGGATGAGGAATAAATGAAATTTGAGATGCAAAATAAACCTCTCACAATTTTTCACTTTTCTTCTTTAACAGATATTGTGATGTTATTGCTAATTTTCTTTTTACTCACTTCGCAATTTGTAATTCAAACTGGAGTTAAAGTTCAACTTCCTGGAGCTATGAATAACGAGCAAACAGTTCCAACAAGAATTGTTATTTCCATAACAGAGCAAGGAAAAATATTTGTCGGTGCCGATGAAGTAGATTTAGGTTCACTTTCGTTAAAATTGGAAACTACTAAACAAAATGTTAATGAAGAAAATCTTATAATTAGAGCGGATAAATCAGCCAAAATTGATTTAGTTATAAAAGTGATTGATGCTGCAAAAGGTGTTGGAATTAACAAATTTACTATCGAGACTGAGAAAGAAATATAATGTTTTGGAAAAAATCAGAATATAATTCCACAATTGTATCAATACTTTTCCATTTAGGTTTAATTGCAATTTTAATGGCGTTTAAAATTTCGCCAGAAATAGATTTAAGCGAATATGTTACAATTGGTTTTGGAAATGTTGGAAATTCAAATTCTGCTGGAGCAATTAAACAAACAGAACCACAAGAAGAAGTGATTGAAACTAAAAAAGAAAATGAAATTGAAATTCCAAAAGTTCAAAACTACGACGAAACTAACGATGTAACTTCTGCTAAATTAGACGAAAAAAATGAAAAAGCAGAAAAAGAGACTGAAAAAGCATCAAGAAATGAAGGCGTTGAAGATGGAGTTGGAAATTTTGGTTTTGAACTCGATTTTGGTGGAAAAGGACAGCGAAAAATTTATAGCTATATTATTCCACCATATCCTCCTGGAGTTTCAAAGGAAATTGATGTAAAACTTCAATTTACAATAATGCCAGATGGTTCGGTTGGTAAAATTATTCCAATTCAAAAAGCAGATACGCGTTTGGAATCGGTTGCAATGAATTCGTTAAGACAGTGGCGGTTTGAAGCATTACCAAAAGGAGTTGCTGGAAAACCTCAAACAGCAGTTATTACATTCCCATTTCGATTGCGTTAAAAATTATTCCATATTTTTGTTTCGCGAGTTGAGTATTTGAACGCCAATAATTCCACCCAAAATTCCAAAAATTGTGTTCATAATCAAATTTTTTACAAAAAGCGAAATTATATAAATTGAGGAAAATCCACTTTCTGTAATGTTTTCAACTATACCACTCAAAATTCCAATTACTTCTTCTTTTGTTAATTTATCAACTGGAAATGAGTTTATGGTTTCAATTAATTTAGGAAATGTGATAACAAAATCATTTTTATGAGTGATTAATGTTATTAAAAAATCGAAAAAAGTGCCAAAAAATGCCGCAACTAAACCAGTAATTAATCCAAAAATTACACCTTTTTTTATGTCCAGTTTTGTGTAATCGTTATTTGCTTTTTGGTCTAACATAAGTGAAAAAAACGCTGCAACTGGAAGCAATAAACAACAACCAAGACTTTTAATAACTGGAACAACCATTAAAACGCCGGCAACAAAGCCAAAAATTATTGGGGAAATATACTTTTTATTCATTTTTCTCTATTAATATTTGAAAACCATTGTAAATATATACAATTCCCACTAAACCAAAAATAACTCCAGTGATAAACGCAAAAATTTTTGAATAATTGTAAGCGCCAATTGAATATAAAAAAACATCAATTAACATAGGAAAAGATGCAAATATCATAAATTTGCCACTTTTTATCTTTAGTTTTGAAACAAACAATAGAATAAATGATGAAATGAATCCACCAATATAAATTCCACTACAACGAGAGCAAACAAGCGTGCTGTGATTATCAAAAACAATTAACTTTTCAACTTGCTGATGACAAACGGTTGAGTAAATTCTGCTCAAAAAAGGATAAGCATACGAAAGCTGATTAAAATAGGGAATTACGAACTCAATAAAAATTCCTAAAATCCAAAGAAGAATTGCAAAAGAAATGACAAATTTGGCTTTTAATGACAAAATAGCTTCTCAATTACAAAATTGAAAAAATCAAAATTCGCTTTTCTGTTAGTACGTATAACTTTCCGCTAAATAAAATTGCTTCAATAATGCTTTCATCTGTTGGAATATTATTTGGAGTTATATTTCTAAAATTTGAAAGGGGATTATTTAGATTTTGATAATAAAGCGAATCGGAAGAATTTAAAATTAAATTGTTAAATGTAATATTGATATTTTGTGTTTCATTTTTGGACTGAATTTTCAACAATCCCATTCCATATTGGTCAAAAACGCTTAAAAATCCACTATCCAACACAAAAATTTTAGAATCATGCGATAGTGCAATTGAGGATGGATTTTCGAGAGTAAAATCACCAGAACGATAATTCCCAAATTCTAAATTAAAATTGCCTGATGAATTGTATTTTAAAATCCGAGTATTTTCGGAATCGAGAATAAAAATATCATTTTGAATTGATGTTGCACAACTTGCTGGATACTGAAAACCTTCAAATTCATTTGATTCTAAATCAGTTTTAATTAAAAAGAGGAAGTTCAAATCCTTATCAAAAACTTGAATTCGGTGATTATTTTTATCTGTAACATAAACACGCAAATCGGTAGCAAAAACATCTGCTGGATTATCAAAAGCAGAATTATCCCATCCATAACCGCCAATTTTTTGAATAACTTTATCAAGAGTATCCAATTTTACGACTTCATTATTTCCATTATCAGAAACATAGAAAAATCCACTTGGCGTTACAGAAAATGCGGAAGCGGACTTAAAAGAGCCAATTTCGCCATTAAAAATATAGTTTTGGGCAAAAACCGAAGTGCTAAAAAAGAGAAACAATATTTGTATTAATTTTCTGTGCATGTGCTAATATACGATGAACTTGGGGGAAATTTGTTTTACCTTCAATTATTTTGATTATATCCCTTAGTTTTTGATTGAAAATTCCAATTGCCCAATTTTTTCTGTCCACTATGCGAAATATAAAATCAACTTCGTTTGGTTTCCAAGTTGTTGGCGTATTTGATTTAACACCAAAGGCAACTCCAATTATTATACTGTGAATTTTATAGTTTTCGTCAATTACTTTTGCTACAACAAGTGTTTCATTTAGTGCTTTTTGTAATTTTTTATCTGTTTTGTAGCGAAGTATTTTTTGAGTATCTTTTTCTACTTCACGTTGATTAAACATACCTTTACTTTCGTTCAGAATTACATCTGTTGTTTTATATTTTTCAGGTGTAAGTGCAATTATATCAGGATATTCACGAGGTTGTGCCTTGCCTTTTTCAGGTTCTGGCAAAATTGCACCACCACCTTGCGAACCCGGATAACTTATTGAAACAATGCGAAATTTGTTTGGAATTAACAATCTGTGCACAATCGTATATGTAACTTCGTCTTCATCAACTTCGTTTTCAATTATTTCCGTTGGTGTCGGTGTAACAAATTTTGTAAAATCAAAACGTTTTCTAAGCAAATCCAAAAAATCAGATTTAGCATTTCCAAGCATTTTATATCTGTCCCAAACAAGTTTTATACCGTTGTGGTTTAAATAAATACCGTCAAGAAAATATGCAATTGTCATTACAACTTTATTTTCTAAAATTTGTGTTTTATATTTATCCCAAATTGGTTGAAAATTAATTTCTTCGTCTATTGATTTTGCTTTTTTTACAGCATTTTTTAATTCATTTGCAAACCATTTTGGAATACCGCCTTCGTCTTTTTCTAATGCTGCATTTAATTTTAGTTTCAGCGATTTTAAACTTGTCATTTCGTCTTTCAATTCGACAGTGCTTCGTGGTCTTACAAGTGCGTAAATTCCATAAATTGAATGTGTTTTGCTAAAAACAAACGAAATAAATGTTAAAATTCCCCTGTCGGGATCCATAGCGTGTGAAAAACGATTTATTTTTGCTCCAACCCACTCTTTACGAACAAAATAGCGTAATTTGTTTAAATTATTATTTCGTTCTTCTCTTCCTTCCCACGTGTTTAATAATTCTTTTGAAGTTGCTGATTTTTCAATTTCCTTATTATAAAGTTTGTAAGATTTTGTTTGTTTTAAAACTTTTAAAGAGTTTGAATACCAATTTGTTGTATTTTCTATAAAACCTTTTATAATTGATTGTAATGTGTCTGTTAAGATTGGGATTTCGGGCGGACAAGCGGGTAATTCAAAACTTCGTTTCAAAGTATATTCGTTGCCTTCTGTTTTCCATTCGGCAATTATAAAACCTTCATAATTAAGTTTTTCAATTAGAATTTTTGGTGTAGAATATGGATTGTATTCAGCACCGCCAAAGGCTTTTTCAGATTGTTTATGACCCGAAATTTTAACGTAAAACATATTTGCTAAATATGATGCAACTGCCCCATAAGTTCGTTGTAATTCATGGTCTTCGGTTGTTACAGCTTCCGTAAATTCGAGTAATGCAAGAGGATATTCTATATTTTTGTCAATTCCTGTCAATAAAATATCGGGTGTTGTTAGCGATTGAATTGCTGACATTACACCTTTTAATTGCTTTGGATTTCGTGGGCGTTTTACAATAGTAAAATTTACTTTGTCTTTTGCAACTTGTTGAATTATAGGCAAAATGTAATCATTTGCTTGTTCTAAACATTCGTAGTATATTCTAATTTCTTTCATTGTTTTTGTAATACAATTAAGTGTTCTTTTTTTCCTTTTTGTGCGAAAACAGGATTAAAAATTCGTGAATGACTTGCTAAATCCGAAGAAATTATTTCGCAAACTTTAAAATTTATTTCGTTTGAAATGTCTTTAATTATTTCATCAATTTTTATTATTTTTTTTGCAATAACGCTGTCGCCAATTACAATAAATGCTAAACCGTCCTGTTTTAAAACTTTGTGCATTTCTATAAAGCACAAAATTAAATCTTCTGTCCATTTTTGAGGATTTTTCTTTAAACTCGAAAATTCTCTACGTGAGCCAATTTCGTTATATTGTGCAAAACTTACATCTAAATCTAGCCAACGTTTGCGAAATTTATGATACAAATAATAATCATAAGTATTTGCGTAAGGTGGTGAAGTTATAATCAAATCAATACTTTCAGGTTCAATAAAATCTAAATTACGACTATCAGCATTATGAATATTTAAAGTTGTGCTACCGTTTACAAGTTGTGAAAATTCAATTATTCTTTTTTCGTATTCTTTCAATCTTTCTGCGAATGTATCAAGTGTATAGCAATCTTTTATGTTTTTATTTTTTGCGGCATATCTTGTGTCGCTGTCTTGATTTGAAACTCTTACAATAATTGACGATAAAACAATTTTTAGAAAATTCTTTACTTTTTCATCAATTAATTTGTTGATTTCGTTCAAAATAAATGTAATTTCTTCCGAAACATTATGTTGAAACCAATGAGCCAAACTCTCAATTTCTTTAACTTGTATTAGCTCTCTTTTTCCTAATTTCCAATTAAAAGACGTATTAAAAATTGAATTTGAAAATTGATTAATTTCACTTATTTGCTTTTCTGTTAATGGTGTTGCTTTTACTTCTGATAATAAACAGGATAAACCGTTTACATCTACTCCAACAGCATTAATATTTTGCAAACGTGCTTCAACTAATGTAGTTCCGGAACCACAAAATGGGTCTAAAACTATGTCGCCTTTTTTTGCAAATTTTTCCAAAATTGTTTTAGGCAATTGTGGTGGAAATTTCGCAGGATATGGGTGCAAAGAGTGCGTTAAATATTGAGTGTCTGCACCATTGAAATCGAAATTAATACCTTTTAACATTTTATTCAACCTTTCGGAATACAACAATAAAAGAACAATTTTGATTTGTATAAAATACGGAAGGATAACCTAATAATACTAGTCTTCGTTGTCCTGTTTGGTCCCAAATAATTAAATCGTGGTATTTCCAACCCACTTCTTCACCTGCTCGTGCTAAGTCGCTGTGAAATGGAACATAAGGTATTTTATTTTTTGTATCTCTATAATCTTTAACGACCCAAGCCGAATAGCCACCCTTTTTTGTTACAATGTAATTAAGATTTAGAATTTCTTTTATCTGCTCCAAAAATTCTTTATATGGTAAATTCCCAAAATCTTTTTCGTTGTTGCTATAAGGTTTAACGGTGCTATTATTTTCGTGCTGAATAATTGAAGTTTTATGGGTTGTGGCTCTATCCTTTATTGACTTATGTATAAAATCGGCATATGGGGGTGAAGTTACTGTAAGTTGAATTTTTTCTTTTCGTACATGTGATAAAAGATTACGGCAGTCATCATTAATTATTTTATAGATGTTCATACTTTTAAATAAACCTTCCAAATCGTTTAGCCAGTTATGTGCAATTTGTGCAAATTTGGGGTTAAGTTCGGTACCTACTGCGTGTCTATTTAAAGAATGTGCAGCAATTAGAGTTGTTCCTATGCCTAAAAATGGATCAAATATTGTATCATTTTCATTTGAATACATTTTAATTAATCTTTCAACAAGTTTTAAAGGATATACAGCTCCATGTTCTATCTGATACTTATTCCTAGGTGAAGATAAATCTTTCCATACAGGGTTCAGTATATCTTCTTCATTTATAACATTTTTTGATAACAAAGCCCATTCAGATGGTGTTAAGCTATTGAACCCAATTTTAATTTTCTTTTTTTCATTTTCTAGTTCTTTGGAGACTGCATAATTTATAATTGGCTCTTTGAGCAAATGAGAATAGCGTTTATTTCGTTTTTCAATTATATTTTCCCAAATTTCGTCTTTTAAAATTCTTATTTCCGATTCAAATATAATTGTCGTTACCTTACCTTTTGATATATACCCACTTACGGTTTTTACGGATAATCCTAATAATTCAGCTGCCTGTTCTGTACTTAAAAATTCAATTCTTTTTTTGTCTTTCATTCTAATAAACCTAAAATTATTGAATAGGAGGCTAATTTCTTTTATTAAACTGATATTTACTTAATGAATTCAAAAAATGAAATAATCCTTATTTAAAAATAAGTAATTATTTAATACCAAGTGGATTATTTTGATTTGTTCCTATAAATAAAAACAAAAAATATTAAATTTGGAGTAATGATTTTATTAATTATGCTAAGTGAAAACGATCCTAAAAAAAATTGTAAATTTGAATGCAATTAAAACAACATAAGAGAAAGAAAAGAAATGAATAAATACAATAAGCACATTTTTATTTGTGAAAATATAAGAGAAGAAGGAAGCCCAAAACCAAGCTGCGCGCGGCATGGTGGTAGCGAAATAAAGGAAAAATTCAAAAGCAGATTAGCAGAATTGGGTTTGGGAAGCAGTATAAGAGCAAATTCTGCCGGATGTCTTGGCAATTGTAAAAATGGTCCAGTTGCGGTTGTTTATCCACAAGGCACTTGGTACGGTAAATTAACAGTTGAAAATGTTGAGCAAATTATTCAATCGGATTTAATAAACGGCGTTGTTGTAAGCGAGTTAGAGCTAAAAAATGAGTAAAAAATCTGAAAGCGAAAGATTAAAAAGTATAATTGATTTACTCAAAAAGGAATATCCCAAAATTAAAATACAATTGGATCATTCATCACCATTTGAATTGCTAATTGCAACAATGCTTTCGGCTCAATGCACCGATGCGCGAGTAAATATTGTTACAAAAGCTTTATTCCAAAAATATAAATCGCCAAAAGATTATCTAAAAGTTCACCAAGAGGAATTAGGAAAAGATATATTTTCAACTGGATTTTATAACTCCAAATCGAAAAATATTCAAGCTTGTTGCAAAAAGTTGATAGAAGAACATAATGGCGAAGTTCCAAAAGATTTTGAAAAGTTGGCAAATTTGTCTGGTGTTGGAAGAAAAACCGCTTCGGTTGTTGTAGGAAATGCGTTTGGAATTCCAGCAATTGCCGTTGACACACACGTAATTCGCTTAACAAATTTGCTTGGATTTGTTAAAACAAAAGATGCTACAAAAATTGAAACAATCTTGAAAAAGTTGCTTCCAGAAGAAGAATGGGTAAATTTTACGCATTATATAATTTCACACGGAAGAAAAATATGCATTGCACGCCGTCCAAAATGTTTGGAATGCGTTTTGGTCGATTTTTGTCCGAGTAAAAATGTTGATTAATTAAAATACTAAATGGGATTAAAATGGAAAAAGAATTAAATCGCGACGAATGTTTAGCAATTTTAAAAGAATACACACAAAACGAATCGTTATTAAAACACGCATTCGCAGTTGAAACTTGTGTTTTGGCTTATGCAAAAAAGTTTGGCGAAAGCGAAAAATATTGGGGCAATGTTGCGTTACTTCACGATTTTGATTACGAAAAATTTCCAACTGCGGAAGAGCATCCATATAAAGGTAATGAAATATTGGAAAATCTTGGATTTAGTGAAGAGTTCAGAACCGCAATTATGTCGCATGCAGAATATACTGGAATTAAACGCAAAACAAAATTGCAAAAAACTCTATTTGCGTGCGATGAACTTGCTGGATTTATAACCGCCGTTGCATACGTTCGTCCAAGTAAATCAGTTGATGAAGTGGAAGTAAAATCGGTTAAAAAGAAAATGAAGGATAAAGGATTTGCACGAGCTGTAAATCGCGAAGAAATTATACAAGGTGCTGAAGATTTGGGAATTCCGCTAGATGAACACATCCAGTTTTGCATTGATGCAATGAAAGGCAACAAAGAACTTTTAGGATTATGAAAAAGTTAAATCTTTCTGAAAAAAACTATATAATTCCTTTGTTTTTAGTTCTTATTACGCTTATTTCACGAATATTTGTAGCTGAAAAGTATTTTTTTGGATATGATTCCATAAATTATGCACTTGGCGTTATTGATTTTTCGCTTAAGGCAACACGTCCTCATTTGCCTGGTTCGTTTCTGTTTGTAAAATCAATTGAAGCAATAAACGTGATTGTTGGCAATATACATCAGTCGTTTTTAATTTTATTAAATATATTTTCTGTTCTTTCGGTTTGGTTAACCTATTTTGTTTTTCTAAAAATTTTCACTCCCCAAAAAGCAATTTATTTAATTGTTTTTCTAATTTTTAATCCAATGGTCTGGTTTTATGGTTCAGTAACTGAAATTTATGTTTTTGATTGGTTTTTTGCTTCGCTGATACTATTTATTTCATTCCAAAAACGAGCTATTTATATTTTGCCAATCGTTTTTGGAATTTTTAGTGGATTTAGACCATCTTCGGCTGCTTTGCTATTACCGCTTTATTTTTATCTATTGTGGAACGAAAAGCTGATAAATTGGAGTAAATTGTTCGTATTTGTTAGTTTAGCTTTGGTTTTCTGTTTGTCATGGTTTCTTCCACTAATAAATTCAGTTGGTGGAATCAAAGAATATTTCTTGTTGTTTTCTACCAACAATCCAATGGAATCTATTTCATTTGCGCAGAATATTTTTAGATTATCTTCAATAATGTTCTATTTTATAGTTCCATTCTCTTTTTTGCTATTTGCGAAAAGGGGAAATCAGTTAATTGATATAGCAGAAATAATCAAAATTATGTTTCTGATTATTCCATCGGTATTGTTTTTTGTATTTTCGCATTATTCAAAAGGTTATGCACTTATAATTATTTCACCAATTGTTATTTTTGTTGGAATTTTACTACGTGAAAATTATAGATTGCCACTAACTATTGCAATTTTAGCAGAAATAGGAATATTTCTGTTTCTTCCAACAAATGAAACTTCGCTTGAAAGTAAAATAAATCCTAAAGTTCGCAAAAGTGGAATTACTCAGATTTGGTTTGATAGAACTTTTTCTGATTATAGTTTAACTTTTAGTGAAATTAGTTTGAGAGATAAATCGCTAAATAATTTGATTGATTTGATTAAATCGACAAAAAGTGACAGAATATTTTTAGGCCCAACAATTTCACATTTTGGAAGACCGCTTCAGTTTTACTTTCCCCAAATAGAAATTCTGTCGGTTGATTTTAAAAAATCAAAAAGATACATACAATTTAGGAATAAAGAAGTAAATCAAATATTTATTGAAAATTATTCTAAAAACGATGTTTTAATAGTTCGAAAAGATTTTTACGATAATTATTTGTCGAATTTTAAGCCAGAAATTACAGAAGATAATCTTATTGTTTTGTCGAAAACTGACAATTTGCATTCTGCTTTTGAGAGTATTGTTGATTCATTATTTGTGAGAAATTGAATCCCGAGAAAGCTAAAACCTCCTTTTATACACAAAATGATGAAATAATTTTAGAAAAAGAGGAAGTAACAATTTTTGTTGTTTTGAGTAATTATACTTATTGACTATTTTGACATTATGAATAAAGGAAATATTTTAATAATAGATGATGAAGCAGAAATTAGAAATCTGCTTTCAAAACTACTCCAACTTGAAGAGTATTTTACTTTTTGTGTAGAAACAATAAGTGCGGGACTCAAAATACTGGAAGAAGAAGAAATTAGTGTTATAATCTTAGATGTTCGGCTTCAGAATATTAATGGCATTGATTACATTCCAAAAATTAAAAACATTTCTCCTTTAACAGAAATAATTATGTTAACAGCTTATGGTAAAATTGTTGATGGAGTTAACTCAATTAAACTCGGCGCTTTCGATTATATTACAAAAGGAGATGATGACGATAAAGTTTTACCCACAATTGAAAAGGCGTTTGAAAAAAACAGACTTTCAACACAATTAACTAAACTTAGAAAAAAGATTTCGACAAAATATAGCTTTGATAATATAATTGGTAGTTCTTCCAAAATTAAAGATGCAATTGAACTTGCTAAAAAAATAACCTTTTCGGACACCACAGTTTTGCTAAAAGGGGAAACTGGAACTGGAAAAGAGATTTTTTCTCAATCAATTCATTATAATAGCAACAGAGCAGACAAGCAATTTGTGGCTATAAATTGTAGTGCAATTCCAAATGATATTTTGGAATCGGAACTTTTCGGGTATAAAAAAGGAGCCTTTACTGGAGCTAATTCCAATAAAAAGGGACTTATTGAAGAAGCTGACGAAGGTACATTGTTTTTAGATGAAATTGGCGAAATGGCTTACAATCTTCAAGCAAAGTTATTGCGAGTTTTAGAAACAAATACATTTATTAAACCTGGCGACCAAAAAGAAACAAAAGTTGATATTCGAATAATTGCTGCTACAAATATTGACCTCGAAAAAGCAATTGCTGAAGGAACGTTTCGAAAGGATTTATATTATCGTATAAGCACTTTTATTATTGAACTTCCTTCGCTTCGTGAGCGCAGAGATGATATTCGTGTTTTAGCAGATTACTTTATCAGTTATTTTTCGGTAAAATTGAAAAAGCAAATATCGTTTGTTTCTCCTGAATTTTACTTAAAATTAAGTGAATATAATTTCCCAGGAAATATCCGTGAATTGAAAAATATTTGCGAACGTGTGGTTATTTTATCAGAAAATTCGTCAATTATTGAAGATTATTTACCTCAAGAGTTTTTTAAGCAACAATTTGAGAAACTTCCAACTGACGATGATTTGTCATTTGCTTCAATTGAAAAGATACAAATAGAAAAAGTGCTTCGTATTACAGATAACAACAAAAATAAAGCCGCAGAATTATTAGGAATTGGATTAACTACATTATATCGCAAAATTGAGCAATATAATCTTGACGAATAAAAAAACATGATTAACTTAAAATCGAAAATATATGTTGGTCTTTCTTTTCTGATTTTTATAATTATAGTGATTGGTTTTTCTGGAATTTACAATCTAAGAGTTTTATCGGAAGATTCTTCGGCTATAATTCAAGATAATTATCACACAATTGACTATTCATTTTTGATGCTTTCTCAACTTGATAGCATTAACAACCAGTTTATCAATCAATCCCAAGCGGAAAAAAACGATTCAAATAGTCTTTTCAAACAAAATATTTCAAAAAACTTAATCACTTTTGAAAATATTTTAATCTTACAACAAAAAAACATAACCGAAGTTGGTGAAGATAGTTTAGTTAGTGAATTGACAAAGAATTTTGAGCTATTTAGGGAAAGAATTAGTAAATCTTCGCAAAATCATTCAAAAACATATAATCTGGAAATTTTAAGCACTTTAAATGTTTTGAGGAACATAATTCATAAAATTTATAACCTAAATATGAACAGCATAATTTATAAGAATTCAGTTGCTAAGGAAACCTCTTCCAGCACAATTACTTATATGATTATAATTTTATCAATCAGTTTATTGTTCATTTTGTTCTACCTTTACAAGTTTCCAAAATTTATTGTAGCTCCAATTAGAGAATTGACCGAAAAAATACATGCAATCTCTTCAAAACGATACGACCAGAAGATTAAAATAAAATCGCGAGATGAAATAGGAATACTTACTGAATCTTTCAATAACATGGCGGAAAGATTAAAAGAATACGAGGAACAACATCTTGACCAACTTCTTCTTGAAAAAAAGAGAATTGACAGTCTTGTTGGCGGTTTAAATGATGGAGTTTTATTATTAGATGAAAATCAAAATATTATAATGATAAATTATGCAGCTCAACGCATTTTATCGCTAAATAGTTCAGAAGTGTTAAATAAAGGGATAAAAATATTTAGTAAAAGTTCGCCAATTATGGAAATTGTTTGTAAATCAATTTATTCAACAGAAATCAATAAAAACATTGGTGATTATGAAAAAATGGATTTTTTTACTGACGAAGCTGGACAGTACTACAATATTGATACAATAGAAATTAAAGCCGAAGATGGTTTTGATGATAAAGCGAAAATAAAAGGACTAATAATTATTTTACGAAATGTTACTCCGTTCAAAGAAAGAGATATTGCCAAAACCAATCTGTTAGCTACGGTTTCGCATGAATTAAAAACACCAATTTCGTCTATAAATTTATGTCTAAAGTTGTTATTGGATATTCGAATTGGAACTTTAAACCATGAACAAAAGAATCTGCTTGAATCAATTTCGCAGCAAAATAGAAAACTACTTGGTGTGGTTAATAATGTTCTTGATTTTGCACAAGCTGAAACGGGCAAAATTAGCTTAATTATCGAAAATATTGACCCAGCACAAATAATTGACCTTGCAACCTCAGCTTTAATGATTCTATTTTCAGAAAAGAAAATTAATTTAGAAATTGACATAGTGAACAATCCGCCACAAGTAAAAGCCGACCTTGAAAAATCAGTTTGGATATTGGTAAACATACTTAGTAATGCAATAAGATATTCGTCTTTAAATGGAACTATAAAAATTTCTCTTCAGTTGGAAGGAAATTTTGTTAAGTTTTCCGTAATTGATTTTGGACCAGGAATCTCAGAATTTGATAAAGAACGAATATTTCAAAAATTTAAGAAAGAAAAAGAAGGATATTTTAAAGGAACTGGACTTGGTTTGGCAATTGCAAAGGAATTTGTGGATTCTCAAGGTGGAAAAATTTGGGTAGATAGTTCTCTAAACAATGGTTGCCAGTTTCATTTTACTTTGCCAATCGTGTAATCCAATTTTCATTTTGGAAATGGCTTTTCCATTTTGACAAAACAAAGTTCGTTTTCTTCGTTTTAACTGCTCTCCAATAGCTTTTTTACATTATTTTGTAAGAATTTCTTTGGCACATGCTTTGTCAAAGTATGAACATGTTTGAGAAAATTAAAATCGGTTTAGCTCTAATCTTAAAAATTTGTGTTTCATCAATGATGATAATTCTCTCAATATTTTTCGTCTTATTTCTGATTTCTTTGGTGTTTTAAAATGACTACTTTTCTTAATAGGCTATTTACGCCTATGCAATTACTTACAATTGGATTTACTGTTTTGATACTTTTAGGTGCATTTTTACTTATGCTACCAATATCAACCGCAAATTACGAATCTCAATCATTTGTTGATGCTCTTTTTACTTCCACATCTGCTGTTTCAACTACTGGTTTAATTGTTGTGGATACTGGAACGTATTATTCACTATTTGGTCAGATTGTTATTCTTATTCTAATTCAAATTGGTGGACTTGGTTATATGGTTTTGTTTGTAATGTTTACATTGGTTTTAAGAAGCAAATTATCCATTATTGGCAAAAAATATTTAAGAGAATCAGTTTCAAGTTTGCCAAAAGTTGATATGATCAAATTTGTTAAACTTACAATTTTGTTCACTCTATTTTTTGAGGTTTTGGGTACAATTTTATACTTAGTAATTTGGGTGAGTGATTTTTCCTTTTTTGATGCTCTATATTTTTCACTATTTCATTCAGTTTCTGCATTTTGTACTGCAGGTTTTTCACTATTTCCCGATAGTCTTTCATCATATTCCACAAATTGGTTAATAAATCTTAATACTTACATTTTAATTATAAGTGGTTCAATCGGATTTTTTGTCCTTTATGATGTTTCGCATTATCTAAAAGCTTTGTTCAAAGGTGATTTTATTAGGAGAATAACATTACATTCAAAGATTGTATTAGTAACATCATTAGTTCTGTATGTTGTTCCAACAATAATGATTTTTTTTATTGAATATGGAAAATTTTCAAATAACATTATAGACCAATGGATATTTAGTGCATTTCAATCAATTTCAGCATCAACAACCGTTGGTTTTAATACAATTGATATTGGTTCAATGGCTGATTCAAGTTTGTTTATACTTACTATTTTAATGATTATTGGAGCTTCGCCAGGAAGTACTGCTGGTGGAATAAAAACAACGAGTTTAATAATATTTTCAAAGTTTTCATTAGCTGCTTTGCGCGATAGCGATTCAATTTCAATCTTTAAACGCTCAGTAAATTACTCGTTTTTTAAGAAAGCTTCCGCACAAATTTTTATTGCAATTTTGGCGGTAATATTTTTCACAATATTACTTACAATTTCTGAAAAATTGGATTTTATAAAGATAATCTTTGAAGCAGCTTCTGCTTTTGGAACTGTTGGATTATCAGCTGGCATAACAGCTAAACTTACATCATTTGGAAAAATCTATCTTATTGCATTAATGTTAATCGGTAGAGTTGGACCACTTGTAATTGGATTATCTTTGATTCCAAAAACCAATAAAATTAATTATACATATCCAGAAGAAGAAATATTAATATCATAAAAGGAGAATTAAATGGACAATTTTGTAATTATTGGTTTGGGCAATTTTGGATTTTATATTGCCACAAATCTGGCAAAAAAAGGTAAAAGAGTACTTGCAATTGATGCAGATCCAAGACAAGTTGATAAAGTAAAAAATATTGTTAGCGATTCTGTTATTGGAGATGCAAAAGAAAAGGAGTTTCTTAATAAATTTGTTGATAAAGCCATAAGCACTGCTATTATAAGCACAGGCGATAAAATGATAGACAGTATTTTAGCAGTTTATCATCTTAAAGATATTGGAATTAAAAATATTTACGTAAAAGCAATTGACGAAACGCACGCCCAATTATTAAAACTTATTGGCGCAACAGAAATTATTTTTCCCGAAAAAGATATTGCCGGTTGGTGGGCAAATAAACTTTCTGAACCAAATCTTATTGAACATCTTCCACTTTCAGAGGAGTATTCCATTGTTGAATATGCATGTCCAGATAAATTTGCTGGCAACACTTTAAATAAACTACAATTGCGGACAAAATACAAAATTCTATTAATAGCCGTAAAAGACATATTAAAATCGGATTTTACTTTAATGCCAGCAGGAGATTATGTTTTAAAACCAGATACTATTCTAGTTTTAATGGGCAAAAAGGAGGATATAAATCAAATGAAATTGAAAGTGTAGTTATTAAAATAGGAGATTTATATGCACAAATTTATGATATTTGTACTAGTTATTTAGAATTAACAAGTAGAAGTATTCATATTTTAATCATTCCAGAAACTGAGATAAAAAATTACCTAATAAGAACTTGCAAAAGGTGTTAAATCTCATTAAATTCGACCTTAAAAATACAGGAAATACTATATAGAACGCTTTTTACTATTATTTAATTATCAATTTACAGAAGATTTTTAATTCATTATTTTATTGGAGTAAAAGTGAAAAGCAGATTATTTATAGTAATTTTGTCTTTATTGTTTGCAAGTGTTGTTTCGGCTAATCAAGATATTCGTGTAATATCCTCTGACCAATCAGGTTTTACCTTTGAATACTCGCCCAATTATTTTGAAATTAGAAAAGATTTAGTTGATGGAATTGAATATTTATCAATTCCTTTTGATGGTGCAATGGGGTATTCTGACGATTTAATTGGCAAGATATTTTTAATGCACAGAAATATTCAAATTGGTGTTCCTTCCGAGTTTGGAAATACTTTACAAATTGTTTCATCACAGCATTCAGTTATAAAAGGGAAAATTGCTCCAATTAGAGGCAATAAAAATCTTAATTCAAACGAAATTTTAGCTGCACAAAAATCATTTCAAAATAAAGAGTTAGTTAGTTTTGGAGAATTTGGATATTCGAGAGATTTTCCACTGCAAAGCGTTTTAATTTCTCCAATTCAATATAATGTGGAAACAGATGAAATTAAGCTTTATTCCAAAATAGTTGTCCGTGTAAATTTTGGAAAGGTCGTAAATAATTCCAAAACTGTAAAAGATGAAATTTTAAAAAAGGTTGTTCCAAATTTTGAAATAGCAAAAAATTGGGGCAAAAATGATGCTGTTTTGCACAAATCAAATCCAAGTTCAGTTAAAATGGCTGGCACATGGTATCGATTTAAAGCCACAAGTGAAGGCATTTATAAAATTAGCAGAACTGAGTTGGCTTCACTAGGAATTGATGCTTCAACAGTTGACCCACGAACGATAAAAATTTTTAATAATGGCGGATTTTCGCTAAATGAAAGTGTTCAAACATCTACTCCTTATGGAATGAATGAAAATGCGATTCTTGTAAAAGGTGAAGAAGATGGCGTTTTTGATCAAAATGATTATATTTTATTTTATGGAAGAGCAAATGATTTTTGGGAATATAATGTTTCATCTGCTAAAATTGAAAGATATCATCACCCATTTTCTAAAAATAATTATTATTGGATTTCCTTTGGTGGCGAAAATGGAAAGAGAATGGTAGCTGAGCCAAGTTTGAGTTCAGTTTCTTCAATAGAACAGACAACAAGTGTGGCTTTTTTATCGTTTGATGAGGATAAATTAAATCTTGGAAGATCTGGAAGAGATTATTGGGGCGATGAATTTAATTCAACTACTAAATCACATACTTACATCAATACGCTCGAAAGTCGTAATGAAACTGGAAACGTAAGCTATAATTACCGATTTGCAAACGCTTCAAAGAACTCTCAATTATTAACTGTTTCTGAAAATGGAACAACTCTTGCGACACAAACATTAAGTGGATATGGCGTAAATGATTACATCTGGGGAATTTCATCTACAAAAAGTGCGTTTTTTACTGGTTCGTTACAAGATAATAGAAGTGCGTTGAAATTTGAGGTTTCTATCACTTCTTCCGAAGTAAAAGCATACATTGACTATTTGGAAATTGAATATCTCAGAAATTTGAAAGTGTTAATGGATGAAGTAATTGTGTTCAATAATCAAAATAGGTCAGAAGTTAATTATAAACTCAATAATTTTTCAAATAGTGATATTTTTGTCTTTGATGTTACAGAATTTGCTAATGTAAAATCCATTTCTTCTCCAAACATTAGTGGTGGCGATGTTAGTTTTACTATTAATGAAGGCGATGGATATAAATCGAAATATATTGTGCTAACAAGTAGCAAATTTAAGTCAATTTCTGGCATTGAAAAAGTTGAAATTCCAACAAGTATTGTTTCTGGCGAAGGTGCTGAATATATAATAATAACCGACAAAAAATTTAGCTCTGAAGCTGAAAGACTTGCTTCATATCGAAAAAATGATGCTCCAAATAAACTTTCTACAAAAGTTGTTTATGTAGATGAAATATTAAACGAATTTTCTTGTGGAATGATGGATCCGACTGCAATTAGAAATTTTCTAAAATATGGATATGAAAATTGGCAGACAAAACCATTTTATGTCCTTTTATTCGGTGATGGCGATTATGATTATTTTAATGCAGAAGGTTACGCCAAAAATTTTGTTCCAACATATCAAATAAAAGAATCGTTGAATGAACTTTATTCGTACCCTATGGATGATTTTTATGGACGAATTGTTGGGAATGATTCAGTTGCTGATTTAGCTATGGGAAGATTAAATATCCAGACAACTACAGATGCAGCTATTGTTGTTGATAAAATTATTGCTTATGAATTGCCTGATAACGGATTGTGGAAAAATACAATGACTCTTGTTGCTGATGATAGAGAAACAACTGATGGACTTGAAGCAAATTTGCACACACCTCAATCTGAAAGATTAGTTGCTGAAAGAGTTCCTGGATTTATGGAAACTACAAAAATTTATCTTGCAGCTTATCCAACAATTATTACTGGATTTGGCCGGCGTAAACCAGAAGTGAATGAAGCAATTATTAATGCAGTTAATCAAGGGACTCTTATTTTAAATTATATTGGACACGGAAATCCAGATGTTTGGGCACACGAAAATGTTTTTGAACGTAGTTCTTCAATTCCAAGTTTAAAGAATGATAAATTATTCTTTTTAACAGCTGCAACTTGCGATTTTGGTCGGTTTGACGATCCAACAGTTCAAAGTTCAACAGAAGAATTATTATTAGCCGAAGGTAAAGGAATGATTGGTGGATTTTCAGCTGCAAGAGTTGTTTATTCGCACGCAAACGAAGCAATTAATCTTGAATTATATTCCCACTTATTAAGCAATTCGTTAGAATATATGTCTGAAGCAACTGTTGGAGAAGCATTTTATTTAACAAAAATGAAAATGTATGCTCCAAACGATGAAAAATTCCACTTGTTTTCTGACCCAGCAATTAGGTTAAATGTTCCTAAAAATCCTGCGTCAATAGTTAAAGTAAATAATAGCGATTTAACATCCAACGTCCAATTAAAAGCACTAAGCCAAGTTTCTATTGAAGGAACTGTAAACAACTATGATGGAACTACAAATTCTTCAATAAATGGCGAAGCAATTATTACTGTTTACGATTCCGAAATTGTTAAAAAATTGCCCGAATTAGGAACTGCTATTGGCGCACAAATGGTTGTGCCAGGTGGTGTAATTTTTAGAGGAAGAACTTCGGTTGTAAACGGAAAGTTTAGCACAAAATTTACAGTTCCACAAGATATTTTGTACGAAAATAGAAATGGCAAAATTACAGCTTATATTACGGAAAACAATAATGATGGAATTGGTTTTACTGAAAATGTTATTATTGGCGGTACTGATTCAACAGCAAACAATGATGGAAATGGTCCTGAAATTGAAATTACTTTTGATAATGCAGAATCTGCAAGTGCATCGCTTGTTAATCAAGATTTTACAATTGTGTTAAATTTACAAGATGAAACTGGATTAAACACAACCGGAACCGGAATTGGACATAAATTAAAAGGAATAATTGATGATAATTCGTCAAACGAAATAGATTTTACAAATTATTTTGTTGGTGATTTGGATGCAGAAGGCAAAAGTGGGCAAGTAAATTATAAAATTACAAATTTCGATTTAGGCGAACACAAAATTGATGTTACCGCTTGGGATGTTTATAACAATCCTTCCCAACAAATTTCTTATTTTACGGTAGTTAATTCTGAAGATGTTGTACTTACAGATGTTGTAAATTATCCAAACCCTTTTAGTAACAACACAACATTTTTATTTCAGCATAATATTTCTTCAGCAATTGATGTTAAAATTAAAATTTATACAATTGCTGGTAGATTGATAAAAAATATTGAGAACTTTAACGTTTTGGACAAATATGTAAAAATTGACTGGAACGGAAAAGACGAAGATGGTTCTCAAATTGCAAACGGTACTTATTTATACAAAGTTATTATTAAATCAATAGATGGAAAAAACAGCCAAAATGTTATTGGAAAGTTGTCTATCATACATTAAAAGTAGTAAATTCATTATGGAGGTAATTTACAGATGAAACGTATTTATGTTATTATGTCAGCATTAGCATTGATGTTAGGATATGTAAACCAAATAAATGCTCAAGGTGAAGCAGCAGTTCCTTTTTTGCTTCTCGCACCTGATTCACGTCACGCTGGTCTTGGAGAATCTGGAACCGGACTTGCCGATAACTCATCAGCTATTTTTTGGAATCCCGCAGGTATTGCATTCCAAACTGGCTCAGAAGTGGGAATTACTCACGCAAATTGGTTGCCACAGTTTAATTTAGATTTATCATACGATTATGTTACTTACCGCCAATATTTTGAAGATATTGATGGAAGTGTTACGGCAAGTTTAACATATATGAATTATGGCCAATTTCAACGAACAAGTTCAACTGGACCAGAAGTAATTGGTACTTTTAACTCGTTTGATATTGGTGCTACAATTGGTTATGCTACCAAATTAGCAAATGATTGGGGTGTTGGAATGAATTTCCGATTTATTTATTCTAATCTTTCTGACCAGCCAACTGAAAACGAAGTAGGAAGTGGCGTTGCTTCAACAGTGAGTTTCGATTTTGGTACAATGTGGCGACCACAAGATATTCTAGACGGAAATTTTAGTCTTGGATTAAATGTTAGCAATATCGGTCCAAAAATCTCTTACATTGACCAAGCTCAAGCCGACCCATTACCAACAAATGCTCGTTTAGGTTTTGCTTACAGAGTTTTCCAAGATGATTACAATTCGTTTACAGTTATTGGTGATATGAGCAAACTTCTTGTAAATAAAAAATCTGGTGTTCTAAGTGGCGATACAACTTCAACTACTGTTGAGGTTACAAATGATTTTATGAAAAGTATCGAATTTTCGGGCGGTGCTGAATATTGGTACGGAAGACCGGAAGATTTTATGTTTGCTGTGAGAGCTGGTTATTTTTATGAAGACCCAGATTTTGGAGCTAGAAATTTTATGACTTTCGGTGCTGGAATTAAATATGACCTTTATGGATTTGATTTCAGTTACATTTCTACAGTTGGCTCAAATAGTGAGAATCATCCTCTTGATGGAACTTTAAGATTTTCACTTGTTATTGGCTGGGATACTGTTCCAGAAACTAAACCAGGATTACCACGAGGAATTTAAAAGTAATGAAGAGAGCAAATTTATTTTTATTGATTTTTTTATTAGGAATGGGCAGTATTTCTGCCCAATCTTTTGTCGGAAAGTTGAACCAGAATCCTATGCAAGAAAAAAAATATATTGCTGGGGATAATTTAAAAATTCTTGCAGTTATGGTCGATTTTCAAGCGGATGTTGACGATGCAACTTATGGAGATGGAAAATTTGGCTCAATTTATACTCAAGAATATGGAAAATCAATTCTTGATCCATTGCCTCACGACAAGCCTTATTTTGAAAATCACTTCAAATTTGTGCAAAATTATTTTTCCAAAGTGTCAAACGGAAACTTGAATATTGAATATACAATTTTAGATGAGATAATCACTGTTTCCAAAACAATGCGAAATTACTCACCAGAATTGGATAATTTGAACGATTATACTCCACTTGCTCAATTTGTGGATGAAGTTTGGACTCTTGCAGATGCAAAATATTCTAATTTCAATTTTGCTAATTACGATTTATTTATAATTCTTCATGCTGGTGTTGGAAGAGATATTTCACTACCCGGAAGTCTTGGACTTGAACGTGACTTGCCATCAGTTTATCTAAATATTAAATCGTTAAAAGGTGTATTTGGCGATGATTTTCAAGGTTTTTCTGTAAACAACGGAAGTTTTAGTATTGATAATTGTGCAATTATGCCCGAAACAGAATCGCGTGAAATTGAAGGATTTGACGACAAAACTTTAATAGAATTAACTACAAATGGTTTGCTTGCAGCTACAATTGGAAGTCATCTTGGTTTGCCTGATTTATACAACACCGAAACTGGAAGAAGTGCAATTGGTCGTTTTGGTTTAATGGATGGACAATCGATGTTTTCATTTCAAGGAATTTTTCCTCCAGAACCTTCAGCTTGGGAAAAAATGTTTCTTGGCTGGGTTACACCAACCGAAATATCAAGTGGAAATCACAATTTAACAATTGTAAATAAATTTGTTGCAAATCCAACAGATACAACATTAATTAAAATTCCTATAAATTCCACCGAATACTATCTTATTGAAAATAGAAAGCGCGATGCACTTAAAGATGGCTCAAAAATCACCTACATGAGCAATGGTCAAATTTATACCAAAGCATTAGTTGGAGATTCAGAAAGCTACATATATTATGATGTTGATACCTTAGAAGGCGTTATAATAGATGTTGATGAATTTGATTGGGCATTGCCTGGCGAAGATAGAAACTGGAAAATTGATAATTTTAAGGATGTTGGACTAATTGTCTGGCATATTGACGAAACAATTATCAACAATAATTACGAAAGTAACACAATAAATAATGATAGATACAAACGCGGTGTTGCAATTGTTGAAGCTGATGGAATACGCGATATTGGCGAGGATTTTCAAACTATTTTTGGCGAAACAGTAATTGGTGAAGGTACAAAAGAAGATACTTGGTATAGTTCAAATCCAGCGGATTATTACGAAAATAAATTTTCATACGAAACTAAACCCAAATCTGCTTCCAACAGCGGTGTAAATAGTTTAGTTACGCTTTCTAATTTTTCTGATATTAACAACTATGCAACTTTTAATCTTGCTTATGGTTCTGAATCTATTGATTTGATTGGGAATTTTGATTTCAATTTGTCCGAAATTCCAGTTTGGTCAAGTTCAGTTAATAACGGAAATGAGACTGTTCATTTTACTGGTTTTGGTAATAAAATTGTAAAATTTAATTCAAATGGAAAAGTAAATACAATTGAAGAAAGTTTAAATTCTGAAATTAAACCACTCATTGTTGGTTTTAATGGCAATGAATTGATTATTCTACCATATCCTGAAAAATTAAGTTTTAGATTTTCTGAAAGTAATTTTACAGAAGTAATTTATAACAACAGTGTTGAATTTGGATATTTTTCTACTTCACCAACTCTGTTGTTTCAAAACAATTTAACTCTTGAATTTTTTATCGGAACTTCCAACGGATATATATTAAAAATTTCAATCGATTTATCTTCACAAACTATTTCTATTACAGAATCTATTAAACCATTTTCGTCAGTAGTAAAACAAATTGCACTTCAAAGTAATTATTACAATGCAATTTCCGATAATTATTATTGGAGCAGTGATTTTGCTGCGAGTGATTCACCAATTGATTTAGGCGAAAAAGCAATTCAACTTGTAAATACAAAAGTTGGAAATGAAAATGTAGCGATTATTCAAACTGAAAGTCGTTTAATTAGCATTTCAAACACAAATGAAATAACTGAAATTAGAAAAACCGATTCAGCTAATACTTTTATTTTAGCTGACTTAAAAAATGATGGAAATAATTATATAATCCAAAATAATGGAGCTTATTTAGAAGCATTTAATTTAACTGGTGCTGAAGCGGAAAATTTTCCAATTCAAGACGAATATAGAAATAATTTTATTTCTTCTCCGCTTGCGGTTGATTTAAACAACGATAATGCAGCCGATATTATTACATTCACTGAAAATGGCAACATTTTAGCAGTTGATGGAATCACTGGAAAAGTGATTGATGGTTTCCCAATTTCGAGCGGTAAAATTGCTACAGTTCCGACAGTTTTTACAGAAAATGGAAAAACCGCACTCGGAGTTGTTACAGAAAATAACCAATTTATGAGTTGGAATATTAGTCAATACGACGGTAAAAAATTCTGGACAGAAGAAAATGGCAACGCAAGCAACACTTCATCAGTTGCTGAGGCAAATTCTTCAGAGAAAATAACTGAATTTTTCCCGCAATCAAAAGCATACAATTGGCCCAATCCAGTTTATGATGGTTTTACAAATATCCGATATTTTGTTTCGGAAGATTCAAAAGCTAAAGTTACTATTTTTGATTTAGCTGGCGATTTGGTTGCAAAACTTGACGGCAATGCAATTGGTGGTTACGATAACGAAATTGTTTGGAATGTAAATGATATTCAAAGTGGCGTTTATTTTGCCCATTTGGAAGTAACTTCCAATTCTGGCAAAACAGATACTAAAATTATTAAAATAGCTGTTATTAAATAAAAGTTCCAATTGTGCAGATACTGTCTGCACAATTGAGTTGTTTACATATTATTCATCATTAGAAACCAGTAAACTGGTTCTATTAAATTATTATACCATTTAACCCACGACTTAAGTCGTGGGTTAATTAAAAAGTTAAGATGTTTTTAACCGTTTTAACGGTTTTACAAAATCAAATTACGAACACTAAAAATGAAAAAAATAAAAATTACTCTATTACTTTTATTACTCTTAAAAATTTCAAGTTTTGGGCAATATGACCAATTTGAAGCAGAATATAATTGGTACACAATTGAAGGTGAACACGTTTACGTCCATTTTCACGAAGGAACTGAACGCACAGCAAAAGTTATTGCTAAAATTGGTGACGAAGTTTGGGATCCAATTACATCGCTTTATGGATATGAACCTGAAAAAGTCCATTATGTAATTAAAGACAAAGACGATTATTCTAACGGTGCAACTTACTTTTTTGACAATAAAATTGAAATTTGGGCTTCAGCTTTGGATTTTGATTTACGTGGAACTCATAATTGGCTTCGAAACGTTATTTCGCATGAATTTACGCACATGGTACAAATTCAAGCTGGAATGAAATGGGGACGCTCATTTCCAGCAGTTTATTTGCAATTTTTAAATTATCAAGATGTTCGTCGCCCCGATTTACTTTACGGTTATCCCGATAAAATTATTTCATATCCATTTGCAAGCATCAACATTCCAGCTTGGTTTGCCGAAGGAACTGCACAATATATGCGAAAGGATTTTGGTTACGAAAATTGGGATTCGCACAGAGACATGATTTTACGAAGCTATGTTCTTGATGATAATATGCTTACTTGGAACGAAATGGGCGTTTTTGAAAAAACAAGTCTTGGAAATGAATCAGTTTATAATTCCGGTTTTGCTTTAGCTTTATACATTGCACAAAAATATGGCGAAGATAAACTCCGTTTAATAACCGAAAAACTAGGCAAATTTAGCAATTTTACAATAGATGCAGCTTTTGAAGATGTTTTAGGAAAAGATGGAAATGCAATTTATGATGAATGGAAAGCATTTTTAGTTGAAAGTTACACCGAGAGAACAAAAGATATAAAAAGCAATCTTGTTGAAGGAACTCTTTTACAAGATAATGGTTTTGGAAATTTCTATCCAATATTTTCAAAAGATGGAAAGAAATTCTACTTTATTTCTAACGAAGGCGAGGATTATTTAAGTCTTGCTTCACTTTATGAATATGATTTAGCTTCAAAAACTAAAAAGAAAATTATTAGCAAAATACGCTCAACAGTTAGCATTACATCAGACGAGAAAAAAATCATTTTCGCAAAATTGAGCGATGATAATCCAGAATGGGCAAATATTCACGATTTATTTGTCTATGATATTGCCGAAGAAGAAGATACAAGATTAACTTATGGACTTCGGGCAAATAACCCAAATCTTTCTCATGATGGAAAGAAAATTGTATTTGTTTTCCAAAAAGATGGAACTACAAATCTTGGAATTGTTGATATTGATGGTAAAAACTTTAAAAAACTAACTTATTTTGAAGAAGGCGAACAAGTTTACAATCCAAAATTTTCTAATGATGATTCTTTCATCGTTTTTGATTATTCAATAAAAGAGGGAAGAGATATTGCAAAAGTTAATGTTGATGCAACCGGATTTGAGTTTTTAATCCAAACTAAAGATGATGAGCGAAATCCCATTTACGACTTAAATGGAAATTTAGTTTATTCCTCAAACGAGACTGGAATATTTAATTTATATAAAATTGATAATTTGACTCAAAAACGAACACAATTGTCAAATGTTTTAGGTGGCGCTTTTATGCCAACTATCGATTCAGTCGGTAACATTGTCTATTCTGGTTATAATTCTCACGGTTATCAAATTTACAAGTTGGATACCCAAGAACAAATTGGCGTAAATGAAACTCAAAAATATGTTATAGTTAAAAATCCACCAATCGGAATTGACAAACCAAATGGCGATATTCAAAATTTTAATATAAATCGTTTAGCTAATTATGACGATACAAAAGTGGAATATGCAACAAAGCCATATTCTGCGTTTTTTTCGCGAATGACGTTTTTTCCGTTTGTTCGTTTTGATAATTACAATTTAACAAATGACCCGCTTGATAAAGTAAAACCTGGCGTTTATTTAACTTCCAGCGATTATTTAAACCGTTATTCCATTTTTGGAGCTTTTTCGCTAAATAAACGAATGGAACGCGATGCTTACGTAAGTTTGGAATATAGAAATAAGCTTCCAATTTTATATTCTTTAGGTCTCAGACCAACTCTTTCACTCGAGCTTTTTAGCGTAAGTCGTAAAGCAAATGTCGATTTAAATTTTGTTCCACATGAAGATTCAACAGGTATTCATTACGAATATAGTGTTGGGACTGACGTAACTTATAATCTTTTTGAATTTGATATTGCACTTAAGCACAAAATTTTTGCCGATGGAAATGATTTGGAATTCCGATTTATTTATAGTGATTATGTTGCTCGTTTGGGAAGTTTTTCGTTACCAAACAATAATGGACTTTATCCCGCAACAAAAGACACATATTTTATTGGAAGAAGTTTGCAGCTTACATATTGGCACAAAATGCTAATGCCTTATATTGATTCTGATATAAATCCAGTTGGTCGCCAGTTTACTTTACAAGTAAATTATGAAAATAATAAATATAATAACGACGGAAATTATGAAGTCGAAAATGGCGTTTTAGTTCCACAATATAACGATTTTTCATTTTTAAAAGCTGAAATGGATTGGCAGGAACACATTTCATTGAATAAGCACAATCACACCTTAAATGGAAGAATAAAAGCTGGTTCAATTTTTGGTCCAGAAATGCCTTCATTTTTTAATTATTTTGTCGGTGGTTTAGTGGGAATGAAAGGCTATCCATTTTATTCAATTGAAGGAAATAGAGCATATTGGATGCATCTTGAATATAGACTTCCATTATTCAAAAATATTGATAATAGATTTGGTCCATGGTATTTAGATAAAATATTTATGTCAGTTTATGCCGATATTGGCGATGCTTGGAATGGTGACTTTGCTGGAATGTATAAAACCAAAAAAGCTGCTGGTGCCGAAATTAGAATAAAAATGAACTCATTTTATCTTTTTCCAACAGCAATTTTTCTAAACGTTGCTTATGGATTTGATAAATTTTCAACAGTTATTCAAGAACAAAACATTACTTATGGAAGGGAATTTTTATTCTATGCGGGAGTTTTGTTCGATTTTTCTATATAATTGAAATTAAATAATGAGTTCATTATTTAATTTCGTAAAATTTTAACAAACACACTTTTAACCCCATTTCCAATCGGAAATGGTATTTGTTTCCCTTATTAAGAGGGAATTCAATGCTGTCTGCGTAAGGATTTAGTCATTCCGCGATGTCCTTACGCGGAATCTAATTTTTAGTAATTCGCGGTGGCGGAGGGAATGACGTAACTTAAAAATCTTTACTTAAGTTGTAAGCATTGAGTGTGGATTAAGGGGTGTGTTGATTTTTAATGAATAAATAAAAACAAAATTATGAAAAAAATAATATTCGCATTACTTGTATTTACAGTCTCAATTTCTGCTCAAGAGAGTAAATTGAACTTAACAGGAAATATTTCTGAAGATTTGCTAATTTGTTCTAAAAACTATGACGTTTCAAATGATGATGAAATTGAGACAAGTTTGGCTTTAAAAAAGAGAAAACCATTGCTTGCAGCGGGATTATCGGTAGTTTTACCTGGCGCTGGTCAAGTTTATAACGAAGATTATTGGAAAACTGCAATTTTTGCTTCAATTGAAGCAGCAGCAATAGTTGCGGCAATAATTTATAATCAAAAAGGCGATGACCAAACTGATAGTTTTATTGCTTTTGCAAATTCAGAAAATGGTTGGAATGTTGATAAATATGCACGTTGGTCAGTTGATAACGCAAGTCGTATAAATCCAAATATATTGGAAGGCGATCCAATTCTTAACATATTTGATAGCAATGGAGATGTAGTTTGGAGCAAATTAAATGCACTTGAAATTAAAATTGGAAGTTGGTATTCGCACCAACTTGCACCATTTGATGACCAGCAATATTATGAAATGATTGGTAAATATCAGCAGTTTAATCCAGGTTGGAATGATTTTAACTACACAGATGCATATACTTATGGCGATCCATTAACAGCAACTTTCTATTGGTATGCGGATGAACGTGGCAAAGCAAATAGTTTTTACGATATTTCAAATTTGGCAGTAAAAATTCTGTTGGCAAATCACATTTTAAGTGCAGTTGAAGCAGCTTTTTCGGCAAATAGATTTAACAAAAAAATTGACGCTAAAGTTAAAATGCAATCAAATACAATTGGTTATAATAGAGTATTTTTCCCAGAAGTTAGTTTGAGTTATCGGTTTTAATAATTGTTGGCTTGTTGGAAATGTTTGAAATATGTTTTGTGATTCTATTAAATTGCAAAAAATAAACCGATAATAAAGCTAAACTGAATCCAAATGAATAAAGTTCACTATTAGTAGAATCACTAAAGATAAATAATCCGAACAATAAAGAAGCAATTAAAATTACAAGTGGCAAACCATAAAGAAAAAAAGTTAATAAAAATAAATTTTCACCTTTCACTATTATTTTAACTGAATCACCAATTACAAAATTATCACTACTAACAACTGAAAGAATGTTCCGATTATTAGAAGTAGATTTGCAAAGAATTTTAGCAGAGCATTCTTCACACTCTTTGGAAGGAACAATTGTAATTTGAACATTATTGCCGCTTATTTTTTCCACAATTCCATTTTCTGTTAAAATTTCTTGCATTTTTTCACCAAATTAAGTTTTTAATTGAGATGCGAAATTGCGTTTGTTTTGCACTTTTCAAACGGAAAATTAGAAGAATAAAATAAGTCGTAATTTATTTCTGCAAGTGAGTCTTTTACCACAACTCCGCCATCAGATATCCTTTCACAAATTCCACAACCTGTGCAAGCAACCGAACAAACTTCCTTCGATTTTTTTGGGTCGTAATGATTTTTACAAAAGACGAAAACTCTTCTATCAATTGGGTGCATTTCAATTAGATTTTTTGTACATGCTTTAACGCATAAACCACAACTTGTGCATAAATCTTCAATTACTTCTGGTAGATTATTATCATTCATAAATAATGCACCAAATTGGCAAGCGGAAACGCAATCGCCACCGCCTAAGCAACCATAATCACAAAGTTTATCGCCAGAGGCAACAACTTCCATAACAGAGCAAGATTTTGGACCAATGTAATCTATTGATTTATTCTTTGCTTCATTTTTACCACCTTTGCACAATATTCGTGGAACTTGTTTAATTAGATTATCGCTTTCAACTCCAAGTATAGCTGCAATTTGGTTTGCTACATCTTCACCGCCGACTGGACAGCCATTTACCTTCATTGTGCCGTTTACAACATTAACTGCAAAATCGTAGCAACCAGCTTTTCCACAAGCACCGCAATTTGCACCTGGTAATACTTCATTTATTTCCCCAATTAGTGGATTTTCTTCAACTCTCAATTTTTTATCCGCAATAGCTAATCCGCCAGCAAATATAAATCCTAATCCACCCATTGTTGCTAAAGCTACTATTAATGTGTCAGTCATTTCAAAAATTCCTACAAAGTTATTAAACCAGAAAAACCCATAAATGCCATTGCCAAAATTCCGGCAACAATTAATGTTATTGGAACACCTCTAAAAGGTTCAGGAATATCAGCTAATTCAAGTTCTTCTCTAATTCCAGCCATTATTGTAATTGCAAGAGTAAAACCAACTCCTGCACCAAGTCCGAAAAATATTCCTTCAACAAATGAATAATCACGTAAAACTATAAAAAGTGCTAAACCCAAAATTGCACAGTTTGTTGTTATTAATGGAAGAAAAATTCCTAAAGCACTATAAAGTGGTTGACTTACTTTTTTAATAAACATTTCAACAAACTGGACTAAAGAAGCGATAACAAGAATAAATGCAACGTATTGAAGAAAATCTAAATGATAGGGAAGTAATATTATATGATAAATTAACCAAGTTACAATTGCGGTTAGTACAAGCACAAAAGTTGTTGCAAGTCCCATTGAAAAAGCGGAAGAAATTTTATTCGAAACGCCAATAAATGGACAAATTCCTAAAAAATATGATAGAACAAAATTATTTACAATGGCGGCTGAAAAAAATATTAATAAAAGTTCCATTATATTTCCTCATCAATAGGTAAGCTATTATTTGCAATTCGGTACTTGGCAAGCAATTGCGATTTTTCCCTATTCTTTTTTTTGATTACTAAATAATTTAAGTAAGCCATTAATAATCCGAGTGTTAAAAATGCACCTGCGGGCAAAATCATAATTAGCCAAGGTTCAAACATATTTGGCATTATTTGAAAACCTAATATAGTTTTATTACCAAGAATTTCACGAATTCCGCCTAAAATTAAGAGTGCAATTAAAAATCCAGTGCCCATTCCAAGTGCATCAAGTGCTGAGCGAATAATTCCATTTTTTGATGAAAATGCTTCTTGTCTTCCTAAAATTATGCAATTAACGACGATTAATGGAATATATGGTCCTAAAGATTTGCTTAATTCGGGAAATTGTGCTTTCATAATTAAATCAACAATTGTTACAAATGTGGCAATTATTAAAATGTATGAGGCTATTCTAACTTGAGCAGGAATTATCTTTCGAATTGAAGAAATAATTATGCTTGAAAATAACAAAACAAATGTCGTTGCCAAAGCCATTGCAATTCCGTTAATTGCCGACACAGTTACTGCAAGTGTTGGGCATGTTCCCAAAACTTGAATAAAAATTGGGTTATTTTTCCAAACGCCTTTTGTGTATTCAGTTAATAAAGTTACTTCTTTCATCCTAATTTTCCCTCCTTTTTTAGAGAGCGAAGTTTAATTAAACCATCATTTATTATTCTTGAAACAGCTTTTGAAGAAATTGTTGCACCTGTAATTGCTTCTATTTCATTATCTTTTGATGCTTTTGCACCTTTTATGCAATCGATAAACGGATTAGTGCTTAAGTTGATAAACTGATCGGTAAAGAAATTTTCAGTCACTTTTGTTCCAAGTCCTGGAGTTTCAACTTGTTCTAAAACTCTCATTCCAGTAATTTTGTTTAAATCACTATCCAAACCAATCATCAATCTAATGTTACCTTGAAAACCACTTCCGGAGTAGGGAAGTGCATATCCAATAATTGAATCTGAAACGGAAACTTGATAAAGTTCAAAGTCGGATAAATCCAATTTTTTATAATTATCCGCTTTTGGTTGCACTAAAAAAATCGCATTTTTTGTATCTTCTAATCTATGAGCAGCTATTTGAGGTTCAGCCCAACCGCTCAATTCTGAGAGAAGTGCACCAGAAATTATTCCAATAAAGGATAAAGTAAATATCATTTTAATTACTAATTTCATTTTTCCCTTCCAAAAATTTGTGGTTTAGTGTACTTATTAATAAGTGGAACAAAGCCGTTTAATAATAGAATTGAGTACATAACCCCTTCGGGTAAACCACCAAATAAGCGAATAAGAATAACAACAATTGCTATTGTAATTCCAAAAATCCACATTCCTTTGGCATACAAAGGTGAAGTTACCCAATCGGTTGCCATAAAAACAGCACCAAATAAGAAGCCACCAGCAAACAAATGAAATAATGGATTTGGATAGTTCGTTGGATTTATGAGCCAAAAAATTCCACCAAAAATAGTTGCCGATAAAACCATTGCTAATGGAATTCGATAATTTATAACTCCAGTTGCAAGTAAAAATATACCACCAATTAAAATTGCAATTGCAGAAGTTTCGCCAAGTGAACCTGAAACATTTCCAAAAAATAGACTGTTAATTGGTTCAAATTTATTGTCAAATTTCATTAATGAAAGTGGCGTTGCCGAAGAAATACCATCAATGAAATTTGGATTTGTCCAAGTTGTTATGCTTACCGGAAATGCAGCTTGCAAAAAAGCTCTTCCGACAAGCGCTGGATTAAAAATGTTAAATCCTAATCCGCCAAAAACTTCTTTTCCAATACCGACGGCAACAATTGCCCCAATTGCGGTTGAAACTAAAGAAAAATTTGGAGGTAGCGTTAGTGCCAATAGCAATCCGGTTATTATAACACTACCATCATTTATGGTAATTTTTTGCTTTCTTACAGTTTTAATAAGTGCTTCGGTGGCAATTGAAAAAAGTACACTAACAATAATTATCATTATTTGTGCAATTCCAAAAAAGATAATTGAAGAAATTATGCACGGAATTAAGGCAATTATTACAAGCCACATTACTTGCTTTGTTGACCAATTGGAATGAATATGTGGCGATTTTGCAATCTCAAATCTTGAATTTATTAAACTATTTTCACTCATAAGTGTTCCTTTTATCCAGCTTTTTTGGCTTTGGAAATTTTTTGTTTACCAGAGGCAATCCATTGAACTAATGGAATATTTGCAGGACAAATGTATGCGCAAGTTCCACATTCCATACATGTAAAAATTCCATTTTCTTCGGCTTCGCCAAGTTTTTCGAGTTTTGATAATTGTGCTAATCTTGTTGGAACTAAATTTAATGGGCAAACTTCAATGCATTTTCCGCATCTTAAACAATTTGTTTGTTCAAACTGATTTATCTCTTCTTCAGTTAGCACTAAAATACCAGAAGTTGCTTTCATAACTGGTGCCGAAAGATTGTGTTGTGTAATACCCATCATCGGTCCGCCAACTACAATTCGCTTTGCTTTTTCAGTAATTCCGCCACAAAACTCTAAAATATCATTTAAAGGAGTTCCAATTGGCACAATTAGGTTTTTGGGAGTTTTAATTCCCAAACCAGAAACTGTTAAGGTTGCCGAAGTTTGAGGAATTCCTAAATAAATTGCTTCATAAACTGAAATTGCAGTTGCTACATTTTGAATAACAACACCAACATCAATTGGTAATTTTCCGGGTGGAACTTCTCTATTAAGGATTGCCTTAATTATCATCTTTTCGGCACCTTGAGGATATTTTGTTTTAAGTTTAATTACACTAATGGATTGGTCGTATTTTACAATATCTTTTAATAATTCAAAAGCATCATTTTTGTTGTCTTCAATTGCAATAGCACCTTTTTGAACATTTAGTGCTTTCATTATTAACTTAAATCCATCAATTAAATCTTGTGGACGCTCAATCATTAACCTATAATCGCGTGTTAAATATGGCTCGCATTCACAACCATTTAAAATTACATAGTCAATAATTTTATCTTTTGGAGGAGTAAGTTTAAAATGTGTTGGAAAAGCTGCGCCACCGAGTCCGACAATTCCAGCCAGTTTTACTCTTTCGCGTATTTCTGTATCAGAAATGTTTTCTACATCCAATTTTGGAAAGGGAGTAATTTCTGAGTTGCCAGTTGATTGTATTGTAATTGCTTCTTTAGCAAAACTGGAAGTGGTATCTTCAATGCCAAGACTTAAAACTTTGCCAGAAATTGGACTATAAATCGGAACAGAAATAGCTCCATTTTCTTTTGCCAACAATTGTCCAGCAGTTACTTCATCTTTTTTAGCAACAAGAGGAATTGAAGGCGAACCAATATGCTGTGACAATGGTAAAATTATTTTCTCTGGATTTGGGAGTCTTTCGATTGGAAGATTTGACGTTAATAATTTGTATTCACTGGGATGAACACCACCTTTAAACGAGTTATTTTTACTGAAAAATTTCATTCACATAATTCCAATAAATATTTGTGGAATTAAAATATCATAATTTGTGCCATTAAATTGTAATTGTATTTATTTAAAAAATGCGTTTTTGTAATAAATACAAACTAAATGTAAGTGAAAATTTGTATATAAATATAAAAGAAGACAGTTTTATCAATTATGAAAAATTAAGTTTCTTTTTTAGGAATGATATTTATCGTGTAAAAAAATGATGTTAGAAAAATAGGTTTTAATGCATTATTTAAGATGAAATAATGCATTAAAAACATTTGAACTTTGTGATGAATTCTGGCTTTTCAATATCTTTGTCCAAAAATTTGATTTTTAAAATGTATAGCTCAGACCAAGTTTGCCAATTCTTGTTTTTCTAAAATCACCAGAACTTAGGTGACTATCAGCATAAGAGAGGTTTATTGACAAATCGTCAATTGTAAATACACTTCCAGCAGTAAAATAGGCAACTTCCAAATTTCTACTAATATCCACAAAGTTTGTAACGTATTCTTTTTCAGATTTAGCAAACCCAACTGAAAATGTGAGGGATTTATTTATAAAATAAGATACACTGCTTGAAAATTCAACTTGGTCTCTAATATATGTATCCAATTTGCTCCAAAATGACTTAGAAATGCTAAACAGAAATTGAAATTGTTCAATTTGAGTAAAAGTTAAATCAAATCGCAGTGAATATGGAAATTGTGCAGCAAGATTAACATCTGCTTGAGATGATGCATTGTAAATTATATCACCATTAGTTCCACAATATGGAATTGGCTCGTAATCTGCTTTTGTAGTTCCCTTTATTTCCAAAGGACTTTGATAATATAATCCAAGTGAAAGATTACGATTATAAGTTAAATTAGTAGAATACAGCATTCCAAATGAAAAATCGTTTCCAAAAATAGAAGCATTATAACTTGCGCTATAAAAATCTAAATTTTCTGAAAGATTATTTAATCCAACTCTAAATCCAACAGAAAATTCAGATTTAGGTGGCAAATTCTCAAATTTATAAGAAGTTGAAAATGCATAATTGTAAATGATTGTTTCAATTTTGGGATTATAAAATATACTTGTTTCATCTAGGTTGCAAGGAGTAAATATTTCACCTTCTCCAAGCAATAATGTTGAATTATATCTTTGATTCATTGAAATTGCAAAATTTAGATTGTTAAATGGGAAAACAAATCCAACGCTTTGTGGAATCATGTTATTTATTCTTTTGCTGCCAATTTCAGCAATCCAAGCTTCTTTTATTTCACCTTCGTACTGATAAGAAAACCCAAATTCAACTTTTTCAAAATTTCCTAAAGCCGCTGGATTGATTGCAGATATATTGCTAACATCATTTTGAATTGCCGAAATTCCATAACCATTCAAAAGTGGAAGCGATAATCCTTGTGGAATAAATGCGGAACTACTTTCCTGCGAAAATAGGTTGTTAAAGATTAACAGAAGTAGAATAAATGTCTTTTTCAAATTGACCTCGCTTGTTTAAGTTTATGTTATAATAATATAGCGAGGTAAAATCCTCGCTATATTAAATATTTTAATTAGCCAATTATCGGCTAATTTTTATCTTGTTAATTTTTTGTATTTAATTCTTTGTGGAATTTCGGCTGCACTTCCTAAACGTTCTTTTCTATTTTCTTGATAATCAGAGAAGTTTCCTTCAAACCAAACCACTTTGCTATCGCCTTCAAAAGCTAAAATGTGAGTACAAATTCTATCCAAAAACCATCTATCGTGACTGATAACAACGGCACAACCAGCAAAATTTAGAAGACCTTCTTCCAAAGCTCGCATTGTGTTTACATCAAGGTCGTTTGTTGGCTCATCCAAAAGAATAACGTTTGCACCTTCTTTTAAAACCATTGCAAGTTGAACTCGGTTTCGCTCTCCGCCAGATAAAACTCCAACTTTTTTCTTTTGCAATCCGCCACCAAAATTGAATTGACCAACATAAGCTCTTGAATTAATTTCTCTATTTCCCATGTAAATTATTTCATTTCCACCACTTATCATTTCCCAAATTGTTTTATTTGGGTCTAATTCATCTCGACTTTGGTCAACATAAGCAATTTTAACAGTTTCGCCAATTATAAAATTTCCGCTATCTTGAGGTTCTTTTTTTGTAATCATATTAAAAAGTGTTGTTTTTCCAGCGCCATTTGGTCCAATAATTCCAACAATTCCTCCTGGAGGAAGTTTAAAATTCATATCATCATAAAGCAATTTATCGCCAAATGATTTAGCAACATTTTCTGCTTCAATTACAACATTTCCGAGTCGTGGACCAGCAGGAATGTACAATTGCAAATCCTTTTGACGTGATTCACCTTCGTCTTTAAGCATTTCTTCGTAGGAATTTATACGCGCTTTAGATTTTGCATGACGCGCTTTTGGCGACATTCTAATCCATTCAAGTTCGCGAGCAAGTGTTTTTTGTCGTTCACTTTCTCTTTTTTCTTCAAGTTTTAGTCTATCTTGTTTTTGTTCAAGCCAAGATGAGTAATTGCCTTTCCAAGGAATTCCTTCGCCTTTATCCAATTCCAAAATCCAACCAGCAACATTATCAAGAAAATATCTATCGTGGGTTACCGCAATAACTGTTCCTGGATAGCGGTTTAATTCTGCCTCTAACCATAAAATAGTTTCGGCATCAAGATGGTTTGTAGGCTCATCCAAAAGTAGAATATCTGGTTTTTTGAGCAAAAGACGAGTTAGAGCAACTCGGCGTTTTTCACCACCAGAAATTACTTTTACTAATGTATTGCCAGGAGGGCAACCGAGAGTTTCCATAGCCATTTCCAATTTTGAATCAATATCCCAAGCATCTTTTTGGTCAAGTTTTTCTTGAACTCTGCCTTGTCTATCAATTAAATCGGTCATTTCGTCATCAGTCATTTCTTCGGCAAATTTTGCATTTATTTCGTCATATTCACGAAGTAAATCAACAATTTCTTGAACGCCTTCTTCCACAATTTCTTTTACAGTTTTTGTTTCATCCAATTTTGGTTCTTGTTCGAGATATCCGACAGTAAAACCTGGTGAAATTGAAGTTTCGCCGTTAAAATCTTTATCAACTCCAGCAAGAATTTTTAACAAAGTACTTTTACCAGAACCGTTTAATCCCAAAACTCCAATTTTTGCACCATAAAAGTAAGAAAGAGAAATATCCTTGATTATTGGTGTTTTATCATAAAATTTACTTACGCGATGCATGGAATAAATTATTTTATTTACTTCATCTGCCATAATTTCCTCTTAAATATTAAATTAAAGTGCAATAATACTTAATTCGTAAACTGGTAGCAAATTCCATCCTTTATATTGAAGTGCTAATTAGTTAAATTAGCGTATAAAATTAAGGAAAATGAGAAAAATGAGTTTACCGTTAGTTGTAATTGTTGGAAGACCGAATGTGGGAAAATCCACATTATTTAATAGACTTACACATTCAAAAGATGCAATTGTAGATGATGAAAGTGGCGTAACTCGCGATAGACATTACGGAATTTGTGAATGGTCAGGAAAGGCAATTCAAGTAATTGATACTGGTGGATACGTTCCAAACTCGCCAGAATTATTTGAAGTGGCAATTAGGGAGCAAGTTGAAATTGCTCTTGAAGAAGCAGATGCAATAATATTTGTTACCGATGGTCGCGATGGATTAACGCCAATAGATGAAGAAATTGGACGAATGTTACACACTGCAAGCAAACCAATTATAGTTTTGGCTAATAAATTGGATAATCCAACTATGGGATTAGAAGCTGCCGAATTTTGGAATCTTGGAATTGGCGATGTTTTTGATATTTCGGCAACTCACGGAAGAAATATTGGCGATGTGCTTGATAATTTATATGAAAAAATTAACTTTGCAGATTTTTCGGATGAAGAAGATACACGATTAAAAATTTCTATTGTTGGACGCCCAAACTCTGGAAAATCATCCTTAACTAATGCACTACTCGGTGTTGAAAGAAGTATTGTTACAAATATTGCTGGAACAACGCGTGATAGTATTAACTCAGTTCTAAAGTATTATGGCGAAGAAATTGTGCTAATTGATACAGCTGGATTAAGGAAAAAGACAAAAGTTAAAGAGAATATTGAATTTTATTCAAATGTGAGAACACTTCGTGCCATTGCAAATTCGGATGTTGTAGTTATAATGATTGATGCACAATATGGAATTGAAAAACAAGACCAAAAAATTATTGACGAAGCAATTCAACGCCGAAAGGGGATTATTCTTGCAATAAATAAGTGGGATTTACTCGAGAAAGAGACAAATACCGCACGCGATTTTGAGCAGAAATCGAAAGATAAATTAGGCTCAGTAAACTACATTCCAATGATATTTATTTCGGCTTTAACAAAACAAAGAATATTTAAAGTAGTTGATTTGGCTAAAGAAATAGAAAGTGATAGAAAAAAGAAGATTTCAACAAGCCATTTAAATGAAGTATTATTGCCCGAAATTCATAAAACTCCACCACCAGCTACAAAATCTGGCAAAGAAGTTAAGATAAAATATATCACTCAGGTTGGAGAAAAATATCCAATATTTCTATTTTTTGCAAACGAAGTCAAATATGTTCCAGAATCCTATCGTCGTTTTTTGGAAAGTTTAGTCCGTAAACATTTTGGCTTTAATGGTGTTGCAATTACAATAAGCTTAAAAAATAAAAATCCAGAAGAGGAAAAATGAAAAATTTAACCGTTATTGATAATCCATTAATTAAACGAGATATCACTTATTTAAGAGATGAAGAAACTAAGCAATATCAATTTAGATTAGCGGTTAACAGAATTGCATATATTCTTGCTTCAGAAGTAAGTAAAAATTTTCAGCTTATAGAAACTCCAGTAAAAACTCCTTTAGAAATGACAATAGGTCATAAAATTGAAAAGGGAGTTGTTTTGGTTCCAATTTTAAGGGCAGGATTAAGTTTGGTTGAGGCTTTTCTTGAGATGATTCCATACGCAAAAGTTGGTCATATAGGTTTGCGTAGAGATGAAAAAACATTTCAACCAATTGATTATTACTATAAAGCACCAAATAATTTAGGAGCATATACTGTAATTATACTTGATCCAATGCTTGCCACCGGTGGAAGTGCTTCTGTTGCAGCAGAATTTTTGAAAGGAAAGGGAGCAAAAGAGATTATTATGGCAAATTTAATTGCTGCTCCCGAAGGTGTAAAAAAGATGGAGCAAGACCATCCAGAGATTAAAATATACACTGCTCAACTCGATAGAGGTCTAAATGAAAATGCTTATATCGTTCCAGGTTTGGGAGATGCTGGTGATAGAACTTTTGGAACTTTATAGAATTTAATATTATAAGCAAAAACATTTAACTGATTATAAACAAATAAGTTAAGAAGAAGTAATTAAGTGACTGAATTAACGGAAAAATATCGCAAAGAATTGCTCGACGAGCTAATAAAAGTGTGTAAAACTCACCTAAGTGAAGTTAACGAAGATATGATTTCACGAGCTTTTAAACTTAGTTATGAAGCACATAAAAATGATTTTAGATCATCTGGTGAACCATATTTTTTACATCCATATCAAGTTGCATTAATTGTGGCAAGTGAAATGCCGTTGGATGATATTTCGGTTGTTGTTGCCTTGCTCCACGATGTTGTTGAAGATACTGAGTTTAGTCTCGATTTTATTGCAGAAGAATTTTCGCAAGAAGTTGCTGATATTGTTGATGGAGTTACAAAAATTAGTGGTGTTTTTACGGGACAAGATTTAACTCAAGCAGAAAATTATAGAAAGCTTTTGCTTTCAATGGTTAAAGATGTGCGTGTTATTTTAGTTAAATTTGCCGATAGATTACACAATATGCGTACTTTGGAGTTTGTTAATCAGCAAAAGCAAAGAAGAATTGCAAAAGAAACAATGGAAATTTATGCACCTTTTGCAAACAGATTTGGACTTGGAAAGGTAAAATGGGAGTTAGAGGATTTAGCTTTTAAATATCTTAATCGCAACGAATATGAAACAATTGCGAAGCAGATTAATAGTAAGCGAAAAGAAAGAGAAGTTTATATCAAAAAATTTGCTGCACCTTTAGAAGAAAAATTAAGGGAGCATGGTTTAAAATATGAAATTACTGGCAGAGCAAAACATATTTACTCCATTTATAAAAAGCTTTTAAAACTCAATACAACTATTGATAATATTTATGATTTATTAGCCATTCGTATTATAATTGAAAGTAATGATCAAAATGAATGCTATTATGTTTTGGGTGTAACTAATGAAATCTATAAACCGATTGAAAGATTCAAGGATTATGTTTCAATTCCCAAAAAAAATAATTATCAATCCATTCACAATACAGTAATGGGAATGGACGGAAAACATGTTGAAATACAAATCCGAACTAGAAAAATGCACGAAATTGCCGAAAAAGGTGTTGCTGCTCATTGGAAATATAAAGAAAATATGAAAAGTCAATCCGATTCTGAATTAGAAGAATGGGTTAATTGGGTTAGAGATATTTTCCAAAATGTAGAAAAAACGGATGCTCCCAAAGAGCTTTTGTCAAGTTTTAAACTAAATCTTTATCAAGATGAGATTTATGCTTTTACTCCAAAAGGTGACTTAAAACGATTACCTAAAAATTCAACTCCAGTTGATTTTGCTTTTGAAATTCACAGTAAAGTAGGCTATAATTGTATTGGAGCAAAAGTTAATGGTAAAATAGTTCCTCTTAATACCGTGCTCCACAGTGGTGACCAAGTTGATATAATTACTTCCAAAAACCAACAACCAAACAAAAACTGGTTACAATTTGTTCAGACTCTAAAAGCAAAATCTAGTATTCGTAAATATATTAATCAGGAAGAAGAACGAATAATAGAAACTGGTAAAGATATATGGGAAAAGAAGTTAAAGAAATTAAAGAAAGTTATTCAGCAAGATGATTTTAGTAAAATTGTCCGAAAGTTGAAATTTGAAAACTATAATCAATTTTTTACAGCTGTTGCACACAATAATTTAAATTTGGATGAGATAATTAATCCTCCAGAAAAAGTTGATGAAAAGCATTCTGAAGAATTGGAGTTTGATGATTTTGCTCAATTGGCTCGAAGTTCTAATAAAGGAATAGTCGTTGATAAGGAATATAGTGGAATTGAACATTATTTTGCTCGATGCTGCAATCCAATTCCTGGTGATCCAATTGTCGGTTATATTACAATTGGTGAAGGTATTAAAATTCATAGGCGAGATTGCCACAATTTAATACACATGGTAAAAAGTGCGGAGCATAAATTAATTCCTGTAAGTTGGTCGGCAGAAAAAGGAGCATCTTTTGTTGCTGGAATTCATATAAGAGGTGAAGATAAACCTGGATTGTTGAGTTTTATTTCGAATACAATTACAAGTTTTAACAACTCAAATATTAAAGCAATAAATATCAACACAAAGGAAAATATTTTTTCTGGAACGGTTGCAGTTTATGTTAATGATTTGGAGCATTTAAACAGATTAATTGAACGTTTAAAAAAGAACAAAAATATTTTCCTTGTTGAAAGATTTGATGCAACTTCGTAACAAAATATATTTTAATTAAAATTATACAAAAGGACGTAATTTATTATTATATAATAAGATAGCACAATATATATAATGATTTATATGATTTACATAAATGACAGAAAAAAAAAGAATTTTAGGAATTGATTTTGGAGCAAAGCGAGTTGGTATTGCAATTACCGATCCATTAAGAATTTTTGCTTATGCTTTGGTAACAATTTCTAATGACAATAATTTTTGGAAAAATTTTAATCAACTTTTTGTTGATTATGATATTGAGACAATTATTTTGGGTTATCCACTAAAAGAAAATGGCAATCGTTCTTCGAGTACTGAACTAATTGAAAAATTTAAAGAGGAATTAGAAAAAACAACAAAAATTCCAATTGTTTTATCCGATGAAAGATATACTTCAATAATAGCAAAACAGCAAATATTAGAATCTGTTAAGTCAAAAAAGAAAAGACAAGATAAAGGATTAGTTGATAAAAATGCTGCTGCGGTTATTTTGAAAGAATATCTTGATTCAATTAGTTGAGTTGGGAGCACATTTTGATTGACATTATTTTCACAAAAATCTATTTTTACATCTAATTTCAAAAATATGGAGCACAAATGGAATTTAATTCGATAGCAATGATTGAAACAAATGGTTTAGTTTCTGCATATACTGCGCTTGAGGTTATGTTAAAATTAGGAGAAGTTAAGTTTTTAAAAAAGGAAATCATTTCCAACGGTCAAGTAACAATTTTGGTTTATGGAAATGTTCCCACATTAAATGCAGTTTTGGAAAAAGCTGAAATAGCAGCAAATAATGTTGGAAAAGTGATTTCAAGTTCAATTATCGAAAATCCAAATGAAGAATTTTTGGCTTTAATATTGGATAAAAAGTTGCAAAATGAAACAAAACCTTCCAAATCAACAAAAAATGTAAAAAAAGACGAAATCATTACATTATTTGACGATATTGAAAGTTCAATTCAAGTACGAGCTAAAGATTTATTAAAAAATGCTCCAATAGAAAGCAAAGTTGACGATGCTCCGCAAGTACTTGACGATAAATTTGAAAATTCCGTTGCTCCCGAAATACTTATTGAAGAATCGGAAAAATTGGTTGCCAACGAATTATTTTTTGATATTCCAGATTCAACATTTGCGACAGAAATAGTAACTGAAAAATCAAAAATGGAAAATATTGAAACAGCAATTGTTGATTCTGAATTAACAAATCCTTCAGAAGTGTTTTTTGAGCAACTAGAAATATCAGATGCTCCGAAAATGGTTTATGAAGAAACAGAAATATATGATGCTCCCGAAATTGTAATTGAAGAGAAATTGGTAGAAACTGAAATCGATTTAATTAACTTAAGTCATTTAGAAAGATTAAGAGCCGAAGCAAAGTTGGAGATTGAAAAGGAAGTTTCAGGAGATTCAAAACCAAACGATGAATCCACAAAGGATGAAATTAGTGAGGAATATTCAAAAATGAATGTTCACGAATTAAGAAGATTGGCGCGAAACCATCCAAACTTTCCTATTAAAGGAAGAGAAATATCCAAAGCAAATAGAGGAATTTTAATTGATTATTTTAATAAAATTCAATGATGTTTGTTTTTATTTCAATTTGTTAAAGTTATATTTACTCATCAATCATAAAAATGTTATAAAAATAAAATGACTCCAAAATTTCTTAAAATATTCTTGTCAACTTTATTTTCAATTGCTCTTTGGGTTTTTGTTTCTTTTTCTTACGAATACACAACAACCATAAAAGTACCAGTTAAATTTATAAATCTTCGTGAAGGAAACACAGTTTTATCGCAATCTTCAAAAGATGTTAGTTTAACAGTTAAAGGACAAGGTTGGATATTAACCCAAATTTCGTCAGTTTCTGAAACATATTTTCAAATTTCGGCAAAGAAAAGAGCTGGAATTCAAACTGCAAATGTGAGTGAATCTTTAAGTGAAAATTCGTGGATAAATCCAAGTGTGCAGGTTATCTCTTTTTCGCCAGCAACAATTGATTACACTGTTGAAAAAATTAGGTATAAAAGTGTGCCAATTTTTTTAGATGCAAAAATAGCTATCAAAAATGGATTTGGTTTGGTTTCCGATATTGTGTTAAATCCCGATTCTATAAGAATTTTTGGACCGCAATCGTTAATAAATGCTGTAGAAAGTGTTAAAACTGTTAGCGAAAATTTTGAAAATATTGACGACAATTTTTCAACCCAAATTGAGTTAAAACCCTTAAGTTACATCGGGTATAATTATGAAGCTACGAATATTGAATTTAGCGTTCAAAAAATTGCTGATAAAACGTTCAAAAATGTTCCAGTTAAAATTATAAATTCACCAGAATTGAGAAGTTTGGAACTTTTCCCATCAACAGTTGATTTTACTTTAAGAGGTGGATTGGAAAACCTTGGTATAATGACGAGCGATTCAATTTCTGTAACTGTTGATTTTAATGATGCTTATTCTGATTCACTTGGCGGTTTAATTCCTAAAATTGCTATTCCAAGTTTCACATCTCTAATAAATGTTAATCCTAAAACACTAAAATATATAATAAAACAAAACTGATTATGTTTATAACTTTTGAAGGCTTAGATTTTTGTGGAAAATCGACCCAAGTTAAACTTCTTAAAGAAAAACTTGAAGAAATGGGTAAAAAAATTACTCTAATAAGAGAACCAGGTGGAACTGAAATATCGGAAAAAATTAGAGATATTCTTTTGGATAAGAAAAATTCTGAAATGCATATTGAAGCCGAACTTTTACTTTTTTCGGCAAGCAGAGCGCAGTTAGTTCGCGAAAAAATTATTCCATTATTGAATGAAGGATTTTTCGTAATTTCTGATAGATTTCACGATTCTTCAATTGCTTATCAAGGTTTTGGAAGGGGAATTAGCCTTAATTCGGTTAAAGCAATACAAGAATTTGCAATCGGTTCTGCAATTCCTAATTTAACTTTTTTCATCGATTTGCCACTTAATGAAATTGATAAACGAAGAGAAAAATTTGGTGCAACAAATTTAGATAGAATTGAACTATCCGAAAATGATTTTTATAACCGCGTTCGCAACGGATATCTTGAAATGTGTAAAACCGATAATCGATTTATTGTGGTTGATGGAACAAAAACAATTGAAGAAATTCATCTTCAAATAATGAATATTATTACTAATCTGGTCAAAAATGAATAATTACATAAAGAAAAATAGATTTTTGCTTTTAATAATTGCCGCTATATTTACATTGGGATTTGTAACCGTAAACTCCGATATGTACTTTAATATTGCAAAAAGTATTGATACTTTTGGAAAAGTTTATCGCGAAGTTAGCATAAATTATGTTGACAAAATAAATCCCGAAAATTTTATGTTGGCAGGAATTAAAGGAATGCTCTCAACTTTAGACCCATATACCACTTATATTGACGAAACGATGAAAAAGGATTTGGACGTTTTAACAAAGGGCAAATATGGCGGAATTGGTACAAGTGTTGGATTAAGAAATAACAAAGTTACTATTTTGGATTTAATGGAAGGTTATCCAGCACAACGACAAGGATTGCGAGTTGGTGATGTAATTCTAAAAATAGATAGTGTTGAAATAAACAAGGATAATTACGACGATTTAAGCAACTTCCTAAAGGGTGAACCTGGCAAAATTGTTAATTTAATTATTGAAAGGGAAGGAATTAAAGATAATCTTCTTTTTCAGCTTGTTTTGGAAGAAATAATTATTAAAAATGTTAATTATTATGGCTTTGTTACAGAAAATGGAAATACTGCATATATAAAGTTGAGCGGTTTTTCTCGCTCTGCTGGAAATGAAGTTAAAAATGCACTTCTTGATTTAAAGAAAACAAAAGAAATTCACTCAATAATTCTCGATTTGAGAGGAAATCCTGGTGGTTTACTTGACCAAGCAATTGATGTTACAGAAAAATTTCTTAACAAAAGCGACATAATTGTTTCTGTTATTGGAAGAGATACTTCGCAAATTGCTGAATATTATTCCGAAGAATCGCCATTAGCCGAAAAAAGTAAATTAGTTGTTCTTGTTGATGGTGGTTCAGCTTCGGCTTCAGAAATTGTTGCGGGTGCAATTGAAGACCACGATAGAGGCGTAATTGTTGGCGAAAAATCGTTTGGAAAAGGGCTTGTTCAGACTGTAATGCCACTTTCTTTTAATACTTCGTTAAAAATAACAACTGCAAAATATTATACTCCAAGTGGACGTTGCATTCAAGAAGTTGATTATTCGCAAAATGGTGAAATTTTTAGCGATTCCAAAAAGGTAAAAACGAAACGATTTTTTACTGATAACAAACGAGAAGTTTTTGCTAATGGCGGAATTACCCCAGATTCTATCGTTTCAAATTCTTCGCAATCAAAGCAAGTTCAAACTCTTTTGGCTCGTGGAATGTTTTTCCGATTTGCGACTAATTATTTTAACACTAATTCTGTTTTAAATGTTGATAAATTAGATAACGCAAAATTATTTGAAGAATTTCTAAAATATTTATCCGAACATAAATTTGAATATACTTCGCAATCGGAAAAATTGCTAACTGAAATTGAAAAAATTGCTTTGGATGAAAAAATGGAAGCAGAAATTTTAACCACTATTTCCGATTTGGGCAAAAAGTACAAATTGGAAGAAAAAAGAGAGCTTGAAAAGCATAAATCCGAAATAATTTGCGAAATTAAAATGGAATTGGCTGCTCGTGTTTCTGGAAAAGAAGGAAGAATTTTGCAATCGATTAAAAATGACAAACAATTTAAAGTTGCAATTGATATTCTAAACAATAATTCTGTTTACAATAAACTACTCGGAGTTAAAAATTAGTATTCTTTTAATTTTATTTTTGCTGATAATTGGACTTTTTTCGGGCATTTTGGCTGGTCTTTTTGGAATAGGAGGCGGTGTCGTTTTTGTTCCAGTACTGCTTGCTGTTTTACCATTAATTGGGGTCGAAAGTAGCGTTGTAACTGTAAGTGCAGTTGCCACTTCGTTATTTGCCGGAAGTTTTGCTTCGGGTTCTTCGCTTTTTAATCACAAAAGAAAAAACAACATTTTAATTAAAGAAGGTCTAATTTTTGGATTAGGAGCATTCATTTCTGCTTCAATTATTCCAAATGTTATTGTTTTGATAAATCCAGAAATTTTGAAAATTGTAATTTCAGTCTTTATTTTTATTGTTGCATTAAATTTGTTGTTTTCAAGTCCAAAGCCGACAATTACCGAAAAAAAATTGAATCCAATTTGGCTTTTTCCAATTGGAATATTTTTAGGTGCAATTGCATCAATGTCAGGACTTGGTGGAGGAATTTTTTACGTTCCCGTTTTATATTATTTTTTAAATGGCGATTTGAAACTTTCTGTTGGAACTTCGACTATTGTAATTTTTATCACAATGATAAGTTCAACAATATCGTTCGCATTTTTAAGTCATAATTGGAATTCAGAAACATTTCAATTAGGATACTTAAACGTTGCTTCCGCACTTTTATTAGGAAGTGGAGCAATTATTGGTGCATATTTTGGAGTAAACTTAATATTTAAAGTACCAGTATCTAACTTTAGAAAAATATTTTCAGTATTTTTAATTATGGTTGTTATAAAAATATTATTAGGAGTTAAAATATGAGCGAATTATCTTTTCGAAAAGACGCTTCGTTTGATAAATGTCCCAAATGTAAATCAGTTGGAAAATTACGCCGTTCCAAAGCCCAATCACCTTGGGAACATATTGTTAAAAAAATTGGCATTTTCAACTATTTTAGATGTCGTGAGTGCGATTGGCGTGGTTCACGTTTAACTTTTGGTTTTAACAAAACTTCTTTAAAAACTATCCTAATTTATCTTTCACTAATGTTGGCAACTGCGCTAATTGTAAGATTTATTTTACAAAAAATTGCTTTAAAATAAGTGAAAATATGAAGCCTTTTGATGCAAATTGCATCATATCCATTCGAAGATATTTATAAAATGTTATTAGAAAATCTAATATATGGAGGAAATTTATGAGTGAAGAAACAAAAAAAGAGAACCAATTTGAATTTAAAGCCGAGATTAAAGAATTACTAAATATTCTCGTCCATTCGTTATATACAAATCGTGAAATATTTATTCGTGAGTTAGTTTCAAATGCTTCGGATGCGTTGGATAAACTGCGTTTTGAATCAAATCGTGGAACGGAGATTTATAATAGCGATTTGGAATTAGCCATTTCAATTAAAGGCGATGAAAAAGAGAATATTTTAACAATTTCAGATTCTGGAATTGGAATGACAAAAGATGAAATAATCAGTCATATTGGAACAATTGCAAAATCTGGTTCTGGTGAATTCTTAAAACAACTTTCCGAAAGCAAAGAACAAGCAAACAATATTATTGGAAAATTTGGCGTTGGTTTTTATTCTGTTTTTATGGTTTCTGATAAAGTTGAAATAATTTCACGTTCATTTAAGACTGATGCAAAGCCAATTAAATGGGTTTCTGATGGTCTTGGCAGTTTTGAAGTTGAAGAAATTGACGAAGATATTAAACGTGGAACAGTAATAAAAATCCACTTAAAAGAAGATTCAAAAGAATATGCCGAAAAATACAGACTTCAAAATGTGATTAAAACTCATTCTAATTTTATTACTTTTCCAATAAAAATTGATGACGAACAAGTTAACAAAGTTACTGCAATTTGGAGAGAACCTAAATCATCTGTAACACAAGAACAATATAATGAGTTTTATAAATTCTTGTCACACGATTTTGAAGATCCATTTCATATAATTCATAAATCAATCGATGCTCCAATTCAATTTAATGCGTTATTGTTTTTCCCAAAGAAAAACATGGACATTTTTGGCTATAACCGCGAAAATTATGGCTTGGATTTATACGTGCGACGCGTTTTAATAAATCACCAAAATAAAGATTTGCTTCCAGAATATTTAAGTTTTGTAAAAGGTGTTGTTGATTCTGAAGATTTACCTCTAAATATTTCGCGCGAAACGCTTCAAGAAAATGTGGTATTTTCAAAAATTTCTTCAACTGTTACAAAGCAAATTTTGTCAGAATTGGAAAAAATGGCTAAAGATGACAAAGAAAAATATGCTCAATTTTGGAAGGAATTTGCACGAATTTTCAAAATGGGATATTCCGATTATTCAAATCAAGAAAAATTTGTTGAATTACTCCGTTTTGATTCATCCGCAAACGAAAATAAAGATCAACTTGTTGCTTTGGCAGAATATGCTGAAAGAATTAAACCAGAACAAAAAGAAATTTATTATATGACTGGTCCAAGCCGTGAAGGATTAATTATGGATCCGCACCTTGAAATATTTAAGAAAAAGGGAATTGAAGTTCTTTATCTTTACGACCCAGTTGATGAATTTGTAATTAGCTCAATTAACAAATATAAAGAGTTTGAGTTAAAATCAGTTGACCAAGTTGATTTGAAAACGCTTGAAAAACTTGCTGATTCTGCAGAAAAGAAAGAAAAAGTTGAAGAATTATCAAAAACTGATTCAAAACAGCTTTCGTCACTTCTTAAAAAAATGAAAGATATTCTTGGAGATAAAGTTACAGATGTAAAAATCTCAGAACGTTTGGAAGATTCTCCAGCTTGTCTCGTAAATTCGGATAATTCAATGTCGGCTTCAATGCAAAAAATGATGAATTTGATGGGAAATAATACTTCAATTCCAGCAAAAATTTTGGAATTAAATAAAGACCACAAATTAGTCCGCAATTTGGTTAAAATATTCAAAGCAGATGAAAACGATAAATATATTAGCGATGTAACAGAACAATTGTACGAATCTTCGTTATTGTTGGAAGGCTATTTACAAGACCCTCACAAATTGGTAAATAGAATAAATTCAATGCTTGAAGAATCGAGTAAATGGTACACAGAAGTTAAAAAATTAGACTAACTTTAGAAAAGTGGACGTAAAAAAATGCGTCCACTTTTTTGTTAAAATTCAAATCCAATCTTTGTAAAAATCTCATCAGCTGAATTAAAATCCTTTAAATAGTGAATTTTGAACGAATTACGATTATTTACAAGCCAACTCAACGCAATTTTCATTCTGCCTAAATCTTTATTTGTAGCATTTTCGTTAAAATTTGGACGATAATTAAAATAATCCTCAATATGAATTCTAAACAAATTTTCAGTTTCGTTTGGTAAATTTTGGATTATTACTTTTCCTTCAATAAAAAGCAAAAAGTCGTTTTTATAATTGGACTTAACCTCAATTAACGCATTTATTTTATTTATTGGCTCAGCAAGTATTGAAGAACGATTTAATTGATTCAAAATTTGATTAACAATATCTCTAATTTCGCCAGCTTCTTCGTACTTTTTTTCATCCGAAAGCGAACGCATTTTTAGCAGAAGTTTATTAACCGCATCTTGGTTTTCGCCAGAAAGGAAAGTGTAAGCCGATTCTAATTCATTTTTATATTCGTCCTTATTTGCAAAAATACAAGGAGCAACACAACGTTTTATATCCAGCAAATAGCATTTTTTTCCACGATTTAACTCCTTATCGGAACACTCGCGTAAACGATAAGTTTTGTGAAGAATATCAATCAAATTTTTGGAAGTTTCTCTGTTATTATATGGTCCAAAATAGTCGTTTCCATCAAAATCAATTTTGGAAACAGATGAAAAGCTTGGATAATCGTGAGTTTGTTTCACTTTAATAAAATATTGCTGCGAGTATTTTTTTAGAAGTGAATTCATTGGTGGCTTGTGGTGCTTAATTAACTCACTTTCCAAAATTAAAGCAGTTAATTCAGAATTTGTTGGAATATACTCCAAATTTGATGCTTTTTTAACAATATCTTTAGCTTTACGTGCTGCTGTGTTAGAAAAATAATTAGAAACTCGAGTTTTTAGAATTTTAGCTTTGCCAATGTAAACAATCTTTCCTTTTGCATCTTTGAAAAGATAAACGCCCGAAGTTGATGGAACATTTGAAAAATCGATTGCTAAATTTTTCTTTACAATTTTAGAATCTACCTTTATTGCAGAAGCGGATTGATAAGCAAGTAATTCGTTTAATTTTGTAATATTTTGGTCGTCTTTAAGTTGATTTATCATTTTAATTAACAACTTTGCTGTAACCATTGCATCGCCCAAAGCACGGTGAACATTTTTATGTCTAATTCCAAAATGCTGTACCAAATTGCCAAGCGATTTACTTTTTAGTTCAGGATATAATTTGCGAGCTAATTTTAATGTGCAAAGAGTTTCGTTTTGGGGAAGAAGAACGTCGGCTCGCATAAATTCGCTTTGCAAAAAGCTGTAATCAAAAGGCATATTGTGAGCAACTAAAATAGAATCGCCAATAAAATCAACAATTTGTGAGGTTAAATCTTCAAAAAAAGGAGCATCGTGAACGTCGTCATTTGTAATTCCAGTTAATGAAGTTATATAATAGGGGACTAGCGTTCCAGGATTTATAAAGCTTTGAAATGTATCAAGAACTTCGCCATTTTTTACTCGAACAATCCCAATTTCTATTGCTCTATTGAATTTTCCAGAAGTTCCAGTCGTTTCAAAATCGAGAACTGCAAATTCTGTATCAAAAATATTTATGCTTTCAACAACCTTATTCTTCATAATATGGAATTAATTTCAAAATGGAATGCAATATAATGCTACTAAAACTTTTTACAAAAGGATAATTTTGGTGTTTAAAAGATTTAAAATGAGAAAAATCCCGCAATTTTTTAATAAAAAACCGACATTATTCCATAAACAATACTTTTAGAAATGAAAATTGCTGGATTTATACGAAACCAAAACTATGGACTTTAAGTCCATGGTTGTTTATTTAATTCTAATTTTTGAAGGAATATTTTTGATTTCAATATAGTTTTGCGACAAATCAATTTCATTTTTATTATCTAATTCATCAATAGCGTTTTTATTTTTCCAAAAGTTTTTAACTTTTATTCCACCTTGTGGAATTATTAAATCACCATCCAATTCCAAAAAGTACGTTTCATCTAATTTTTTGATTGAATAATTTATAATTCCATAATAAGTTGGTAGATTTTTAACAGTGACACCAATTGGGTCGTTAATCCACTCCATTTTTAATCCGTTACCAATTATAAGCGAATTTTTCTGCTCATTTTCAAAAACGAAAAATGACCTTATTGCGTTAATATAATCCGAACCAACCCAAGTATGAGGCATATCGCCAATAAATTCGGGAGCTTTTGCATTATTCCAAACAACTTCCGCCCAGTGATTCCAACCTTTTGGTCTTTGATGCGAAAAGAAAAAGTCGAGCAATTTGTGCGATTTTTCCGCATCATTTAGGTAATTGAAAGTACCGACAATTCGTAATTCGTAAGGCGTGTATGCATTCCAAGAATCATTTGAATCAATTCTGGTTTGGAAATAGTTAAAATATTTTTGGAAAGTATTATTCAAATATGGTTGTGGAAGCTCTTCAAATTCATTAACTGGAGTAATTGCTGTTGTTGTTGAAGTTGCATCAAAATCGCCCAATTCAACGCAACCGGGAATGTAGTTAATATTGTGCATTTCAATAGTTTTATTAAGCGAATTGTACAGATTTGTTCTAAAAGTATCTCTAATTTTGGAAAAATTTGTAACAAACTCATCTTGTTTTAGAATTTGTGCAATTGTAACTGCATCTTTTAATCCTTTCAAAGCAAAAAAATCATCCCAGAAAGAGTGCATTGGTTTTGCGGAATAGCCTTCGTGACTTATTGATTCGGGCAAAATTCCATAAAATGCTTTTAAACTATCATTTCCTAAACGATATTTATCCGTTTTTCTTTCATCGGAAAGCGAGTTTATATAATTAACCGCATTTATAACGTGATTAAATTTATCAAAAAGGAACAAAGTATCTTGCGTAAATTCAAAATACTGAAGATAAGCGTAAATTAGCTGTCCATGACTATCATTTTCTGGAACTGGATCGCCACCGCGTGAATCGACTACGCAAGGCACTTTTCCACTTGGAAATTGAAATTCTGAATACCAGTTTAGAAATTCTTTCACCTCATTTTTAATTCCCATTTTTAGCAACGCCGATGAAGTTAGTGAACCATCTCTAATCCAAGAACGTTCATAAGATCTTGAACCGGGTTGAATTCCAGCTTTATCGCGATTTATAAGAACATAAGCTAAATTGGATTTTAGTGTATTTGTAATTTTTTTTGCCGAATCGGGAAGTGTAATTTCAAACTTATTTAATTTATCTTCCCAAAATGTTTTTACTTTTTGTAACTCATCAGAAATTAAGTTCTTTTGATTTGAATTTGTGAAATCAGCAAGATTTTGAGGAAAGTAATTATGGAAGGGAAATCCAAGATAAATTGTCGTGTCTTTTCCAGGTTGCAATTCAATATTATATTCAAAAGCTGATGATGCAAGTTCTGTTTTATCGTTTATTTTATTGTTTTGTGGAATTTTATTGTTGGAAATAAATTCAACAATATCACCTTCATCAAAAGATGTGCATCCAAAATTACTTGATCTTGTAATGTTGTAAATCTGCTTGTTTTCGTTAAAAATTGCTCCAAAATCATTTTTAGAAATGCTGGATATTGACGAAACTCCACCCGTTAAATTCAAAAATTGCGATGGTGGATTTACTTGAAAAGGACGAATTGCCAAGTAAAATTTGATTTTAGCTTTATCATTACTCGTATTTTCAATTTTATAACTCGAAATAACAAAAGAACTATCTGCAATTCCGCCAGCAAAAAATTTGGATTCGAGATTAAATTGATTTGTCTTCCAATTTACAATCGGAATTGGTAAATATTCATTTTCGAGCGATTGATTTAGTGTAACATCATTCCAAGTATAAAAGCTATCGTTTACACTAATAAATGGTTCAATCGAAAAACTGCCTTTATCAACTTCAATCATTCCTTCTTCATTTATTAAAGCTTCTTTTGTGTCGGAATTTGCACCGATAATTGTCCAATAAGACATTTCGCGAGATAAATATTTCGGGAAAATTCCTCTTCTAAAATTGGATGAAATATTGAAATAAAACTCATTTTTAGTTTTAGTGTATTTATAATCTTTTAGCTCAATTTCTTTAATGGAATAACCATTTCCACTATTACTTTTAACAAAATTTAGTTTAATGAATTTTGACTCATTTCTATTAAAATTTAGAAATCTTTTTCCATTTCCGCCATTTGTTACATTGTAAATTTCTTCCCAAATAATATTATCATCAGATTTTAGAACAGTAAAATTCGTTGCAAAATCCATTTCGTCCCAATTGATAATAATTCCGCCATATTCGCGTTTTTTATTTAAGTCAATTGTTATTGATTGAATTTCAGTTTTAGAACTATTCCAGAACGTGTTTAAGTTACCATCAATAATATTTTCGATTAAAGAATTGTTATTTAATTCAGAAGAAGCAGAAAGTTTAATATTATAAGGCGAATTATCTTCAATTGGAAGTTTCTCATAAGATAAATCCTTTATAAAAAATGAGCCTTTCCCACCATTTACAGACGCAATAATAAATTGAATTGAGTTAAACGATTTGAAAGCTCTATCACTTGTTGGTCCCCAAGCAAACTCAATATCTCGTTTTTTGATTGTAAAAAGTTGCCAATTATTCGAAAACTTGTAACTTCTGTTGTTAACCCACCAAACATTATCGCCAGATAAATCAGAAAATTTTATTTCGAAGTTGTTTATTAATCCAAATCCTTTTACCCAAAAAGTAATTTCGAAATTATCATCGGTAGTTAGTTCAATATTTTTTTGAATTCCGCCATAACCAGAGCCATTTATGAAATCATAATTTACCTGCGTAAATTTTTCATCATTTTCAGTTACAATTGATGGCTCAATTAATACGGATTCTGATTTAATAATTATTTGATTTGAGTCAGTTGTAAAACTATCCAAAATTCTTTTTTGTGGATAAATAGTATTGTTATAAATAGTTAAAATTGTAAATAAAAGTAATACCAAATTTTTCATATTTTATCCTTCATGTAAACGTTACATCGACTTTGTAAAATTACATAATTTTTAAACTTTTTCCCAAAATTATTTGAAATTGTAAAAAACACCTAAAAATGAGTAAAAACGCATAAAAATATTAAGTATAATTACCAAAAAATGGATAAAAGTAAAAAAAATATGTTGACATATGAAGATTAATTGAATATGTTAACATATAAAGAAAACGTTTACAATGAGAATTTCATAATGGTAAATATTAAAGACGTAGCTAAACAGGCTAAAGTATCAATCGCAACAGTTTCTAGAGCATTAAATGACAATAAAAGTGTTCTTCCCGAAACAAAAGAAAGAATTCTAAAAATAGCAAAAGAACTAAATTATACTCCAAACTTAATTGCACGAAATTTAATAACTCAAAAGACAAATGTTATTGCGTTCATTCTACCAGAGGTTAGTGGCGATTTTTTTAGTGAAATTATCAGAGGCGTTGATGAAGTTGCATTTAATTGCAATTATCAACTTTTAGTAGCTAGTTCACATAGTCATAGAAATACGATGGAAACAACATTAAAGTTTCTTGAAAGAAGTAGAGTTGATGGAATTATTTTAATGTTACCAGCTTTGAGCGAGCAAATGAAAGATATTCTTGCAAATTTCCGAACACCAGTTGTAGCTATTAATGGTGAAAGTGAGTTTCCGGCAATAAATACTGTTGGAATTGATAATTTCCAAGGTACTTATTCAATGATAAGCTATTTAATAAACACATTAGGATATTCTAAATTTGGGTTAATAAAAGGTCCTTCTTTCAACTATGATGCAACTAAAAGAAAAAAAGGATTTCTCGAAGCACTAAAGGATAATAATATTAGCCATAATGCGGATTGGGAAATTGAAGGCGATTTTTCGGTTAATGGTGGCGAATTAGCTTGTAGCAGAATTTTAAGTCTTCACGAAAAGCCAGAAGTTATTTTTGCTTGTAATGATATGATGGCTGCTGGTTGCTATAAAGCAATTAACTCTTTCGATTTAAATATTCCCAATGATATTGGTGTTGTGGGATTTGACCACGTATTTTTATCGGAATTTATAACACCAAAACTTACAACCGTTCACGTTCCAACAGTTGATATTGGAAGAGAAGCGGCAAAATTACTTTTTAAACAAATCAATTCTGAAGAACAAACTTCAGTTGAACATACAAAGATTTCTACTGGGATTATTATTGGTGGTTCTACTAAATCTCAGAAAAAGAATTCAATTCACTAATAATTAACAAGGAGTATTTATGCAAAAAATGAAAACAAATCTATTTGCTTTATTGATTTTGATGCTACTGTCCACTCAGTTATTTGGACAAGCAATAGCAAATCCTGAAGCAATATTTGTAAAAGAAATTCCCGATGGTATTGAGCTTGATTCAATTTTAGCTGGTACAATTTGGGACGGTTCGGAATCAGCTTTAATTTTCCAATTGGGAGCTGTTCCTGTTGACAAAAATTACACACCAACAAATCATGCAGTAGTTAAAGGAAATTATGTAGATAGTTCCAAAACTATTGTTAGATTTGCTCAAGATGGCAGCTATCTTTACATTTCTTTAGAATCTGATGATGCTCAAGTTTGTCGTTTTGGCGATAGCTGGGAAGGTGATGGAATGTTTATGAAAATGCCTTGGAGTGACGGGCAATTTACAGAATTCAAATTATATTGGAATGCTGCTGGTGTTGATCCAGGCATAGTTGTTGAATCTGGTGGAAAAGCTGCTCCAGTTGGTTCTTATACTGGCGTTGCAGTTAAAGGTTCAACCACAATAGTAAATGATTCAACAAATGTTGATAATGGCTATGTAGCTGTTTTAAAAGTATCGTTAGATAGTTTAGGCTACACATCACTTCCAACAAGTCTTGATGTATTAATTAACATTTTTGACCCTGATAATTATTCTGATGGCGTTGGTGCTTGGGGTGTAAATGGTAGTTTTGCTAAAGAATGGTGGGGAAGCGAATGGGGTCCAGATACAAGAAAATTAATGTTAAATGATTCAAATGTTGACCCAGAATCAATGCACGTAACTTCAGTTGATGAAGAAATGACCGTTGATGGAAATCTTAATGAAGCTGTTTGGAGTTCAGATGCAAACTATTTGAAATTCAAAATTGCTGGCGCTCCAGAAGACAATGCTTTTATTCCAACAAGTGGATGGATTGTAAAAACTCCTTATGACGATGCAACAAGAACTAATGTTAAATTTGCTGTTAAAGGAATGGATTTATACATTGCTCTTGAATCAGATGATAAACAAGTTTGCCGTTTTGGCGATAGCTGGGAAGGTGATGGTTTATTTATGAAATTGCCTTGGAAAAATGGTGAATATACAGAGTTCAAAGTTTATTGGAACGCTGCTGGTGTTGACCAAAATATTGTTGTCGAATCTGGTGGAAAAACCGCTCCAGTTGGCTCTTATTCTGCTGTTGCTGTTAAAGGCTCTACTACAATTGTTAACGATGCAACTAACGAAGATAATGGTTATACTGCTGAACTTAAAATATCACTTGATAGTTTAGGTTACACCGAAATTCCAGCCGAATTAGAAGTAATGCTTAACATTTTTGACCCTGATAATTATTCAGATGGTGATGGAGCTTGGGGTGCAGTTGGAAGTTTTGGTAAGCAATGGTGGGGAAGCGAGTGGGGTGGAACTTATAGAACCCTAACTTTAGATAGCCCAAAACAAGATCCAAGTTCACTTACAATCTTTAAAGTTGCTACTTCAATTGTTGTTGATGGACAGTTAAATGAACCAGATTGGAAAGAAGATGTTGATTTCTTGCGATTCGGTTTTGGTGTTTTACCAGAAGGTACTATTCACACTCCAACAAACCAAGTAGTTGTTAAAGGTAATTATACCGATCAATCAACCACAGATGTTAAATTTTTACACGATGGTTCACATCTTTATATATCATTAAATTCAAATGACCAACAAGTTTGCCGATTTGGCGATAGCTGGGAAGGCGATGGTATGTTTATGAAAATTACTAATGCTGCTGGTTCTGCTGTTGAATACAAAATTTATTATAATGCAGGTGGTGTTGACCCTGAAATAGTTGTTGAATCAAATGGTCCAGTTGGTTCATTTGAAGGAATGGCTGTAAAAGGTGCTGGTACGGTTGTTAACGATTCATCAAACGTTGATGGTGGTTATACTGCTGAATTAATGATAAATTTAGACGACTTAGGTTTCACAAATCCATCTGAAGTACAGGTTTTAATAAATATTTTTGAGCCTGATAATTATTCCGATGGCGTTGGAGCTTGGGGAGTTAATGGTAGTTTCGCAAAAGGATGGTGGGGAAGTGAATGGGGTCCTGATACAAGAACTTTAGCCCTTAGCACAGAAACTATTACTGATGTTGAAAATGAATCGGTAGAAGTTCCAACAAGATTTGCTCTAAATCAAAACTATCCTAATCCATTTAACCCAACAACAACAATTAATTACTCATTACCTCAAGCGGCAAAAGTAAATATATCTGTATATAACTTACTTGGCCAAAAAGTAGTTGAAGTTGTTAATGGAAACTTGAGTGCTGGATTCCATAATGCACAATTAAACGCAACGAACTTAGCGTCTGGTATTTATTTTTACAGAATTAACGCTATTTCTGCTGATGGAAAACAGTTTATTGCAAGCAAAAAAATGGTTCTCCTAAAATAAAATAGTTATTTGAGTGGGAGGTTTTTATACTCCCACTCAGTTTTATTTGTTTGTTTATTATTCATCTATTAACTTAATCCAATGAAAAAAATCATTTACATAAAATATATTTTTATTATGCTAACTTTTTTTAGCACTTATAGTTGCGGAAAAAATATTGTTAATGAAAATGCTTCAAGTTCCAAGGTTAAGTTAACAGATAGTGAAAGTATTTTTTTAGATACTTTGCAACATAGAACATTTATGTACTTTTGGAACGAATTAAATTTTGAAAACGGATTAGTTAAAGATAGATCTACCGATTATTCTCCAGCAAGTATTGCTGCAACTGGTTTTGCAATTCCTATTTGGGCAATTGGTGTTGAACATAATTGGATTACACGCCAACAAGCTTCTGATGTTACTCTAAATTTGTTGAATTTTCTTATCAAATCTGAGCAAAGTGAAAGCGAAACTGCTACTGGATTTAAAGGCTTTTATTATCATTTTCTTGATATGAAAACTGGAAAAAGAATGTGGAATTGTGAGCTATCTACAATTGATACTGCGTGGTTATTGGCTGGACTTAGATTTGCTTCTCAATATTTTAATAATGAAAATGAAACTGAAATAAAAATTAGAGATCTTATTGAACAAGTTACCAATAGAGTTGATTGGACGTGGGCAACACTTCCTGATACGGGATTTTATAAAAACACAGTATCTTTAGGTTGGGACCCCAAAAATGGATTTAGCGATTACGGTTGGACTGGTTATAACGAATCACTATTTTTATATGTTATCGCTGCTGGTTCGGACTATGAAAATGCAAACACAGCATACAATCAATGGTTAAGCAAATATAAATGGGAAAATCCATACGAAGGATTAGAACATGTAGCATTTCCGCCATTATTTGGTCACCAATATTCTCATTTCTTTGTCGATTTTAGAGGAATTGCAGACGATTATATGCAAAAAAAGGGAATTGATTATTTCGAAAATTCCAAAAGAGCTACTTTGGTTCAGCAAAAATATGCAATTGAAAATCCATTAAATTGGGTTGGTTATGATTCACTTACTTGGGGTTTAACTGCTTGTGATGGACCAGGACCTGATAATAATTTTAATGATAAAAAATTTAATTATTATGCAGCTCGTGGTACAAGTGGACCAAATAATGTTCATGACGATGACGGAACAATTGCTCCAACCGCTGCTGGTGGCTCAATTGCTTTTGCTCCAGAAATAGTAATTCCTACTCTCATAAATTTGAAAGAAAAGTACGGAAATAAAGGATTATGGGGAAAATATGGATTTACTGATGCCTTTAACCCAACAGTTAATTGGTATGACAAAGATTATTTAGGAATAGATCAAGCAGCAATTATAATTATGATTGAAAATTATCGCACTGGTTTGGTTTGGAATTATACTATGAAAGATAGTGTAATTAAAAAAGGATTAAAAAAGTTGGGATTTGTAAATAAAAATTAGTTTATCAAAAGATATAGGAAAATTAAGTTGAATCATTTTGAAACAAAATACGGTTACTTTTCAGAAAGTGGTGATGAATATATAATTAAAACGCCAAAAACTCCAAAACCTTGGATTAATGTGTTATCTAATGGAAATTATGGATTAGTAGTTTCTCAAACTGGAGGCGGTTTTAGCTGGGAAACTCATTCTGAATTTAATAGAATTACGCGATGGCATCAGGATTTAATTCAGGATAATTGGGGAAAATACTTCTATTTCAAAAATAATAAAACTGGCGATATTTGGAATCCAACTTGGAAACCAGTTAAAACTGAATTGGATAGCTATAAAGCAATTTATGGATTTGGTTACACAAAGTTTATTACAGAATACAAAAATATTACTGTTGAGTTGTTAATATTTATTCCAATGAATGATAGTTTAGAAATTTGGGATTTTAATATTATCAATAATAGTTCGGAAACAGTTGATTTATCAATATTTACATATTTTGAGTGGGTTTTAGGCTCATCAAACGATCATCACAGAGAGTTTCACAAGCAATTTTTGGAAACAAGTTTTAACAAAGAAGTAAATGGATTAATTGCTACAAAAAGACTTTGGGATATTCCTTTAGGTGATAGAGGTCATTGGAATGTCAATTACGAATACACTGGATTTATTTCCACAAATAGAAAAATATCATCCTACGAAGGCGATAAAGAAGCGTTTATTGGTCAATATAATAGTTTGGAAAATCCACAAGCTGTAATTAGTGGAAAATTAACAAAAACTACTGGAAAATTTAATGATTCAATCGGGTCGCTAAAAGTCGATTTGAAAATTGAACCAAATAAAGCTAAAAAAGTTGATTTTTATATTGGAATAAAGAAAACCGTTTCAGAAATTGAAAGCTCGTTGCAAAATTTCCAAAAAGATAAACAAATTGAAGCTGAATTAGAAAAAGTGAAAGATACTTGGAAAAATTTACTTGGAACGCTCGAAGTAAATACTCCAGATAAAGCAATGAATTTGTCAGTAAATAAATGGTTTCGTTATCAAGCAATTGCTGGCAGACTTTGGGCAAGAACAGCTTATTATCAACAAAGTGGGGCTTTTGGATTTAGAGACCAACTTCAAGATAGTTTGGTTTATTTGCCAATTGATGCTAAACTTACCGAAAATCAAATTCGTCTTCACGCAAAACACCAGTTTGAAGATGGCTCAGTTTTGCATTGGTGGCATCCAATTTCTGAAACTGGACTTAAAACCGAAATGACTGACGATTTGCTTTGGCTTCCTTTTGTTATTTCGGAATATATTGCTGAAACTTCAAATTATAAGATTTTGGATATTAAAGAGCCTTTTTATAATTCCAAAAATAAAGCCACTTTGTTTGAACATTCTTGTTTAGCAATTGATAAAGTTTTATCACGGTTTAGCAAACGCGGTTTGCCTCTAATTGGTGCTGGTGATTGGAATGATGGTTTAAGCGCTGTTGGACTTGATATGAAAGGCGAATCAATCTGGTTGGCAGAATTCCTTTATTTAGTTTTAAATAAATTTACACAAATTTCCACAACTTACGGAAAACCAGAAATAGCGGAACGTTACAAAACTGCTGCGGATAAATTGCAAGTCAGTTTTAACAAACACGCTTGGGATGGTGAGTGGTTTTGGCGTGCAACAAAAGACTCGATGGAAAAATTGGGAAGCAATTCTAACACAGAAGGCAAAATTTATCTAAATCCTCAAACTTGGTCAGTAATTAGCGAAATTGCTCCAGTTGCAAAACAAAGAGTTGCAATGGAATCTGTTTCAAGCAAATTGCTGAAAAAAAATGGTGCACTTTTGTTGCAACCTGCTTATTCACAACCTGATAGACACATTGGCTATCTTTCAAGATATGCAGCTGGAAGAAGAGAAAATGGCGGAGTTTATTCGCACGCTGCAACTTGGGCAATTTGGGCTTTTGCTAAAATTGGCGAAAATAATTTAGCTTATCAAGCATATAAAAGTCTAAACCCAATTATTTCGGGAATGAAACCTGATGAATATGTTGCTGAACCATTTGTTATGCCAGGTAATATTGATGGTCCAGATTCAGTTAATTATGGAATGGGCGGTTGGACTTGGTACACAGGTTCTGCTTCGTGGTTTCAAAAAGTTGTAATTGAATGGATTTTGGGAGTTCAAGCCAGCGAAAAAGGATTAGTTATAAATCCACATATTCCAGCCGATTGGAAAAAATATTCCGTAAAAAGGACTTTTAGAAACACAGTTTATAATATTGAATTTACGGTTAATTCTGATTCTGGAACTCAAGTCGATTTCATCGAAATTGACGGGAAAAAATTGGAAGGAAATGTTATTCCTCCTTCAAGCAAAAAAGAATGTTTTGTTAAAGTATTTCTTAAATAAAAAATTAAGCTAAGTATATGTCAATAAATAAGTTAAATGGAAAATGGAAGTTTATAAAAGATGTGAGTGAAAAACTCTCCATTTATGATATTTTGGCATATTCTGATTTGGACAAATTGGATGATATTTCAGTCCCTTCAAATTGGCAGTTGGAAGGAATTGAAAACTATAGTGGAATTATCTGGTTTATCAAAAAATTTGATGTGATTGAAGATATTTCCAAAATGGATTTTAACATCATTAAATTTTATGGAATTGATTATTTTGCCGATGTTTGGTTAAATGGAACGCAACTCGGCAATCACGAAGGATATTTTCAGCAATTTGCTTTTGAAGTTTCAAAATATCTGAAAATGAAGGATAATTTGCTGATTGTTAAGGTAAATTCGCCAAAGGAGAAACCTGGCGATATTTGGCCCTTAAAAAAACAATTAATTAAAGGAATTTTTAATCACCACGATTGCCGTCCAGGTGGTTGGAGTATGGAACGTGGGCAAGACCAAAATACTGGCGGAATTTGGAACGATGTTGAATTGATTTTGGGCAATAAAATTTATGTCGAAAATGTTAAAATCACTTCAAATTTGAACGAAAAATTTACCGAATCCGAAATAATTTTTGAATTTAATGTGCAATCAAATTCCAATTTTACAGAAATGGTTAAAGTTGAAATTACAAAACCAGATGATGAAATAATCTATTTCGATTTCAATTTGGAAGTAATTCCAGGCGATTCCAAACAGACTTATAAAATTGTTTTAGAAAATCCAATATTATGGTGGAATTGGGAATTTGGCGAAGCAAATATGTATAAAGCCAAAATTTCATCCGTTCTTTTTGAGGATATTTATAAAAATTTTAGCATCAAAAATGTCAAAATTGATGAAAAAAGCAACTTTTTCATCAATGGACAAAAATTATTTTTACGCGGGACAAATATAATTCCAACTCAATTTTTAAGCGATTTATCACCCGAAAAAATTGAAAAAATGGTTTCTTTAATTCGCGAAGCAAATATAAACATTGTGCGAGTTCACGCTCACGTTAACAGAACTGAGCTTTATGACGAGTTTGATAAACAAGGAATTTTAGTTTGGCAAGATTTTAGTCTTCAATGGACTTATGACGAATCGACAAAATTTGAGAAAAATGCAATAAATCAGATTAAAGAAATGGTAAATTTGCTTTATAATCATCCTTCTATTTCATTTTGGTGTTGCCATAATGAGCCAGGAAAGCAGATTGAAACTCTCGACCCAAAATTGTTTGAAGCAGTTAAATCGGAGGATAATTCGAGAATTATTCGTTTAGCTTCAAATTATGAAGAGCATCCTTACGATGGCTGGTATTGGGGAAAAAAAGAGCATTATGCTGCCACACCAATGGGACCGTTGGTAACCGAATTTGGTGCTCAAGCTTTGCCTTCAAAAGAATCTTTGGAAAAATTTATAGAAAAAGAGGATTTATTTCCGCCAAATTATGATTTGTGGACGTTTCACAATTTTCAACCAAATCAGACATTTAATATTGCAAAAGTAAAAATTGGCAATAGTTTGGATGAATTTGTTGATAATTCGCAAAATTATCAAGCTGAATTGTTAACTGAAGCTGTGCATTTTTATAGACGGAAAAAGAATAATGGAATAACTGGAATATTTCAGTTTATGTTCATCGATTGTTGGCCCTCAATAACTTGGTCAATTGTGGATTTTTATTTTGAAAAGAAAAAGGGTTTTGAATCGATAAAAAATGCTTTTTTGCCAATTTTGCTTTCAATAAACTTGCGACAAAATAGATATTTTGTTGGAGCAAAACTCAATTTGGATATTTGGGTAATTAACGATACAAATAGCGTTTTGAATGAAATTTCGGTTTTGTTTTACTTGGATAACGAGATAATTTCAGAAAAAAATAATATTACAGTAAATAAAAACGATACAACATTTATATATTTTGAAGAACTCGATATTCAAATTCCTAAAAGCAAATTAGCTGGAAAATACCAATTAAAATGCGTTTTGGTTAATGAAACAGTAGTTCTATCCGAAAACGAATTTAAAATTGAATTGGTGAATGAAAATGAATAAAATTAAACTGCTTGTAATCGTGATTTTTCTGGTTACAATTTCTCAAATTGTTGCACAAGATTATGTATTTTTTACTGATAGCGCTTCTGATTTGTATCTTGAGCCAAGTTGGGGATATTTTAATTTACCAAGTACGCTTGTTTTAGCTGGTGGCGAAAGTAATAAATTTCCAGTAAGTACTGTAAATAAATTTGCTGGATTAAATAGCTTAAAACTTCAATGGAAATCGCAAACTGGTGGAAATTGGGAAATTGCAGTTGCAGAAGATGGTTGGATTAAACACGATGTAACTAAAAAAGATTCAATCATTTTTTATGTTTATTCCGATTCTGATGTTCCCAAAAGTGAATTTCCTCTAATTTATATTGAAGATTTAAGCAATCAAAAAACCGAACGATTTCCAATTTCTGATTATAATAACGATATCATCCAAAAAAATTGGCAAAGATTTTCAATTCCACTTCAGATTTTTAAAGATAATCCAGCAAGTGCAAATTTAACAGAGATAAAAACCATATTTTTTGGTCAAAATTTGGCTTCTGGAATAGAACATACATGGTTTATTGATGAAATTAGAATGATTTCGGCAAACGCTGTTTCTGACACAATTGCCCCAATTACTCCACAAAATATTACCGCAAAAGGTTTCGATAAACATATTGAATTTGAGTGGAATCTTAATTCTGAATCTGATTTAAGAGGTTATAATATTTATCAACTTGTCGAAAATGATTATAAAATGGTCGGCTTTGCAGAACCAAGCGATTCTCAATATTTTCATTTCACAAATATTAGCGGAGTTACAAACCAATATAAAATTTCCGCAATTGATGAGAGTTTGAACGAATCCGATTTATCCGAAGTAATTTCTGCCTCTACTTTTGCAATGACGGATGATGAGTTTTTAACAATGTTGCAAGAATATACTTTTAAGTATTTTTGGGATTATGGACATCCAATTTCGGGATTAAGCCGAGAACGAGAAGGTTCAAATAACACAGTTACTTCTGGCGGAAGTGGTTTTGGAATAATGGCAATTATTGTTGGAATTGAACGCGGTTTTATCACTCGCGAAGAAGGTGCCAATAGAATTAAAAAAATATCTGACTTTTTGCTAAACAAAGCTGATAAATTTCACGGTGCATTTTCACATTGGCTAAATGGCGAAAATGGCGATGTAATTCCTTTTAGCCAATACGATAATGGTGGCGATTTGGTAGAAACTTCGTTTTTAATTCAAGGATTATTAGCTGCTCGTCAATATTTTAATGAAGATAACGAAACAGAAAATTTCATAAAATCAACAATAACAACCATTTGGGAAAATGTTGAATGGGATTGGTATAGAAAAACTGAAACCGAAACTGCGTTATTTTGGCATTGGTCGCCAAATTATAATTGGCAAATGAATTTTAGGTTACAAGGTCCAAACGAAGTAATGATTGCCTATTTGCTTGCAATTGCTTCGCCAACTCATTCAGTTCCAGCAAGTTTATATCACACAGGTTGGGCTGGAAGTCCTTATTACCTAAATGGCGATTCGTTTTACAATTACAAACTTGATGTCGGCTGGGATTTTGGCGGGCCATTATTTTTTGCACATTACTCATTTCTTGGCTTTGACCCACGCGATAAAAAAGACGCTTATACCAATTATTTTGTGAACAATAAAAATCATACTTTAATTAATAGAGCTTATTGTGCCGATAATCCTAAAAATTATACAGGATATAGTGAAAATATTTGGGGATTAACCGCAAGCGATGACCCTTTTGGATATTCTGCTCACGAACCAACATACTCACGCGATAATGGAACAATAACTCCAACAGCAGCACTTTCATCTTTTCCTTATACTCCAAATGAATCAATGGCTGCTTTTAGAAGTTTATACGAAAATTATGGCGAAAAAATTTGGAAAAAATATGGATTTACCGATTCGTTTAATCCACAACAAGATTGGTATGCAGAAAGTTACTTAGCAATTGACCAAGGTCCAATAATAGTTATGGTTGAAAACTATCGTTCGGGATTATTGTGGAATTTATTTATGTCAAATCCAGAAATTGCTCCAATGTTAACAGCAATCGGTTTTGTTGCAGATCCAACAGATGTTGCAAATAATGAACCAATTCCAACAAATTTTGAATTATTTAATAACTATCCAAATCCGTTTAATCCATCAACAATAATTAAATATTCGCTTCCAAAAGCATCAAAAGTTAGCTTAAAAGTTTACGATGTTTTGGGAAGATTGGTAAAAGTTTTAATAAATGACGAACATAAATCGGCTGGAAATTTTGAAATTGAATTTAGAAGTTCATCCACTGACCAAGAAATTTCGAGCGGTGTTTATTTGTATCAGTTAATTACAGATTACAATATTTCAACTAAAAAAATGATGTTAATTAAATAATGACAATTTTTAACAAATATTGCTCCCAAAAATTGAATTTAATATTCACTTTTATTCTTCTGTTTTTGGTTGGATGTTCGCAAAATGAGCAAAATATGTCTGAAATTACTTTTTGGGGAATGGGTTCGGAAGGGGAATCTATTCAAAAATTAATTCCAGAATTTGAGCGATTAAATCCTGGAATAAAAGTAAAAGTGCAAATGATTCCCTGGACAGCAGCTCAAGAAAAGCTAATTTCTGCTTATGCAAGTGAAAATTTG